>Ga0075331_1000163_pt1 | contig 14296 bp, 11 predicted proteins | sample MayberrySE_TuleA_FD_120090 | JGI IMG/M metagenome (GOLD analysis project Ga0075331, IMG submission 120090) | Natural and restored wetland microbial communities from the San Francisco Bay, California, USA, that impact long-term carbon... | ecosystem: Environmental > Terrestrial > Soil > Wetlands ... | reverse complement strand
GGTGCCGTCGTCCAGCCGCACGTCGTGGGAGATCGTTGCGCCACGGAACTCCGTGCGCAGGACGGTGGCGTGCCCGGTGTCGTCGGCGGCGAGGGTGAGGTCGTGCGGACGCACCATCACCTCCACCGGCCCCGGCGCCGGGCCTGGGTGGACGGCGAGGTCCCCGAGCGCGGTCGCCGCGTGGCCGTCGGTCAGCGAACCGGCCACGAAGTCGGCCTCACCCATGAACGTCGCGACGAAGCGGTTGGCGGGGCGGTGGAACACCGTCGCCGGCAGGTCGACCTGCTCCATCCTCCCGGAACGCATCACTGCGATCCGGTCGCCCACCGCGAGCGCCTCCTCCTGGTCGTGGGTGACCAGCACCGCGGTCGCGCCGGCCGCCCTCAGCACCGCGACCGTCTCGTCGCGGACGTGCACCCGCAGGTTGCGGTCGAGATGGCTGAACGGCTCGTCGAGCAGCACGACGCTCGGCCGTGGTGCGAGCGCCCTGGCCAGTGCCACCCGCTGCTGCTCACCGCCGGACAGCTCGTGCGGGTAGCGCTGCGCCAGGGCGTCCAGCCCCACCAGCCCGAGCATCTCGCGCGCACGCGACATCCGGTCACGCTCGCGGCGGCCCAGACCGAAGGCGACGTTGTCCAGGACCGACAGGTGGGGGAAGAGGGCGCTGTCCTGGAACACCACTCCCACCGACCGGCGCTCCGGCGGTACCCAGGTGCCTGGCCCGGCGACCTGGTGCCCGCCTGCGTCGATGCGGCCGCCGTCGATGCGCACCAGACCCGCGACGGACCGGAGCAGGGTGGACTTGCCGCACCCGCTCGGACCGAGCACGGCGAGCAGCTCACCCCGCTCGACGTCGAGGGAGACCCCGTCGACCGCGACGACCTCGCGGTACCGCTTGGTGACGGAGTCGAGCGCCAGCACCACGCTCACGCGACGTCCTCCTTCGGGTTGAGCGTTCGACGGAACAGCAGTACGACGGGCAGCACCGCGACCGCCACGATCGTGAGCGCGGGCAGACCGGCCTGCTCCCATCGTGACTCGGAGGCGAGCTGGAACACCCACAGGGCCAGTGTCTCGAACCCGAACGGCCGTAGCAGCAGGACCACCGGCAGCTCCTTGAGCGCGTCCACCGCGACGAGCACGAGCGCCACCCCGACACCGGAGCGCACCAGTGGCAGGTGCACGCGGCGCACGACCGCACGCGGTGCTGCGCCGAGGGTCAGCGCGGCTGCCGTCATCGACGGCGGCAGCTTCTCGAGGCTGGCGTCGACACTGTTGTAGCCGAGCGCGAGGAAGCGGACCACGTAGGCGTACACGAGGGCCCCGACGGTGCCGGTAGCGAGCATGCGCGCACCCGGCAGGCCGAGGGCGTCCAGGACCGACGCGCCGGCGGTGGCCAGCAGCAGCACGCCGACCGCGACCACCGGCCCGGGAACGGCGTACCCGATGGTGGCCAGCCGTGCCAGGCCGCGGGTGAACCCGTCGCCGGACAGTCGGGTCGCGCTGGCGATCAGCACGCCGAGCACCGCGCACACGACGGCGGCCGACACGGCAACCAGCAGGCTGTTGCCGAGGTAGCTGAGATAGCGCGGGTCCAGGCTGCCGTCGAGGCCACGCAGCATCGAGACCCGGGTCCACGACAGCAGCTGGGCGACGGGTACGACGAAGGTGACGCCGAGGACCGCCGTGCAGGCTCCCGTCGCCGCGGCGGCCCGCCACCCCGACAGCCGCACGGTGTCGACCGGACGGGCGCCGCCGCCGTCCTGGGTGTAGCGAGCACGCCCACGGGCGAGCCGCTCGAACGCGATCACGGCTACGGCGAACAGCAGGACGAGCGATGCCAGCTCGGTCGCGGCGTTGCGGTCGTACATGCCGTTCCACACCTGGGAGATGCCGACCGACACCGTGGTGACGTTGAAGTACTGCACGGTGGCGTAGTCGGTGAGCGTCTCCATCGCCACCAGCGCGGCGCCGGCCGCCAGCGAGGGACGGGCCATCGGCAGCACGACCCGGCGAGCCGCCGCCAGCGGCCCCTGCCCGAGAACCCGCGCCGCCTCGTACGTCGTCGCCGACTGCTCCCGCAGGGCCGCGCGGGCGAGCAGGTAGACGTAGGGGTAGAGCGCCAGCGTCATCACGACGACGGCCATGGGGAAGGAGCGCACGGGCGGGAACCACACGTCGGGGCCGAACCAGCCACGCAGCGCGGTCTGGACGGGCCCGGGGTGGTCCAGCAGGCCGACGTAGACGAAGCCGAGGACGTAGGCCGGCATCGCGAGGGGGAGGACGAGGAGCCAGGAGAACGCACGCTGCCCGGGGAAGCGATACCTCCCGACCAGCCACGCCAGCGCGGCTCCGACCACGACGGTGCCGAGCACCGTCGCCAGCATCAGCCCGACGGTGGTGACGAGCATCTCCGGCAGGTCGGTGCGCCACAGCTGGGCCCAGATCTCGGTGGAGGGTGACAGCACGCTGGACGCGACGACGCCCACGGGCAGCACCACGGCCAGCGCCACCAGGAGCGTGACGACCAGCCACGCCCACCTGCTGTCCCGCACGTGCGAACGCCCACCGCCGGCGGCGTGGCCGTCAGAGGTGGGCGGTCGGGTCGGAGCGGGTGCGCTCATGGGGTGCTCACTCGTAGCCCGCCTCCGCCATGAGCTCGATCGCCTCGGCGTTGAGTGCGCCGAACTCGGCGGCTGCGAGGTCGTCGCCCTTGAACGTCCCGAACTGCGCGATGAGGTCGTCGGGGGCGACGTCGGGGTTGGCCGGGTACTCGTGGTTGGCGGCGACGAAGGCCTGTTGGCCGTCGGTGGCCAGCCACTCGATCAGCTGCTTGGCCAGCTCGGGGTCGTCGGCGTACTTGGTGACACCGGCGCCGGAGGTGTTGACGTGGACGCCCCGGCCTTGCTGGTTGGGCCAGAAGACCTCGACCCCGAGGTCCGGCTGGTCCTCGAGCAGGCGGGCGAGGTAGTAGTGGTTGGTGATCCCGACCTCGCAGTTGCCGCTGTCGATGTTCTCGAGGATCTCCACGTCGTTGTTGTAGATCTCGGCGTTGTCGGCCCAGCCGCTCACGATCTGCAGCGCCTCGTCCTCGCCGTGGTGTGCGATCAGGCTCGCCACCAGGGACTGCGTGTAGACGTTGGTGGAGCGGCGCAGGCACAGCCGCCCCTCCCACTCCGGCTCGGCGAGCGCCTCGTAGGTCGAGAGCTCGGAGGCGTCCACGCTCTCGGGGTCGTAGACGATCGTGCGTGCCCGCTTCGACAGGCCGTACCAGCGCCCGTCGGCGTCCTGCAGGCTCTCCGGGAGCGCACGATCCAGCGTCCTCGACGTCATCGGCTGGAACATCCCGTCCTCGGCGGCCAGCGCGAGGTTGCCGGCATCGACGGTCATGTACACGTCGGCCAGCGTGTTCTCACCCTCGGCCTTGATGCGCTCGCGCAGCTCCGCGTCGGTGCCGTAGAGGAACTCGACCTCGACGCCCGTCTGCTGGTGGAACTTCTCGAACGCCGGCTCGAGGTCGTAGTGGCGGGCCGAGTAGACCCGGACGACGTTGTCGTCGCCCCCGATCCCGGCGAACCCGCAACCGGACACGGCCGCGGCCAGCGCGGTGACGAGGCTGACGGCCAGACGCGGGCGGCGCATGCGGGCGGACTCTTCTCGACTCAGGACGGGGACTCAGACGGCGAGGACGCCGAGCCGGAACCGCTGCCGGAGTGCGACCCCGAGCCGCTGCCGGAGTGCGACCCGGATCCGGACCCCGAGCCGGAGCCGCTGCCCGACCCCGAGCCACCGTTCTCGAGCTCGGTCACCCCGGCCCCGTCGTCGTTCCCGCAGGCGGAGAGCCCGAACCCGAGCATCAGGCAGGCGGCGGTAGCGCCGAGGGCGCGGCGGATCTGGGCAGTACGCATGGGGTCCTCCGGTCTGCGGTCCACGATGGCTCACGTCGTACGAGCTCTCAGCGCAAACTTAGGACTACCTAACCTAACAGTGCAAACGAAGAACGAGTGATCCAGGTCACTCGGCCAGCACCTGGGCGAGCGGCCCGGCCGTCAGGCCGACCTGCCACTCCCGGGCGCCGAGATCGCGGAGGAACGCCGCGACCGTCTCGGCGTCCGTCGGCTCCGGCGGGGTCCAGCACAGCCGACGCACACTGTCCGGCGCGAGCAGGTTCTCGACCGGCAACCGGTGCTCGGCGGCGATCTCGCCCACGAGGGACCGGGCGGCGACCAGTCGGGCCGCGGCGGCCGGGTCCTTGTCGGCCCAGGCCTTGGCCGGAGGGGGACCGGTGTAGCGCGCCACGCTCAGCGGAAGCTCGGTCTCCGGCAGCTCACGCGCTTCGGTGAGGGCCCCCGCGAAGCGGTTCAGGTGGCGCTGCGCTCCGCGGCCCTTGAAGCCGCCGAGGGAAGCGAGCGCCTGTCGGCTGCGTGGCATCGCGATGGCCGCCTCGACGATGGCCGAGTCGGGCAGCACCCGGCCGGGCGTGACGTCGCGCCGCCGGGCGATCTCGTCCCTCGCCTGCCACAGCGCTCGCACGACTGCCAGGTTGCGGCGCCCCCGCACCCGGTGGATGCCGGACGTGCGCCGCCACGGGTCCGGTCGGGGCTGGCCGGGCGGTCGTACGGCGATGGCGGCGAACTCCTCCTGGGCCCAGGCCAGCTTGCCCTCCTCGTCGAGGCGCTCGCCGATGACCTTGCGCAGGTCGACCAGCGCCTCGACGTCGAGGGCGGCGTACTCGAGCCATGACTCGGGAAGCGGACGAGTGGACCAGTCGACCGCCGAGTGCTCCTTGCGAAGCCGGTAGCCGAGCAGCTCTTCCACCATCGACGCGAGGCCGACGCGGGGCAGGTCGAGCAGCCGTCCGGCGAGCTCGGTGTCGAACAGCTGTGACGGTCGCATGCCGACCTCGGCCAGGCAGGGCAGGTCCTGGCTGGCGGCATGCAGGATCCACTCCATCCCGGCCAGGGCCGCACCGAGCTCGGCGAGGTCGTCGAACGCGACGGGATCGATCAGGGCCGTGCCCGAGCCCTCGCGGCGCAGCTGCACGAGATAGGCACGCTGGGAGTAGCGGTAGCCGGACGCCCGCTCGGCGTCGACCGCCACCGGGCCGGTGCCCTCAGCCAGGGCGGCCAGGATCTCCTCGAGAGCAGCGCGCTCGGTGATGACGGGCGGTAGCGGCTCGCGCAGCTCCAGCAGCGGCGCAGGTGGCTCCTCCGCGGGTTGGGGTGTCTCCTCAGGCAACGACTCGGAGCTCAACGGCCGCGCTGCCCACGTCGGCTCGGCATCGGGGTCACGCCGGGCGGTACCGGCGGCAGCCCGGCAGCGGTGCACAGCAGCTCGCTCCATGCCTCCACGTGCGGGGTGATGTCGCCGACCGGAGTCCAGGAGGCGCGGATCTCGATGTGCGCGCTGGCCGGCTCGTCGGCCATGCCACCGAAGCTCTCCGACGCCACTCGGGTGACGGTGCCGCTCGCGGCCGTGTGGGCGGCGTCGTGGTGGGTCAGTGCGTCGCTGAGCCAGGTCCATCCGACCGCCGAGAGCAGCGGGTCGGTGACCATCTCCGGCTCGATCTCGGCCCGCGCGTAGGCGACCAGCCGGAACAGCCCGTGCCAGGTGTCGTTGCCTGCGGGGTCGTGCAGGAGCACGAGCCGACCGGCGCCGATCTCCTCGCCGTCGACGAGCACGTCGGCGCTCAGAGCCGCGGAGTAAGGGGCGATGCGCTGCGGGGCAGGCATCTCCTCGCAGTGCAGCTCGGGCCGCAACGGCGCGGCGCGCAGCTGAGCGGCGGCGGCGCGAAACGCCTCCGGCGGCGCGTCGAGCTCCGAGCGGACAGCCATGACAGCAGCCTAAGCCGCCGAGCGCCCGTGTGGGGCTTCGACGCGCCGACCCGCGCCGTCACCGGCCGCACCGTAGGATCTGCGAGTGACCCCCAGCCCGACGCCCAGCCCGAACCCCAGCCCGCCTGGGGGCCTCGCCGACTCCGCGTTCCTCCGTGCCTGCCGACGCCGGCCCGTGCCGCACACGCCGGTCTGGTTCATGCGTCAGGCAGGACGATCGCTGCCGGAGTACCGCAGGCTGCGGGAAGGGGTCGCGATGCTCGACGCCTGCTCCCGGCCGGACATGATCGTGGAGATCACGCTGCAACCGGTCCGACGCTACGAGACCGACGCGGCGATCTTCTTCTCCGACATCGTGCTGCCGCTCAAGGCGGTCGGAGTCGACCTCGACATCGTGCCCGGGACCGGACCGGTCGTCGCCAAGCCGGTCGAGACGATGTCCGACGTGGAGGCGATCCCGCTGCTGCGGCCGGAGCACGTCGACTTCGTGGCCGAGGCCGTGCGTGGCCTCGTGGGCGAGCTCGGTGCGACACCGCTCATCGGTTTCGCCGGGGCGCCGTTCACGCTGGCTTCCTACCTCGTGGAGGGCGGGCCCTCCCGGGACCACGCCAGGACCAAGGCGATGATGCACGGCGCGCCAGAGGTGTGGCACGCCCTCGCCGGACGGCTCGCGGAGGTGTCGGCGGCGTTCCTCGAGGTGCAGGTGAGCGCCGGGGCGTCGGCGGTCCAGCTGTTCGACTCCTGGGCCGGTGCCCTCTCACCCGCGGACTACACGCAGTTCGTGCAGCCGCACTCCCGCCGGGTGCTGGAACGCATCGGCGCGCACGGCGTGCCGCGCATCCACTTCGGCGTCGGCACCGGCGAGCTGCTGCCGTTGATGGCGCAGGCCGGCGCGGACGTCGTCGGCGTCGACTGGCGGGTCCCGCTCGACGAGGCGTCCCGCCGGATCGGGCCCGACTACGCCGTGCAGGGCAACCTCGACCCGGCCATCGTGTTCGCGCCGTGGGAGGTGCTCGCCGACAAGGTTCGCGAGGTGCTGGCGGCCGGCAGGCGCACGCCGGGGCACATCTTCAACCTTGGGCACGGTGTGCTGCCCGCGATGGACCCCGACGTACTCGCCCGGATCGTCGAGCTCGTGCACACCGAGTCGGCCCGGGAGCCCGACCGCGCGTCAGTGGGATAGCCGCTCCCACAGCCGCGTACGCCGGACGACGGCCCAGGTCGGCAGCAGCAGCACGCCGAGCAGCACGACGAACGGCAGCAGCACACCGAGCGTCGTGGCGGCCAGACCGAGCAGCCGCTGCAGCGCGCCCCAGCCGGCGCCGAGCCCGGCCAGGAAGCCCGTGGGCTCGTCCTCGTCGGCCTGCTCGACCCGCGGTGGCAGCAGCGTGAGCGTGATCGTCGACAGGGAGGTCTGGTCCTCGAGATAGGCCTGCTGGCCCTTGAGCGCCTCCAGGTCCGCCTCCCGGCGGGACAGCTCGCCCTCGAGGCTGACGACGTCGCTGAGCGTCTGCGCCCGGTCGAGCAGGTCGCGCAGCCTGGCCAGAGCGCGCTCGGCCGAGGCGATACGCGCCTCCACGTCGATGACCTCGAGTGACACGTCGTCGCTGGAGCTGTGCTGTTCCTGCAGCGTTCCGAGCCCTGCGAGCCGGTCCAGCAGCTCGGCGTAGCGCGGCGCAGGAACGCGGACGGTGAGCACCGAACGCTGCGTCCGGCGGCTGCCGGCGGACGTGGTCTCGGCGGACACCGTGCCTCCGGCCGCGCCCACGAGCGAGCGCGTCCGCGCAACCGCCGCTGCGACGTCGTCGGTGCGCACGGTCAGCTCGGCGATCTGGATGACGTCCCGGCCGAGGTCGGGCACGCTCGCCGGCTCGGCGCCGTCCGCGCGGCCCTCACGGGTGACGCCGGTGGCATCGGGTGCCCCGCTGTGCGCCCCACCGCTCATCCGACCCGCCTGCGCATCGCCACCGGACCGCGAGGCCTGCGGCTCCGACTCGCCGGTGCAGGAGCTGAGCGCGACCGCACACACGAGGGCGGCCGCAGTGGTTCGGAAGATGCCTCGCATGCCGGCCTCCGGTCAGCTGGGGTGTCCGATGTCTCCCTTCCGACGGCACGGCGGACGAGCCGGTTCCCTCGGCTCGTTCCATAGGCTGGAGCCATGTCATCGGATCGTCCTCGCACCGTCGCCGTCGTGGGCGGTGGCATCGCCGGCCTCGCCGCCGCGCACGGCTTGCGCAGGCAGCGTCCGGACCTCGACGTGACGGTGTTCGAGGGGTCGAGCACGCTGGGCGGCAAGCTGCGCGTCTCCGAGCTGGCGGGGCTCGCGGTCGACGAGGGGGCGGAGGCGGTGCTCAACCGCCGGCCGGAGGCGGTGGACCTGGCCGCCGCTGTCGGCCTGCAGGCCGACCTGGAGTACCCACAGACGCTCAGCTCGGCGGTCTGGACGAGGGGAGCGGTGCGGCCGCTCCCACCGATGGTGATGGGCATCCCCGCCGACCTGCGGGCACTGGCCCGGTCGGGCATCGTGCATCGCCGTGCCCTGGGGCGGGTCCAGCTCGACCGGGTCCTCCCGCGCACCGTCCGTCGGGGGACGACGCCGCGGTGGGCGAGCTGGTCGGCCGTCGGCTGGGTCGCGACGTTCTCGACCGACTCGTCGAACCGCTGCTCGGCGGGGTCTACGCGGGGCATGCCGACGAGCTCTCGCTGCGTTCGGCTGCGCCGCAGATCGCCGCGCTGGCGGACCGTGAGCACTCGCTGCTGCACGCAGCCGCGCAGCAGGTACGCAGCCGCGGGGCTGCCGGCACGCCCGTGTTCGCGGGCATCCGCGGCGGTGTGGGGCGGCTGCCGGACGCAGTTGCCGCGGCCTCCGGGGCGCACGTGCGCACGGGCGTGATGGTGCGCGGACTGGAGCGCCGGGACGCCGGATGGCGGCTCGTCGTGGGCCCGACCCGGGCGGAGGAGACGCTCGACGTCGACGCGGTGGTGCTCGCGTTGCCGGCGACACCGGCCTCCCGGCTGCTGCGGCCCGCCGTTCCCGTCGCCGCACGACGGCTCGCCGAGATCGAGTACGCCAGCGTGGCGCTCGTCACCTTCGCCTTCCGGCGCGAGGCGGTCGCGGGCCGCCTTCGCGGCTCGGGGTTTCTCGTCCCGCCCGTGGACCGTCGGTCCATCAAGGCCGCGACCTTCTCGAGCAACAAGTGGGCCTGGATGGCCGACGCCGACCCCGACCTCGCCGTCGTGCGGGCCTCCCTCGGCAGGCACCGCGAGGAACGAGAGCTGCAGCGCGACGACGTGGACCTGGCTGCGGTGGCGCTCGACGATCTCCGCCACGCCGTGGGCGGCCTCCCGACGCCGGTCGCCAGCCGGGTGACTCGGTGGGGCGGCGCACTGCCGCAGTACACCGTCGGGCACGCGGACCGGGTGGCAGCGGTGCGGGCCGCCGTGGCCGGCGTACCCGGGCTCGCGGTCTGCGGTGCCGCCTACGACGGTGTGGGGATCCCCGCCTGCATCGCGTCGGCCGAGAAGGCCGTGACCCAGGTGCTGGCGGGCTTGGAGGCGCGCGAGACAATGACGTCATGACGCGAGAGGCCAACGCTGGCAAGGCAGCCAAGGAGCTCAACGACACCATCCGCTACACGATGTGGTCGGTCTTCCGGGTGGAGCACGCGCTCGGCGACGGCGACCGCTCCGGCCTGGCCGCGGAGGTCGACGAGCTGTTCGCGCAGCTCGCGGCCAAGGACGTCGTCGTGCGTGGCTGCTACGACGTGGCGGGCCTGCGCGCCGACGCCGACCTGATGCTGTGGGTGCATGCCGAGTCCAGCGACGACCTGCAGGAGGCCTACCAACGCTTCCGGCGCACCGGCGTCGGGCGGCACCTGGTGCCGGTGTGGTCGCAGATGGCCCTGCACAGGCCGGCGGAGTTCAACAAGAGCCACATCCCCGCCTTCCTCGCCGACGAGCAGCCGCGTGCCTACATCTGCGTCTACCCGTTCGTCCGGTCCTACGAGTGGTACCTGCTGCCCGACGAGGAGCGGCGGGCGATGCTCGCCGAGCACGGACAGATGGCCCGCGGCTTCCCCGACGTGCGCGCCAACACGGTCGCGTCGTTCGCGCTGGGCGACTACGAGTGGATGCTGGCCTTCGAGGGCGACGAGCTGCACCGCATCGTCGACCTGATGCGACACCTGCGCGGCAGCGAGGCGCGCCGCCACGTGCGCGAGGAGGTGCCGTTCTACACCGGACGACGGCGCGAGGTCAGCGACCTGCTCGGCGCCCTGCCCTGAGCCGCCTCCGCTGCAGGAGGTCTCTCAGTGCTGCGGCAGCGTCTGCTGCCGCGCCGTCGCCGCGGGTAGGTCCGCTCGCCCTCCTCCCAGGTCGGCGCGCTGACCCGCTGCCCACCCCTGCGGCAGGCCGGAGCCGGACAGCGTCCGTGCCCTGGCCTGCCGGACGCGCGGGTAGTGCTCCCGCAGTGTCGAGCTCACCTCCGCCGTGCGGTCGGCGAGCACCAGCGCCACGGACGACTCGTCCGACAGGTCCGCGCGGGCTGCCTCGGCCTCCTCGCGGGCACGGTCCTCGGCGCCGGCCAGCCGGGTGATGACCGCGTAGGTGAAGCCACGCAACCATGACCGCCGGAAGGCCGCCAGCTGCTCGCCGAACGGTGCGCGGGCCCTCGTCAGGCCGTGGGTGGCCTGCAGCAGCAGGCTGGTGTAGAGGACCTCCGCCCGCAGCAGGTCGGACTCGAAGCCGAACAGGTGCAGCGACAGCTGCTTGCGGCCGTCGGCCCAGACACTGCGCTGCACCGCCTGACAGCGCAGCTGCGACGCGACGCCGCTGAGCAGCTCGGCCTTGTCCTGGGCGTAGGGCGCGTCGACGGTCACGACCCGGTCGCCGACCCGGTCACGCCCGGGCTCGGCGTGGGCGAGCAGAGCCTGGTCGATGCCGTAGGCGGCCACCAGCTCGGCGGCCTTGGCGGTGTAGGTCTCGGCCTCCTCGGCCGTGGCCGCGGGATCCTCTGCCTTGGCGAGCAGCTTGCGCACCTTGGTCAGCATCAGGTCGGTGACGGTGTCGGTCGTGGCGGTCATGGGGCACCTCTCGTCGTCGTTCAGGTGACCCGAAGATGGCAGCGTCCGCCGACAGATCCGCGGGGTCTCGCCGCGGCGCTGTGGACAACCCGGCCGGTCAGTCGGCCGCGGGCTCCAGGCGAAGGCTGATCGAGTTGATGCAGTAGCGCTGGTCCGTGGGGACGTCGTAGCCCTCGCCCTCGAAGACGTGCCCGAGGTGCGAGCCGCAGCGGGCGCACCGGACCTCGACCCGCTTCATGCCCAGCGAGGTGTCCTCGAGGTACTCCACGCGGTCCTCCGCGAGGGGCGCGAAGAACGACGGCCAGCCGCAGTGGCTGTCGAACTTCTCGGTCGAGCGGAACAGCTCCGCGTCGCAGGCGCGGCAGCGGTAGACCCCTTCGGTCTTGGTGTCGGTGTACTCACCGGTGAAGGGGCGCTCGGTGCCGGCCTGCCGGAGCACGGCGTACTCCTCCGGCGCGAGCCGGGCGCGCCACTCCTCCTCGCTGCGGCTGTGCGGGTAGCTCATGCCGCTCAGCCTAGCCAGCGGGTGGTGACGCGCCCGGCTCGTCGCGGCGCTCAGGCCGCGGGGGCCGGGCCGCGGGTCAGGCGCAGCCCGTCAGCACCTCGAGCGCGTCGACGTCGTAGCCGTCGGTGGCCGGCAGCACCTGTCCCGTGGTGGTGTCGACGAGCTTGACGAAGCGAGCGGCGCTCAGCCCATCGAGGTCCACCTCGCCGGTGCCCCGTACCTGGCCGACCTCGACCCAGTTCTCGCCGTCCCAGGACGCGAGCACCGAGGCCGAGTCCGACGCCCCCTTGGCGCCGTCGGCGGCATCGACGACCCGCAGGTCAGCGCCGTCGCCGTTGTTGTTCTGCGCCGGCCGGGCCAGCTCCCACGCCAGCTCACCACCCAGCCCCAGGCTGGTCCAGTACGGCTCGTCCTCGTTGGGATCGGACAGCCCGAGCGCCTCCGAGGAGTCGGTCGATGCGGGGGGCAGCGAGGTGCCGTTGGCGCGGGCGCCCGGCGAGTACGACGCGACGGTCTGCGAGCCGTCGGTGTAGCACCGCTGCGCGGTGGCCTCCTCGAGGTCGAGGCCCACGAGCACCGCGTCGTGGTCGGATGCGCGATACGGGTCGGGTGCGTAGATCGCGTCGACCGGGCCGGGCTTGAACGACGTGTCGTAGTCGAGGACGTCCGGCTCGTCGGCGTTGATGTGCCACTCCGCGGCGCCGGTCACCTGGCCGGTGAGCGAGTCACCGGCGAGCGCGTGGTCGAGGTAGCCGGCCTGGCCGTCGAAGACGTACCCGTACGCCCGCTCCCCGCCGTACCGCTTGACCTCGTCGACATAACCGCCGGAGACCAGCGCATCGATCGGGTCCTCGTGGTCGTAGGAGTTGAGGTCACCGATCACGAGGTGGTCCGGGTCGCCGCTGCGCGTCGGGTCGTCGGCCAGGAAGTCCACGATCGCCTCGGCCGCCCGGGTCCGGGTCAGGTTGCAGTTGGCCTGGCCGTCTCCGGTGTCGGGGTCGCCCAGCTCGTCGCAGTCGGAGCCCTTCGACTTCAGGTGGTTGACCGAGGCGGTGAACCGGGCGCCGGTCAGCACCTCGTCGAAGGTCTGTGTCAGCATCGGCCGGTTCTTGGTGTCGTCGAAGCGGGCGTCCACCGCGGAGTCCAGGACCGCGAAGTCGCCGGCAGGTCGGACCGAGCCCGGCTTGTAGAGGAACCCGACGCGGATGGCGTCGGTTCCGATGACGCCGGTGTCGACGTAGTCGTAGGTGCCCTCCCCCAGCTCGTCGTTGAGCCCGTCGACGAGATCGGCGGCGGGCTCGACGCCCGGGGTGTTCTCCATCTCCATCAGCCCGACGACGTCGGCGTCGAGCTCGGCGATCGCGGCGACGAGCTTGGCGCGCTGCCGCTCGAGCTCGGTCGCGTCGTCGGCGCCACGGCAGTCCTGGTCGAGCCCGGGCCCGCACCGGTTGCCGCTCCGGTCGAGCGTGAGGAAGTAGTTGAGCACGTTGAAGCTCGCCACCGTGACCCCGCCGCCGACCTCCGGCGCCTCGGTCGGGCGAGGATTCCGCGCGGCGTAGTCGCCGTACTCGGTCGGCTGCATCCGGTAGAGGCCGAACGCATGGTCGATGACGCCCTCGATGCCGGTGATCGTGTCACCGCCGCGGAACCGGTTGTCGAGGGCGAACGGCTCGCCGTTGCCGGGGTGAGGGATCGACGAGGGGTTCTGCTGGGTGGAGCGGTCGTCGATCGTGATGACCCGCTTCTCGTACTCCGCCGCCAGCTCCTGTGCGGGGGTGCCGGGCTCGACCACGGCGGTGGGGGTGTAGAGCCGGTCCCAGCCGTACGGCGGCTTGGCGACGACGACCTCGCCGAAGCGGTCGTAGTTGAAGTACTCGCTGATCACCAGCTCGTCGACGAGCTCGACGAGCATGCCCTCGTAGCGTTCCATGTCACCGGGGGAGGTGAGCGGGAAGGAGACCTCGGTGGGCTCGATCGGCGTCTCCGCGGCGCCGCAGACCTCGATCGCGCCGACGTCGGTCAGCTCGGTCTTGCCGCCGTACTCGGCGACCGAGCCGGTGACGCGCACGACCGAGCCCTCCGCTGGCGCCTGCTGACCGGAGAGGAACACGAAGATGCCCTCGGAGGTACGCGGGTCGGCGTCGGTGTCGGACGCCTCCTCCTGCACCCACACGCCACCGAGCATCGCGGACGTCGCGACGCCCTCGATCGTCTGCGTGCCCCCGAACGCCGGGTCGAAGCTGTCGCCGGTGCCCTGGATGCGATGGATCGCCGTCGCGGGCTCCCCGCACTCCTCGACCGGTGGCGGGTCCTCGCCGCCCCCGCCGAAGGTCTGGTCGGTGTTGGGCTCGCCCGCGGTGTTGGAACCCGAGGAGACCGCCCAGTCGAACTCGCCGTACGTCGTCCCCGTGCCGCGCAGCTCGACGGACGAACCCACCGGCGTCGAGGAGCCCTGGGTCACGCCGATGTCGGTGCTGGTGAGGCCGTCGGCCGGTCCGCCGACGGCGGTCATCGTGCCCTCGTAGCTGAGCAGCTGCACGACGCTGTCGCCGTGCACGAGGGCGATCGCGTCCTCGCCGCCGTTCTGGATGCCGTTGGACGGATAGTCGAACGCGAGCGCACCGTAGCCGCCCTGGCTGTCGGTGATGACGCCGCTGAGGGCGCGCGTGTCGTACACGGCGCCGTTGCTGCCGTTGTAGAGGACCAGCTGCCAGCCCGACAGGTCGGTGCCGGCCGGCCCCGCGACCTCGACGAACTCGCCGGTGTCGGTGCCGTCGTTGTCGTAGTGCAGCTCGTTGACGAAGACCGTCGAGTCGTTCGCGGGGACGGCGACGGCGGGCGCCGGGCCGGCGAGCAACGCGGCCGGCAGGCCGCCG
>Ga0075331_1000161_pt1 | contig 14343 bp, 14 predicted proteins | sample MayberrySE_TuleA_FD_120090 | JGI IMG/M metagenome (GOLD analysis project Ga0075331, IMG submission 120090) | Natural and restored wetland microbial communities from the San Francisco Bay, California, USA, that impact long-term carbon... | ecosystem: Environmental > Terrestrial > Soil > Wetlands ... | reverse complement strand
CGTTATGCCCACCTACCGCGTTCGTGAACCCGCAATTGTGCAGGAACAACCGCGTTGTGACACATCCGGCTGCCGGGCATCGTAGCGGGCGGGCCTTTCTCGGCTGCGGCCCGGTTTGGGCGCGATCCAAGGCGTGGGATACCCTGAGCGGGCTTCAAGCGCGAGTGGCGGAATAGGCAGACGCGCACGGTTCAGGTCCGTGTGCCCGAAAGGGCGTGGGGGTTCAACTCCCCCCTCGCGCACCACCACCAAGACCCCAGGTCTGATGACCTGGGGTCTTGTCCGTGTCAGGGCTCTTCGGTGCCTGCTGGGTAGCTCGGTGCCAGCGCCCGCCTCGACCACGACCCGGCCGTGCTCGAACCGCTCCGATGGGCCTCCCCGTGCCAGTACCGTGAAGGCACAGCCGGCTGCGGGAGGCGTTATGGACATCCTGACGTTGACGGACATGAACCTTCTGGCGCGGCGAGAGCAACCAGGGACGCACGTGTCGTTGTTCCTGCCGACCCACCGCCTCGGGTCCGAGGACAGAACAGACCCGCTTCGCTGGAAGAACCTCCTGACGAGCGTCGAGACCGCCCTGGCGGACCAGGGATTGCGGCGCACCGAGATCAGCGAGCTTCTCGCGCCGGCGTGGGCCCTCCACAGGGACAGCCTGGCCTGGCAGTACATGAGCGACGGGTTGGCGATGTTCCTCCGCCGTGGCTGGCACAGCAGCTACCGCGTCCCCGTCACCCTTCCCGAGCTGGCCACTGTCGGGGAGCGCTTTGTCACGGGCCCGCTCATGCGCGTCCTCACCAACGACAGGCACTTCCTGCTCCTGGCGATCAGCCAGCGCGACGTACGCCTGCTCGAGGGCAGCATGCAGCACGTCGAGCAGCTCGAGCTGAGGCACGTCCCCCGCGACCTGCGCGACATCATCGAGGAGCCCGAGCCGAGGTCGGACGCGATGGCGCGTCCCCTCGCCGGGGGCCGCGGCGGACGAGCGGTCTTCTACGGCTACGGCGCCGCCGACGGCGAGTTCAAGAAGGAAGAGGTCACCAAGTTTCTCCGCCAGGTCGCCAACGGCCTCGCGGAGTACCTCCGAGGCGAGCACCTGCCGATGGTGCTCGTCGGGCTCGCTGAGATGGTGGCGGCCTACCGCTCGGTCAACTCCTACCCGCACGTCCTCGACGAGGAGATCCGCACCAACCCGGACGGGCTGTCGCCGGAGCAGCTCCACGATGCCGCGTGGCCGGTGATCGAGGGCGTCCTCGGCGCGCAGCGGGCCCGCGCACTCGACCGCCTGGGTGAGCTCCGAGCGGCGGGACAGACAGCAGAGGAGCCGGACCGGGTCGCAGAGGCGGCGGCGCAGGGCCGGGTCGAGTCGCTGTTCGTCGCCGGCGAGCCCTGGTGCTGGGAGCAGATCACCGGCCACGGCCCGGTCGTCGCCCTGGGCGCCGACGAGGAGCTCTCCGGGTGCGAGCTGCTCGACCGAGCCGTCACCGACACCCTCGCCCACGGCGGCCAGGTGTACGCCGTACCGGCTGCTGAGGTCTTCGACGGCCACAGGGCCGCGGCTGCTCTGCGCTACTGACCGGGACGACGCCTCGAAGCGCGAATACAGTTCCGGACGCAGCGCGAGCCGGAAGCCGCAGCCGGCATTGCCCGGGACTCATGGAGAATCACTGCGTCTGGTTGACATGCGAAAAGCATTTCGTGAATACTTGACCGCAAGAGGGGAGTACCCCGCCCACGACGTCACCGTCAGTTCGGCCGGCCTTGTCCGGCCCGGTGCGTCGGCCGCCTGTAGCGGTGGGAGAGACCTCCATCGGTTCCTCGTGGACGTTGGAGGTTGACTCATATGGATGTCCCGCTGTGGGCGTGGGCCGCGGTGCTGGCGGTGATCCTGGCGATGCTGGCCGTGGATCTGCTGGCTCACCGCCAGGCCCATGTCGTGTCGGTCAAGGAGGCTGCCGCCTGGTCGGCGGTCTGGGTCTCGCTCGGCCTGGCGTTCGGGGCGGTGGTGTGGTGGGCCTACGGTGCCCAGGCCGGCGGCGAGTACTTCGCCGGCTATCTCATCGAGAAGTCGCTGGCGGTCGACAACGTCTTCGTCTTCGCGCTGATCTTCACCTACTTCGCGGTGCCGCGGGAGTACCAGCACCGGGTGCTGTTCTACGGGGTGCTGGGAGCACTCGTCTTCCGGGCTGTCTTCATCGCCGGCGGGGTTGTCCTCATCGAGCAGTTCGCTTGGATCCTCTACGTGTTCGGGGCGTTCCTCGTCTACACCGGTTGGAAGATGTTCACCCACCGCGACGACGAGATGGACCCCTCTCGCAACCCCGTGCTACGCCTGGTCCGCAAGCGGATACCGAGCACCGACGAGTACCACGGTCAGCGGTTCTGGGTGAAGAAGGCGGGCAAGTGGGTCGCGACGCCGCTGTTCACGGTGCTGGTGCTGGTGGAGACCACCGACATCATCTTCGCCGTGGACTCGATCCCGGCGATCTTCGCGGTGACCCGGGAGCCCTTCCTGGTGTTCACCAGCAACGCCTTCGCGATCCTCGGCCTCCGGGCGATGTACTTCCTGCTCGCCGACCTCATCCATCGGTTCGTCTACCTCAAGGCCGGCCTGTCCGCGATCCTCGTCTTCGTCGGCGTCAAGATGCTGCTCCTCGACGTCTGGAAGGTGCCGATCTGGCTCTCGTTGACAGTGATCGCCACCAGCATCACCGTCGCCGTTGTCCTGAGCCTCCGGGCAACACGGGAACCCCGAACCGGCACCGAGCTGAACAAGGACGCGGATGCTACCGACGGCACCGACGACGACCTCGTGACGCGATGAGGCTCGCACGGGGAACCGTCGCCGGGTCGATCGCCTCTGTAGCGGCGAGGTCATCTCGTCCTGCCCGGGTCGGCGGAGGGTGTCACGCCCTGCCGCCCCAGGACCAGGTCCACGAAGGAGCCCAGGCTGACCTCGTCCTCGAGCTCATGACGGAAGTGGGCCGACCGCACCACCTGGTACCGGTTCCTTCGCCCCACCTTCTCCTTCTCGACGTACCCCTCGGTGACGAGGTCGCGGACGATGTGCTGCACCGCCCGTTCGGTGATGCCGACCGCAGCGGCCACGTCCCGCGTCCGCGCGTCCGGGTCCCGCGCCAAGCACACCAGCACGTGACCGTGGTTGGACAAGAAGGTCCACTCACTGGCATTCACGGAAGTACGGTACGTGATTCCTGTTTCGTGCGTTTGTTTTGGGCAGCCCTGCTTGGCCGCTCTCGGATGCACCGGCCCCGTTTTCTCCTAGTGTGGACGCCGTGTCGGTTTACGACGAGCTCGAGGCGATTGTCGCGAAGAAGCGCTGGGAGGACCTACGTCCCCTTCTCCTCCCGCCTCCCGACAGCGACATCGGCAAGGAGGTGCGCAGGTGGTACCGGTCGCGCCGGGCGTACTGGAACCGTGAGTACGACGTCGAAGGGTGGATCCGGCCCGGCGAGCGGAGCGGCCGCGACGCCATGCGGGTGCTCGCGATCGCGATCCTCGAGCCCGCGCGCGCGGTCAAGGAGATCGCGAGACCCTTCTGGGGCTGGAGCGGTTCACCGGCCGACGCCCTGATGGTCGAGCTCGCGATCGCCCGCGGCCCCGAGTTCTGCCAGGCGTTCCTGCACGAGGCCACCACCCGCAAGTACTCCAAGGAGGACAACCCGGGCTGGATCGCTCGACTGGCGACGCCGATGGTCATCTCCGCCCACGCGACGATCCCGCCCGGGCCGGTGTTCGGGCAGGCCTGGGCGGTCAACCAGGCGTGGGGCCCGATCCGTGCTGCCTGGTTCGACTACCAGCGTCACGAGAAGCAGTACGACGGCAAAGGTCCTGCCCCGGTCGCTCCGGACAAGACACTGGTCGACTCCCTGCGGGACGACCCTCTCCTGGCCGACGGGTTCTCAGCGGCGATCGCCAGCCCGAACGCGCTGTCGGAGTTCGAGACCCGCGCCGAGGCCGGCTGGTGGGCGCTCGCCCCTGCCGTCGCGCAGCTCGTCGACGAAGGCCGCCTCGACCGGGAGCGCGTCATGGGGGACGTGCTGGAGGCACTGACCCGGCAGGACACCGCCCACACCCAACGTGCGTTGGCGAAGCTGCTCACCGCGTTGGAGCTCTCGACTCGCGACATCGCCGGCCGGATGCCCTTGATCCAGAACCTGCTCGCCACCGCGCGAGGGTCGGTGACGGCAGCGCTGCTTCCTGCGGTGATCGATGCGGCCGACTCCGACGACATCGTCAGCATCGCCGCGACGGTCTTCGCCCGGCCCGAGAAGGCACAGCGCAGCACGCTGCTCAAGGCACTGGTCTCCGACGTCGCTCCCTGGAAGCCCGAGGCGCTGGCTCAGGCGCTGTCCTTCGCGGCCGACCTGCCCGACCAGGCGCTGGCCAACCGTGCGGCAAAGGCCCTCGCCGTGCTCGGCGTCGAAGCCACCGAGGCAGCCCAGGTCCCGGTCGACGACCTGTGGGCGGACCTTCCGATCGTCGACGAGCCCGAACCTGCCCAGGTCATCGCCCCCGACGAGGCGTCGATCACCGCAGCGCTGAGCCGGATGGTCGTGAGCATGGACGCCGGCGACGGTGCGATGTTCTGGGACGCCGCGGTGCGCTGGGCCAAGGCCGACCTCCGCGCCGCGCGGGGCTGGGCCGAGGCGGTCGACGACAGGATCGGCGAGTTCTCCCGGCCCTACGGCTTCTACGGCCTGCGGGGCCGGTCTCGGGTCACGGTCGAGTCGCATCGCGAGCTCTGCAAGGCTGTCGAGACGCATCACACCGGGGTGCGCGGAGTGAGCTCATGGGCGATCTCCAGCCGCAGCATCTCCCAGATCCTGCACGACGTCTTCGCCTCCGAGACCCAGCTCCGGCTCGGCGAGATCCCGTACCTCGTGAGCACCCCGACCCGCAGCAACGGCGCACTCGACTTCGCCGCACTGGTCGAGCGGCTCCGCGGGTACGCCGCCCAACGGGTCGGCCCGCTCGACCTCTTCGTCGCCCTGACCCGTCTCGAGCCGACCGACCCTGCACTGGTGACCGAGCTCGACGGCATCAGCGTCGAGCTGTGGTCTCCAGATCGGTCACCGGGCAAGGGACTGTTCCGCAAGCGCACCCCGGTCGACGCGGTGGCGATCGTGCGTCGGTGGGTGAGCGGGGGCGGTCTGCCCGCCCTCGAGGTCAGCCACGAGGGCGGCAAGGTCGGCATCGCACCGCCCGAGCTGCCGGTGCCGCCTTCCACCTTCGGCGGCCTGCCGCCCTCCTTGGAGCTCGGCCACGTGGACGGCGTGCACGACGAGTACGCCGACTACATGCTGGGTGTCGAGACGGACGCCGGCATGCTGCCTGGCTGGGCCGACCTGCTGACCGCGAAGCTGCAGCGGTCCTTCGACCAGAAGTCGCGCTTCCCACCACGCATGCTTCCGACCGTGGCGGCCTCGCCGAGCCCCGGCCCCGCGGTCACGCACGTCGTCGCGGCGACGCTGTCCCACACCGACGAGGACTGGCGCCTGCTCGCGGTCGACGCCGCACTCACCCTCATCGGGCGCGGCCGGTGGGACCCGGTCGACTACACGACCTGCTGTGCGCACATGCTCTCCGACGGCGAGCTGCGCCTGGCACGCATCGCACACTCCTGGGAGCAGCTCATCCTCGCCGGCGCCCTCAAGCCGTTGTGGCCGACCGCGCTCATGGTGCTCGAGCGGGCCTGCGCCATGGAGAGGAAGCCTGCCGGGTTGGCAGAGCTGCTCGGCATGTTGCGTCGGTACGTCGCGGCGGTCCCCGACCTCGTCGTACCGGCCTCCGTGGTGGCGCTGGCTGGGTCCAAGGGCAGCACCAAGGCCAGAGCCGAAGCGGCTGCTTTCGTCGAGGCGGCCTCATGAGCGACGGCTACCGCGCCCGGTCCGTGCTGGCCGACGGCAACCTCGGCCTGGAGACCGCCGTCGGGCTGACGCCCACCGGCTTGGTGGAGCAGCCGCGGTTCTTCTCCGGCATGCTCGCACGTCCCGATGTCACGGCCGCCGGGGTGCTCGCGGTCGCCGACGTCGCCAACACCCGGTACTTCGACGCCGGTCTCGCCAAGGTGTTGGCCAACCTCGACCCGGTGGTGACCGCGTCGGGAGACCGGCTCCGGTTCGAGTCCTTCTCGCTGTGCAACGGCGTGTACGCCCGGCTCGACCTGCTCGCCGACGGCATCGACTCAGGCGAGGTCGCGCACGGCACCACCAACGTCGACGTCAACCAGCCCCTGCGCACTGCCCTCGCCGGGGTGGGGCCGAGCGAGCTGTTGCACCTCGAAGTCGGCACCGACGGCATCGCGGTCGCGACGCTCGACGAGACCCATGTGGAGCGCAAGGTCGACCTGCCCGACAGGTGGGTGCGTGGGTTCGCCGAGACACCGGTGCTCACCTCCCGCATGACGCAGCGCGCCGAGGTTGCCGGACCGACCGCCGCGCGGTGGTTGGCGACCCTGCCCAAGGCGATGCCCGGCCCGTCGTACCACCTGCTCCCCGCTCCCGGCGGACTGCGCCAGAGCGTCCGACCCGGCCCCGGCTCCATCCACCTCGCCGGCGCCGCACGCCTGTGCGCAACCGCCCGCATCACTCGCTTCGCGACCAAGCTGCGCATCTACGCCGACGACCTCGCGAGCGCGTGGGTGTTCGACCTGCCCGGCGCGACGCTCACCCTGGCGCTCTCACCCGAGATCTTCCGCGGCTTCTCCGGGGAGGGCGGCCTGCTCTCGACCCTCACCGCCGGCAGCGCCGAGTCCGCCGCCTCACAGCTGTTGGAGCATCTGGCCTGGGAGCCGGTCATCGACCGGTCGGCACTCGCCTCCGCGACCGGGCTGTCTGCCGCCGACGTCGAGGCGGGCATAGGGTTCCTGGCCGCAACCGGCAAGGTCGGCTTCGACCTCACCGAGCGGACCTGGTTCCACCGTGAGCTGCCCTGGGACCGCACCCGGGTCGAACGCGACAACCCGCGGCTGCAGGCAGCGCGTGAGCTGGTCGCCGCCGGTGCGGTCACCTCGACGCCCGAGGGCTGGACTGTCCGCTCCGAGGACCACCGCCACTTCGTGACGCGCGAGCCTCTGGCCTGCACCTGCCTGTGGTGGGCCAAGTATGCCGGCAGCCGGGGCCCCTGCAAGCACGTGCTCGCGGTGACGCTGACCGCGACGTAGTCCACCTCGCCGGACGGGAGCGAGACCAGGGTGTCGAGTCCGGTGAGCCCGGGCACCCTTCCCGGTATGCCGTCGAATTCGCCGGGTCCAGCCACCCACCTCGAGCCTGCGCCGAAGGATGACCCCGCGTGGACGTGACCGGCTCGCTGTCCCTCCCGGTCGCGGTGACGATGCTGGTGCTCGCGGCGGCCCTGATCGGAGTGGTCGGCACTCGTCTTGCCGGAGTGGTCGACGAGCTCGCCGACAAGACCGGCATCGGTGAGGCGCTCGCGGGCGCCGTGCTGATGGGCGCCGCAACGTCGCTCGCAGGCCTCGCGGTCAGTGTCGTGGCTGCCCTGGACGGCAACCCCAGCCTCGCGGTCAGCAACTCCGTCGGCGGCATCGCCGCGCAGACCGCGTTCATCGTGGTGGCCGATCTCGCCTACCGCCGCGCGAACCTCGAGCACGCCGCCGCATCTCTCGGCAACGTCTTCAACAGCCTCCTGCTGCTGACCATGCTCGCCATCGTCGTGCTCGGCGCCTCGGCTCCGGACGTCACCGTGGTCGGCATCAGTCCCGTGACCGTGCTCCTCGTCTTCGGCTACGGCTACGGCACCGTCCTCGTGAGGCGGGTGGAGCAGGAGCCGATGTGGAACCCCACGATGACGTCGGAGACCCGTCAGGACTCTCCTGACCCGGAGTCGTCGACCTCGAGTCTCGGTGGGCTCTCGACCCGCTTCGTGGTGTTCGCTCTGCTCACCGTGGCAGCGGGGTACCTCGTGGCGCGTGCGGGCCTCTCGATCGTGGCCGAGCTGGGCATCTCCGGGACCGTGGTCGGCACCTTCGCGACGAGCATCGCGACGTCCCTCCCGGAGCTGGTCACGAGCGTCGCCGCGGTACGCGCGGGAGCGCTGACCCTCGCGGTCGGGGGCATCGTCGGAGGCAACGCGTTCGACCTCCTGTTCATCGCGGCCGCCGACGTCGCCTACCGGCCCGGATCGGTGTACACCGCCCTCACCCAGGCCGACGTGTTCGTCGTCGGCTGGGCCATGCTGCTGGTCGGGATCCTCGGGGCCGGGCTGGTCAGGCGTCAGCCGCGGGGCATCGGGTTCGAAGGGGTCGCCGTGCTCGTGGTCTACCTCGGGGGCCTTCTCACGGTGACGCAGCTGCCCGGGACGTGACCCTTGGTCCCCGCGGGGTCCCGCAGGACTGATGTCGCATGGCACTGGTCACTGGTGACCTTCGGCCCCTGTGACGGCGTTTGGCCGCAGACATCCTTTTCGTGAGGGTTTCAACCAACAAAGGATGTGTTCCAGATGACCAAACGCCTTCAAACCTTGGGAATCGTTCTCGCCGTCGTCGGTCTCGGCTTCCTCGTGGGCTCCGGTGTCGCCTACGCGAAGGTCCAGGACGGGTACGGGTCCCTCCAGTCCTTCAGCGAGGCACAGAACGTCGAGCTGACCTACAACGAGGACGGCGAGCTCACCGACCGCGGCGAGACCGAGGGGGCGGAGGCGATCATGTCGCTGCTCACCGACGACTGGAACTACCCCGTCGTCGAGTCCGACCTCGACCCCAGCGACCCGCTGGTGAACACCGCGACCGAGTACATGTACCAGATGGCCACCATCAGCTACCACGTTCTCCACGGCACCCAGACCGTGGTCCTCGAGGAGGACGCGGAGTACAACGGTGAGACCTTCCCCGCCGGCACCTACGAGTTCGACGTCGACGGCAAGTACTGGACCGACTTCGACCGCGAGCACCCGATCGAGGGCATCGCTCGGGAGCAGGCCTGGAGCGGCACGGCGCACGGCCTCGTCGGTGAGCTCGGCGTCGGCACGGTGACCCACTCCGCACTCCAGATGGGCCTGGCGCTCTCGGGTCTGCTCGCGGGTCTCGGCCTCACCTTCGCCCTCCTGGGTCTCGGCCTGGTGTGGGCCGCCAAGGCGAGGTCCGACGCAGCCGCAGGGGCGGTCACCGAACGCACCAACACTCCGGTCGCCGCGTGACGGCTCGCTGAGCGGTCTCTCCCGAGACCCTTCGAGGCCGGGCTCCCGACAAGGGGGTCCGGCCTCCGGCGTCTCCGGGGACCGCGCGAGGCTAGGCGCCGGCCTCGGCGACCAGCCGACCGGAGCGCACGGCCTCGACGACGGCGCCGTGGTCGCGCTCGTTGAGGTCGGCGTACCTCTCCACGAAGTCGGCCACCGCCTTCGAGAAGGTCGTGTCGTCACCGAGGTAGGCCGAGATCGCGACGGCGTCCCCAGATCGCGCATGGGCACGCGCCAGGGTCCAGCCGCACAGCTCGCCGTACAAGCCCAGACCCTTGGGCACCATGCTCTCCACGACCGCGGAGCCCTTCTGGTCGCGAAGCTGGCGCACGTAGAAGTCGCGCTGCGCGCCGTCGAGGCCCTGGACCCGTTCCCAGCCCAGGAAGATGTCACTGGCGGCCTGCATCAGGCGCTGTCCCGTGACCACCCGCTCGCCCTGGTTGGGCACACGCCGTCGCGACCGGGAGGGCGGGGCGAGGTACGGCGCGAGGACCGACTCCTGTGCCTCCTTGACCTGGAGAAGCAGCGGGTCGCCGTCATCACGACCTTCGAGCAGGACCACCCAGCACCGAGTGCCGACGCTCCCCACGCCGACGACCTTCCGCGCCATGTCGACGAACCGGAACTTGCCGAGCAGCAGCTTTCGGTCCGGGAGGAGACTCTGGCTGTAGCGGTCGAGCAGCGCCCGGATCTGTGACTCGAGCTCCTCGCGGTCCACATCCGGAAGGAGGTCACCGAGCGGTACGAGCAGCGGCGGGTCGGCCCTGATCCGCCGGTGTCCGTCGACCACCTGGCTCAGCTTTCGCAGCGCCTTCAGGCTGTCGTTGGCCCGGGCCCTTGCGACGTTCCTGTCAAGCGCCTTCCTCTGCTGGGCGCCGAGCAGCTCCCGCAGCTCCTCGACGTCGGCCCGCGCGTACCAGACGTCGAGCTCGTGCATCCCGGCGAACCGGGCCATGGCCTGCTGGTACCGCTCGACCGATGCCCGCACGGCACGACGGCGTGCCTTGCGGTCGAACCCGTTCTGCCTGCCCGCCACCTCGATGCTGGCGGCCAGCCGCTTCACGTCCCACTCCCAGGGACCCGGGAGGGTCTCGTCGAAGTCGTTGACGTCGAACAGGAGGCGACGCTCGGGTGAGGCGAAGACGCCGAAGTTCGACAGGTGCGCGTCGCCGCACAGCTGCACGGCAAGGTTCGAGGTCGGGGAAGCGGCCAGGTCCCTGGCCATCAGGGCAGCCGCTCCACGGAAGAAGGCGAACGGCGAGGACGCCATGCGTCCGTGGCGTACCGGGACCAGCTCCGGCAGCCGGGAGGCCGCCTGTGCCTCCAGGACGGTCACCGCGTCGGGACGGCCCTGCGGAAGCACCAGCTCGCCCTGCTCGCCGGGAGGAAGAGCGCGCCGGGCGGTGGTCCCCCGCGCGGCTCGCTCGGCAGGGCTCAGGTGCGCGGTCGGCTCGAGCCTGCCGGGCCCGCGCTGTCTCGGGACCGGTGGTGAGGCCGTTGCCGGCTCAGGGGCGGTCATGCCTGGTGCTTCCGGAGCCTCAGCGAGCGGGTGCCGACCTCGCGTCCTCGGGGGTGAACCGCGTCCCCCGACGGTGCTGCGGGGTGTGCTGGGTGGGCAGGGGCCAGTAGTCGGGCCCTGCCGGGAGCGCCGGCTTGGTCCCCGCGGAACCTCTGCTCTTCTCGGGCCGGGCCGTCGCGGGGCTGCGCTCGGTCTTCGCCATCCGTCCTACCTCCGATCGGGTGCTGTCCCCGACGCTAGGGAGTCGCGGCGGGGCTTCACAGGGCCCAAGGTCCCGGCCCTCCCCACCCGTGCGAGGGGGTTTGCCGGTCCGGGGAGCCGGTTACCACCCGGTGATCTGCTCTGAGTCGGACACCAACCGGAGGAAGCATGAGCACCCCTGTGAACGTCGCCGTCATCTACTACTCGTCCACGGGTACGACCCACGACATGGCGCAGCGACTGAGCCAGGCCGCCGAGAAGGCGGGGGCCGAGGTGCGCCTGCGGCAGGTGGCCGAGCTCGCGCCGGACGAGGTCGTCGCCTCGGTCGACGCCTGGGCCCAACACCGCGAGCGGGTCAAGGACCTGCCGGTGGCCACGCCCGACGACGTCGTGTGGGCCGACGTCGTACTGCTCGGGTCGCCGACCCGCTTCGGGAACGTCGCCAGCCAGCTCAAGCAGTTCATCGACACGCTCGGACCGCAGTGGGGTCAGGGCCTGCTGGCGGACAAGGTCTACGCCGGCTTCACCTCGTCCCAGACCGAGCACGGCGGCCAGGAGTCGACCCTGCTCGCGCTGTACAACACGATCCACCACTTCGGCGGCCTGATCGTCTCGCCCGGGTACACCGACCCGGTGAAGTTCGAGGACGGCAACCCGTACGGCGTGGGCCACGTGACCGGACCGAACAACGACGAGGAGCTCGGCTCGCCCGAGCTGAACGCTCTCGACCACCTGGCCGAGCGCGCCGTGGAGGTGGCTCGCAGGCTCAAGGTCGGCGAGGACGGCGACAGCTGACATCACCCCTGTTCAGCCAGGGTCGGATCGGGCACTGTTGCCGACATGACTGACCTTCGCCCGGGTGTTCTGTTCGACGTCGACGGCACCCTGCTCGACACCAACTACCTGCACGTCCTCGCCTGGTGGCAGGCGATGAACGACGCCGGCCACGAGCACGTGGCGATGGCGGCGATCCACCGCGCGATCGGGATCGCGAGCGAGGGGCTCGTGGAGCGCCTCCTCGGCCACGAGGACGAGAAGGCGGTGGAGGCCCACTCCGAGCGCTACGAGGCGCTGCGCGACCAGGTGACCGCCTTCCCCGGAGCCGCGGAGCTCGTGGAGCGGTGCGCGGACCGCGGGTACGTCCCGGTCCTCGCCACCAGCGGCAAGGAGAAGGACCTCGAGTGGATGCTGCCCGCCATCGGCACGAGGGACAGCTTCGCCGGTGCCACGACCTCCTCTGAGGTGGACGACGGGAAGCCGTCCCCGGACCTGCTCTCCGGCGCGCTGGAGCAGCACGGCCTCGACCCGAAGCGGACGGTCGCCATCGGTGACACCGTCTGGGACGCGAAGGCGGCGGAGAGGGCCGGCCTGCCCTGCATCGGCGTCACCAGCGGCGGGATCTCGGAGGCGGAGCTTCGTGAGGCAGGGGCCGTCGAGGTGTACGACGACCCGGCGGATCTCCTCGACCGGTTCGACGAGTCTCTCCTCGCTCGGCTCATCGGCTGACCCGCGGCCCGCCGGGAGCCAAGGCGCTTTGGGACTTTCGTCCCCGCAGGACGGGCCCTCGGGCACTGCGGCCAGGCCCCCGCCCCGGCTTGAATGAGGTCAGCGAGGAGAACCCGCCGAACACGGAAGCGGCAGTTCCGCAGACGGGGTTGAGAGTCCGTGCATCAGGCCCGGGTTCTCCTCGCTACAACCGTGTCCCGGGGAGCTGGTCGAGAGTGTGTGAGTACTGCGGATGCCGACAGGTCGAGCCGATCGCCGACCTGATGGACGAGCACATGGTGCTCCTGGAGATCGCGGGCGACCTCCGCCGTGCGCTGCTCGAGCAGGACGCCGCACTCGCCGTCGCGAAGCGCTCCCAGCTCGTCGCCCTCCTCGCCGACCACGTCGGCCGTGAGGAGGAGGGCGTCTTCGCGGCGCTCAAGGCCCAGGGTGACTACGTCGACGAGGTGGAGCAGCTCGAGAGCGAGCACGTCTCCCTTGACGAGTCGGTCGCGATCCTCGACCTCGACGCACCGGACGCGGTCGAGGCGCTCGACCGTCTCACCGCTGAGCTCTCGGACCACATCGACAAGGAGAACCTCGGCATCTTCCCCGTCGCGGTGGTGACCCTCGGGGCGACCGGTTGGGAGATCGTCGATCGGGCCCACGCGCGGTCGACCGGTCCCGTCCCCGCCGGGTCGTAGCCCTCAGCGAGCGGCTGCGGACAGCGGGTCGGGCTGGTCGAGGATCTCGAGACGGTCCAGCGGCCAGACGATGCCCCAGACCTTGCCGACCACGTTGTCGAGCGGCACGGACCCCTCTCCGGGGTCGCTCAGGTGAAACCGCGAGTCCTGGCTGTTGGAGCGGTTGTCGCCCATCACCCACACCGCGTCCTCGGGTACGACGACGTCGAACTGCTTCTGTGAGGGCGAGGTGCCCTTGCGGAGGTACTCCGCCTCGTCGAGCGGCGCGCCGTCGACCGTGAGCCGTCCCTGCTGGTCGCAGCAGACGACCCGCTCCCCGCCGACCGCGATCACGCGCTTCACGAGGTGCCCGCCCTCCGGGTAGAGCCCGAGCAGGGTCAGGAAGTGTTGGAAGCCGGTGGGCTCGGGGGTCGCGCCGAGCCAGCCGCCCGGGTCCTCGAAGACGACCACGTCGCCGCGCTCGACCTCTCCGTCCCACATCGAGATCTTCTCGACCAGGATGCGGTCCTCCTCGACGAGCTCGGGGTTCATGGAGGCCGAGGGGACGAAGAACATCTGCATGAAGAAGGCCTTCACCACGATCGAGGTGCCCAGGGCGAGGCTGAGGAGGAGGAAGGTCTCCTGCCACCAGCTCATTCTCCTGGGCTCGCCGCGGTGACCTGCCATGGCCGGAACCTTACCTACTGCGACGTGGCGAGGACCGGCGCCTGGGGCAGGAGGTCAGGCAGGGGCCCCGGGGTCGCCCATGTCGGGCATCCCCTCGACCTTGCCGGGCCCGCCGCCGGGGCCCTGGTCGCCGCCCTCGTCCTCGTCGTCGCCTGGGTTCTTGGCGAGCGGGTTGTCGTCGGTGGGCTGGAGGTCCTCGGGCAGGTCCTCGTCGGCGATCAGCCCCACGTCGGGACGCTCGTGCTCCGCGAGGTCGCGCTCGGCGTCGCTCGGCCGGCGTCCGGGGTCCGGTGCGTTCTGGTTCTCGGTCGTGCGGCCGTCGTACCCACCGCCGCCCCGCTCCACGCGGGGGGTTGGACCGGGGCAGGGCGAGGACCGTGCCGGGAGCCGCAAGTAGTCCGGTCCCGTCGCTGGACGGCTCGCCCGGTGCGTGGCAAGACTGGGTCCGTGATCCGACCCGTCACCGCCGACCACGGGCCGACGAGGGCCCACCAGCCGTACCTGTTCGACCTGACCTCGTGCGTGAACGCACCCTCGCTCGTGCTGTCCTCCCGG
>Ga0075331_1000158_pt1 | contig 14398 bp, 11 predicted proteins | sample MayberrySE_TuleA_FD_120090 | JGI IMG/M metagenome (GOLD analysis project Ga0075331, IMG submission 120090) | Natural and restored wetland microbial communities from the San Francisco Bay, California, USA, that impact long-term carbon... | ecosystem: Environmental > Terrestrial > Soil > Wetlands ... | reverse complement strand
CGCGGCCGACCCGATGGTGCTCGCGCGCCTGCAGACCCGTGAGCCGCACTCGGTCGTGTGCTCGGCCCGCACCGGCGCGGGCATGGCCGACGTGCTCGCCGCGGTCGAGGCCGACCTGCCCCGGCCGGGCGTCGAGGTCGACGCTGTGGTGCCCTACGCGCGAGGCGACCTCGTCAACCGGATCCACGAGTACGGCGAGGTGCTCGACCTCGAGCACACGGCCGACGGCACCCGCGTGCGTGCCCGGGTGCATGCCGACCTCGGGGGCGAGCTCGAGGCGTACGCGGCTGCGCCGGCGCGCTGACGGCGTCAGGCCGGGGGTCAGGCCGGGGGTCAGGCCGGGGGTGCGGCGGCCCGCGCTGCTCGCGGCTGCCAGTCGTAGACGACCGACGTCCGCAGCAGGATGTCCTGCACCGACCGGTTCGCCCCGCTGACCGCGCACCACAGCAGTCCGATCGGGAAGACCGCGTAGAGCAGCGCACGCAGAAGTGCGGTGAGTGGCCGTGGCCGCCGTCCCCGGTGGTCGACCACGCGCAGCCCCATCACGTGGCAGCCGTACGTGCGACCGGTAGCCGCCCAGCTGACCGACAGGTAGACGACCAGCAGGACGAATGCCGCGTTCAGGCTCAGCAGCAGTGACGCCTCCGGGAAGCGGAAGCTCCTCGGGTCGACGAGAAAGGCCAGTGCGGCGAACACCGCGTAGCCAGTGACGAGCATCGCGCCGGCGACGAGCGCGTCGATCGTCGCGGCGATGAAGCGGGTCACGAGCCCTGCCCGGTGGCCCTGGTAGGCGCGTGCTTCACGTGGGACCGGGGAGATGCCCCCGTCCGTCATGGCTGCCCCGGCGGGGGCCCGAGCCCTGGCTGCGGCGGGATCGCGTCCGGCCCCAGGTCAACCGGCGGGGCGTCCGCCGCCGGCTCTCGGCGGCCCCTCCTGCCGCGTCGCACGAAGACCCGTTCCAGGGCCCGGCCGACCGCCTCGTCTCCCGCAATGCCCTGCATCCGCACGCCGCGCACGACGTCGGACGTCACCGAGGCCGTCGACTCGCGGATGATCTCCGGGAGGTCGATCGCGTCGATGACCTGCTCGGCCAGCCCAACCAGGTCGATCCGCGCGATGACCGCGTCGAGGTCCAGGCGCAGGGCGACGGCGTCGACATCGAGCCGCGCCGCGACCGCGTCGAGATCCAGCCGCGCCGCGACCGCGTCGATGTCGAGCCGTGCTGCGACCGCGTCGAGATCCAGCCGCGCCGCGGCGGCGTCGAGGTCGATGGTGGACACGACGTGGTCGAGGTCCACCCGGTCGCGCACGATGGCGGTCAGGTCGAGACGGTCGAGGATCGCGTCGAGGTCCACGGTGGCGACCAGCTGGTCGAGGTCGACGTACTTGCTGACCGCTGCGGTGAGGTCCACCCGGCGCAGTACCGCATCGAGGACGCCGGGCACGACGATGTCGAGCACACGGGACAACTGCTGCTCGATCGCGGCTCGTCGCTGGCCGCCGCGGCGGGCGAGGTCGGCCAGCCAGGCACCTGGGTGGTGTCGGGCAGGCAGCAGCGGCGGATGCAGGACGGTCCGCGCGACCGGCGTCGCGACCCTGACCGATCGGCGACCTGCTGCCCGTGCCGCGTCGACGACGGTCCCCGAGGCCGCGGTCACCGCGTCGATGAGCACGATCGCCGGTGTTCCTGTTGACGGGCGTTCCGGACCGAGCGGTGCCCCGGGTGAGGTGGCCATGATCCAATTCTGGCGTGGCGTCGCCGGGTACGCCGTGGAATGTGCACGCTGACCCGTGCCCGACGCCCTACGCTGCGGGCATGGCGATCGCGGACGGGCTCGACGCCTACCAGCGCAAGCACGCCTGGCTGGGGCTCCCGCTGGCGGTCGTCTACAAGTTCTTCGACGACCAGGGCAACCACCTGGCGGCCCTGATGACGTACTTCGCCTTCGTGTCGATCTTCCCCCTGCTGCTGCTCGGTACGTCGATCCTGGGCTTCGTCCTGCAGGGCAACCCCGACCTGGAGCAGACCATCCTCGAGTCGGCGCTGGCGCAGTTCCCGGTGATCGGCGACCAGCTCACCGCGCCCGAGGGCCTGCAGGGCAGCGGCCCGGCCGCGGTCATCGGCGCCCTCGGCGCGCTGTACGGCGCGGTCGGCGTCACGGTCGTCACCCAGAACGCCGTCAACGTGGCCTGGGCCGTGCCGCGCAACCACCGCCCCAACCCCGTGCTGCTGCGGCTGCGTGGTCTGCTGCTGCTCAGCATCGCGGGTCTGGCGCTGCTCGGCACGGCGTTGCTGTCGCTGCTGGGGAGCGAGGTCGAGGTGTTCGGGATGACCTTCGCGGGCTGGCCGACACCGGTTGTGATGCTCGCGACGGTGGTGCTGAACTCGGCGGCCTTCACGATCATCTTCCGGCTGGCCACGACCTACGACCACCCGCTGAGCGCCGCGGTGCCCGGAGCGGTGCTCGCCGCCCTGGTCTGGCAGGGGATGCAGGCGGTGGGGGCGCGGTTCATCGATGAGGTGGTGCGCGGAGCGACCATCACGAGCGCCGTCTTCGCGGTGGTCCTCGGCCTGCTGGTGTGGATCTACATCGGCGCGATCCTCACCGTGCTGTGCATCGAGATCAACGTCGTGTGGCACCGCCGGCTGTATCCCAGGGCGCTGCTCACGCCGTTCACCGACGACGTCGACCTGACCGATGCCGACCTGCGTGCCTACCGGTCCTACGCCGATGCGCAGCGGACCAAGGACTTCGCCACCGTCGACGTGGAGTTCGAGGACGACGGCCAGCACCACACCGCGACCCGCAAGCAGGTCACCGAGCAGCCACGCGCTGAGTGAGGGCGGCCAGGAACATGCCGTGTGACCACACCAGCGGATGGGCGCTGGGGCCCCAGCGCTCGTCCCACTCCGCCCGCCGATCCGGCGCGAGGCGCGGTCCGACCTGCTCGGGCAGCAGCAGGTCGGCATCGGCGGTGGTGAGCACCCACTGCAGCAGGGCGTCCGCGCGGGACGTGTCGCCGCCGCGAGCGTGGTGCCACGCGAGCAGGCACGCCAGCACGGGCCACTGCCCACCGCCGTAGAACGTGTCGGTGGGGTAGCGGTGCACGCCACCGGCCGGTGAGGTCAGCTGCTCCTCGACGGCGCGGACGGTGGCCACGACCACCGGGTCGTCGACGTCGAGCACGTCGTAGAGCGCCGCGACGCTGAGCAGGCTGGCGTCGACCTCGTCGCCGTCGAGCCACTTCACCAGGTGACCGTCGACGACCGCGCGCTCGACGATGTCGGCTCTCGCCGCGTCCGCGGTCACCAGCGCTGCATCGGCGAGGTCGCCGTCCAGCACCTCCAGCTGCAGCGCCGCGCGCAGGCCCGCGCACACACCGGCGAGCGTGGCGACGTGCTGCTGGTCGCGGTGCTCCTCCCACCAGTCGCGACAGCTGCGCCGGCCGGTCGCCACCAGGTAGCGGGTGGCCGTGGTGACCGCGTCGGCGACGGGAGCGGCCGAGCCACCGGTGCGCAGCAGGTGCCGCCGCAGGGCCCACAGCCAGGTGCCGTAGCCGTCGATCTGGAAGTTCCACCAGTCGTCTCGCTGCCGGGTGCCGTCGAGGCGGTACCGGGCCGGCAGGTAGTCGGCGTCGTCCGGCTCCTGGCCGGCGTCCAGGGCCGCGACGACCTGCGTCACCGCAGCCGCCTCCCGCCTGAGCACTGCCGCGCACCAGGCGTGGAAGCGGTCGGCCTCCGCGTGCAGACCGACGGCACTCGCGCCCTCGGCGATGAAGGAACCGTCGCGGAACCAGCTGTAGCGGTAGGGCTCGAAGGTCGGGCTCGCCGGCCACGCGCCGCTGGCCGTCTGTGTGCTCCTGAGGAGCTCGCAGGAGCGCTGCGTCAGCGGCCGGTACCGGGCCGCGGCATGGGGGAGCGGATCGCGCGGGTCGTGGGACAAGGGGTTGACACCAATGCTCATGCGGCCCCAAGGTAGCCGATGTAACCGGTTACTGAAACCGGTTACACCCGGATTCGTCTGTGGCACGTGAGGACTTTCGCGGAGGCCGACCGCAGACGAATCAGAGAGGAAGGACTGCGATGCAGCCGACGATCCGCGACGTGGCCCGTCAGGCCGGCGTCTCGATCGCCACCGTGTCGCGTGTTCTCCGCGAGCACGAGAACGTCAAGGCCTCGACCCGCGCGCGGGTGATGTCGGCGGTCGCCGAGATGGGGTTCACCCCCTCGAGCCTCGGCCGCTCGCTCGCGGAGCGCCGGCACGCCGCCAACGGCATCGTCTTCCCGGACCTGTCGGGCCCCTACTACGCGGAGGTCGTCCTCGGCTACGAGGAGGTCGCTGCCGAGCTGGGCCGGTCGGTCCTGATCCTGTCCACGCACGGACGCAAGGCCGCACCCGAGATGGTCACCGAGCTCGCGGGCCGCTGCGACGGCCTGGTCATCCTCGGCCGCACCGTGCCCGACAGCGTCGTCGTGCGGATCGCGTCGCGGGGGCTCCCGGTCGTGCTGCTGGCCCGGCCGCAGGTCGGCGACATCGACTCGGTCAACGCGGAGAACACCACGACCGCGCGCGCCCTCGCCCGGCACCTCGTCGAGGACGGCCACCGCCGTCTCGCCTTCGTCGGTGACCCGACGACGTCGCCCGACGTCGCCGAGCGCTGGAAGGGGGTGAGCGCCGCAGTCGCGCGAGCGAGCGGGGCCACGCTCACCCATGTCCCGACCGACGGCTTCGGCATCGACGCCGGCGCGCAGGCAGCCCGCGGCCTGCTGGACTCGGGCCTGCCCGACGCGATGGTGTGCGCCAACGACGAGCTCGCTCTCGGTGCGTTGGAGGAGCTCGCCCGCGAGGGTGTCGACGTACCCGGGCGGGTCGCCGTCACCGGCTGGGACGACGTCATGGCGGCCCGGTACGCGGGGTTGACCACGGTCCGGCAGCCGATGCGCGAGCTCGGGGCCACGGCCGCACGTCTGCTGGACGCCCGCATCCGGGGTGAGCGGGGGGAACCGGAGCACCACATCCTTCCCACTGAGCTGGTCGTCCGGGCCAGCTGTGCCCACCACCAGGAGGAGACCCGATGAGACCACCCGTCACCGCACTGCGCACCGCCGCGGTGCTGACTGCCGCAAGCCTGGCTCTGGCCGGCTGCGGCCGATCGAGCGACAGCGGGGGAGGGGGAGAGCAGGCCAGCGGCGCCATCGGCGACGGACCGGCGTCCGGAACGATCGAGGTATGGGCGATGGGCACCGAGGGTGAGGAGCTCGGTGCCTTCGCGGAGGCGTTCACCGAGGACAACCCCGACGCGGAGGTCAAGGTGACCGCCGTCCCGTGGGAGGCCGCGCACGACAAGATCGCCAACGCGATCTCGGCCGGGCAGACCCCCGACGTCACGATGGTCGGGACCACCTGGATGGGCGAGTTCGCCGAGTCCGGCGGCCTCGAGCCGACCCCGGACGGCCTCGTCGACGAGGGCGCGTTCTTCCCCGGTCCGTGGGACTCCACCGTGGTGGGTGACACCTCCTACGGCGTGCCGTGGTACGTCGAGACCCGGGTGCTGTACTACCGCACCGACCTCGCCGAGCAGGCCGGGTGGACCGAAGCGCCGCAGAGCTGGGACGAGCTGAAGCAGTTCGCCGGTGACCTGCAGCAGAAGGCCGGCGTCAAGCACGGCCTGAACGTGCAGCCCGGCCAGACCGGCTCCTGGCAGACGATGCTTCCGTTCGCCTGGTCCAACGGTGCCGAGGTGGCCGACGAGTCGGGCCAGGAGTACACCTTCGACAGCCCGGAGACGGTGGAGGCGCTGGAGTTCTACTCGTCGCTCTTCGAGGACGGCGTCGCCGGTCCGACGCGGGTGCTCGACCCCGGCGAGCTGGAGAGCGGCTTCGCCAAGAAGACCTTCGGGTCGTTCGTCTCCGGTCCCTGGCACACCGGCCTGGTCGAGGACGCAGGGGTCAGCCCCGACCAGTACGCCGTGGCGCCGCTGCCCGGCAAGGACTCCGCGCCGGGCACGTCGTTCGTCGGCGGCAGCAACCTCGCGGTGTTCTCCGACTCCGACAACCGCGAGGGCGCCTGGAAGTTCGTGCAGTGGCTGTCCGAGCCCGACGTCCAGCAGGACTGGTACGCCGCGATCGGTGACCTGCCCGCCATGCAGTCGGCCTGGGAGAGCGGCGAGCTCGCGGAGGACGAGCGGCTGCAGGTGTTCGGCACCCAGCTCGAGAGCGCCAAGGCACCGCCGGCCGTGCCGACGTGGGAGCAGGTCGCCTCGGTCGTCGACTCCGACATCGAGAAGGTCGTGCGGGGAGTGACACCGGCGGACGAGGCTGTCTCGCACATGCAGAGCCAGGCCAGCTCGATCGGCACCGGGCTCTGAGACGACCGTGAGCACCACCGCTACCCCCTCGCGGAGGGTCGACCCCACGCGGCGGCGGCAGGCCGTCGCCGCGTGGGTGCTCGCGCTCCCGTTCATGGCCCTGTTCCTCGTCTTCACCGCGGGACCGGTGCTGGCGAGCCTCGGCATGAGCTTCACCGACATCCGCAGCACCGACATGCGCTCGCCGTTCGCTGTGGAGGTCGTGGGCCTGGAGAACTACGTCGACCTGCTCGGTGACCCGCTGTTCCGCAAGGTGGCGGTCAACACCGCGCTCTACGTCGTACTCGGGGTCCCGCTCACGATGGGGCTCGCGCTCGCGGTCGCGGTCGGCCTCAACGGGGTGCAGCGCCTGCGTGGGCTCTTCCGCGTCGGCTACTACCTGCCGGTCGTCACCAGCATCGTCGCGGTGTCGGTCGTCTGGAAGTTCCTCTACCGGGACGAGGGCGGCATGCTCAACGCCGTCCTGGCCGGCGTCGGGGTCGACGGCCCGGCCTGGCTGGACAATCCGACGACGGCGCTGCCGGCTGTCGTGGTGATGTCGGCCTGGCGCAACCTCGGCACGCTGATGGTGATCTTCCTGGCCGGGCTGCAGACCGTCCCGAAGGAGATGACCGAGGCGGCCGAGGTCGACGGCGCCGGCGCCTGGCGCCGCTTCCGCTTCATCACGTTGCCGATGCTGCGCCCGACCCTGCTGTTCGGTGCGGTCATCACCGGCATCGGCTACCTGCAGTTCTTCGAGGAGGCGTTCGTGATGACGCAGGGCGGTCCCCTCGACGCCACCCGCTCGGTCACCTACTTCACCTTCGACCAGTTCAGCTTCGGCAACTACGGCTACGCCTCCGCGGCGAGCTACCTGCTGTTCCTTGCGGTGGTCGTGCTGACCGCCGTGCAGTTCCGGCTGCTGCGACCGAAGGACTGACCGCGATGACCACGACCACTCCTGCGACAGACGTCGACACCGGCGCCACCGAGACTCCGGCAGCTCCGCACATGCGACGTCGGGTCACCCCCTGGTGGCTGTACGCCGTGCTCGGCGGCGGCCTGGTGCTGATGGTGCTCCCCTTCGCCTGGATGGCGATCTCCTCGCTCAAGCCGGAGGCGGAGGTCCGGGCGGTCCCGCCGACCTGGTGGCCGCAGTCGATCACCACGGCCAACTACGACCAGCTCTTCACCCGGCTCGACTTCCCGACGTACTTCCTCAACTCCACGCTCGTGGCGGTCGCCGTGACCGTGGGCAACGTCTTGTTCGGGGCGATGTTGGGCTACGCCCTGGCCAAGCTCGACTTCCCGGGCAAGCGGCTCGTGTTCTCGCTGGTGATGCTGACGCTGATGGTCCCCGGCGTGGTCACGTTCGTGCCGCTGTTCATCCTCACGACCAACATCGGGCTGACCAACACGCTGCCGGGCATGTTCCTGCCGTTCTTGGCCGCTCCGTTCGGCGTCTTCCTGATGCGGCAGTTCATCCTCGGGCTGCCCGACGAGCTGATCCAGGCAGCCCGGGTGGACGGCGCGGGAGAGCTGCGGATCTTCGCGCAGGTGATCCTGCCGCTGTGCGGACCCGCGCTGGCGACGCTGGGGATCCTGACCTTCCTGACGTCGTGGAACAACTTCCTCTGGCCGCTCGTGGTGGCCCAGACCGAGGACAAGTACACCCTTCCGGTGGCGCTGGCGCTCTACGCCGTCGGGCAGAACGCCACGCAGTACGGGCTGCTGCTCGCCGGCGCCGTCGTCGTCGTCATCCCCGTGATCGCGATCTTCCTCGTGCTCCAGCGCTACATCATGCAGGGCATCGCGATGACCGGCATCAAGTAAGAAGCACCTCACCTCGATCGACTCGGGAGAACCAGATGCAGATACGACGGACGGCGGTCGCTGCCGTGGCGGCGGCCGGCGCGCTCACCCTCGGAGCCGGCCTGCTGGCTCCGAGCCAGGCCGCACCACCGCCCGAAGCGGCGTCCGAGGACGACGTCGCGCCCGGCCTGCTGAGGAACTACGCCGAGGACACCTGGAAGTCGTTCACGGCGATGACGGTGGAGGAGACCGGGCTGCCCGACGACAACATCGGCGGTGACCTGAGCCCGGGGAGCCGCGGCGGCTACACCTCGCCGACGAACATCGGCGCCTACCTGTGGAGCACCGTCACCGCCCGCGACATCGGCCTGATCTCGGCCAGCGAGGCCCGGGAGCGGATGAGCACTACGCTCTCGACGGTCGCCGGCCTGGAGAAGCACGAGCCGAGCGGCATGTTCTACAACTGGTACGACCCGGAGACGGGCGAGAAGCTGCGGGAGTTCCCTGGCGGCGACGAGATCAAGCCGTTCATGTCCAGCGTGGACAACGGGTGGCTCGCGACCGGGCTGCTGCTGGCTGCGCGCGCCGAGCCATCGCTGGCGGACGAGGCCGATGCGGTCCGCGAGGAGATGGACTTCTCCTGCTACTACAACCCCGAGGTGAATCAGATCCGCGGGGGCTTCTGGGACGAGGACCCGGACAACCCGGTGAACCCGCAGGGTGACTACTGCGGCATGGGTGAGGAGGTCTGGTACACCGGCCACCACTACGGTGCGTTCAACACCGAGCCCCGGATCGCGTCGTACCTCGGTATCGCCGAGGGGCAGATCCCGCAGGAGCACTACTTCGGCACCTTCCGCACCTTCCCCGACGACAACTGCGACTGGGCCTGGACCGAGACCCGGCCGACCGGTGAGTGGAAGGAGTACCTCGGCGTCGACGTGTTCGAGGGTGCGCTGCCCTACCGCGGCATGGACATCGTGCCGACCTGGGGCGGCAGCATGTTCGAGGCGCTGATGGTGCCGTTGTTCGTGCCCGAGGAGGAGTGGGGCCCACGGTCCTGGGCGGTCAACCACCCGCTCTACGTCCAGGGCCAGATCGAGCACGGCATGGATGAGGCCGGCTACGGCTACTGGGGCTTCTCGCCGTCCAACAACCCGGCCGGCGGCTACCGGGAGTACGGCGTGGACATGCTCGGTCTCGACGGTCCCGGCTACACCTCCGACCAGGAGCGGACCGACTGGGAGCAGCCGTACGAGGGCTGCCGCGACGGGGAGCCCGCCCCGACCGAGTACGGCGACGGCGTGGTCACCCCGCACGCGTCCTTCCTGGCCCTGCGCTACGCCCCGCGACAGGCGATCACCAACCTGCAGCGGATCCGCGACGACTTCGATGCCTACGGACCCGGCGGGTTCTACGACGCGGTCGCGGTCCGCAGCGGACAGGTGAGCCAGCGCTACCTCGCCCTGGACCAGGGCATGATCATGGCCGCCCTGGGCAACGCGTTGACCGACGACAACCTGCGCGCATACGTCTCCGAGGGCGCCATGGAGGACAAGCTCCGTCCGCTCATGGAGATGGAGGAGTTCAGCGCGGGACGGCGCGACTGACATTCCACGTGCATGGGGCCGGTGCGCGCTCACGCGCACCGGCCCGGGCAACAACTCGCTTCCAGACCTGGAGACCTTCGTGAAGACCTTCAGCAGCATCTCCCGCGCCCAGCTCGGCCGTCGTCAGTTTCTGCAGGGGGTGGGCGGACTGGCCGGAGTGGTGGCGTTGAGCCGAATACCTGGCGAGCAGACTGCCGGCGTCCCGCCGCATGCCGGCAACCCGTTCACACTCGGAGTCGCCTCCGGCGACCCGCTCCCCGACGGCGTCGTGCTGTGGACCCGGCTGGCGCCAGAACCTCTGGCTCCCGACGGCAGCGGTGGTCTGCCTGCCGAACCGTACGGGGTCCAGTGGCAGGTGGCCGAGGACGAGCGGTTCCGAACGGTTGTACGTCGAGGGGCCGTGGAGGCCCGCCCGGAACTGGCTCACTCCGTGCACGTAGAGGTGTCCGGGCTGAGGCCGGGACGGGAGTACTACTACCGCTTCAAGTCAGGGCGGGCAGTGAGCAGGGTGGGGCGTACCAAGACCGCACCGGCGTTCGGCGCGGCCGTCGACCTGCTCAACCTGGGGTTCGTCTCGTGCCAGCTCTATCTGGGCGACGGAACCTACGCTGCGCACCGTAACCTCGCTCAGGAGGACCTCGACCTCGTGGTGCATCTCGGCGACTACATCTACGAGCGCCACGACACCGCAAGCCTGACTGACTTCCGCAACCTTCACGCGTTGTACAAGACCTCGCCGGACCTGCAGGCCTCGCACGCCCGCTTCCCGTACGTCGTGACGTTTGATGACCACGAGGTCGACAACGACTGGGCTGCCGAGTACTCCCAGGAATACCCGCGCGTCGGGTTCCAGGAGTTCTTGGCGATCCGTGAGGCTGCTTTCCAGGCGTACTACGAGCACCTGCCACTACGGCGCTCCTCCATGCCCGTCGGTCCGGACATGCAGATCTACCGGCGTCTGGACTACGGCAGCCTCGCCCAGTTCCACGTGCTCGACACGCGGCAGTACCGCTCGAATCAGGTCGGCAGCGGTTTCCCCAGTGGGCCACGGGACCCGCAGGCATTGCACCCGAGCCGCACGATGACCGGCGATGCGCAAGAGCAGTGGCTCCTCGATGGACTCGCGGCTACCGGGGCTCGGTGGAACGTGCTTGCCCAGCAGACGATCATGGCGCAGTACGACTACGACACGGGCCACGGCGTCGCGGTCAACCACGACCAGTGGGACGGCTACGTCCCGTCCCGGCAGCGCATCCTCGACGGGATCGCCGCGCGGCGGCCGTCCAACCCCGTCGTATTGAGCGGGGACTGGCACTCGAGCTGGGTCAACGACCTCAAGCTCGACTTCACCGACGCCGCCAGCCGGACGGTCGCCACCGAGTTCGTCGGCACCTCGATCAGCTCCGGATGCGGGTGGGCCGGTGACATCGAGGCAGCCCGCTCGGAGAACCCGCATGTCAAGTTCTTCAACGGGGATCTGCGGGGGTACGTGCGCTGTGCGATCACGCTAGATCGGTGGCGCACCGACGTCCGCTTGGTACCGACGCCCACGGATCCGGTGGCACCCGCGACGACGCTGACGTCGTGGGTGGTTGAAGACGGGCGTCCGGGTGCCGAACGAGCCTGAGAGGCAGACGGAGAACACGGTGACGAAGCCGCCGAACATCCTGCTCGTCGTGGCAGACGACCACGCCGCCAACGCGGTCGGCTGCTACGGCGGGCCGCACCGGGTGACGCCGAACATCGACCGGCTCGCCACGGAGGGGATGCGGTTCGACGCCTGTGGATGCACCAACTCCCTGTGCTCCCCGAGCCGGGCCGCGATCCTCACCGGCACCTACAACCACGTCAACGGCGTCACGACGCTGTCGACGGAGTTCGACGCGCGGCAGTCGGCCTTCCCGGGGCTGTTGCGGGAGACGGGCTACCGGACCGGGCTGATCGGCAAGTGGCACCTCGGCCACGGAGGTGTCCACGACCCTCGGGGCTTCGACCACTGGGAGGTGCTGCCGGACCAGGGCGACTACCACGACCCGGAATTCCTCACGATGGACGGTGGCTCGCACGTGCGCCGGGGCTACGCCACCGACCTGATCACCGACCTGTCGCTGGAGTGGCTCACCGCCACCAGGGAGCGTCACCCGGATGATCCGTGGTGCCTGCTGGTGCAGCACAAGGCGCCGCACCGGCCGTGGGAGCCTGCGGACCGGCACGCCGGGCTGTTCGACGACGTCGACATCGCCCTGCCCGAGACGTTCTTCGACGACTACACCGGTCGCGCGCAGGCTGCGGCGGACGCGCGGATGCGGGTGGGACGAGACCTCAACCGTGAGGACCTGAAGGCCGACCCGCCGGCCGGCCTCGACGCCGTGGAGCACGCCCGCTGGGCCTACCGTCGCTACCTGGCCGACTACCTGCGTTGCGTCGTCGCGGTCGACGAGGGCGTGGGCCGGCTGCTCGCACACCTCGACGCCACCGGTGAGGCCGAGGACACGGTCGTCGTCTACACGTCGGACCAGGGCTTCTTCCTGGGCGAGCACGGCTGGTACGACAAGCGCTTCATGTACACCGAGTCGCTGCAGATGCCGCTGCTCGTGCGATACCCGGCGCTGGTGCCCGCCGGATCGACCAGCGACGCGCTCGTCCTCAACGTCGACTTCGCGCAGACCGTCCTCGACCTCGGCGGCGTACCCGCCCACCCGAGGATGCAGGGTCGGTCCATGCGGCCGCTCCTCACCGGTGCCGACGGCGCCGAGGTCGGCTGGCGCGAGTCGGCGTACTACCGCTACTGGGAGCACCTCGACGGCATCCACCAGGTCGCCGCCCACCGGGGTGTGCGGACCCGCACCCGCAAGCTCGTGCACTACTACGGCTCCGGCTGCGGCCAGCCGGGCGCGTCCGACCAGCGGACCGCGCCGGAGTGGGAGCTGTTCGACCTCGAGCGCGACCCGCGTGAGCTGCGCTCGGTGCACGACGACCCCGCGTACGCCGCCGACCTGGCGGAGCTGCGCCACGAGCTCGACCGCCTGGCCGACTCGCTCGGCGACGAGATACCCGCACCCATCGCCACGACCCATGAGGAGACAACGTGACCACCGACGCACGCGCGGACTGGGAGCAGCGGATCGGCGTCCGCAGCGGATCGGCCGCGGCCGGCCGGGCACCCCGGCTCGACCCGCCCGCGGGCCTGACCGCCACCGCTGGTCGGGCGCAGGTGACCCTGACCTGGGAGCCCGTGCCGGGCGCCGTCGGCTACCAGGTGTACGCCGCCGACTCGGCCGACGCCGAACTCGAGCCGCTCGACCATGCCGGCCGCGACGTACTTGCGGTGCCCCACCCGCCCTACGTCGACACCACGGCGGACCCCGGCCACGAGCGGTGGTACGCCGTGGCCACCCTCTCCGACGTGGCGGTCGAGGGGGCGGTCTCGCAGCGGGTAGCGGCGACCTGCACCGCCGACGGTGCCGCGGAGGTCGAGCTCGTGGTGGACGCGGAGGCGGACCTCGGGGAGCTGCCGCGACCGTGGCGGCCGATGATCGGCAGCGAGCACCTCTCGCACGCGCTCTCGTCCGAGACCACGGGGGGCCGGCCGATCGGCGCGGAGCTGACTGCCGCGCTGTCCGCCGCGCACACCGACCTCGGCGTGCGCAGCGTCCGTGCGCACGCCATCCTCGGCGACGACCTCCGGGTCTACCGCGAGGTCGACAGCGAGCCCGTGCACGACTTCACCGGCGTGGACCGGGTCTACGACCACATCCGCGGCCTCGGGCTCTACCCCGTCGTGGAGATCTCGTTCATGCCGCAGGACCTGGCCAGCGACCCGGGCACGACAGTGTTCGACTACGGCGCGATCGTCTCGCCGCCCAAGGACTGGCAGCGTTGGCACGACCTGGTGCGCGACCTCACCCAGCACCTCGTCGACCGCTACGGCCGGGAGGAGGTCGTCGCGGAGTGGTCGTTCGAGGTGTGGAACGAGGCCAACCTCGAGGTCTTCTGGTCGGGCACGCCCGAGGAGTACATGCGCATGTACGACGTCACCGCGGCCGCCGTCCGGTCGGTCGACGAGCGGCTCGTGGTCGGTGGGCCGTCGTCGGCCGCGGCCGGCTGGGTGGAGGAGCTGCTGGCGCACGTCGAGGAGTCGCACACCCCGCTCGACTTCGTCTCCACCCACACCTACGGCAGCCCGCCGCTGGACTTCCGCCCGACCCTCGAGCGCTACGGCCGCTCGGGTACGCCGATCTGGTGGACGGAGTGGGGTGTCACGCCGACCCATTTCAACGAGGTGAGCGACGCCGTGTTCGCCGGCGTCTTCCTGCTCCGCGGGATGGCATCGGCGATGGACCGCATCGAGGCGCTGTCGTACTGGGTCGTGTCCGACCACTTCGAGGAGCTCGGCCGCCCACCGGCCCTGCTGCACGGCGGCTTCGGCCTGCGCACGGTCGGCGAGCTGCGCAACCCGCGCTGGTGGGCGCTGGCGCTGCTGGAGCGGCTGGGCCGGACCCGGCTCCCCGTCTCGGCCTCCGGCGACGGCGCCGGTTCGCTCGTCGAGTGCCTCGCGACCCGGGACGACTCGGGTGAGGTGGCGGTCCTCGCGTGGAACATGACGCTGGACCAGACGAAAGCAGCGG
>Ga0075331_1000157_pt1 | contig 14428 bp, 15 predicted proteins | sample MayberrySE_TuleA_FD_120090 | JGI IMG/M metagenome (GOLD analysis project Ga0075331, IMG submission 120090) | Natural and restored wetland microbial communities from the San Francisco Bay, California, USA, that impact long-term carbon... | ecosystem: Environmental > Terrestrial > Soil > Wetlands ... | reverse complement strand
CCTGATGGGGGAGGCGGCGCTGCTCGGCGGCGACGAGGCGGTCGCCGCCTGGCAGGAGGCGCTGCTCACCCGTTGCCTGAGCATCGCGGGAGGTACCACGCAGATCCTGCGCAACGTGGCCGCCGAGCGGATCCTCGGCCTGCCGCGCTGACGCCGTGCCCTAGGAGCCCGTCGGTTCGGTGAAGTGGATGGTCTCGGCGATGTCGATGAGCTCTTGGTGTTGTGCGGGGGTCTGGTCGGGGTAGTTGGAGACGGCGACGACGAGGCGGGTGTCGTCGACGTCGAGGATCCAGAGGTGGTGGACGATGCCGCCGGTGTCCTGTCCGTAGTCGTTGTCGGGCGCGCTGTGCCAGAGGTCGAGGCGGGTGCAGCCGGCGTGGGTGGCGCCGGTGGTGAGCTCGAGGTAGAGGCCGCGGTGTCCGTCGAGGGTGACGGGTCGGGGGCGGGTGGTGGTGGTGCCGGTCTGGTCGGTCAGGGCGAGGGCGAGGTCGCGGAGGGTGGGGCCGACGCGGGCGGGCCGGGTGTCGCAGGGGTCGGTGAACACGTGGGTGACCGGCCAGACCATGACCTCGCCGAGCTGTTCGATCTCGCCGGGGCCGCCGGCGTCGACGGCCCAGCCGCCGTTGCTGAAGTAGCCCTCGGGGACCTCGAGGACGGCGCGGGGCAGGGTGGTGCCGCCGTCGGGACCCCAGGCGGCCATCGAGTACCGGCCCGGCTCCAGCGGCCCCCGGTACCCGACCAGGTCCGTCGCTCCGGTGATCGAGCTGTCGGGTGACCGAGCCGGGTCGACCGGGCGGTCGGCGCGGTCAGCCCCGGGCACGCCCGCGAGCCACGCGACGCCGGCTACGGCGGCCGCGACCGCGGCGACCACGGCCGTCCGCGCGTGACGCCGACGCTGGGCGCGGCGCAGGGTCCGGGCGAGCTCCAGCTCGAGGTCCGGGACCAGGTGCTCCGTCTCCGCGACCAGCCTGGTGCGCAGCTGCTCGTCAATCGACATCGTGCGTCACCTCCTCGGGGGACGCGGACAGCATGGTGGCGAGCCGGGCGCGGGCCCGGTGCAGGTGCTGCTTGACGGTCGAGGCCGAGACTCCGAGCAGGTGCGCGACCTCCTCGACGGGCAGGTCCTCCAGGTAGTAGAGGGCCACGGCCGCGCGTTGCTGCGGAGCGAGGGACGCCACGGCACGCACCAGGTCCACGTCGGGCAGCTGGTCCCAGGCCATGACCTCCTCGTCCTGGCCTGCCGACCTTCTGACGCGGGCGAGCCTGGCCTGCCGGACCGCAGCCCTGGTGGCCACCTTCCGCACCCAGGCGGAGGGGTGGTCGATGTGCACGACGCCGCCCCATCGCTCGTAGAGGTGCAGGAAGGCGTCCTGGGTGACCTCCTCGGCGCGTCCGCGGTCGTGCAGGATCAGGAAGGTCGTGCGGAGGACGGACGGGTAGGTCGAGCGGAAGACCCACTCGAACTCCACCTGCTGCGATCTGCGCACGTCCGGCTCCCGGTGTGGTTTGCCTCTTACCGTTATAGGGCTCGAGGCGGTCGCTTCGGTTGACGCAGAAGGACCAGATCCTGGTTGCGGGAGACGCGCAGCGGGTAGGCGTTCGTCCAGGAACTACTCACGGAGGGATGGCAATGCGTTTTCCGATGTCCACCGCGCCCCCGGTCGAGCCGGACCCGCTCGCCCCGTCGCCCGACAGCCCGGTCCCCGTGGAGCCGGACCTGCCGCCGGACCCGTTCACCGAGCCGGACCCGGCTCGGGAGCCGGCACCCGAGCCGCAGCCTTCCGGACCGGGAGGACCGGACCAGCCGGCCCCGCCGGCACCACCGGTCTAGCAGTACCGCTGGCAGCAGCCCGCCTCAGCGCTCGTCGCGCTCGGCGGTCTCCACCGCGCGGTCGTAGGTCCAGCGCAGGAACCGGTCGACGCCTCGCACGACGTGGGCGCTGCGGATCGAGGGGAACACGTCGAAGGCGTGCTGGGTCCCGGGGAGCTCGGCGAAGGCGACCTCGCGCTTGGTCACCTCGCGCAACCGGGCCACGAACTCACGGGCCTGACCGACCTCGACGAGCGAGTCGTGCGTGCCGTGGATGACGAACATCGGCGGGGCGTCGGCGTTCACCCGGAGCAGGGGAGAGGCGCGCTCGAAGTGCTCGATCTCCTGCCGCGGGTCCTTGAACAGCACGCGCGGGCCGAGGAAGCCGTCCCGCATCTGCCGGGCTTTCCGGGAGCCGGTGGCGGCGGCGAAGTCGTAGACGCCGTAGAAGGGGACGGCCGCCTGCACCGAGGTGTCGGCGTCCTCGAACCCCGGCTGGTACTCCGGGTCGTTGGGAGTCAGCGCGGCCAGGGCGGTGAGGTGACCGCCCGCGGAGCCTCCGGTCACCGCGAGGAACGACGGGTCGGCGCCGTACCCCCCGATGTTCTCCCGGATCCAGGCGATCCCGCGCTTGACGTCGATGATGTGGGCCGGGAACGCGTCACGCGGGCTGAGCCGGTAGTTGATCGCCACGCACACCCAGCCACGCGCGGCCATGTGCAGCATCAGCGGGATGCCCTGCTCGTCCTTGTTCCCGATGGTCCAGCCGCCGCCGTGGATCTGCAGCATCACCGGGGCGTCCTCGCGCCGGCTCTCGCGCGGGCGGTAGACGTCGAGCAGCCCGCGGCGGCCGTGGTCGCCGTGGTAGGCGATGTCCTTGATGACCTCGACCTCGTCGTTCCCCATGCGGAAGGGCATCGCGAGCTGGCGCAGGGGAGTGGAGAGGTCGAGGTCGGTGTGGGTGCGCTGCAGGTGGTCGAGGTAGTCGTCGCCGAGGGCCTCGCACAGGGCGGCGTCGACGTGCTTCTTCGCGCCCTCCGACTGCAGCATCAGCGCCGTGAGACCCACGGCACTCAGGCCGGCGAGCGCCAGCGCGTGACGATCCCGCCCGCCGCGCGTTATCTCTCTGAGCGTGTCTGCCGCGCTGAGCGCCAGCACGTGGGGCGCGAGCTCGCTGGTCAGCCACCCCCCGAACATCGCCGGGATGCCGGCGTAGTAGCCGGGGACGGGGCGCAGCGCGTTCGCGGTGAGCGCGGCGGCCACGACCTGGCGGCGGCGGTAGGACATGGGGTCAGGTTACCGACGCAGGTGGAACGTGTTGCAGGGCCACTGGCAACAAAGAGAACGTGTTGCAGTTTCGACGGAGGAGATCGAGGACATGGAACGGCTGAGCGGGCTCGACGCGAGCTTCTTGTACCTGGAGACGCCGGCCCAGATGATGCACGTCTGCGGCCTGGTCGTCATCGACCCGTCGACGATCCCCGGCGGGTACTCCTTCCCGACCTTCGCCGACGAGCTGGCCGAGCGCATCAAGCCCATCCCGTCCTTCCGGCGCAAGCTGCGCAACGTCCCGCTGCACCTCGACCACCCGGTGTGGGTGGAGGACGAGGACTTCGACATCGACCGGCACCTGCACCGGCTGGCGCTCCCGGCGCCCGGCGGTCCGAAGGAGCTCGCCGACGTCTGCGCCCACCTCGCCGGGATCCCGCTCGACCGCTCACGGCCGTTGTGGGAGATGTGGGTCATCGAGGGCCTGCCCGAGGACCGGATCGCGGTCTTCTCGAAGATGCACCACGCCACGGTCGACGGCGTCTCCGGCGCCAACATGGTCTCCCACCTGTGCAGCCTGGCGCCCGACGAGAAGTCGCCGATGCCGGTCGGGGACCGCGGCCCCGGCCGGGACGTGACCGAGCTGGAGCTCGCGGTGCGGGGCCTGGTCACCAACCTGACCAAGCCGCTGCATGCCGCGAGGCTGCTCGCGCCCTCGGTGAACCTGCTCGCCAAGACGGTGGACCGGGCGCGCAAGGGCACCGCGATGGCAGCCCCGCTGACCGCGCCCCGGACGTCGTTCAACGGGACCATCACCGGGCACCGCTCGATCGCGTACGTCGACCTGTCCCTGGACCGGATCAAGGACATCAAGAACGCCACCGGCGCGACCGTGAACGACGTCGTGCTGACCGTGAGCGGCGGCGCGCTGCGGCGCTACCTCGACAGCCGGGGTGAGCTCCCCGAGTCGTCGTTGCTGGCGACGGTCCCGGTGTCGGTGCACGAGACGTCCAGCCGCTCCGACGGCAGCAACAAGGTCTCGGCGCTCTTCAGCAAGCTCGGGACCGACGTGGCCGACCCGCTCGAGCGGCTCGGCGGGATGACCGAGGGCAACCGCAACGCCAAGGAGCACCACAAGGCGATCGACGCCGACACGCTCCAGGACTGGGCTGAGTTCGCCGCCCCGCGCACGTTCGGGCTCGCGGTGCGGCTCTACTCCGGGCTGCGGCTCGCCGAGAAGCACCCGGTCGTGCACAACCTCGTGATCTCCAACGTCCCCGGCCCGCCGGTGCCGCTCTACTTCCTCGGCGCGCGCATCGACGCACTGTACCCGCTCGGCCCGGTCTTCCACGGCGCCGGCCTCAACATCACCGTGATGTCGAACAACGGCCAGGTGCACGTCGGGATCATCGCCTGCCGCGAGCTGATGCCGAAGGTGTGGGAGCTCGCCGACCACTTCCCGGCCGAGCTCGAGGCGCTGCACAAGGCGGCGACGGCTCCGAAGCGCAAGCGCAGGACCAAGAAGGTCGCCGCCGGCTGAGACCGAGGTCGAGTCAGCCGCCGGCGATCCGGTGCGACTCTTCCGAACGGCGGAAGGCGATGCCGCCCTCTGTTCTCAGTGCAGGTACTTCAGTCCGGCGACGCAGCCGATGATGCCGGCGACCAGCATCACCTTCGCCGCCGACACGGGCTCGGCGCCGGTGAGCATGCCGTACGCCACGGTGAGGGAGGCGCCGATGCCCACCCAGACGGCATAGGCGGTGCCCACCGGGAGCTCGCGCATGGCGTACGCCAGCCCCAGCATGCTGAGAACCACCGAGACGGCGAAGACGAGCGACGGGCCCAGGCGGGTGAAGCCCTCGGAACGGCCCAGCGCCGTCGCCCACACCGCCTCGAGAACGCCGGAAAGGACCAGCACGAGCCAGGACATCGGAGTCTCCTTGGCGCCGTCTTGTCGCTGGCCGGGTACGGCACCGCTCGTCCGGGAGCCCCGGTTCCGGGCTCTGTCGACGATTGTTCCCGTCGGAGCGGCTGGGACCAAGCCGCGATGCGGTGACCCTGCTCTCCAGGCCAGTTCGCCGTCCGGCCCGCCGCTCAGGCGGCCAGGTCCCGGGCCCGCGCGAACGTGCAGGCGAGCGCCTCGAGCAGCGCCGGGGTGAACTTGTCCGTCTGGAGCACGCACGAGGCGTGGCCGGCGTCGACCTCGTGGATGGTCGCTCCCGGGATTCGCCGGGCGAGGTCCCGCTGCCGTTGCGCGGCGATCACCCGGTCCTTGCGGGTGACCACCACGGCGACCGGGACGTCGATCTGCCGCAGCCACGGCCGGGAGTGGTGCCGGCCGAGCGCCGCGACCGCCTGGGCCACCGCCCAGGGCGACGTGCTGCGGAACTCGGCGAGCGCCCAGTCGTGGAGGTCGGTGCGGCCGAGGTCGAGGACGTCGACGGTGTTCCGAGTCGCCGCGCGCACCATCCGCGAGCGCGACAGGCCGCGTACCGCCGCCATCACGACCTCCATCGACTGGTGGAAGGCACGCTCGGAGACCGAGGAGCGGAACCTGTCGGTCGTCGCGCACAGCACGAGTCCCCGGACGAGCTCCGGGTGCTGGCGCCACACCCGCTGCGCGACGATCGAGCCCATGGAGTAGCCGGCGACCACGACGTCCTCGAGCTCGAGGGCATCGACGAGGGCGGCGACGTCGTCGGCGCAGTCCTGGAGCGAGAAGTGCTCCGAGGCGATCCCCCGGCCGTGCCAGCGCTGGTCGAACGTCACCACGCGATAGCGCGTCGAGAGTGCCTCCACGGTGCGGAACCAGGTGAGCATCCCGGTGCACCCCACCGCGTGCAGCAGCAGCACGGTCGGGGCGCCCCGCGGGCCGGGCACGTCGGTGACGTAGGTGCGGCCACGTCCGGGGAGGTCCAGGACATAGCCCTGGGGGATGTCGGTGGGAGGTAGGTGGACGAGCCTGCGGACGATCTGTCGCGGCGACGCGACGTGCATGACGGCCTCCTTCGCGGGGCCTTGCGACCAGGGTCGTCCTCGACGCTAGACTAGAACGCGTTCCAGTTCTAGGCCCATTCGCTGAGGAGCCTCCGTGGACTTCACCCCGACCGAGACCGAGCTCGCCGTCCGTGGCGTCGCCGCGGACGCGCTCGAGAAGGGTGGCGGCACCTGGGAGGCGCTGGCGTCGGCCGGGCTGCTCGCCCTCGCGGTGCCCGAGGAGCACGGCGGGGACGGCCTCGGGCTCACCGAGGTCGGCGTGCTCCTGCACGAGGTGGGCCGCCGCGCCGCCCAGCTGCCGGTGTGGGAGACGCTGTGCGCCGGGGTGCTGCCGCTGGTCCGCTGCGGGACCCCGGAGCAGCAGGCTCGTCTCCTGCCGGGTGTGGTGTCCGGCGAGACCCGGCTGACGGCCGCCCTCGCCGAGCCGGGGAACGCCCTCGCGGCCGTGCCGACGACCCGGCTGGAGGGCGGCGGGGGAAGGCTGCGGCTCCGCGGCCGCAAGGTCGGTGTCAGCGGCATCGACGACGCCGCGGCCGTGCTCGTCCCGGCCATCCGCGACGACGGCACGACGGCGGTGGTGGTCCTCGACCCGGAGTCGGCCGGGGTGACGCTGCACCCGACGCGTACCTCGCGCGGCGACACCGAGCACACCCTGGACCTGGACGGCGCCGCCGTGGCCGAGTCGGAGCTCCTGGGCGACACCGGCCTCGGAGCGCCGTACGACGTCCTCCGCCGGCACGCGGTCGCCGGCCTCTGCCTGCTCGGCGACGGAGTCGTGGCGGGCGCCGCGGAGCTCACCGCCGAGTACGTCAAGGAGCGCCGTCAGTTCGGCCGTGCCCTCGCCGAGTTCCAGGCGGTCGCGCAGCAGGTCGCCGACGTGTATGTCGCGGCGCGCACCATCGGCCTGGCCGCCCGTTCCGCGGCCTGGCGGGTCGCGGAGGGCCTGGCGGCCGAGGACGACCTCGCGGTCGCGGCGTACTGGCTGGCCGCGGAAGGCCCCGCCGCGCTGCACACCTGCCACCACCTGCACGGCGGGATGGGGGTGGACGTCACCTACCCGCTGCACGGGTACTACGGCTGGTGCAAGGACGTCGTGCGGTGGCTCGGCGGCGAGGCCGGGACCCTGGAGGCCGTGCCCGGCCAGGAGACGGACGGCAAGAACCTCGAGCTCACCGAGGACCAGCGCGCGCTCAAGGCCGGGCTGCGGACCTACTTCGACACCCTCATCGACCCCGCCGACCGGGTCACGCTGCTGACCGAGCGCCACGGCGAGGTCTACCGCGGGGTCATCAAGCAGATGGGCAGCGACCGCTGGATGGGGGTCGGCTGGCCGCGGGAGTACGGCGGCCGCGGCCTCGGCGAGGTGGAGCAGCAGGTGTTCGCCAACGAGGCGGCGCGCTCGGAGGTCCCGCTGCCGTCGGTGACGCTCCAGACCGTGGGGCCGACCCTGCAGGCGTTCGGCACGCCGAAGCAGAAGGACCTGTTCCTCGGCCCGATCCTCACCGGCGACGTGCACTTCGCGATCGGCTACTCCGAGCCCGATGCCGGCACCGACCTCGCCTCGCTGCGCACCACGGCACGGCTCGTGGAGGACGACGGCGAGCCCTACTACGTCGTGAACGGCCAGAAGATGTGGACCACGGGCGGCCACGCAGCGGACTACGTCTGGCTGGCCGTGCGTACCGACCCCGCCGCTCCGAAGCACAAGGGCATCTCGGTGCTGATCGTGGACACCAAGGACCCCGGGTACTCGTGGACGCCGATCATCACCTGCGACGGCGCGCACCACGTCAACGCGACCTACTACCACGACGTCAGGGTCCCCGCCGACATGCTCGTGGGCCAGGAGAACGAGGGCTGGAAGCTGATCACCACCCAGCTCAACCACGAGCGCGTGATGCTCGGCCCGGCCGGCCGGCTCGAGGGACTGCGCGACCGGGTGCACGCCTGGGCCGTCGCGCACGGGGTCGCGGACCGGCCCGACGTGCGCGCCGTGCTGGGTCGGGTGACCGCGGCGTTCCGGGTCAACGAGCTGCTCAACTGGCAGGTCGCGGCGGCGGGTGCGTCCGGTCCGGTGAGCGTCGCGGACGCGTCCGCCAGCAAGGTGTTCGCCTCCGACCGCGTCCAGGAGCTCGGCAGAGCCCTCGAGCAGGTGGTGCAGCGGCACGGCGACCCGGCCGACCCGGACACCGACGAGCTGCTGCACCACCTCGACTCGGTCGCCAAGCGGAACCTCGTGCTGACCTTCGGCGGTGGCGTCAACGAGGTGCAGCGCGAGCTGATCGCGATGTTCGGTCTCGGGCTCCCGCGGGTGCCACGATGAGCGCGCCGGCGGCGGGGTCTCACGACTGGATCGTGGCCGGGGCCGAGCGGATCAAGGCGCGGGGGGAGTCGGCCTCCCGGGACGCGCGCGACCCGGTGAACCAGCCGATGGTCAACAACTGGGTCGAGGCGATGGGGGACCAGAACCCGGTGTACGTCGACGCGGCGGCCGCCGAGGACGTGCACGGTGGGTCCGGACCGGTGGCCCCGCCGGCGATGGCGCAGGTGTGGACGATGTACGGGCTCGACCCCGCCCGGGACCCGGCCGACCCGCTCTACGCGACGATGGCGATGCTCGACGAGGCCGGCTTCACCTCGGTGATCGCGACCAACTGCGAGCAGACCTACGACCGCTACCTGCGGCCCGGCGAGCAGGTCCGGGTGACGAACCGGCTGGAGTCGGTCGTCGGCCCGAAGACCACCGCGCTCGGGGAGGGCTACTTCGCGACGACCCGCAACACCTGGTACGTCGGGGACGAGCAGGTCGCCACGATGATGTTCCGCGTCCTGAAGTTCCGGCCGAAGGACCGGCCGGTCGAGCCCGAGCCCCGGCTGGTCGAGCCCGTCGGGACCACCGTTCTCCGCCCCCAGATGAACCGCGACACGGAGTTCTTCTGGCAGGGAACCCGGACCGGCGAGCTCCGCGTGCAGCGGTGCTCCTCGTGCGGCGCGCTCCGTCACCCACCCGGTCCGGCCTGTCCGGAGTGCCATGAGTTCGGCGCCTCGTACGACGTGGTCAGCGGTCGCGGCACCGTCTTCTCCTACGTCGTGCACCGGCACCCGCCCGTGCCCGGCAAGGAGCTGCCCATCCTGCTGGTGCTCGTCGAGCTCGACGAGGGCGTGCGCATGGTCGGTGAGCTGCTCGACGCCGACCCCGAGGACGTGAAGGTCGGCGCCCCGGTCGAGGTGGCCTGGAACCGCGTCGACGACGAGCTGACGATCCCGGCGTGGAGGCTGTCATGACCGCGACGACACCCCCGACCGTGCGTACCGGCGCGGAGCTGCCCGCCTGGGTACTGCCGGTGACGCCGACGCTCGTGGTCAGCACGGCGATCGCGACCCGCGACTTCCAGGACGTGCACCACGACCGCGACCTCGCGGTGGAGCGCGGGTCGAAGGACATCTTCCTCAACATCCTGACCACGACCGGACTGGTTCAGCGGTTCGTCACTGACTGGGCGGGGCCGCGGGCGCTGGTGCGCGGGGTGTCGATCCGGCTGGGGGTGCCGGCGTACCCGTACGACGACCTGACGTTCACCGGTGCGGTCACGGAGACGGTCGACGTCGAGGGTGAGGAACGGTTCGTCGTCGCGGTCCGCGGCACGAGCTCGCTGGGGGATCACGTGACCGGCACCGTCACGTTGGCGATCGCGGGGGAGGGTGCATGAGCCTGCGCGGCGCGGCGGCGATCGCCGGGATCGGGGCGACCGAGTTCTCCAAGGAGTCGGGGCGCAGCGAGCTGCAGCTGTCGGTCGAGGCGGTGCTCGCGGCGCTCGGTGACGCGGGGTTGAGGCCTGCCGACGTGGACGGCCTGGTGACGTTCACGATGGACAGCAGCTCCGAGATCGCGGTGGCCCGCGAGCTGGGGGTGCCCGGGCTGCGGTTCTTCAGCCGGGTCGACTACGGAGGCGGTGCTGCCTGCGGGACGGTCATGCACGCCGCGATGGCCGTCGCGACCGGCGTGGCCGACGTGGTGGTCTGCTACCGCGGCTTCAACGAGCGGTCCGGACAGCGGTTCGGGCAGGTCTCGGTCGCGGCGAACGCCCAGGTGAACACCAACGGGCTCGACAACGCGTGGACCTATCCGATGGGGCTGAGCACGCCGGCGGCGACGGTGGCGATGGCGGCGCGGCGCTACATGCACGAGTACGGCGCCACCTCGGAGGACTTCGGGCGGGTGGCCGTGGCGGACCGGCGGCACGCCGCGACGAACCCGAACGCGTTCTTCCACGGCCGGCCGATCACCCTGGACGAGCACCAGGCGTCACGCATGATCGCCGACCCGCTGCACCTGCTCGACTGCTGCCAGGAGAGCGACGGGGCCGTGGCGGTCGTGGTGACGTCCGCTGGGCGAGCCCGTGACCTCGCGCAGCCGCCCGTGACGATCGAGGCGGCGGCACAGGGGAGCGGCCCCGACCAGTTCGTGATGACCTCGTACTACCGCGACCCGGTCTCGGGGCTGCCCGAGATGGGGGTCGTCGGGCGGGAGCTGTGGCGTCAGTCAGGACTCGGGCCCGGCGACATGGACACGGCTGTCCTCTACGACCACTTCACGCCGTATGTGCTGATGCAGCTCGAGGAGCTCGGCTTCTGCGGCCCCGGGGAGGCGCCGGACTTCGTGCGTGACGGCGCGATCGAGATCGGCGGCCGGCTCCCGGTGAACACGCACGGTGGTCAGCTCGGCGAGGGGTACATCCACGGGATGAACGGCATCGCCGAGGGAGTGCGGCAGATGCGGGGGACCTCGGTCAACCAGGTGGAGGGCGCCGCACACGTCGTGGTGACGGCAGGGACCGGTGTCCCGACGAGCGGCCTGGTGCTCGCACGGGGGTCGTTCTAGACCGCGGACGTCGGAGTCGCGACTTCCGCACGACTTCCGCTCGGGCGGCCGGCGACGCGCGACACTGGGCACAAGTCCCCGAGACTCGGGGCGGGCACCGGAGGTGTCGATGGAACCGAACCTGTCCCCACCTGACCAGCAGCCCTTCCTCGAGGCGCTGCGGCAGCACCGTGCGGAGCTGCGCGAGTCGATGAGCGCCCTGGAGAGCGCACTGGCCGCGCCAGCGATCGCGGGCCGGGCGCGCTGGGTCCAACGGGTCCATGTTGCGCTCGTGGAACTCTCTGGCGACTTCCGCACGCACGTGGACATCACGGAGGGTCCGGACGGGCTGTATCGCGACCTGCTCGAGACCTCGCCACGACTGTCCGACGCCGTGGCCGGCCTCACCCGGGAACATGCGCTGATCACGGGCCAACTCGACGGCCTGCTGTCCCGGACGGCAACGCCGGACGTGATTGAGGACGTGGACGCAGTCCGAGACCTCGGCACGGCGCTCCTCGGAGGACTCGTGCGGCACCGGCAGCGTGGCTCCGATCTTGTGTTCGAGGCGTACGAGGTCGACATCGGGGGCGAGACCTGAGCGCGTCCCGCGAGGCTCCCCGATCTCCGGTACGCCGGATCCAGCCCCGAAGCACGTTCTGCCCGAACTGCGACGAGTTCGAGCACGGGTCCCGGTCTCGGGGTGGCACGCCCCGTGGCGGCACCTCGCCGGCCCGGGCTGGGCCGCATGGACGAAGCGGGGCAAGCCGCGCACGCCGACCAGGTCGCGCACGACCAGCCAGTCGCTGCGGTTCGAGGGCGACGTGCGTCAGGATCGCCCCGTGACCTCAGAGCCTGGGCGGGCAGCCTCCGCGGAACCTCGTCCCCCGCGAGGCCCCGCGCGCCGGTGGGTCCGCGCCCGCCCCGCCGACGTCATCGACGTCTTCGTCTACGTGGTCGTCCTCAACCTTGCCGTCGAGTACGTCCCCGCGGTGATCAGCGAGGGTTTCACCCTCTCGCTGCTGACCGCGGTCCTGCTCAAGATTGCGCTGGAACTGGTGATCGTCCTGAAGACCAAGGTCCTCGACAGGCTCCGTGCCGCGACGACCACGCACGGCAAGGTCACCGCCGCGCTGTCGCTGTGGGCGGTCGCGGCCGGCAGCAAGCTGGTGGTCCTGGAGATGGTCGACCTCGTCTTCGGTGATGCTGTGAGCCTGGGTGGGTTCATTCCCGTGACGCTGCTCGTGGTCGCGCTACTCGTCTCCCGGGGAGCCGTGCGACGCCTGCTGTACGGCGCACCTGCCGTGGCAGGCTCACACGATGGCGCCTCGCGGTGACACCTCGACGCTTGCGACGCCGCGCGCGTAGAGCACGACCAACCGGTCGCCGTGGCGGCAGCGGAGTGCGCCGGACTCCTCGCGCAGCACCTCGATGACGTGCTCGAGCATCTCACCCTCATCCACCCGTGCGGGATCCTCATACGTCAGGTCCGTGTGCTCGCCACCGAGAAGCCGAACCCGCAGCACGATAGTTGCCATGCCCGAACGGTAGTCCCCGTCATACAGCCGCGAGCGGCTCAACCGACGCCCATCTTTTCCAGTCTGGCCCGCAGGGCGGGCACCCGGTGGGCGTTGCCGCGCAGCTCGACGTAGGTGTCGGCGTACACCCACAGCAGCGCGTCGTCGAGCCGCCGCACCGCGCCCGGTGGGTACCGGTACCCCATCCGTCGCGTGAGGTCCGCCGCGTCCACCGGGCGCAACGTGTCGCCGAGCTCGGCCAGGGACGTGATGCCCAGCTCGAGGAGCAGCCCGGAGATCCACGCGTAGTGATCGGTCCGCGACCACCCGGCATCGGCGTACTGCCCGGCGAGGAACGCCGCCAGCTCGCGCGGGCTGATTCGCGGGTCGGCGTCCTGGGGCTCGGGGCTCGGGCCGGTCATCTCGGTCCGAAGCCGGTCCCGGATCGTGGAGAACTCCCGGTCGGCGAGCTCGAGCAGGCCGGCTGCCAGCGTGAACCTGCGGTCGAAGTCGGGCACGTGCTCGTCGGGAATGGTGCCCTTGTAACGGATGTCGTGCTCGAACTCCGCCCACGCATGCTGCAGCACGGTGCGGATCTGGACCTGCGCCCGGTGACCCCGCAGCAGCTCATACCCGGGTTGGTTCGTGCGCGCGGCGTCGAGGCCGACCAGCAGGTGCCGGCTGGCGTACCCGAAGCGGCCTTCGCTCGCCGTCTCGCGGCCCATGTCCCGGTCGTCGTGGATGACGACCTGGTCATCGAGAAGGTCGGCCACCGCCTGGACGTCGCTGAGCACGTAGGTGATCACGCGGACCCCGATCTGGTCGGTGATCTCCACGAGCGGATCCGTGAACGAGGGCCGGCCCTCGACGGTGCGGGCTGCTTTGGCCGCGAACGACGCCACGGACTTGGCGCGGCCGGTCACGCTCAAGTAGTTGATGCCCGCGTCGTCGAGGATCGAGGTCACCAGCTGCACGAACTGGTCGGCCACCAGCCGCAGCTTCGGCTGCAGCTCGGCGTACTCACGGACCGCGGATCCGCCGGGGTCCCGGGCCTCCCGGGCGATCCGCGGCCCGCGTGGGGTCGGCACCAGGTCGTCGGGCAGCGTCGGCGTGACGATGTAGCCGGTCGCGAAGTCGCCGTACGTCGTGGTCCGCTGCTGCTGGCGGGTCGCGAACAGCGCGACGTACGCGCAGATGACCGCGTCGACCTGGTCTTCGACGACTCGGAGCTCGCTCTTGCGTGCCGCCGTCTCGACGGCGCTCCGCAGCGCCTGCCACGCCGTCGCCCCGCGCAGATCTGCCGGGCGGCCGCTCACCCGGAGCGGTGGGTCCGCGCTGGCGAGCCCCTCGAGCAGACCCAGCAGCACGAGCAGCTCGGAGCGGAGCTGTTCGAGGTCGCGCCCGGGCTTGTTCTTGTACTTCAGCGTCCGACCCAGTCGGAACAGCGCCACCGTTGCCGCATGCGGGTAGACCTCGATCGCCCGGCGGGCCCGCCGCGACCTCGGGTTCATGTCGAGGCCGAGGCGGGCCGCGATCCGGGCGCCGCGTGGCTGCTCCCGGAACTCCGGCTTACCAGTGTTGGAGGGGTGCGCGCCGGCGTCGAAGCGGGCAAAGTCCTTGTTCAGCGCGGCCTCGGCGGGCCGGTTCCCGGTGGCGTTGGCGACGATGAGCGGCGCGTCGACTGCGACGAGGCAGGCGTCCTCGACGTACGGCGCCAGGGCCGCCACGATCGCGTCGTCGGTGTCCGTGGCCGACACGTGTCGCAGGTATCCCTCCTCGTCAAGGACGGCCAGCCCGGTGGGCCGGCGGCCGCCCCAGGCGAGGTCGACTCCGACGAAGTGCATGGACGCAGCCTGCCCTACTCACCCAGCCGAGTCGTACCGAGGTCAGGCGCCGCGGATGCGTCCTCCCTCAGGTGGCCGAGTGGGGGGCGATGTTGTGGTTCCCGCTGAACAGGTTCTCGGGGTCCCACTG
>Ga0075331_1000155_pt1 | contig 14455 bp, 10 predicted proteins | sample MayberrySE_TuleA_FD_120090 | JGI IMG/M metagenome (GOLD analysis project Ga0075331, IMG submission 120090) | Natural and restored wetland microbial communities from the San Francisco Bay, California, USA, that impact long-term carbon... | ecosystem: Environmental > Terrestrial > Soil > Wetlands ... | reverse complement strand
GTGCAGATGGGTCTCATCTACGTGAACCCGGAGGGTCCCAACGGCAAGCCGGACCCGCTGGCGGCCGCCCGCGACATCCGGGAGACCTTCCGCCGGATGGCGATGAACGACTACGAGACCGTCGCGCTGATCGCCGGCGGCCACACCTTCGGAAAGACCCACGGCGCAGGCGACCCCAGCCTGGTCGGCCCGGAGCCCGAGGGCTGCCCGGTCGAGCACCAGGGCCTGGGCTGGAAGAGCAGCTTCGGCACCGGCAAGGGCAAGGACGCCATCACCAGCGGGCTCGAGGGGGCCTGGACGCCGACGCCGATCACCTGGGACAACAGTTTCTGGGAGACCCTGTTCGGCTACGAGTGGGAGCTCACCGAGAGCCCGGCCGGAGCCAAGCAGTGGAAGCCTAAGGACGGCGCCGGCGCGGACGCCGTCCCGGCTCCCCACGACCCGTCGGTGCGCCACGCCCCGATGATGGCGACCACCGACCTCGCGCTCCGCGAGGACCCTGAGTACGCCAAGATCTCGCGCCACTTCATGGAGAACCCGGACGAGTTCGGCGAGGCGTTCGCGAAGGCCTGGTACAAGCTCCTGCACCGCGACATGGGGCCGGTCTCGCGCTACCTCGGCCCCTGGGTGCCGGAGCCGCAGCTGTGGCAGGACCCGGTGCCCGCGGTCGACCACGAGCTGGTCACGGACGAGGACGTCACCGCGCTCAAGGCCAAGGTCCTGGACTCTGGGCTGACCGTGTCCCAGCTGGTCGGGACCGCGTGGGCCTCGGCGGCGACCTACCGCGACACCGACAAGCGGGGCGGCGCCAACGGCGCCCGGATCCGTCTCGAGCCGCAGAAGGGCTGGGAGGCCAACGAGCCGGCCGAGCTGGCTTCGGTCCTGCAGACGCTCGAGCAGGTCCAGCAGGAGTTCAACCGCTCGCAGTCCGGGGGCAAGAAGATCTCCCTGGCCGACCTCATCGTGCTGGGCGGCTGCGCAGCCGTCGAGAAGGCGGCCCGGGACGCCGGTCACGACGTCACCGTCCCGTTCACCCCGGGGCGCACGGACGCCTCGCAGGAGCAGACCGACGTGGACGCGTTCGCCGTGCTCGAGCCGAAGGCGGACGGGTTCCGCAGCTACCTGCGGCCCGGCGAGAAGCTGCCCGCGGAGACCCTGCTGCTCGACCGCGCCAACCTGCTCACGCTGACCGCTCCCGAGATGACGGTTCTGGTCGGCGGGATGCGGGCCCTCGGCGCGAACGTCGGGCGAACCCGACACGGCGTCTTCACCGACCGGCCCGAGGCGTTGACCAACGACTTCTTCCGGAACCTGCTCGACATGGGCACGGAGTGGAAGGCGTCTGCGTCGGCCGAGAACGTGTTCGAGGGCCGGGACCGCGCCACCGGCGAGGTCAGGTGGACCGCCACGGCGGTCGATCTCGTCTTCGGTTCGAACTCCCAGCTCCGGGCCATCGCGGAGGTCTACGGCAGTGCCGACGGGCAGGAGAAGTTCGTCCAGGACTTCGTGGCGGCGTGGGTCAAGGTCATGAACCTGGACCGGTTCGACCTCGCCTGATGCGAAAGAGGGGCCCCGGCCACCGACAGGTTGGCCGGGGCCCCTCCGCATGCTGAGTTCCGGTCGAACACCCCTCCTCGATGCCTCGTCTGCTGCGGGGGGCTGGCGCAGGAGAGACGCGCAGTCGGGTGGGTGAGCAGCGACGCTAGGCAACTCCCGCGCGGCGTGGCACGATCGCGAAGGTGACCAGCAGAACCGCCGTGGAGCAGCATCTGCGCGACCTCGCGCGGCTGCGTCGCGTCCGCGACCGGATCGACCGGGAGTACGCGCAGCCGCTGGACGTCGAGGCGCTCGCCCGCGGCGTGAACATGTCGGCCGGGCACCTCAGCCGCCAGTTCCGGCTTGCCTACGGCGAGTCGCCGTACGCCTACCTGATGACGCGGCGCATCGAGCGCGCGATGGCGCTGCTGTGTCGTGGCGACCTCAGCGTCACCGAGGTCTGCTTCGCGGTCGGTTGCTCGTCGCTGGGCACCTTCAGCACCCGCTTCACCGAGCTGGTCGGCGTGCCGCCCAGCACCTACCAGCGCGACGCGGCGGGCGCGACAGCGGGGATGCCAGCATGCGTGGCGAAGCAGGTCACCAGGCCGATCAGGAATCGAGAAGCGCCGGTCCCGAGCCGCATCTAGCCTGACTGTCATGGACATCACCATTCACTACACGTTCCTCCCGCAGAACGACCCGGACGCCGCGCTCTCCTTCTACCGCGACACGCTCGGCTTCGAGGTCCGCAACGACGTCGGCTACGGCGGGATGCGCTGGATCACGGTTGGCCCTGAGGGCCAGCCGGGCACCTCCATCGTCCTGCACCCGCCGGCCGCCGACCCCGGCATCACCGACGACGAGCGCCGCACCATCACCGAGATGATGGCCAAGGGCACCTACGCCAGCGTCGTCCTGGCCGCCAAGGACCTCGACGGCACCTTCGACAAGGTCCAGGCCACCGGAGCCGAGGTCGTCCAGGAGCCGATGGACCAGCCGTACGGCGTCCGCGACTGTGCCTTCCGAGACCCCGCCGGCAACATGGTCCGTATCCAGGCGGCGGGGTGAGCACCGTCCTGGCCGAACCCCGCACCCCGGAGACCCGCAAGGCTGACACGCTCAGGATGCTCGCCACCCCGGCGATCGACGTCTGGGTCGCGACGGGCTCGGCCGCCGGTGCGCCGTACCTGGTGCCCGTGTCGCTGGCCTGGGTGGACGAGCGGGCGGTGATCGCCGTCGAGAAGTCCTCGCTCACCGCGCGCAACCTGACCGCGTCCCGGCAGGCCCGGCTCGCCGTGGGCCCGACGCGCGACGTGGTGATGATCGACGCCGTCCTCGAGAGGGCGGTCGACGTGGTGGACGACAATGCGTTGGCCGCGGCGTACGTCACGCAGGCAGACTGGGACCCCCGCAGCGCGGAGGGGTACGCGTTCCTCGTGCTGCGGCCCGTCCGGGTGCAGGCCTGGCGCGAGGCGAACGAGATCGCCGGCCGCACGCTCATGCGCGACGGCACCTGGCTGGTCTGACGGAGGAGACAGGATGAGCATGGCCACGAAGACGGACGCCCAGTCGCCGACGATGCACGTCGCCGACACCCACGACCTGATCCGCGTGCAGGGCGCACGCGAGAACAACCTGAAGGACGTGAGCGTCGAGATCCCCAAGCGGCGGCTCACGGTGTTCACCGGCGTCTCCGGCTCGGGCAAGAGCTCGCTGGTCTTCGACACGATCGCCGCGGAGTCGCAGCGGATGATCAACGAGACCTACAGCGCCTTCGTGCAGGGCTTCATGCCGACGCTGGCTCGGCCCGAGGTCGACTACATGGACGGCCTGACCACCGCGATCATCGTGGACCAGGAGCGGATGGGCTCCAACCCGCGCTCCACGGTCGGCACCGCCACCGACGCCAGCGCGATGCTGCGGATCCTCTTCAGCAGGCTCGGCCGGCCCCACATCGGCTCCCCCAACGCGTACTCCTTCAACATCCCGACCGTGCGCGCCAGTGGTGCGATCACGGTCGAGCGTGGCAACAAGACCAAGGCCGAGAAGGCGACCTTCCACCGCCTGGGCGGGATGTGCCCGAGGTGCGAGGGCATGGGCGCGGTCAACGACTTCGACCTGTCGGCGGTGTACGACGAGTCCAAGTCGCTCGCCGAGGGAGCACTCACGGTCCCCGGCTACAGCATGGACGGCTGGTACGGCCGCATCTTCAGCGGCGCCGGCTTCGACATGGACAAGCCGGTCGGGAAGTTCACGAAGAAGGAGCTCCAGAAGCTCCTCTACGGAGAGCCCACCAAGATCAAGGTCGAGGGGGTCAACCTCACCTACGAGGGCGTGATCCCCAAGATCCAGAAGTCGATGCTGTCCAAGGACGTCGACGCGCTGCAGCCGCACATCCGCGCGTTCGTGGAGCGGGCGGTGACGTTCACGACCTGCCCCGAGTGCGACGGGACCCGGCTCAGCCAGGAGGCGCTGTCGTCGAAGATCAGGGGCAAGAACATCGCCGACCTCTGCGCGATGCAGATCAGCGACCTGGCCGGCTGGATCCGTGACCTCGACGAGCCGTCGGTGGCACCGCTGCTCACCGGGCTGCAGCACCTGCTCGACTCGTTCGCCGAGATCGGGCTCGGCTACCTCTCGCTGGACCGGCCCGCGGGCACGCTGTCCGGAGGAGAGGCACAGCGCACCAAGATGATCCGCCACCTCGGGTCCTCGCTCACCGACGTCACCTACGTCTTCGACGAGCCGACCATCGGCCTGCACCCGCACGACATCCAGCGGATGAACGAACTGCTGCTGCGGCTGCGCGACAAGGGAAACACCGTGCTCGTCGTGGAGCACAAGCCCGAGACCATCGCGATCGGCGACCACGTCGTCGACCTCGGCCCGCTGGCCGGCAGCGAGGGTGGCGAGGTCGTGTACGAGGGCACCCTCGAGGGCCTGCGCACCAGCGGGACGCTCACCGGCCGGCACCTCGATGACCGCGCCTCGCTCAAGGAGACGGTGCGGGCGCCCCAGGGAGCGCTCGAGATCCGTGGTGCCGACGCGCACAACCTGCAGGGGGTCGACGTCGACATCCCGCTCGGCGTGCTCTGCGTGGTCACCGGCGTCGCCGGCTCCGGGAAGAGCTCGCTGATCCACGGATCCGGTCGAGGCTCCTCGTCCCCGGGCTCCTTAGGCAAGGCGGTCGCCGGTCGTGACGGCGTGGTGGTGATCGACCAGGGTGCGATCCGCGGCTCGCGGCGGAGCAACCCGGCGACGTACACCGGACTGCTCGAGCCCATCCGCAAGGCCTTCGCGAAGGCCAACGGCGTGAAGCCGGCGCTGTTCAGCTCCAACTCCGAGGGCGCCTGTCCGACCTGCAACGGAGCCGGCGTCATCTACACCGACCTCGGAGTGATGGCCACCGTCGAGTCGACGTGCGAGGAGTGCGAAGGCAGACGGTTCCAGGCGCCGGTGCTGGAGTACACGTTGGGCGGACGCAACATCGCCGAGGTGCTCGCGATGTCGGTGGCCGAGGCCGAGGACTTCTTCGGCGACGGCGAGGCGCGGACTCCCGCCGCCCACAAGATCCTCGACCGGCTCGCCGATGTCGGGCTCGGCTACCTCACCCTCGGCCAGCCGCTCACCACCTTGTCCGGCGGCGAGCGGCAGCGGCTCAAGCTGGCCACCCAGATGGCCGAGAAGGGCAGCGCCTACGTCCTCGACGAGCCGACCACCGGCCTCCACCTCGCCGACGTCGAACAGCTCCTCGGCCTGCTGGACCGGCTCGTCGACTCCGGCAAGTCGGTGATCGTCATCGAGCACCACCAGGCGGTCATGGCGCACGCCGACTGGATCATCGACCTCGGCCCCGGCGCCGGCCACGACGGCGGAGGGATCGTCTTCGAGGGCACGCCAGCCGACCTCGTAGCCGGCCGCTCCACCCTTACCGGCGAGCACCTCGCGGCCTACGTCGGCACCTGAGCGAGGCTCGACTGCCTACCGGACGTCCGCTGACCTCGATAATGGGCCCATGGAAGGGCGCTGGGAGTTCTGGATCGACCGTGGCGGTACCTTCACCGACGTGGTCGCCCGTCGTGGCGATGGGACGTTGGTCACCCACAAGCTGCTCTCGGAGAATCCGAAGTGGTACGACGACGCCGCGATCGCCGGGATCCGGGAGGTCCTCGGGCTCGGTGACGGTGAACGGATCCCGGTCGAGGACATCGCCGCGGTGAAGATGGGTACGACGGTCGCCACGAACGCCCTCTTGGAACGCAAGGGCGAGCCGACCGTCCTGGTGACCACCCGCGGCTTCGCGGATGCGCCCCGCATCGCCTACCAGAACCGACCAAAGATCTTCGCCCGGCACATCGAGCTGCCGGACCTCCTGCACTCCGTTGTCATCGAGGCAGCCGAGCGCCTCGACGCCGGGGGCGAGGTGGTGACCCCGCTCGCGCCCGGGTCGCTGCGGCACGAGTTCCAGGAGGCCTTCGAACGAGGCTTTCGCAGTGTGGCGGTCGTCCTCATGCACGCCTTCCGCAATCCGGCACACGAGCTCCGGATCGGCGAGCTGGCCCGCGACGTCGGCTTCACCCAGGTCTCCATGTCCCACGAGGTCAGTCCGCTGATGAAGCTGGTCTCGAGAGGGGACACCACGATCGTCGACGCCTACCTCTCACCGATCCTGCAGCGGTACGTGGACCAGGTGAGCGGCGCGCTGCCGGGAGTGAAGTGCCAGTTCATGCGCTCCTCGGGAGGTCTCACCGAGGCGCACCACTTCCGCGGCAAGGACGCGATCCTCTCGGGGCCTGCCGGCGGCATCGTCGGGATGGCACGGACCGCGCAGGCGGCCGGTCTGACCCGGGTGATCGGGTTCGACATGGGTGGGACCTCTACCGACGTATCGCACTACGCCGGGGAGTTCGAGCGGGAGTACGACACCCAGATCGCCGGCGTGAGAGTCCGCGCGCCGATGATGAGCATCCACACCGTGGCCGCGGGGGGAGGGTCGATCCTGCAGTTCGACGGCCAGCGGTACCGCGTCGGGCCCGCGTCGGCAGGTGCTGACCCCGGGCCGGTGGCTTACGGCAAGGGTGGCCCCCTGACCGTCACGGACGCGAACATCATGCTGGGCCGCATCCAGCCGGCGCACTTCCCGGCCGTCTTCGGCGACAACGGCGACGAGCGGCTCGACGCCGCGCAGGTTGCCCGCTCCTTCGGCGAGCTGGCCGGCATGATCGGTGACGGTCGCAGCCCCGAGGAGGTGGCCGCGGGCTTCCTGCGCATCGCCGTGAACAACATGGCGGACGCGATCAAGAAGATCTCGGTGCAACGCGGCCACGACATCACCCGCTACACCTTGTCCACGTTCGGTGGTGCCGGTGGTCAGCACGCCTGCGCCGTCGCCGACGCACTGGGCATGACCCAGATCCTGATCCACCCCTTCGCCGGCGTCCTGTCGGCGTACGGCATGGGCCTCGCCGACGTCACCGCCACCCGCGAGGCGGCCGTCGAGGAAGCCCTGTCCGTGCTCGGCGCCAGCGGGCTCGACGCTGCGCTCGCGCCACTCGTCGAGGACGGGATTCTCGAGCTCTCCGACCAGGGGGTTCCCGCCGGACGCGTGGACGTGGTGCGCCGGGCCCACCTCAAGTACGCCGGCACCGACACCACCGTCCAGGTCACCTGCGGAGACGTCGACGAGATGTTCGAGCAGTTCGAGCGTCTCTACCAGCGCAGGTTCTCGTTCCTCATGCCCGAACGCCCCGTCGTCGTGGAAGCCGTGTCCGCGGAGCTGACCGCGCGCACCGACTCGCATCCCCACGAGGTTGCGAGCAAGGCCCGCGTCGGCGCGCTCAGTCCTGCCTCGCGGATCCGGATGTACACCGAGGCCTGGACGGAGGTGGACCTGTTCCGCCGTGAGGACCTCTGCGTCGGTGACGAGGTGTCGGGACCCGCCGTCATCGCCGAGGCCAATGCCACCACGGTGGTGGACCCTGGTTGGCAGGCTCGGGTCACCGAACAGAGCCACCTGATGCTGCGGCGTACGGAGGCCCGGCCCAAGGACCCGGGCGCCACCACCGAGGTGGATCCCGTCATGCTCGAGCTGTTCAACAACCTCTTCATGTCCATCGCGGAGCAGATGGGCGAGAGGCTGCGTGCCACCGCCAACTCCGTCAACATCAAGGAGAGGCTCGACTTCTCCTGCGCGCTCTTCGACACCGACGGCCACCTGATCGCCAACGCCCCGCACATGCCCGTGCATCTGGGGTCGATGGGCGAGTCCATCAGGGCGGTCATCGAGGTGAACGCCGGGCGGATGCGTCCCGGCGACTCCTATGTCCTCAACAACCCGTACCGCGGGGGCACCCATCTGCCCGACATCACCGTGGTGACCCCGGTCTTCGACGACCACGCCGACATCCTGTTCTACGTCGCCTCTCGCGGCCACCACGCGGAGGTCGGTGGCATCACACCGGGGTCGATGCCCTCGTTCAGCCACCGGGTCGAGGAGGAAGGCGTCCTGATCGACAACGCACTGCTCACCCGGGAGGGCAGGATGCGCGACGCGGAGATGCTCGACCTGCTGACGGGCGGAGAGTTCCCTGCCCGGAACCCGCAGGACAACCTGGCGGACCTCCGAGCGCAGCTGGCCGCCAACGAGAAGGGGGTCTCCGAGCTCCGCTCCCTGGTCGACGACTTCGGTCTCGACGTGGTGATGGCCTACATGGGCCACGTGCGGGAGAACGCCGCCGAAGCGGTCCGCCGGGTCATCTCTGCACTGCACGACGGGAGCTACCGCTACGAGCTCGACTCCGGTGCCGTCATCGACGTCGCGATCACCGTCGACCGCGATGCGCGGGCGGCCCACATCGACTTCACCGGTACCTCGGAGCAGCAACCGGACAACTCCAACGCCCCCTCATCGGTCACCATGGCTGCGATCCTGTACGTGTTCCGCACCCTGGTCGACGACGAGATCCCTCTCAACGCCGGCTGTCTCGAACCGATAGACGTGACGATCCCTGAAAGCAGCATGCTCGCGCCCCGCTACCCCGCGGCGGTCGTCGCCGGCAACGTCGAGACCTCGCAAGCGGTGACCGGGGCCTTGTACGCCGCGCTCGGGGCGCAGGCCGAAGGGTCGGGCACGATGAACAACCTGACCTTCGGCAACGACCGCTACCAGTACTACGAGACCGTGGCCAGCGGCTCCGGTGCCGGTCCAGGCTTCGACGGCACCGACGTCGTGCAGACGCACATGACGAACTCCCGGCTGACCGACCCCGAGGTCCTCGAGTGGCGCTTCCCCGTGCGGCTCGAGGGCTACGAGATCCGGCGCGGCAGCGGCGGGGCGGGCCGGCACCGCGGCGGTTGTGGCGGACGTCGCCGGCTGCGTTTCCTCACACCGATGACGCTCACCCTGCTCAGCAGCCATCGCCGGATCGCGCCGTACGGTATGGCCGGTGGCGCAGCCGGCGCTCTCGGTCGCCAGTGGATCGAGCGTGCCGACGGAACCGTCCAGCAGGTCGGCGGGCGAGACTCGGTGCAAGTCCAGGTCGGCGACGTGTTCGTCGTCGAGACCCCCGGTGGAGGCGGGTACGGCGAGCCGGGGTGACGCCGCACAGCCACGGCTCGGGCGTGCACTGTTGCGCTGGTGCAGCTGCGCGACCCGTCGCCGCAGGATGGAGCCCTCGGCTGGGACCAGGTCGGTCGAGTCGGGCTCAGCCTCCGACCAGCTCCACGAGCCGGGTGGTCACCTGTTCGGTCGAGGCCGTGCCGCCGAGGTCGCGGGTCCGCGTCGCGGGGTCGGCGAGGACCGTCTCCACCGCCCGCATCAGCTCCCCGGCCGCCTCGGAGGCGCCGAGGTGCTCCAGCATCAGCACACACGACCACACCGCCCCGACCGGGTTGGCCACGCCCTTGCCGGCGATGTCCGGGGCGGAGCCGTGCACGGGCTCGAACATCGACGGGCGGGTGCGTGTCGGGTCGAGGTTGGCCGACGGCGCGATCCCGATCGACCCGGCCACCGCGGCGGCGAGGTCGCTGAGGATGTCGCCGAACAGGTTCGAGGCCACCACCACGTCGAACGACGCCGGGTCGAGGACGAACTTGGCGGCCAGCGCGTCGATGTGCACCTGCTCCCAGGCGACCTCCGGGTGCTTGGCCGTGCGCTCGGCGACGACCTCGTCCCAGAACGGCATCGTGTGCACGATCCCGTTGGACTTGGTCGCGGAGGTCAGCCGCCCGCGGCGCTCTTCGGCGAGGTCGAGGGCGTAGTCGACGACCCGCGTCACGCCGGCTCGCGTGAACACCGACTCCTGCACCGCCATCTCGTCGGGGAACCCCCGGTTGAGGCGTCCGCCGATCTCGCTGTACTCACCCTCGACGTTCTCCCGCACCACGACGAAGTCGACGCTCTGGTCGGCGTACCTCAGCGGGCTGTCCACGCCGTCGAAGACGCGGATCGGCCGGAGGTTGACGTACTGCCGGAAGGCGCGCCGGATGGGGATCAGCAGCCCCCACAGCGAGACGTGGTCGGGTACGCCGGGCCAGCCGACCGCGCCGAGGAGGATCGCGTCGTGGCGGGCGAGTGTCTCGAGCCCGTCGTCCGGCATCATCGCGCCCGTGTCGAGGTAGCGGCGGCAGGACCAGTCGTACTCCTCGTAGGTCAGGCCGAGGCCGTGGCGGCTGTCCAGCGCGTCGAGGACGGCACGCGCCGACGCCACGACCTCCGTCCCGATCCCGTCGCCGGGGATGACCGCGATGCTCGGCACGGCCTCAGCCACCCATCCCGAGGACGCCGATCATCACCGGAAGCAGCACCAAGATCAGCAGCGCGCCGAGGACGTCGAACGACGCGCCCGAGCGGATCATCTTGGTGATCGGCACGACCCCGGAGCCGTAGACCACGGCGTTCTGCGGGGTCGACACCGGCAGCATGAACCCGAACGACGCCGCGAACGTCGCCGCGAGGGCCGGGACGAACGGGTTGATCCCTGCAGCAACGGCGATCGGGATGATGATCGGCACGACGACCGCCGCCGACGCGGTGTTGCTCGTCGTCTCCGACACCAGGATCGCCAGCACGATGGCGAACGCCGTGATGGCGATGGTGCTCGACAGGCCGAGCGCGTCGGAGCTGCCCTTGCCGATCGTCTCCGCGAGACCGGTCTCCTCCAGCAGCGTCCCGAAGATGATGCCGGTCCCGAACAGCACGATCGTGCCCCAGTCGATGCGGGCGGCGTCGCTCCAGTTCAGCGTGAACTCCCGCTGACCCCAGTTCGTGGGAAGCAGGAAGAGCAGAGACGCGCCGAGCACCGCGACCATGCCCTCGTCGAGCCGGTCGCTGACGGTGGTGTAAGCGTCGGACTCGCTGCCCGCGACCAGCGCCACGATGCCCGGCAGGATCCAGAGGCTCACCGTGAACACGAACGCGATGAGCGTGTTGCGCTCGGCGACGGAGAACGATCCCATCTTCCGGCGCTCGTTCGCGACGTACTCCTCGACGCCGCTGATGTTCTTGATCTCCGGCTTGTTGAGCAGCAGCAGGACCACCGCGAGCACGGCGAACATCGCCAGGCAGATCGGGGCGGCCAGCACCATCCACTGGGCGAAGGTGATCGTCTCGCCGGTCGCCTCCTCGATCAGGCCGCGACCGATCAGGTTGGGCGGGCTGCCGACCGGGGTGAGCAGGCCCCCGACGCTCGCGCCGTAGGCGAGCATCAGCATCAGCGCGACTCCAACGCGGAGCCGGGTCGGGTCGAAGCCCTCCTTGACGATGCCCCTCTCCTGCATCAGGCTCCCGATGACCGCGAGGATGCCCATCGCGGTCGGCAGCAGCATCGCGACAGTGGCGGTGTTGGACACGAAGGCCGAGAGTAGGCACGTGATCACGCCGAACGCGATGATCACCCGCGTCGTCGTCCTCCCGACCCCCGGCAGCGACAGCAGCCGGAACGCGAACCTCCGGGCGAGACCGTGCCGCAGCATCGCCTGAGCCAGGATGAACGCGCCGATGAACACGAACACGGTGCCCGTGCCGAACGGCGCCAGCACGTCGTCGGCCGGCGCCACCCCCAGCATCACGATCGCTGCGACGCCGATGAGACCGCCGATGGGGATCGGCACCGGCTCGGTCACCCACATCACCATCACGCCTAGGAGCACCGCCGCGAGCGTCTGCTGTGCGGGCTCCATGTCGAGCGGCAGGAAGAAGAACACCACGGTCACGATCGGCGCGAGGAAGAGGCCGACCGTGCGTCGTGCCTTTTCGAACCTCTCCTCGGCGGGACTGAGGACTTGTTCGCCGAGGCTGCGGTACGTCGAACCGCCGATGAGCTTCTTCTCGATCTCCCGTGGGTCCGCGGACGGGCGTGTGTCGGTCCGCGTCGGGTCCTGGGTCGCCATGGTTCCTCCGGTTGGTGAGACCTCCCTGCGCGGGGGTGCCCAGATCCGTGGGGGATATCACACCGCAACCTCGAAAAGACGGGTCCGGCCCGGCTGCGGGATTCGACGGGACGGCCTATGTGTGTATCTGTGCGGAGTCGGGGCCGTCGCCCTGGCATGGCCTGGATGCGCGACGCCATCGCCAACCACCCACCGGGCCTGCCGAAGTTAACCGAAGACCACCAGAACCAGGGGCAGCGCCACCAGGGGAACCAGCAGCACGACGAGGCCTCCTCGAACCACCCCCTGGGCCACGACGCGGGTGCGGGCTGGAACGCTGAGCACGGCGCCCAGAACCAGCGTCAACCAGGACGATGCACCAGCCAGGTGCTGCAGGAAGTTCTCGCGCTGCGGGTGAGGCGGCTCGCCAGCCGCAAGCCAGATACCGATGTTGGCGAGGACGACGAGAAGCGCGGTGAGCTGCACGGTTCGTCGTTCCCTGTCCCGAAGCGCAGCGACGCGCGCTTGGTCAGTCTTCACCGGTTCTGATCTCTGCTGCACGGAATAAATGGTGCCCGATGCGCGCTCGCACGCAGCTCTCGTTGCTCGCGGGTTTCGTATCAACGAGATGCGAGGCCAGACACATGTTCGGTGCGCCTCAACTGGAGTGGGTCAAGTTTTCCGGCACCGGGCCGAGTTGAGGGTCGGCAAAGTTGGTGGGTGAGCAGTCGAACACTGCGATTAGCGTATGGCCGTTGGCGGACCCGCTACTTGACCGGGAGGTCCTGACATGACCAGTAAGTTCACCGAGCTTGCGATCGACTGTGCCGATCCCAACGGTCTCGCCCGGTTCTGGTGCTCGGTCCTCGACTACGAGGTGCAAGACGAAGACGAAGGAATTGTCACAATCGGCCCCCCTCTGGTGCCTGAAGGCACGAAGCACCTTGGCCCAGTGCCACCGACGTTGACATTCGCGCGCGTGCCCGAGGGCAAGACCGTCAAGAACAGGCTCCACCTCGACCTCAACCCAACGGACAGGGAGCAAGACGAAGAGGTCCGTCGCCTGCTCGGGCTAGGTGCTCGACACGCCGACGTCGGCCAAGGCGATCAGAGCTGGGTCGTGCTCGCCGACCCAGAGGGGAACGAGTTCTGCGTCCTTGCAGACCGCCGTCCCTGACCGGAGGCCGCACACCGTCGTGCGCCCTTCCGGCTCCAGAGCGACGCTCACGTTCTCCTGGGATTGTCGCGCGCGCCTTGGGTGCGTCATACCGTCGTGAGACCGCCACCTGTCCGCATGTCTCGTGGGGCCCGATGATTTCAGGGAGCTGCGCGGGTCTTCACGTGTGCCGGGTCCCGCGGAACTGGGACGGCGGCGAGGCGTCGACGGCGACAGGCTCACGGAGAATGATGAGGAGAACGCGCATGGGTGAGTTGCACGTCAACATGAACATCACGCTCGACGGCGTGATCCAGGCCAACGGTGGCCCCACCGAGCAGGACGGCGACTTCGAGTACGCCGGCTGGGAGCGCCCGTTCTGGGATGCGGAGTCCGGCGAACAGATCAATGCGGACGTGCAGGCATCCGATGCGCTGCTGCTGGGTCGCACGACGTACGACATCTTCCGCGCCTACTGGCCGGGCAAGACCGACGAGATCGGGCGGGCCTTCGACCGGGTCCCCAAGTACGTCGCGTCCCGCGGCACCCCAGCACTGTCCTGGGACACCAGCATCCAGATAACCGACGTGGGCACCGAGGTTCGTGACCTGCGTGCGCGGCATGAGCAGATCCACACGTGGGGCAGCGCGAACCTGCTGCAGACCCTGTTCCGCGAGGCCTTGGTCGACCGCGTGAACCTGTGGGTGTGTCCGGTTGTGATCGGGCAGGGCAAGAAGCTCTTTCCTGAAGGCACAGCCGCCACCCGGTTCGAGCAGGTCGAGCCGCCGAAGTTGTATCCCGGAGGGGTGATGCTTCTGCGCTACCGGTGTCTCGAGGGCCCCCCGGAGACGGTGACCGAGGCCGTCAACGCTGAGGACTGACTGTTCCGGCTCGTGCCAGCGGGTGGGCAGGCGTCGTTGGTAATCGCCCTTGGGTGCGTGACAGGCCCATCCGCGGACGGCCGCACACCTCAGTCACCCAGGACCGTGCGCGGCCGGGGATCTTCGCTCATCTCCGGGATGAGCACTCCCCGTCCTGCGTCCGGGAAGCCGTGGCGCTCGTGAAGCGGGAGTCAGCGGAACTCACCGCCTCCGCGACACAACCTCCAGACCGTCCGGCGGAGTCAGGTCATCAGAAGGGGGTGGTGTCGAATGGACACCGTGACCAGGAGCACGGACGCACCGACGTTCGAGGAGTACGCCGGCAGCGCGTGGCCGTCGCTCTACCGCTACGCGTACCTCCTCGCCTGCAACCACGCCGACGCGGAGGACATCGCCCAGCAGACCTTGATGAAGGCGTACCGCTCGTGGTCCCGCGTCGAGAGGTCCGACTCGCCGGCCGCCTACCTGCGGCAGATCCTGACCAACACCTACCTGTCGCAGCGAAGGCCCAAGG
>Ga0075331_1000154_pt1 | contig 14461 bp, 17 predicted proteins | sample MayberrySE_TuleA_FD_120090 | JGI IMG/M metagenome (GOLD analysis project Ga0075331, IMG submission 120090) | Natural and restored wetland microbial communities from the San Francisco Bay, California, USA, that impact long-term carbon... | ecosystem: Environmental > Terrestrial > Soil > Wetlands ... | reverse complement strand
GACGGGGCGCCGGTGTCGTTCGACGCCTCGGCGAACGACCTGGTCGACGGTGACGTCGCGGTCAGCTGCGACCCCGCGTCGGGCAGCACCTTCGCGCTCGGCGACAACGAGGTCACTTGCACGGCCGAGGACTCCCGCGGCAACGGGAGCGAGCGATCCTTCACCGTCACGGTGGAGGACACCACCGCCCCGACGCTCACCGTGCCGTCCGAGGTGGTCCGGGAGGCCACTGGGCCGGAGGGTGCCGCGGTCGACTTCGCCGACGACGTCTCGGCGTTCGACCTGGTGGACGGCTCGGTCGCGGTCAGCTGTGACCCGGGGTCCGGCTCGGTGTTCGCCTTGGGGGAGACGACGGTCGGTTGCGCCGCCACGGACACCAGGGAGAACACCGCGAGCGAGTCCTTCCCGGTGAGGGTGGTCGACACCACCGCCCCCGAGCTCTCGCTGCCTGGCGGACTCACGGCGGAGGCGACCGGACCCGACGGTGCCGCGGTCGACTTCACGGCGTCGGCGAGCGACCTGGTCGACGGTGACGTCGACGTGACCTGCACCCCGGCCTCCGGATCGACGTTCGCACTCGGCGAGACGACGGTCGACTGCTCGGCCGGCGACGAGGCCGGCAACGTGGCCGACGGCTCGTTCACCGTGCTGGTCGAGGACACCACGGCGCCGGAGCTCACGCTGTCCGGCGACCTCGTCGTCGAGGCGACCGGTCCTGACGGCCAACCGGTCATCTGGGAGTCGGCGGCCAGCGACCTGGTCGACGGCGAGGTGGACGTCACGTGCGACCCGGCCTCGGGCTCGACCTTCGTGCTGGGCTCTGCGACGGTCGAGTGCTCGGCGACCGACGCGGCCGGCAACACCGCCGAGGGCTCGTTCACCGTGCTGGTCGAGGACACCACGGCGCCCGAGCTGTCGCTGCCGGACGACATCGCGCTCACCGCGACCTCGGCCGACGGTGCGACCGCGACGTACTCGGCCTCCGCGAGCGACCGCGTCGACGGCGACGTGCCCGCCACCTGCACGCCGGCGTCGGGATCGACGTTCGGGCCGGGCACGACGACCGTCAGCTGCACGGCCGGTGACGAGGCCGGCAACACCGCGACCGGTACCTTCACGGTCACGGTGGCGTTCGACTTCGGCGGCCTGCTCCGCCCGGTCGACAGCGACGGTCTGAACAAGATCAAGGGTGGCTCCACAGTGCCGTTGAAGTGGCAGATCTCGGACGGCAACGGCGGCCTGATCTCGGCGCTCGACGTCGTGAGCAGCACCCGGTCGAAGCGGGTCGACTGCGCGAGCGGCAGCGTGGAGTCAGAGGTCGAGGCCACCGCCACCGGCGGGACCGAGCTCCGTTACGCGGGCGACCAGTACATCTACAACTGGCAGTCGCCGAAGACCCCGGGTGCCTGCTACCGGGTGGCCGTCGAGCTGACCGACGGCAGCAGCCATTCGGCGGACTTCTCGCTCCGCTGAGTCGCTGACCGGGATGCGGTGTGGCCGCCTCGGCGGCCACACCGCATCATCATGGGCATGAACCTCGTCGACGCGTTCCGGTGGCAGGCACAGGCGTGCGGCGACCTCGGCTCACCCATGTACGGCGCACTCCTCCAGCGCGTGGCCGACGACCTCGACGAGGGGACCGGGTGCATCGCCGAGGTCCTGCGCGGCCACGAGCACGACACGGGGCCGTCGGCGCTCGCGTTGCGTCTGGTCGGGGCGGTGCACCGGCAGGTGCTGCAGGGGGACGCTGCGGACCTCGCGCCCTACTACCCGTCGGCCGGCGGGGTCTGGGACCTGGGGGCCGCCTGGCCGCACTTCCTGGCCACGGTGGAGTGCCGCGCGCCGCAGATCCGAGATCTGCTGGACATCGCGCCGCAGACCAACGAGGTCGGACGCGCGTCGGCGCTCATGGGCGGTCTGCTGCACATCGCCGCGCGGCACTCCCACCCGGTACGGCTCTTCGAGATCGGCTGCAGCGGTGGGCTCAACCTGCGTGCCGACCACTTCCGCTACCTGCGCGCCGACGGCCACGGCTGGGGACCACCCCGCAGCCCGGTCGTGCTGGACCCTGCCTGGCAGGGCGCGCCCCTCCCGGACGGACGGCCCGAGATCGTGGAGCGGGTCGGCTCCGACGTCGCCCCCGTGGACGTGAACACCCCGAACGGCCGCACGGCTCTGCTGTCCTACGTCTGGCCGGACCAGGTGGCCCGGTTCGCCCGGCTGCAGGGTGCGCTCGAGGTGGCCGACCAGGTGCCGGTCGAGATCCGGCGGGCCGGGGCGGTCCAGACGCTGGAGGACCTGCGGCTGCAGCCAGGGACCACGACCGTGCTCTGGCACTCCGTGATGTGGCAGTACCTCGGCCACGCGGACCAGGCGGCCGCGCAGAGCCGGATCGAGGCACTCGCTGCCGACGCCGACGAGGGACAGCCGTTCGCGCACCTGCTGATGGAACCGCAGCGGCGTGCACCGGAGGCGCAACGGGAGTTCCTCGTCGTACTCGAGATGTGGCCGGACGGCGGGCGTCGCGTGCTCGGCGTCGCCGCACCGCACGGCGTACCCGTCACCTGGGAGTGAAACGTGCTCGACTGTCGGGCGCAGACGTGCGAGTCTGGCAGGACGCCGAAGCGAGGGAGGACCGATGCCTGCCGACAAGGCCGAGGACCTGAGGGCCAAGTTCAAGGAAGCACTCGAACGCAAGCAGGGCAACGGATCGCCGGCGGCTGACAAGGGTCACGGACGTGAGCCCAAGCCGCACGACACCCACGGACCCGAGCACGGCAAACGCGGGTTCACGCGGCGCAAGACCGGCTGAGCAGCCGCGTCGCGGGTGAGCAAAGCCACGCTCGACGGGGATGTCGCCGTGAGCGGACGTTGGGCACGATAGGCGCAACGTCCGCGAGCGAGGAGTGTGGGATGCAGTTCGGCCGCAGCTACGAGGAGTTCGAGGTCGGTGCGACGTACAAGCACTGGCCGGGCAAGACGGTCACCGAGTACGACGACCACCTGTTCTGCCTGCTCACCATGAACCACCACCCGCTGCACCTCGACACCCACTACGCCGAGGAGACCACGCAGTTCGGCAAGAACGTCGTGGTCGGCAACTACATCTACTCGCTGCTGCTCGGCATGAGCGTCCCCGACGTGTCCGGCAAGGCGATCGCCAACCTCGAGATCGAGTCACTGCGGCACGTCGCGCCGACCTTCCACGGTGACACGATCTACGGCGAGACGACGGTGCTCGACAAGCGGGAGAGCACCTCCAAGGACGACCGTGGCGTCGTGCACGTCGAGACCAAGGGTTACAACCAGGACGGCACGCTGGTCTGCGTCTTCCGCCGCAAGGTGATGGTGCCGAAGCAGAGCTACCTCGATGCCCGCGGCGGGGAGCAGCCCGGCAGGCCCACGCTCGTCGAGCCTCCCGCCAAGGGCTGAGCCCAGTCAGTACACCGTCCAGGTGGCAGGATGCGCCCATGGGCGACGTCTGGCTGGTACGCCATGGGGAGACGGAGTGGAGCCGGGACGGGCTGCACACCTCCGTCACGGACCTGCCACTGACCGAGCGCGGCGAGCGGACGGCCCGTGAGCTGGTGCCGCGCCTCGGTGGCCGCGACTTCGAGCTGGTGCTCACCAGCCCGCGGCGGCGCGCCCGACGCACCGCCGAGCTCGCCGGGTACGGCGATGCGCTCGTCGAGGACGACATCGTCGAGTGGAACTACGGCGCCTACGAGGGGATCACGACCGAGGAGATCCGCGAGTCGGTGCCCGGGTGGTCGGTCTGGACCCACCCGTCCCCTGGCGGTGAGACCGCGCAGCACGTCGGCGACCGGCTCGACCGGGTCGTGACCAGGGTGCGGGCCGTCGCCGGCGACGTGCTGGTGTTCGCGCACTCGCACGCGCTGCGCGCTCTCGCCGCGCGCTGGGTCGAACGACCTGTCGGCGAGGGTCGCTTCCTCAGGCTCGACACCGCGACGATCTCCGTGCTCGGCTGGGAACGCGAGAATCCGGTGATCCTGCGATGGAACTGCTGAGGCTCACATCCAGGCAACGGACGACGAGACGCCGAAGGCGACCACGGCGAAGCGGCCGGTGCGGCCGAGCAGGCCGGTCAGGCAGAACAGTGCGAACGGCATCCGCAGCTGACCGGCCAGCACGCTGACGACCGCGTACGGCGGCATCCCGACGAACGCCGAGGTGAGCAGTACGACACCGCTCGCCAGCGGTCGGCCGTGCACCCGTCCGCGCCACAGCTCGAGCTGTCGCTGGCGCTTCGGGGTGGACATCTTGCGACTGACCCAGGACCACTCCATCGAGCGCCTTCCGGCCCAGTACCACAGCACCTTGCCGGCCATCTGGCCGAGACCTGCAAACAAACAGAGCAGCCACAGATTGAGACCGTCGTTGGTCGCGGTGACCGCACCGAGGTAGGCCTCGACGTTGATCAGCGGGACCAGCGCCGAGGCGAAGGAGACCGCGAGGGTGACGAGCAGCAGCATCCTTCTAGCCCGTCACGCCGCCGGTGGGACGGGCAGGCCGATGCGGACGAGCCGGAGCAGCGAGACCATCTTCAGCGTCAGCAGCGCCGTCGCGACGGCCACGCCGAGCCACACACTGCCGGTGGCGACGAGCAGCACCGCGAAGGCTGCCGAGTTGACCGCTTTGCCCGGCTTGGACCAGTTCCACAGCCAGAGCGGGCGGTCGACCACGAAGAAGTAGTTGGGGCTCACCAGCGGCCACGCCAAGAACGCCAGCGACAAGAACGCGTCGATCACCATGAACTCGGCGAGGTAGAGCGCGACGGCCGGCCACAGCTCGGGCTGCAGCCAGACGAGGCCGAGGTAGAACGCGGCCGCGCAGAGCCGGTCGCTCAGGATGTCGAGCACCGCGCCGATGCGCGTCTCCTGGTGGAGCAACCGCGCCGTCGCCCCGTCCGCGAGGTCACCGATCCAGTAGATCGCGAGGGACACGAGCAGCAGGGTCAGAGAGGCCTCCACCGCGGCCAGCATGGCGACGACGACCGCGGCGACGGTGCGAACAGCGGTGACGACGTTGGCTGCGGTGCCCAGCCTCTCCAGCTCGGCGCGCGCGTGCCAGGTCACCGAGCCGACCGTCATCGGCTGTGCGCGCGCGTTCGTGCGCAACCTCGACACCACCCTCGAAACGAGCTCCCACCGGCGATCCCCCAAGTCTGACAGGTCGCGACCCGAGTGGCGGGGGATTATCGGCTCAGCGTAGTTCGTGCCAGCTGCGAAGGGTGTTCACCAGGCCCGGTGCGCAGGTCAGCTCGAGCAGCTCGGCGCTGCTGACCCACCGGGCGTCGAGCGCATCCGTGTCGGCGCGCAGCTCGCCGCCGACCTGGGTGGCCCGGTAGTCGAAGATCTCGTAGAACACGTCCGACGACGGACCGTCGCGCGTGACCACGCCGACGAGGTCGCCCACCCGCACCTGCAGGCCGGTCTCCTCGAGCAGCTCGCGTACGACGGCGTCCTCGTCGGACTCACCGGGCTCCACCCGCCCGCCCGGGAGCGACCAGGTGTCCTTACCGGGCGGCTGACCCCGGAGCACGACGAGCAGGCGCTCGTCCGCGTCATGGACGATCGCACCGACGCAGCGCACGACCCTGCGAGAGACGTCAGTCACGATGCCTCCTCGGGAGCGGGGCGGATGGTGCGATCCTGCCATCCGCAGAGCGAGGCTTGACGACTCGGTGTCCGGACGGGACCGTCTTAGCCATGACCGTGCCGCTGCAGGTGTTCGCCCCGGACGCACGCCTGCTCGCGGAGCACGCCCGTGCGATGCGACTTCCCCTGTGGACGCCGTGGCCGCTGCCGTCGGGTTGGCAGCTCGCCGGCCACGGGTACGTCGGCGGCCTCACCACGGCCCGCGGAACGGTGCTGGCCTGCCGGGGGCCGCATCCACTGAGCATCGAGGCCGACGTCGCCGACATGCTGGTCATCGCCGAGGAGCCTGACACCGGCCTGGGCAGCGCGCTCGCCGGCCTCGACTCGGCCGACCCCGGCCCCGACGTCGGCCGAGGTGCCCCTCATGTGCAGGCGACGATCTCCGGCCACCCGGCCCCGCTGTGGTGGGTCTCGCGTGCTGCCCCCGACCGCGCGGTGTACGCCGGGGAGGCCGCCGGCTGCTGGCTGTGGGTGGTCCTCCACCCAGAGACCGCGGGTGCCTTGCTGGTCGAGGAGCTGAAGCTGGCCGACGTGGGCGAGCTCGGGCACGAGGTCGAGCTGCTGCCGTGCGGCCTGTTGTCCCCACGCCTTGATCTCGACGTCGACCTGTTCTGACACGGCGTTAGGCTGGCCGTCGGCTGCGGTGCCGCGGAGTGTGTTCGAGCGCGGCGGGCCCTGCTGTGCACAGGTGTTTCGAGCGAGCTGGGAGGTGCCGAGTGCGGATCGATCTGCACACGCACTCCGACCGATCCGACGGCACCGACGGCCCGCGCGAGCTGCTCGCGCACGCCCGAGACGCCGGGCTCGACGTGGTGGCGATCACGGACCACGACACGACCGTGGGCTGGGCCGACGCCATCGAGGCTGCGCGCTCCACCGGCGTCGGCCTGGTCCCGGGCATCGAGGTCTCCTGTGCCCTCGAGGAGCACCCGGTCCATCTGCTGGCCTACCTTCCCGACCCGGCGTACGAGCCGCTCGTGGCCGAGCTCGACCGGATCCTCGCCGGGCGGCAGGCGCGGCTGCCTGCCACCGTCGAGCGACTGCGTGGTCTCGACATCGACATCAGCCTGGCGGACGTCGAACGGGCCGCAGGACCGGCGGCCGCGACCGGACGCCCCCACGTCGCTGACGTACTCGTCCGCAAGGGAGTCGTGGGCACCCGGGACGAGGCGTTCGACCGCTACCTGGCGGCCGGCCGGCCCGCCTATGTCGAGCGTTACGCCGCGGACCTGCTGACGATGCTCGGGGTCGTCGCCGACGCCGGGGGAGTGAGCGTCGTCGCCCATCCCTGGGGCCGGCGCGGGCGAAGCGCGATGGATGCCGATGTGTTCAAGCGCCTCCGCGACCACGGCCTCTGTGGGATCGAGGTCGACCACGAGGACCACGACGCGTCGGCACGGGCCGACCTGCACGGCATTGCCACCGACCTCGACCTCATCGCCACCGGGGCGAGCGACTACCACGGCGCAGGCAAGATCGGCTTCGACCTCGGGTGCAACACGACGAGCCCGGAGCAGTTCGAGCGTCTCCTCGACACCGCGCGCATCGTGGCGGAACGGGCGGGCCGCGGCGCGGAGGCGGCACTGTAGATGGACGCGGTCATCAACGTCACGCTGTTCCTCGAGGTGCTCATCACTCTCTTCGTGATCATGGACCCGCCGGGCACGATCCCGCTCTACCTGTCCCTGACCAGCGGGCGAGCTCCCGCCATGCGGCGCCGCGCCGCCTGGCAGGCGGTCGCAGTGGCGTTCGCGGTCATCGTGATGTTCGCCATCTTCGGCCGGCAGATCCTGAACTACCTCGACATCTCGCTGCCGGCGCTGCAGGCGGCCGGCGGGCTGCTGCTGCTCCTGGTGGCGCTCGAGCTGCTCACCGGCAAGCAGCAGGAGCCCAACCACACCCAGGACGTCAACGTCGCCCTGGTGCCGCTGGGCACACCACTGCTCGCCGGGCCAGGGGCGATCGTGGCCACGATGGTCTTCGCCGAGCGGGTCAGCACGGCGCCCGAGCTGACGGCCGTGGTGCTCGGACTCGTCGCCATCCACCTCGTGCTGTGGCTGACGATGCGCTACTCCGTGCACATCCTTCGGCTGATCAAGGAGTCCGGGGTCACGCTCGTCACCCGGATCTCGGGCCTGCTGCTGTCGGCCATCGCCGTGCAGCTGGTCGCCGACGCGGTGCGCGCGTTCGTCGCCGGGGAGGGCTGACCGTGGCCGAGCAGCTCGGTCTGGAGGGCATGCCGCAGCGGCTCTACTCAGCAGCGCCCACCCGGCTGACGACCTTCCTCGACTGTCCCCGCAGGTACCGTCACACCTACCTCGACCGGCCGACGCCACCCAAGGGCCCGCCGTGGGCGCACAACAGTGTGGGCGCCTCCGTGCACACCGCGCTCGCCGAGTGGTGGAGACGGCCGCTCGCCGGCCGCACGGTCGCCGCGGCCGGGGACCTGCTGGAGCGCGGCTGGCTCGACCTCGGATTCCGCAACGACGCGCAGAGTGCCAGACACCGACAGCGTGCCCGCGACATGGTCGAGGCCTACGTCGCAGACCTCGACCCCGCCGACGAGCCGATCGGTGTCGAGCGGGTCGTGTCGCTCACCACGCCGCACGCCTCGCTGTGGGGGCGCGCCGATCGCATCGACGAGCGTTCGGGCGGCCTCGTGGTCGTCGACTACAAGACCGGGCGCCAGGTCCTCACCGTCGATGACGCCCGTACCTCACTGGCCATGGCGGTCTATGCCGCAGCAGCAGCGCGGACGCTGCGCCGTTCCTGCACGAGGGTCGAGCTGCACCACCTCCCGACCGGCGAGGTGCTGGCGTGGGACCACACCGAGGAGAGCCTCCGCCGTCAGGTGGAGCGGGCCGACTCGATCGCGGCCGAGGTGGCGCGCGCCGACGAGGCCTTCCGGAGCGGGATGACGCCGCAGCAGGCCGACGAGGCCTTCCCGCCGCGACCAGCAGCCAGGTGCGGCTGGTGCGACTTCAACCGGATCTGCGCGCCGGGCAACGCCGTACACGCCGCGCGCGAGCCCTGGGCGGGACTGCCGGACGAGCAGTAGCGGCGGCTCAGCCGAGCAGGGTCGCAAGCAGGTCGGCGGTCGCGACCGGGTTCTCGACGTTGGGGGAGTGCCCGGCATCGGCCACGACGTGGGCCGGCGCCCCGAGCCGTGCCGCCATCTCCCCCTGCACGGCGACCGGCCAACCGTCGTCCTCGGCCCCGTGCACGACGTGGACCGGGATCGGCAGCCGCCTGAGCTCCTCGACCCGGTCAGGCGCCTCGACGAGGTGCGTGGTGAGCGCGGTCAGCGAGACCGGGCTGTTGCGGAGGAACCGACGGCGCAGGAACGCCTGGACGTCCTCCGGCGGCGGGCCGGCGGGTTGAGCCGCGGCGTTGTCGTGGCGCACCTTGGCCTCGTAGACCTGCTCGAGCGGCAGTGTCCGCAGCGCGTCGACCGTGGTGCGCAACAGCTGCACCTTCTCGGGGTCTGCGAAGGCACCGGGGCCGCTGCAGAACAGCACGAGTGAACGCCACCTCTCGGGTGCGACGAGCGCCGCCCACTGTGCGACAAGCCCGCCGAGCGAGTGGCCGAGCAGGTCTGCTGCCGCACCCGGAGCGACGACGTCGAGCACGGCATGGGCATCGGCCGCGAGCCCCTCGAGGCTGTAGTCGGCGGCCGGGTCGCCGTAGGTCTCGTACTGCCCCCGCTGGTCGTAGGTCACCGCCTGCCAGCCGCGCTGCGCCAGCAGCGGCAACAGCACCGCGAAATCCTCCTTGCTCCCGGTCCAGCCCGGTAGCAGCACGATCGTGCGGGCCGCCGCCGCGTGCCGGCCCACCGGGGCCGGAGGCGTCGCCTGCAACGCGGCGAACTGTCCGCGCGGGGTGGAGATGTTGATCGCCTCGACCCCGCGGGGCAGCGACACCGCCGGCGGCGTGCTCATCGGCCGATCCGCGCCAGCCTGGTCACGAGCGACCGGGGAGCAAGCCGCGCCACTGCCGTCAGGGCTCGGTAACGTCGGCTCGGTACCGACACCGCCTTGCCGGCAGCCAGGTCTCGCATCGCCTCGGCCACCACCTCCTCGGCGTCGAGCCACATCCGGCCCGGGATCTTGCTGATGTCCATGTCGCCACGCTGGTGGAACTCCGTGCGCACGAAGCCTGGACACAGCGCCATGGCCCGGATGCCCTGGTCGCGGTAGGTCAGGCTCATCCACTCGGTCAGGCTGGTCAGCCACGCCTTGTGCGCGCCGTACGTGCCACGCGGTAGGTAGCCGGCGACGCTGGACACGTTGACGATCTCGCCCGCGCCGCGTCGCCGCATCTGCTTGACCGCCACGTGGCTGAACCGCAGCGGAGCGCGGACGAGTACGTCGAGGCTGCGCTCCTCGTCGACGAAGGAGGTGTCGTGGAACCACCGGGCCAGGCCGAAGCCGGCGTTGTTGACCAGCGCGTCGACCGGTCGGTCGGTGTCGCCCAGGCGCAGGGCGACTCGTTCGACGTCGTCGCGGTCGGAGAGGTCAGCGGGGAGCACCTCGGCGCTCACGCCGTACGCGCGGGTGACGGCGTCGGCCACCTGCTGCAGGCGCGCCTTGTCCCGCGAGACGAGCAGGAGGTCGAAGCCCCGTGCGGCATAGGCATCGGCGAAGGCCCGCCCGATTCCGGCGGTGGGTCCGGTGATCAATGCGGTCGGCACCGTGTCAGCATAGGGCGGTGACCAGAACGCTCGCGATCGCGAACCAGAAGGGTGGCGTCGCCAAGACGACCACCGTGGCCTCGCTCGGGGCCGCGCTCAGTGAGCTGGGCCACAAGGTGCTCATGGTCGACCTCGACCCGCAGGCGTGCCTGACCTTCTCCGTGGGCGTCGACCCCGAGGACCTCGAGACCTCGGTGCACGACGTCATGCTCGGCAACAGCGACGCGCGGGAGGTGATCCTCGAGACCGACGACGGCCCCGACCTGCTGCCCGCCACGATCGAGCTCGCCGGCGCCGAGGCCGCGCTGATGACGCGCACCGGACGCGAGCACGCACTGCGGGTCGGCGTGGAGGCGGTCACGCCGGACTACGACTGGGTTCTGGTGGACTGTCCGCCGTCCTTGGGTGTGCTGACCGTGGCCGGCCTGTCGGCTGCCGACGAGGTGCTGATCCCGCTGCAGTGCGAGACGCTGTCACACCGTGGCGTCGGGCAGCTTCTCGACACCGTCCACGACGTGCGCCGGTTCACCAACCGCGGCCTGCAGGTGCTCGGTGTCCTGCCCACGCTGTACGACGGCCGCACCAACCACGCCCGCCGGGTGCTGGACACGATCGCCGAGACCTACGAACTCGCGGTGCTGGAGCCGCCGATCCCCAAGACGATCAGGTTCGCAGAGGCGCCGGCCGCGGGCCGTTCCATCCTCGGGACCGCCCGCGGCCACCGCGGCGCGCAGGCGTACCGCGACCTCGCCCACCACCTCGCCGCCGAGAGGCGTTGAGCAGCGAAGATGCCGAACGGGCACCGGCGATCACCTAAGGTGGGCCGCATGCGTACCCGGTTCCGCCGTGCCCTGGCCGTGTGCTCGGCGGGGGCTGTCGCGGCGGTCGCTGTCGGAGGTGCGGTCGGGCTGTGGCCCGTCGGCGCGCCCGCCACGGCCGAGGTGAAGACCGGGCGCGGTGTGGCCGAGACGAGCCGGGCTGTGCCCGCACAGCGACCGTTGCTGGAGCCGGTGCTGTCCTTGGTCAGTGTCGCGAGCCGCGAGGTCGCCGGCCTGGTGGAGCAGGGGGCGGGGGAGCAGTCGTCGACCGCGGGCCCGCGCTCCGCCGGCGGCGCTGACGCGAGGGAGAACGACCAGCGCGAGCCGGCGCCGCCGCGACGGTCCGGCCAGGGCCGGCGCGTGGTCTTCGACATGGGCGATCAGCGGGTGTGGCTGGTGCGCGACAACGGCACGGTCGCCCGCACCTACCTGGTGTCCGGCAGCCGGCACGACAACCTGTCGCCCGGCCGCTACGAGGTCTACTCGACCTCGCGTCACGCGACGAGCTACACCTACGCCGAGACCATGGAGTACATGGTGCGCTTCACCCGGGGCGAGAACGCCGCCATCGGGTTCCACGACATCCCGGTCGACCCGCAGGGCGAGGCGGTGCAGACCGCCGCTCAGCTCGGCCGGCCGCTGTCCTCGGGCTGCATCCGGCAGCACCCCCGCGACGCCAAGGCGCTGTGGAGGTTCGCCCCGGTGGGCACGAGGGTCGTCGTCACCGCCTGAGACGTCGATCGCGGGCCGGGGCACTCACTCGGCCGGCGGGGTGTCCCTGCGCGGTGACCGACGCCGGCGGGTACGTCGCCGGGACGCGCTGCCCGACGAGCCGCCGCCGCGGCCGGAGTCGGCGCCCGAGCCTGACTCGTGGCCGCCCCCCTCGGTCGACGCAGTGGCGGAGCCGCCACCCTCGACGGGCTCGCCGCCACGGGTGCGCCGGCGACTGCGGGGCCGGGTGCGCCTCGGCCGCTCGTCGGATCGACGCTCGCCACTCTCGCGGCTGGTCTCCCGCGGCTTCTCCGGCACCAGACGGCCCTTGGCGTCACTGGGGATACCGAGGTCGTGGAAGAGGTGCGGCGAGGTCGAGTAGGTCTCGACCGGTTCGTCGAACGGCAGGTCGAGGGCCTTGTTGATCAGCTTCCACCGGGACACGTCCGCCCAGTCGACCAGGGTGATCGCGATGCCGGTGGCGCCGGCGCGACCGGTGCGGCCGATGCGGTGCAGGTAGGTCTTGTCGTCCTCGGGGCAGGTGTAGTTGATCACGTGGGTGACGGCCTCGACGTCGATGCCGCGGGCAGCGACGTCGGTGGCGACCAGCGTGTTGACCTTGCCCTCGCGGAACCGCGTCATCGCCTTCTCACGGGCTATCTGCGCCATGTCGCCGTGCAGCGGGGCGGCAGGGAAGCCACGGTCGGCGAGGTCGTCGGCGACGCGCTGCGCCGACCGCTTGGTGCGCGTGAAGACGATCGTGCGACCGCCGTCCTCGGCCTGCAGGATGCGCGCGATCATCTCGGTCTTGTCGAGGTCGTGCGCGAGGTAGACGAACTGCGCGGTGGCAGGCACCGTCTGGCTCTCGCTCGAGGACTCGGCGCGGACGTTGACCGGGTGCCGCATGTAGGTGCGGGCGAGGGCGATGACGGCTGCCGGCATGGTGGCCGAGAACAGCATCGTCTGGCGCAGCTCGGAGGTCTTGCGGATCAGGCGCTCGACGTCGGGCAGGAAGCCGAGGTCGAGCATCTCGTCTGCCTCGTCGAGCACCAGCACCTTGACGTGGCTCAGGTCGAGCACACCGCGGTTGGACAGGTCGATCAGCCGACCAGGCGTGCCGACGACGACGTCGACCCCGGCCTTGAGGGCGTCGATCTGCTCGTCGTAGCCGACACCGCCGTAGACGGTGATGCTGCGGGCGCCGCGCTTGGCTCCGGCCACCACCACGTCGTCGGCGACCTGGAGGGCGAGCTCGCGCGTCGGGCAGACGACGAGCGCCTGCGGGCGGCCGGGAGCCGCCAGCTCCTCGTAGTCGGGGTCGTGAGGGGCCACGACGCGCTGCAGCACCGGGATGGCGAACGCGAGGGTCTTGCCGGTGCCGGTGCGAGCCTGGCCGATGAGGTCGGTGCCCATCAGGGCGATGGGCAGCGCCATCGCCTGGATCGGGAACGGGGTGTGGATTCCGACGTCGCTGAGCGCGTCGTCGATCTCGGACAGCACCCCGAGGTCTTTGAAGGAAGTCAGGACTTTCTCGTTTCACGTTGGACGTCGGGAGAGGCCAGTCTATCGTCTACGCCGGGTCGGTCGCTCGTTACGCTGCCCCCATGACCGAGCCGAGCGCCACGGACCGTCCCGGAGCAGCAGCCGAGACCGCCCCCGACCCCGAGCACGGGCGGCAGCATGGGGCCAGCGCGCTGGCCGACCCCGCCTACCGGGAGGCTGTGATCGACCTGCTCGGAGCCCTCGCGTACGGCGAGATGAGCGCCTTCGAGCGGCTCGCGGAGGACGCCAAGATGGCCCCGACGATCCGCGACAAGGCCGAGGTCGCGGCGATGGCCAGCGCCGAGTTCGGCCACTTCGCGGCGCTGCGCGACCGGCTCGCGGCGCTGGGCGTGGAGCCCTTCGACGCCATGGCGCCGTTCCAGCCCGCCGTCGACGCCTTCCACGCCCACACTGCCCCGTCGAGCTGGCTCGAAGGCCTGGTCAAGGCCTACGTCGGTGACGGCCTCGCGGCCGACTTCTACCGCGAGGTCGCAGCGTTCCTCGACGCCGACACCCGTGCGCTGGTGCTGGAGACGCTCGCGGACACGGGTCACTCGCAGTTCGCGGTGGACCGGGTGCGGTCGGCGATCGAGGCCGATCCGAAGGTGTCCGGTCGGCTCGCCCTCTGGGGCAGACGGCTGATGGGTGAGGCGCTCAGCCAGGCGCAGCGGGTGGCGGCCGAGCGCGACAGTCTCAGTGCCCTGCTGGCAGGCGGCGTGGACCGGCCCGGAATGGATCTCGCGGCGATCGGTCGGATGTTCATCCGGCTCACCGAGAACCACACGAAGCGGATGGACTCCCTGGGCCTGCAGGCCTGACCGGCCCCCTGGGCCGACCGAGTCACATCGCAGCGGCGCCGAACCCCACCTTGCGTGCGGTCTCCTCGCCGATCTCGACGTAGGCGAGCTTGTCGGCGGGCACCACCACGCGCCGCCCCTTCTCGTCGGTCAGCACGAGCAACGCCTCGTCGCCCGAGAGCGCGTTCGAGATGGCCTTCTGCACGTCGTCGGCGCTCTGTGCCG
>Ga0075331_1000153_pt1 | contig 14467 bp, 21 predicted proteins | sample MayberrySE_TuleA_FD_120090 | JGI IMG/M metagenome (GOLD analysis project Ga0075331, IMG submission 120090) | Natural and restored wetland microbial communities from the San Francisco Bay, California, USA, that impact long-term carbon... | ecosystem: Environmental > Terrestrial > Soil > Wetlands ... | reverse complement strand
CTGAACGGACCGAATTGGGCGCAACCAGTTGGTGGGCAGGGTCTACCATCAGCTCCTTGTCCACGAGGTGCAGCGCATGAGGGCGCACGTCCAGCGCAGTTAGGCGCTGACATTGATGACGCAGAACAGGTTGCCGTCTGGGTCAGCCAGAACCACGAAGTCCGCGCCCTCGGGATAGTCCCACTCGACTCGTGCGGCACCGAGCGCTAGCAACCGCTCGACCTCGGCAAGTTGCTCGTCCTCATCTGCAACCCAGAGGTCGAGATGTGTGCGATCGTCGCTATCCAGGTGCAGTCTTGGCGCGCCAGGCTCATTCGGCACGAGGAAGTCTGGGTTGGCCCCGGGTTGGTAGCCCAGCGCCTGGCTCCAAAACGCGGCCGCCCCGCGGGTGTCGGACACGTTCAGAACAATCGCTCCGATGCGGACCATGGGCAAAGTTTAGAACGCGCCCGCACCTAGCCGCGTTCCGCGCGTTCTCCGGGGATGCGTCATACCGCCGAAATGCGCCCTCTTGACGACCCTGAAAGGTGCCACTGCGCCCGAACAGCCCCTAGCGTTTGGCCATGACGACTCTCGTCCCGGAGGACTTTGACCCGCCGATGCCGCCATCACATGCGGCCTTCACGTTCGAGATCCTCGGACCAGAGCACAACGAGGCCGACCTTGCCGCATGGTCGACCTCCATCGACCACATCCACCGCTCCCCGGGGTGGGACGGCGCGGGCTGGCCGGAGCGCGTATACACCCTCGAGGAGAACCTCGCTGATCTCAAGCGGCATCGCGCCGACCATGAGCGTGGCCTCGAGTTCGCTTGGACCGTGCTCGAACCTGGCGGCCGCCACGTGATCGGCTGTGTCTATCTCAAACCCGACCGTACCGGCCAGGCAGACGCCGAGGCACGTTCTTGGGTCAGCCTCGAGCGCGCTGAGCTCGACACGGTCTTGCGCGAGCACCTGCGGCCCTGGTGGGCCTCCGCGTGGCCGATGACAATCCGCTACGCCTAAAGGGACACCGAGCCGAGAATCGCCCTTGGCCTGCAAGGTGGCGATGTCCTTCTTCGCCTTCCCCGGCGTCGGCTCCGCCAACAGACGCTGCAACCGGTTGACGGTCTGCACCCGCTGTCGGACAGAGCTCGTCGCGGCGGTCGGTGGGCATCCGCAACGCTTCCAGCTGCGGATCGTGTGCCAAGACGCGCAGTTTCTGTGCCCGGCCGCGGCGAGAGCCACCGAGTGCGCGTCGTGAGCGTCGGTCTCGCACATCGCCCCGGGGCATATCGCGGTAGACGCCCGGTGAATCCTGCCTCGCACCCTTGGCACGTCGGAACCCGATCGTCTCCAGGCGGGCCGAGAGCTCCACGTCGGACGGCAGAGGCAAGACTCGGACCTGCAGGTCGAGGAAGGGCTTCGCCGCGAGACCGGGGATGTGGTCGACAAGCGCTGCAGGCCCGTTGCCGCTGTCGGTGCGCGGTGGCAGTGTGGCAACCGATCCAGGAACACGATCCGGGAGGTGCAGCTCATGGCCTCGGCCAACCCCTATCTCAACTTTGCCGGCAACTGCATGGAGGCCTTTGACTTCTACAAGTCGGTCCTCGGCGGCGAGTACACCAACGTCAGCAAGTTCTCCGACATGCCTGCCGAGGCGACTCCCGACGTGTCGCACGAGGCGCCGGCCGACGGCATCATGCACATCTCCTTGCCGATCGGCGATTCGATCCTGATGGGCTCCGACGTGCCGCCAGGCATGGGCACGGTGACTCCCGGCAACACGTGCTACGTGTGCGTGAGCCCTGACAGCCCAGAGGAGGCTAGGCGGTTCTTCGACGGCCTCAGCGAGGGCGGTGAGGTCGAGATGCCGTTCGACAAGCAGTTCTGGGGCGACTACTTCGGCAGCTTCACCGACAGGTACGGCATCAAGTGGATGGTCGACGTGGCCGCCCCAGAGACCGAGTCGCCGTCTGCCTGACCACCTGATCGACTCGACGCCGCACCCCAGTGCGCCAAGGGGAGCGGTTTCTGCGGTCGCCCCGTCTGAGCCGGCAGCAGTTCGGTCGGCCAGCGAGCCGGTCCCTGCCTGGCCAGGTCGCGTCCTTCCACGCGTTGCCGGCCCTGATCGTTTAGCGGATCCGAATTGAGGACGTTGCCCGCAGCGGATGGCAGTTCATCGGCGAGAACCGCTCTCACTTGTCGGCAGAGATGCCGTCCCGAGGCGGATGTGAGTCGGCGAGCGGCGCGCCCACTCGAACTGAGCCAGAGGCCCACACGGGCCGCGGTCAGCGTCCCGCAGCAGAGGACTGGAGGAGAGCATCGTTGGGCGGGTAGTGCGGGATATCCGAACATGAGTGCCCGTGCTGAAACCGGGCCGATCCCAAACGGCGTTCGTCACCCTGACGCGGCGCTGAACGCGACAACCCGCTCACGATGCAGGAGCTCGCGCCTCATCACGGGTCGAGTTCGGTAGGTGCGTCCGATCTCGGCGAATCCCGCTCGCTGAAACATGGCGAGAGTTCCAGTGAAGATGGCAGATGGTGACGGGGTTCCGGCGAGCCCGTCGGTGTCAACGGGGTGGCCGTCGAGTACCGAGGCGCCGTGCCGCGCCGCCCAATCCACAGCGGTCTCGAGCAGCGCGGCCCCGATGCCGATCCCACGATGTTCGCGGCGCACCACGAAGCAGGACACCCACCACGCGTCAGGATCTTCATCAAGGATGCGGACAAGTGCCCGGTTCTCGGTGATCCCCGGCAGCGTCGAGCGCGGCACCACCCGCGTCCAACCAACCACGTCGTCGTCGAGGTAGGCCAACAGACCGACCGGGAGATCTGCTTCGTGGACTTCACGTTGCAGCGCGCCCCGGTTATCGGGCTCCTCGTGCCGACGGAACCGTTGACACCAGCACGATGTGGGGTTCTTCTCCCGGGGTCCGAAAACCCGCCCAAGTTGTGGCCACCTCTCAGCAGTCGCCGGCACCACACACACCGCGGTCATCCGGTCGAATCCTCTCCTGCTACAAGCAGCATGTCTGTCCGCCGCTCCAAAGTCCTTGACCATGACGCTAGACCTCGACGACCACGGACGCGCCGAATGACCGTTGGACGGCACGAATCAGAGACCCTCGCCGAGTTCGGTGACCACAGGACTACACTTCCGCGGTGAGTCCACTCGACCTGGCGTTCGTCCTCGGCGCACTCGTAGGGCCCATCATCGACATTCTCAGCATCATCGCTCTGGCAGTCGTCCGTCCCGCTTCCTGGGCAATGTGGCTCTGGATCACGCTTGTGGGCGTCACCGCAGTGCTCCTAGGGGCGATGCACAGATTCGCCGCTGACCGGGAAGTCCTGACGTGCCGATGAGCGGTCACTCGCGCGGGGCTGAATAATCCCAGCCGACACTTGGTCCGGTGTGAGCTCGGTCTCAGACGGCCTCGAGTACGAGCCCCAGTGGCTTACTCCAGCTCCCAGATGCGCCTCATCTCGGCCTCGTTCTCCCCTAGCCACCCCACCACGGCGCCGCGTATCTGGGGGTCTTCGGCGTCGACGCCCAGCACCGCCAGCTTCCGCAGCATCGGCTCATGGTCGCCTTCGAACTGCGCCAGCCCGAGCAGGCAGTTCAGCCAGGACTGCCGGGCCTGCTTCCAGTCACCGAGGAACGAGTAGGCACCGGCGGACCACGCCTCGGTGTTCCACGTTCCCCGCCGCTGAGGTCGGGATTTGGCGAAGGCGGTCGGCAGCTTCACGAACGACTTCAGGTCACGTCCGTACCTCTCGAAGTGCGGAACTGCGAACCGTTCGAACAGCAGCCGGATGTCCGCCACCGGCACGGATTGCGGGTCCTCGGCCTTCGGGAAGTAGTAGTTGGCCCCCGGCACGCCGCGGCCGAGTTCGACCCCGAGGTCGCCGACGAGCTTGTCGGTCACGACGTACAGCGGCTGGATGTTGGCGTAGAAGCTGTATCCACCGCTGCGCGTCGACTGTTGGGTGATTCGCCATGCCAGGTGCCCGCTGCCTGCCACGTGCCACAGACACCCATCCCGGACGGCCCAGCGCCCCGGAAGTGCAGTGACCAGCTGCGGTGCGACGTGCTCGTCCCAACTGCGCGTCCTCATCGGCAAACCCTTCCCGCGATGGGCTCACAACCTCTACCGTCAACCTTCGCTGGTGAGCGCGAGGATGCTGATGACCTGTTCCGACGCCAGCATGCCTGGGGCACACGTTTGGCGGCACAGGAACGCCCGCATCTGCCGCACATGGTGAGGTCGATGGGTTGACTCGGCGTCTTGGTGGCGGGCCACTGAGGCGATGGGGAACTCGCAACCGGGCCCGGCCGTCTCCGGGGTCATCGTTACCGGCACTTCCCCGGTTAGGCACTCGGCTGTGGTCGCCTACCTTGCCCGCTTCAAGGGTCAGGCACGCATCCACACCGAGTCCGATCTGCGCGGCTACCTGGCCTGGTGCGGGTGCCGCGGTCTCGATCCGCTGGCCGCCACGCGGCCGCACATCGAGCTGTACCTCCGCTGGCTCCAAGAGGCACGCAGGTAGCGGCCTTCCACGGTCTCACGCCGCATGTCCGTGGTCGCTGGGTTCTACCGGACGTGCGTCATTGACGGCGTGCTCGAGCACTCCCCAGCCGACTACGTTCGGCCCGACCGTGCCTGCGGAATCACCGACGCTGGGACTGACCCACCTACAGTTCGAGGCCCTATTGACAGCCGCCAAGCACTCGACGAACCTCTGCGACCTCGCACTCGTCACCATGCTGGGCTTGCTCGGGCTGCGCATCTTCGAGGCCACTGGCAGCAACATCGAGGACCTCGGAGAGGAGCACGGCCACCGAGTGCTGCGGGTGCACGGCAAAGGCGACAAGTCGTGCTCGTCCCGCTCCCGCCGGCGGTTGGCCGCGCCATCGAACGCGCCGCCGAGAACCGCACCAGCGGCCCGATCCTGCTGACGTCTCGCGGCACCCGCATGGACCGGCACTGTGCCACGCGACGGCTCCGACGGCTCGCCGAACGAGCCGGCGTGAAGCTGCCGCGCATGCATCCACACATGCTGCGGCACACCTTCGTCACCACGATGCTCGACGCCGGCGTCGACCTACGCGATGTCCAGATCGCCGCCCGCCACGCAGACCCCAAGCACCACCATGCGCTCCGACCGAGCTCGCAAGAACCTCGACAGGCATCCCAACTACATCCTCGCCGCCTACATGGCCTCGGGCACCTGATGAGTCATCCGGTCGCGCCGAATTGAGGAAAGTCCGCAACTGCCGAAAGGCGTCGGCCCGGATCACCGGCATGATGCGACGGAGGTGCGCTATGTGAGTCCACGAGTGAGGAGATCGTGGAGCCATCCGTCGAGGCGCGCGAGTTCGGTCGGGGTCCCGAACAACGGCTTCTTTCCCGGCGGCGGCAGAAACCCGACCGCGTCCATGATCAGCCAGTAGGTGTCTGGCCTTCGGCCCGTTAAGGCGGCGTAGGCCGCGAGGAACGCCGTGGCAGGCCCGGGACCGAAGGCGATGGCGAGATTGGTCGCTGCGTGGCCAGCGTCCAGCCAGACCGGCCCGGTCGACGTCTCGACCCAGTCAACGACTCCGGAGATCGCCCCCTCGCTCCACAGCAGGTTGCGATGACTGAAGTCGCGGTGCAGAAAGGAGGGTTCGTAGCCGGGTGGCTCCTCGCCCAGCACGTCGAAGGCGCGCCTCCACGAAGCAGGATGCTGGGTCCACCCGGGTATCACCCACTTCGCCTCCCACGCCCAGGACTGGTAGGTACGGAACGGCTCCGACGGCTGCACGTCGTGGATGGTGGCGAGCATCTCGGCCATCGCAACCAGAGAAGCGTCATCGACGCCCGCCGTGGGTTTGCCCGGCAGTCGGGACATCAGGTGAGCGGAGACACCGGTCGCAGCGCCGTCGGCGTCCAAGCCCATGCTGATCGGTGCCGGTACCGGGTACGCGGCGAGCTCGTCTTGCGCGACCTGCTCACGTCGCGTGAGCGCTGCGCCATGTGTCCGCCAGGGCTCGTCGGTCATCAGCCGGAGTACGGACCCACTCCCCGACGCATCCGACAGCGCCAGCATCGTCGAGGTCAGCCCGCCAGAGAGCCGCACCCATTCGCAGATCGGAGACCCAAGGGTGGACTCTGCCCATGCGATCGCCCCGTCATTCACGACAGGGAACCTAACGGGAGGAACTCTGAGATCCGGTCGCTGTCGGCAGTCGTCCAATGAGGGGCGGCTCCAAATAGCCTGCAGCCATGCTCTTCTGGCAATAACCATAGACGCTAGCGATCCACCCCGGCTGGCCCGCTTCTGGGCGCACGCACTGGGCTACCAGTCCGCGCCGGCAACGGAGCCAGTCACGACTTGGAGCGCTCACTATCGCGATCGACTTGGAGAGCGAGCCGCCTTCGCCGACCGAATCCGCTTGGACTTGTACCCCACTGGCCGCAACGACGCACTTCCCCCAGGGCGGCGGGTCGGATTCGTTGAAACCAAGGTCGACGACCTCGTCGCAATCGGGGCCAGCGTTGTGCGGCGACCGCCCGCGGACGATCCCGAATACTTTGTCGTGATGCACGACCCGGAGGGCAATGAGTTCTGCGTGAGTTGACCCCTCAAGATGCACGGAATTGCCGCGATCCGCTCGTTCGCGGGTAGCCCGCGGCACCGCGCGTCCTAATCGGAGCGTGCTAGCTGGGCGCCTTCCTCTCGGCGGGCGTGCGGGCTATGCACCGGTTCCGCGCCGCCCCGGTGCCGAATCGGACGCACTGACCGATGGTCAGATGGGACGTGGGCGCTGACGTATCGGCGTCGTCCAGTACGCACTGGCCTGCCGCGATGCGCTCGACCTGAGACGCTGGTCGAGCCCCAAACATCCACTCGTACACCTGTCACCGTTGGCTCGCCGCGGCGCACTGGATACAGGTGCGTGCCACTGGCCTGGTCTCGAGTCTGCCTTCACCTATCGAGCCGCCACATTCTTCGCATGCACCGTACGTGCCTGTGTCCAACCTCGTCAGGGCGGCATCGATCTCCACAATGTGCCGTTGCACCTGTCGTACGAGGGCTCCGATTTGGGACCGCTCGAACGCGATCGTTGCCCCTTCGGGGTCGTGCTCATCATCGGCGTTGCTGTCGCGCGAGGCCGCAACCACGGCGTCGAAGTCGTGCGTCAGGCTCGCCAAGCGTCCGAGTGCCTCTTCACGCTCGGTCTCAAGTCGACTACGCGCTCGATCCACGCCCTCAATGCTGACGCAAACGAGGGGTGCGTGGACATCCGGCTTGCCGCCTTCCGCTCACCCGCACGGAGGTCATCTGGCGGCGCCACGGCCGCGGCACTCAAGTCGGGCGCGGACGTCTTGGTCAATGTGCGCTTGGACACCAAGGTCAGGCCCACGGTCTTCGCGATCCCCGAGGGCGCCTGGACCGCGATCGAGTACACCGACGCCGCTACGACGGACGCACCAGCCGCTTCTCTCGCTCGATGTCACATCCGCGGCTCGGCCGGTGTCTCCATGACGTGACGACCACCAACCGGTCGGCACAGCCACCAGACACAGGAGGAGAGATGGAGCACGCGACCCGTATCCCCCCGGCCGAGATCACCGGCGTCAAAGGAGCGCTGATCAGGCGGATGATCGAGAAGAAGCTTGGCAAGGTGCCGACGGCGGTGGGCGTTTACTGGCACAACCCCAAGGTGCTGTTCGCCAGCTTCGGCCTCGGCGGCAAGCTGCAGAAGTGGGACGCCTGCGACGAGGGACTGAAGTCGTTCGCCCACATGGCGGTCGCGTCGCTGGTCGGCTGCTCGTGGTGCCTGGATTTCAACTACTTCGAGATCCGCAACAAGGGGCTCGATGTGGAGAAGGCACGCGAGATCCCGCGGTGGCGGGAGTCGGACGTCTTCACGCCGCTGGAGCGGGACGTCCTGGAGTACGCCGAGTCGATGAGCCAGACCCCGCCGACCGTGACCGACGAGCTGGTGGACCGACTGCATGCCGAGCTGGGGCCTGCCGCCATGGTCGAGCTCACCTCGGTGATCGCGTTCGCGAACATGAGCACGCGTGGCAACGTGGCGCTCGGCATCGAGACCGACGGCTTCGCCGCCACGTGCGGCTTGAAGCCGCTGGCCGAGCGGCCGGGAGTAGCGTCCGCGTCATGAGCGAGGACCCCTTTGTCGCCCACCGCAGCCTGCTGTTCACCGTCGCCTACGAGATGCTCGGCTCGGTCGCCGATGCCGAGGACGTGGTGCAGGAGACTTGGCTGCGGTGGGCAGCCTTGGTCGACGCCGAGCGCCGCGAGGTCCGGGACCCCCGGGCGTATCTAGTGCGGATCGTGACCCGGCTCTGCCTCAACCGGCTGCGTACGCTCGCGCGGCAGCGCGAGGAGTACGTGGGCGAGTGGCTGCCCGAGCCCGTGCTGACCAGCCCGGACGTCGCCGAGGATGTCGAGCTCGCCGAGAGCGTGTCGATCGCCATGCTGGCGGTACTCGAGACACTGCTACCGACGGAGCGAGCGGTCTTTGTGCTCCGCGAGGTCTTCGAGGTGCCGTACGGCGAGATCGCCGAGGCGCTGGACAAGTCGCCCGCGGCGGTACGCCAGATCGCGACGCGGGCCCGCAAGCACGTGGCGGCGCGCCGGCCGCGGACGTCGGTGAGCCGCACGGAACAGGAGCAGGTGGTCCAGCGGTTCCTCGCCGCGCTAACCACAGGCGACGTGCCTGGACTGCTCGAGGTGCTGGCCCCCGACGTGCTCGTCGTGGGTGATGGCGGCGGCCTGGCCCCGACGATCCCGAAGCCGGTCCGCGGGGCCGCGAAGCTCGCCCCGGTGATGGCCCGCTTCGCCGAGGACGCGCCAGGCACGAGGACTCTCATCGTCGACCTCAACGGCGGCATCGCAGCGCGCATCGACCCCGGCGGCGAGTTCGACACGGCCGTGTCGTTCGTCATCGAGGCCGGCCGGATTACGCAGATCTACGCGATCCGCAACCCGCACAAGCTCGAGCGGCTGGGCGAGGTAGCCGAGCTTCGACGGTGAGCCGATGGCTCAGGCATGCTCGCACCTGCCGCAGATTGCGTGCGCGGCGCACTATCCGCACATGGCTCCTCTCTGTGTCAAGAAGCGGTCCGGAGCGGGGTCGTAGACTGAGCACCGGCGGGTCCGGGAGTGGCTTGTCCGAAGGGCCGGCAGTGGGATGTGAGCCGGCCGCGCTGGAGTCAGAGTCGTTTCCTGTTGCCCTCCCGGGCCCGTCGTCGCGTGCGTGATCGCGTCGGGGCCAGCAGCCGGCGGGCGATGTGGCCACCGATGCCCTGACAGCCCTCGATCGCCCGACTCCCGGACCGGCCACTGCTTGGCGTGAAGTCTTCGTCGCCGCGCAGCCGGCGGTGTCGGTGCCGAACCGGCCGCCGCCGAGAACGACCTCGTCGGCGTCCATGATCTCGATGGTGGCGGAGCGTTTGTGCGGGTCCATCGCAACTACGACACGGCCATGAATGTCTCTCCCTTGCTCGGCCCTGAGGGTTGTCGAGCTGGGAGGGCAACGCTGCTTCGAGCCGTGCAAGCCTCTCTTGAGCCTCTCCCAGCCCTGGCGACGCCCGACCCAGGCAGGCCAAATGAGAGCCACACGACACAGCGTGGGCAGCCGCATTGAGAGCGATGGGCCGGGCGCCCGGTCCAAGGCCTGGCCGGGCACCGGTCCTACAGGCAATACAACAAACAGCCGCTGTCCGCTAGGGCGTATCGATGAGCGTGCGTGTTGGAGCCATCGTGTTGCCCGTTGTCCGTGGGGGCCGAGCTCAACTGCTGACGGCGTCTGCGACCTGCAGGGCGGCCTGGGCGGGCGTGAGGTGTGTGGTGTCGATGACCTCTGCCTCGTCGTGCAGCCAGGTGTGGGCCGCCTCGACGTAGGACTCGAGGTACTTGAGACGGAATGGGGAGGGGCCGAGAAGGGTGTCCCCCTCGATGCGCCCGCGGAGGGTGTCCTGATCAGCGTGGAGGACGAAGTGCCGTACTGGAATGGCATGGTGGGCGAGGCCCGTGCTGATCTCGCGCCAGTACTGCTCGACCAGGACGGCCATGGGCATGACCAGAGTGCCGCCTGTGTAGTCGAGTATGCGGCGGGCGGTCTCGACCACGAGCGGTCGCCATGGCGGCCAGTGCTGAAAGTTGTCCGTCTCGGGCAGTCCCGGCGTGACGTCCATGAGCGTCTCGCCGACCTTCTCGGCGTCGAACACCCGTGACTCCGGGATCAGCTGCTGCACGAGTGCACTGGTCGTCGTCTTGCCGGCGCCATGGGTGCCGTTGAGCCATACGATCACAGGACCCGACGCTAGCGGGTGCGTTTGGGCGATGCGCCCCATGCCGCAGATGGCAGGCGCAGCAGCACATCCTGACATAGCCGAATTGAGTGCGCTTATGTCTTCGGCTTCCAGTCCGTGTTCAGGGGACCCGTGTCGAACTCGCGAAGCGCGACCTCGGCCTCGGCCTCGAAGGCAAGGGGGTCCTCCTCCTTCGACCTCAAATCGCTGGCATGACGACATGCTAGAACCGCCTTAGCCGGTTCATGCTAGGTCGTAGCCGGTTCCGCGATGGCCAGGAGGTCTCATGCCCCGTCCAAACAGCGACGCGCAAGCCTTTGAAGCGCGCGCAACTGACGCTGACCTCGACGAGCTACGCGCGCGACTGGCCTCGGCCCGGCTGCCCGAGGCCGAGACGGTTCATCGCGCCGGACCCAACCCTCGCCGATGGGAACAGGGCGTTCCTCTCGACGATCTCGTCGATGTCGTGAACTACTGGCGCACCGAGTACAACTGGCGGTCGTTCGAAGAGCGCCTGAACCATATCGGCCAGTTCCGCACGACCATTGATGATCTGGGAATCCACTTCCTGCACCGCCGATCCGGGCGCGCAGATGCCACTCCCCTGATCCTGACGCACGGCTGGCCAGGCAGCGTCGCCGAGTTCATCGATGTCATCGACGAGCTGGCAGATCCCACAGATGCAGACGCGCCAGCCTTCCACGTCGTGGTTCCCTCACTGCCTGGCTTTGGCTACAGCGACAAGCCGACCACCACTGGATGGGGAACCGAAAAGATCGCGGGAGCATGGGTGGAACTGATGGGAAGGCTCGGCTACAGCAAGTTCGTAGCCCACGGCGGCGATTGGGGAGGTGTGATCACCACCGTTCTCGGCGGCAGGTTCCCAGCGAACGTTCTCGGCATCCACACCACGCTCGCGCAGGCACCGCCCGGATTGACAACGGACGGGCTAACGGCCGTCGAGCGCAAGTGGACCGAGGAAACCCACGATTTCTGGCACCGCCGCGCGGCGTACGCGAAGCAGCAGGCGACCCGACCGCAGACCATCGGCTACTCACTCGTCGACTCACCGGTCGGGCTTCTTGCCTGGATCCTTGACAAGTTCGCGGAGTGGTCAGACACCGAGGACAGCCCGTTCGAGACGATCTCCAGAGACCGCATCCTCGACGACGTCACCCTGTACTGGCTGACCCGGACCGGCGCATCGGCGGCACGCATTTACCACGAGAGCCACGGTGGCGTGAACTCGGTCGACCCTGAACTTCGGGTCGACGTCCCGTCAGCAGTCACGATCTATCCTCGCGATATCGAGAAGTGTCCACGCCCCTGGGCGCGGGAGCGCTACCGACGGATCGTCCGCTGGAGGTCGCCCGAAAGCGGGGGACACTTCCCGTCGCTGGAGTTTCCCGAGTACTTCATCAAAGATCTGCAAGAAGGCCTCGCGGCAGTGCTGGCCGCTAATCGGTAAACGCGGTTGGTTGCCGGGACTCGGTTGAGCATTGAGACTAGCCAGCACCGTGGCTTGAACGTCTCCTCATCGCGTGGGTTTGAAGGACTTGGATGGAGCCCTGATTCAGGTTTCTGCAACACGTGGATTGAAGCGCGCGCTCATAGCCGCGGACAGTAAGAGGCCGGAACTGCCGCCGCGATCCGCGCGGTGGAAGACGCGCATCATACCGTCGCGTTTTCGTCGGTGATCGCTTACCGGAGCCGATGAGCGCTCACGTCAGTTGACGCCACTCGGGCCAAAGCGGCCGTTCCTCGGAAGTTAGCGCCTCTAGGGTGACGTGCTCAATTTGGTCGATCGTGAGATCAGTCCGTCCGGGGGCGGCCGCGAACCAGGAGTGACTTGAGTCCGACAGGACAGCTGTGATCGGGTTCTTCCCGTCGGCGACCACTGCCAGCACGCCCCAGTGCCTCCGTACATGCACTTGAACTTGGTGCTCAGGACGCAGCGAGTGGATCCATCGCTGGAACGTCACCCGGTCAGAAAGCGGCGCCGTCTCTCGTGAGACGCGAGGAGGGACACGCCGAATCGTGGTCAAACGCTCGGTTATCTCTTCGTTCGGATCGAATGAGCTTCGCAGCAACTTTCGAAACCAGCTCCATAGGATCCAGCCCTTCGATGCGGCGCGATACCGCCCTCGCCCTCACTTCTATCATGACGACTCGGCGCCAGGCGCCCGCTCAAGGCCGCAAGTCGCGCCCTCCGCAACCCACGACATAGCCGCCTGGTGGGCGGCACTGAAGCGCTGGGCTCCCGCCGGGTGGTCAGTTGCGCGAGGCACGTGACTCGGCGTGCCGGCGGATCCGTGGCGCCACCTCGCGGGGTTCGTCTACCCAGAGGCTGATGCCGGTGACGAGCATGTCGCCCTTCTTCGTGCTAAGCCGGAGCTGGTGGCGAAAGGTGAGGTGTACGTTCACGCGACCCGACACGGCAACGTTGAGGTGGGTGCCCTGTTCGGTCTGCTGCTGTTGTAGCACCCACATCGAGGAGGGTAGGGACCGATCCTGGGTGGCGACGTGTGCGATGGCCTCCCACGGGACGGCGATGTCGTGCGTGGCGCCGTTGCGGATGCGCAGTGTGTCGTGCCCGAGCAGGTGCGGGTAGCTGCGCAGTCCAGCGAGAGCGCCGAGCATCCATAGCAGTCCCCAGACGCCGATGACCAGCAACGAGATCCGCAGCCCATGCCATGGCACGAGGACGTGGACCAGCGGTAGCTCCAGCGCGGAGCCGAAGATCCACAGCGCCATCATCGGGGTGGCCAGCTGGGCGTATCCGACCGGCTCGAAGTCTGCCGGGATGCTGGGTCGGCGCAGCAGCCAGCGCAGCAGGCTCTTGTAGATGTTGAGCTCGAAGACCAGCGCGTGCTTGGCCAGCGTCATCGATCGATGGAGCAGGGTCACTACGGTCCCCCGTTCGGGACCACCTCGCGGAGCCGAAACAGGACGTGTCCCAGACCTCGGTGCAAGGCGTCCAACTGGCGGTCGGACAGGTCCGCGAAGAGCAGTCGGGCGAAGTGCTCCTGGTCTTTCTCCATCTGCGTCGTCACCTCGGTGCCGTGGTCGGTCAGGGTGACGAGCGTGGCGCGCCGGTCGACCGGATGCGGCTGGCGCGTGACGTACCCGGTCCCCTCCAGGGCATCGACGAGGCCGGTGACGTTGCGGGGTGTCACGCCTAGCGCGTCGGCGAGGACGCGCTGGGTGGAGGGTCCTCGGTGAAACAGCTCCCAGAGCAGGTGCGTGCGTGCCGGGGTCAGCCCGAGGTCCCCCAGCGAACTGTTCATGTCCTGGTTGATCAGAACTGCTACCTCGAGCACCTGATCGAGCACGGTGATCATCCGTTCGGGCGTCCCCATACTCATGAGCCTACTACATCATGTAGGTACTTCCCGAATGCGCCATTGGGACGAGCCATGCACGGCCACCCCTGTGACAATGTCGACCGCCGGGAACCGAGGGCACTTCTACCGCGTCTATCGGCTGAGATGTGCAGCGGAGGCAGAGATGGAGCGTGGACAGAGACTCATCCGTTCGGGAGCGGTCAGACTGCCGGTCCTGCTCATGGCCGGTGCCGTGCTGGCTGGCTGTGTCGGTGCTGTCGAACCTCGGCAGCCAGACGGTCCCGGCGTGACGGGCCGCATGATCCTTCTTGACGACACCGGTAGGCCCCCCACGCCCGACTCAGGCGGTGGGATTCTTGTCATCCCGGAGACTGCATTGCCCGACCTGTGGCAGAGAGTCGGCGAACAAGAACCGGACGGGCAGAATGCCTTCACCTACACCTCGTTCGACGTTGGCGTGGGCCTGGTCGCCGACCTTGATGGGGAGATCGTGCCGGTTGACGACGACGGCCACTTCCGGCTCACGAAGTCCGGGCGACACCTGATCTGCCGTACCTCCGACATCGACCGGTCCGGAGAACGCCGCCAATCGGCCGGGGGCTGCGACCTCATCCACCTGCCCGAATCCGGAGCGCTGAAGGCAACGCTCGGCGAAGGCGGGTTCCACGCCCAACTCGTCGTAGGGTGACGGTTCATCGCGACCGACTCATCGTGGGCGTCGCCGCCCGCAGTCAGCCTTGGAGTCAGAGAGCGCCAACTGACAACTGAAACGCGCTCTCCTGCTGCGACTAGGTGACGCAGGATGTCGCTCGACTCGT
>Ga0075331_1000152_pt1 | contig 14468 bp, 15 predicted proteins | sample MayberrySE_TuleA_FD_120090 | JGI IMG/M metagenome (GOLD analysis project Ga0075331, IMG submission 120090) | Natural and restored wetland microbial communities from the San Francisco Bay, California, USA, that impact long-term carbon... | ecosystem: Environmental > Terrestrial > Soil > Wetlands ... | reverse complement strand
CGGAGAAGTCCGAGTGCCCCGGGGTGTCGACCAGGTTGACGATCACCTCGCCGTAGCCGAACTGCAGCGCCGCCGAGGAGACGGAGATGCCGCGGGCGCGCTCCATCTCCATCCAGTCCGACACCGTCGAACGCCGCCCGGCCTTGCCGTGCACCGCACCAGCCTCGGAGAGCACCTGCGCATGCAGCGCCAACGCCTCGGTCAGCGTCGACTTGCCCGCGTCCGGGTGACTGATCACCGCAAACGTACGCCGCCGCCGGGCCTCCTGACGGACCTCACCCGGCGCGGCGAGCTGCGGGCTGGCTGCCGTACCCAAGCCTCAGGACCCGGCCAGCTTCTTCTGCCGGCTGACCTCGCGCCGCAGGTCGGTCGCGAACTGCTCGGCCACCCCCAGCTGCTCCCGCAACGCCGCCACCCGCGCGTCCGCGGCCTCCCGGAACATCGCCAACCGCTCCAACAGCTCCCTACGCCCGCTCCCGGTCAGGCTCTCGTCCTCGAGCGCGTCCAGGACCCCGAGCACGTCCCTCATCTCCTCCAGACTGAACTCCAACGGCTTCATCCGCCGGACCAACCGCAGCCGCGCGACATCGACCTCGGAGTACAGCCGGAACCCGCCCGCGGTACGCGTCGACGGCGTCACCAGCGCCATCTCCTCGTAGTACCGAATCGTGCGCAGGCTCAGACCGGTCAGCCCAGCGACCTCCCCGATCTGCATGTGCTGAAGTCCCACGACCTGTCCCTGACGGTGTCGGCGATTCACGTCGAGCCCGCAAGGCTAACGTGACGCCACGTCAGAGTCACGCCGCTGAGCCTGATGGTGACCTACGCCTCGTACCTGCTCGCCGGCGGCGGGTGCTCAGGCGGCGGGCACGGCGTGATGCACCACGGGCGGCTGGTCCGGTGCCCGCTCCGGCGCCTGCTCCAGGACCGGCTCGGCTGCCTGCTCCGGGATCCATGCCGGGACGTGCTCGGGGGTCTGCTCGGCGACTTGCTCCGGGAACGCCTCCGGCAGCGGGAGGTCCTCGGTGAGGGCCCGGACCGCCAGCAGCCGCCGGCGGATCGCGGCGCCGTCCCTGACCACGGGAGTTGCGGGGGTCGCCGCAGACGCCGCCTGCCCGAAGATCAGCACCTCCAGCGGCGACTCGGCGCTCTCCGCGGTGATGCTCACGGTCGACTGCGGCCCGAAGACGGCGAGCTGACCGGTGTCGACTCCTAGCTGCTGCGATCCGACGGTGCCCCGTCCGGCCAGCACGTAGACCACGATGTTGCCGCCCGGGTTGGGAGGCAGCTCGAGCCAGCCTGATGGCGCCAGTCGTGCGTGCATCATCCCCATCCACGGGCCGGCGGCCGGCTGCTCGGACGGGCCGGTCGACGGGGGTATGCCGCCCACCTCGAACCTCGGCTGCCTCACGTCGGCCGCGACGAGGCGCAGCTGCACCCGCGCATCCTGGCTGCACACGACGGCGAGACCCTGCACGGGTGGCCGGTCGGGCTCGACGGGCGCGGGCGCCTCCTCGGAGCCGTCCAACCAGCTGTCACGCACCTCGCGTCGCCAGCTCAGTCGTTGGGCTCGGCGCGCACCGGCAGCCAGCACCGACATGACCGGCGCGACGACAGCCACCGCACTCGCCCACATCACCCAGACGACAAGTGACGCGACGACGGTCGCGGCGATAAGCGTGAGCAGCCCGCCGAGAACGATGCCCGACGATCCGATGGTCTCCATCCCCCAGTGCCCCCCTCAGTCCGATGCTCTCCGCGCTCCACCTGGCGCTCGCCCGTGCCTGAACCCCTCCACTCCTCGATGATGACCCGGCAGCATCGCGTGCGCCACAGGAATGTCAACTGTCGGACACGTGGGCGCCCGACGTGTGCTCGTAGTGATGCACGGTCGCATCCGGTCCAGGGAACACCAGTGCGGTGTGCCCGGTGTCGGACCAGCGCACGACGTAGGGAGGGCCGCCATCGGCGCCCCGCGCCTCGAGGATCTCCCCGTCACGAATGGGCTCGTCGACGTGCAGGCTGTGGACGATCAGCCGGTCACCGACAGCAGCTTGCATGATACCCGCCTCATCCCTCGCGTGAGACCGAAATCCGGTGAGTCTCGGTGGACTCGCCGACCGCCGGGATCCGGACCTCGAGGACACCGTCGGAGTACGACGCCGTGATGTCCTCACTCTTCGCGCCACGCGGCAGCGGCACGCTGCGGTAGAACGACCCGTAGTGGAACTCGCGGTGCTGCTTGTCCTTCTTCTCCTCGCGGCGCTCCCCGCGGATGATCACGTGGTCCTCGCTGACCTCGACCTCGACGTCCTTCTCCGGATCGATACCGGGCAGCTCGGCGCGCAGGACGTAGGAGTCGTCGTCGACGAAGTCCTCGATGCGGACGTAGGAGGAGAGCCCGAACCCGCGCCGGAACGGCGTACCCGACTCCAGCCACTCGAGCATCTCCGCCATCGGACTGGTCGAACGGCGCGTGAGTGCTGCCATGGCTCTTCCTCCCTGTCGGCGCGGCCGGGGCGCGTTCCCCCGGACACGTCCACGATGCTCCGCGCGGTCGCGGGCGGGGGAGGGACCAAAGACCCGCATTTGACGGGAGAGGGTCGTCCGGTGCGTCAGTCGGAGCGCAGCCCGCCCGCGGGCGGTGGGTCGAACGTGCCCTTGTCGCCACGGCTGGTCAGATAAGCGCCGAGGAGTACCAGGGCCGTTCCGCCGATCGCGACCGGAGCGACCGACTCGTCTCGGAACACGACCCCGGAAGCGATGGCGACCAGCGGGATGAAGTAGACCGTGACCGAGCCGCGAGACGCCCCGACCCGCCCGGCCAGGATCGTGAAGAGCACGAAAGCCAGACCGGTGCTGAGCGCTCCCAGCACGACCATCGCGAGCACGGCGGACCATGACCACGACGAACGGGTCGCTCCCACCAGTCCAGGTGCTGACAAGACCAGCAGAGCAGCCAGCTGCGCCCGCCAGATCACCGCGAGCGCGCCGTTCCGCTCCTCCAGCGGTACGGCGAGGTTGAACGCGATGCCGTAGCAGAGTGTGGCGAGCAGGACCAGGCCGATGCCGACCGTGGTGGCGGTCGCCCCCTGCGCGGCTGGCCAGTTGATCGCCAGCACGCCTGCGAAGCCCACCAGGAGGCCGAGGGCCTGGCGTCGAGCCGGCGCGCGACGTGACCAGATCGTCGCCACGAGCACGGTGAACAGCGGGGCCGCCCCGTTGACCATCCCGGCCAGCGAGGAGTCGATCGACTTCTGGGCGACCGGGAACAGGCTGAAGGGCACGGCCATCCACACGATCCCGAGCAGCCCCACCCAGACCCAGTCCGCGCGCGCCACGGGACGGCGTGCTGCCGGGACGCAGGCCAGCGCAGCGGCGCCGAGGAGCACCCGCAGCCACGCCACCGTCGTCGGCTCGAGGTCCTCGATGGCGACGTCGATCAGCGCGAAGGACGAGCCCCACATCAGCGCCACGGCAGCGAGGGAGAGCCAGTCCCGGGCCGCGAACGCGTCGGCACGGCTCCGCATCCGCTCACCCCCTCACCAGATCGGCCGCACGTCTCGGACCGCACGAGGCTACGGGACGGCGCGCTCGGCGCCGTGTGGCAGTCTCTGACCTCGTGACCAGTGCTCCGCTCGCGCGCCGGCTGCACACCACCGATGCCGTGGTCATCGGTCTCGGGTCGATGATCGGCGCAGGGGTCTTCGCCGCCTTCGCCCCGGCCGCCCAGGCCGCGGGCGGCGGACTGTTGGTGGGACTCCTCCTGGCTGCCGTCGTCGCGTTCTGCAACGCGACGTCGTCGGCCCAGCTGGCCGCGGTCTACCCGACGTCGGGCGGCACCTACGTCTACGGCCGCGAGCGCCTCGGTCCGTGGTGGGGGTTCCTGGCCGGCTGGGGGTTCGTCATCGGCAAGACCGCCAGCTGTGCCGCCATGGCCCTCACCTTCGCCGCCTACGTCGCCCCGGGCGCCTGGGAGCGACCGGTCGCCGTCACCGCGGTCGTGCTCCTGGCCGCGGTCAACTACCGCGGCGTCACTCGGACCGCTCGCCTCACCCGCCTGATCGTCATCGCGGTCCTCGCTGTGCTGGCTCTGGTGGTGGCGGCAGGTCTGGGCGGCGGAGTCGTCGACACGGCAAGGCTCGGAGACGCGGGTCTGTGGCAGGGAGGCTGGTACGGCATCCTGCAGTCCGCCGGCCTGCTGTTCTTCGCCTTCGCCGGCTACGCCCGCATCGCGACGATGGGCGAGGAGGTGCGTGACCCCTCCCGCAGCATCCCGAGGGCGATCGTGATCGCGTTGGGGATCACCGTCGCGGTCTACACCACGGTCGCCGTGATGCTGCTTCTCGTGCTGGGGCCCGCCGGGGTGGCGCAGACAACCACCCCGCTCGCAACGGCGGTCGCCGCGGGTTCCTGGGACTGGGTGGTGCCCCTCGTGGGCGTGGGAGCCGCCGCGGCCTCGCTGGGGGCACTGCTGGCGCTGCTGGCCGGAGTCGGGCGCACGAGCCTCGCGATGGCTCGCGGGGGTGACCTGCCGCGCTGGCTCGGCGCGGTGCACCCGCGTTACCAGGTTCCGCACCGCGCCGAGGTGGCGCTGGCTGTGGCCGTCTGCTGCCTCGTGGTCACGGTGGACCTGCGCGGGGCCATCGGCTTCTCCTCGTTCGGGGTCCTCCTCTACTACCTCGTCGCCAACCTCGCGGCATTCACCCAGCCGGCACAGCAGCGCCGGTACCCCCGGGCGGTGCAGCTCCTGGGCGCCGCGGGATGCGCGGTCCTCGTGGCGAGCCTGCCCGTCTCGGCGGTCGTGGCCGGAATCGGCATGTTCGGGGTCGGGGTGGTGTGGCGGCTGGTGCTGCGCTACCGGCGTACCCGGCCTGCTGTTTGACCGGATCGGCGGCGGGTACGGCCCCTGACGGTGGTGGAGCCACGGCGCCACCGGTCGTCCGACACCAGCGGAGGACACCGAGCATGTCCCGGTCCGACGAGCTGCGCGAGTACGAGACCAAGCGCGACTTCACGCGCACGTCCGAGCCTCAGGGAGGAGAGGGCGAGCCCGAGGCACCGCCCGGAGACCGCCCGCGCTTCGTCGTGCAGAAGCACGACGCCACCTCACTGCACTACGACTTCCGGCTCGAGGCCGGTGGCGTGCTCAAGTCGTGGGCGGTCCCCAAGGGACCCTCCACCGACCCGCGCGGCAAGCGGCTGGCGATGCCGACGGAGGACCACCCGCTCGAGTACGCCGAGTTCGAGGGCCTGATCCCTCCCGAGCAGTACGGCGCCGGGCCCGTGATCGTGTGGGACGCCGGCACCTACCGCAACCTCACCGACGACAGCGGACGGGAGAAGCCGGTTGAGGAGGCCATCGCCGACGGGCACGTCAAGTTCTGGCTCGAGGGGGACAAGCTGACCGGCGGGTTCGCGCTGACCCGCACCGGCAGTGGCCGGCGCGAGCGGTGGATGCTGGTCAAGCTCCGCGACGAGGGTGCGGACGCCCGGCGGAACCCGGTGAGCAGCCAGCCCGCCTCCGTGCTCTCCGGTCGTACGGTCGAGCAGGTGGTAGACGCGGAGGGCGACGATGGCTGAGTCGATCACCATCGCAGGCGTGGAGGTCTCCAAGCCCGACAAGGTGCTCTTCCCCGACGACGGCGTCACCAAGGCCGACCTGGCGTCCTACTACGCCGATGTCGCCGAGGTGATGCTGCCGCACGTGGCCGGTCGGGTGATCTCGATGCAGCGCTTCCCCGACGGGATCGCCGGACAGGGCTTCTATGAGAAGAAGGCGCCCGACCACTTCCCCGACTGGTTCGAGCGGGTCGACGTGGCCACCAGCGGCGGCTCGCAGCAGCAGCTGGTCATCGGCGAGGAGCGCAGTCTCGCCTACCTTGCCGACCAGGCGTGCATCACGCCGCACGTATGGCTCTCGCACCGCAGCCACCTCGACCGGCCGGACCAGCTGGTGTTCGACCTGGACCCGTCGGAGGAGGACCTCGACGCGGTTCGCGCCGCCACCCGAGCCGTGCGGGACCTGCTCGAGGAGCTCGGCATGGTCAGCTGGGTGAAGACGACCGGCTCGCGAGGGTTCCACGTGCACACCACCCTGGACGGGTCCGCGTCGTTCGACACCGCCCGGCGCTTCGCCCGCGACGTCGCCGACACGGTGGCGGCACGGGACCCCGACCACATGACGACCGAGCAACGCAAGGACAAGCGGGGGAGCCGGGTGTTCGTCGACGTGCTGCGCAACGCCTACGGCCAGACCGCTGTCCCGCCGTACGCCGTGCGCGCCCGCAGGGGAGCCCCCGTGTCGACACCGATCGAGTGGAGCGAGCTCGGCCGGGTCACGCCCGACCACTACACCCTCACCTCGCTGCCGCGACGACTGGCCCAGCGCGACGACCCCTGGCAGGACATGGCGGCCAGGCCGCAGGTGCTGGACGAGCCCGGCAAGCGCTTGCGAGACCTCCGAGACGAGGGCTGACCGGGCGACCCGGAGGTGCGACACAGATGCCTGAGCTGCCTGACGTCGAGGTCTTCCGCCGGCGCCTGGACGCTGTCGGGCTGCCGGCCGAGGTGCACCGGGTGCGTGTCCTCGACGACAGCCTGCTGCGCGATCTCAGCCGGCAGCGCCTGGCCAAGGCGCTGAACGGGCAGGCGCTGACCGCCACCCGGCGCCATGGGAAACACCTGCTGGTGGCGGTGAAGGGGGACGGCATGCTGGTTCTGCACTTCGGCATGACCGGCAGCCTCCTCCACCAGACGGCGGACGCGGAGCGGCCGGCCCACACGAGGGTGGAGCTGTGGCTCGCCGACGGGTCCGTGCTGCGCTTCGTCGACCAACGCAAGCTCGGCCACCTGGCGCTCACCGACGACCTCGACAGCTACGTCGCCGAGCATGACCTCGGCCCGGACGCTCTGCAGCTCTCACGGGCGGAGCTCACCGAGCTGCTGCACGCACGCCGAGGCGGAGTGAAGTCAGCCCTGATGGACCAGGCCGCGATCGCCGGCATCGGCAACATCTACTCCGACGAGATCCTCTTCCAGGCGCGGGTGCACCCCAAGGCGGACGCCGCTGGGATGGACGACCGGACCTGCGGCAGGGTGCACCGCCAGCTGCGTCGCGTGCTGCAGCTGGCGGTCGAGCGGGAGGCGGACCCCACCCGGCTGCCTCGGACCTGGTTGCTGCCCCATCGTGAGGACGGGGCACCGTGCCCACGGGGTGAGGGGACTGTCCGCAAGATGCAGCTCGGCGGGCGCGGGGTGTTCTACTGCCCCACCTGTCAGCCGCGCCCGTGACCTACCGGGCGGTCGACCGCTCGAACGCCACCCAGGCCTGGTAGCCACCGACCAGGTCGGTCGCCCGGTGCAGGCCGAGCCGCCGCAGCGTCGCCGCGGCGAGGCTGGAGGCGAAGCCCTCGTTGCACACCACGATGATCCGCTGCGCTGCGTCGTGCACCTGCGGGATGTGGTGCGGACAGGACGGGTCCAGGCGCCACTCCAGCACGTTGCGGTCGACGACGACGGCACCGGGCAGGGCGCCGTCACGGGCACGCTGGGCGTCGGTCCGGGTGTCCACGACGAGCGCTCCCGCCTCCACCTCCGCGGCGAGGTGCGCGGGCTCCACCCGGTCCAGGCCGGCGCGAGCAGCCGCGAGGTAGATGTCGACCGCAGCCGCCGTGTCGCGCATGACCCCTCCCTGACCCGAGGGTACGCCGCTGCGTGGCGTCAGGGGCCGCTCAACAGCTGCTCGAACGGCGTCGGCTCGTCGAATGGGTCGACCGGTCCCGCGGCGCCGCCCCGGGCCACCAGGTCGGCCAGCTCCCGCGCCGCCCGCTCGACGCGCTGGTCCAGAGCGTCCTCGCGGCTGCCCCAGTCGGACGACGCGGCGTAGACCGCGGTGGGGGTGACGACAGCCCTGAGGTAGGCGAACATCGGCCGGACCGCGTGATCGAGGGCGAGCGAGTGGCGCTCCGTACCTCCGGTGGCAGCGATGAGCACCGGCTTGTCGGCCAGGACGTCGGCCTCCAAGACGTCGAAGAAGGACTTGAACAGTCCGCTGTAGGAGGCAGTGAAGATCGGCGTGACGGCGATCAGGCCGTCCGCGCGCACGACGCGCTCGGTGGCCGCCCGGAGCCGTGCGCCGGGGAAACCGGTGAGCAGGTTGTCGGTGAGCTCGTGCGCGATGTCGCGCAGCTCGACCACCTCGACCTCGACGCTCACGCCCTGCTCCTCGAGCAGCCTGCGCGTGGTCGCCGCCAGCCGGTCGGCCAGCAGCCGCGTCGACGACGGCCGGCCCAGCCCTGCGGTGACGACGGCGAGCGTGCGGGTCGTCATCGAGCGCCCACCTCCAGCTGCTCGGCCTCGCCCGCGGCCTTCAGGGTCGCGTGTGTCGGTGCGTCGGGCACGTGCGCGGGACGTCTGGCGTCGAGCTCCTTGCGCAGCACCGGGACGACCTGCTCCCCGAGGATGTCGAGCTGCTCGAGCACGGTCTTGAGCGGCAGCCCGGCGTGGTCCATGAGGAACAGCTGACGCTGGTAGTCGCCCACGTGCTCGCGGAACGTCAGATGCCGCTCGATGACCTGCTGCGGGCTGCCGACCGTGAGCGGTGTCTGCTCGGAGAAGTCCTCGAGCGACGGACCGTGCCCGTACACCGGGGCGTTGTCGAAGTAGGGCCGGAACTCGCGTACGGCGTCCTGGGAGCTGGGGCGCATGAACACCTGGCCGCCGAGCCCGACGATCGCCTGGTCGGCCCGGCCGTGCCCGTAGTGCTCGAAGCGGCGTCGATAGAGGGCGACCATCTGCTCGGTGTGCGACATCGGCCAGAAGATGTTGTTGTGAAAGAAGCCGTCACCGTAGTAGGCGGCCTGCTCGGCGATCTCCGGGCTGCGGATCGAGCCGTGCCACACGAACGGGGGTACGCCGTCCAGGGGACGCGGCGTCGCGGTGAACGACTGCAGCGGCGTGCGGAACCTGCCCTCCCAGTCCACCACGTCCTCGCGCCACAGCCGGCGCAGCAGGTGGTAGTTCTCGACCGCCAGCGGGATGCCGTCACGGATGTCCTTGCCGAACCACGGGTAGACCGGTCCGGTGTTGCCACGGCCCATCATCAGGTCCACTCGGCCGTCGGTGAGGTGCTGGAGCGTGGCGTAGTCCTCTGCGATCTTCACCGGGTCGTTGGTCGTGATCAGCGTCGTCGCGGTGGACAGGACGATCCGCTCGGTCTGCGCGGCGATGAAGGCCAGCGTGGTCGTCGGTGAGGAGGGGACAAAGGGCGGATTGTGGTGCTCGCCCGTCGCGAAGACGTCGAGACCGACCTCCTCGGCCTTGAGCGCGATCCGGACCGTGGCTTTGATCCGCTCGGCCTCCGAGGGCGCCCGCCCGGTCGTCGGGTCCGGCGTCACGTCGCCGACGGTGAAGATCCCGAACTGCATCCGCTGCTCCCGCAAAATGGTTGATCCGTCAATCACGTTCTCGTGCCGGAACGAGGAGTGCGGCATCGGTATTCCCAGGCAGCCGGCAGGGGCGGTGGCCGGAAGTTTTGCTCACCCGCTGTCAATTATCTGGTGCTCACTGTCGCGAGGCCGTGGTATACGTCTTTCCGACACTGCGTCAGACCGTCATCACCCAACGTGACTGGCGCGGTCTCGCTCACCATCTGCTCGGCAATCCTGAGGAGGGACTGTGCGACACACACCACGCGTCCTCGTGACCGCGCTGGCCGCGACAGCGGCCGTGCTCGGCGCGACCACGGCCGCGACCGGCCACCCGACCCACGACGGCACCGGCAAGGAGGCCGGCTTCGACCTCGTCGTCGAGGATGTCAGCCCCGGCGGCGTCCCCCAGGAGCGGATGAGCGACATCCGCTGCGAGGACGGCATGGCCGAGATCTTCCCCTGCCACAAGGTCGACCTGGCCTCGTTCCTCCCGCTCAGTGAGCTGGGCGGCAGCATCTGGGCCAACGACGTCTGGGGCTGGACCGACCCGCAGACCGGCAACGAGTACGCCCTGGTCAGCACGTTCGAAGGCACGGCGTTCGTCGACATCACCGACGCCTACGACCCGACGTACCTCGGCCTGCTGCCCTCGGAGAAGCCCGGCGACTTCGGCAACATCTGGGGCGACATCAAGACCTACGACAACCACGCGTTCATCGGGGCCGAGGCCGACGGCTACGGCATCCAGGTCTTCGACCTCACCCGGCTTCGCGGGGTGACCGAGGCGCAGAGCTGGAACACTGACGCGCACATCGACGGGGTCGGCCAGTCGCACAACGTCGCGATCAACGAGGACAGCGCCACCCTCTACGTCATCGGCTCCACCAGCGGGGTGACGGCCCCCGGCTGCGCGGACGTGGGCGGTGGCCCGATCATGTACGACCTGTCCGACCCGGGCAACCCGGAGCTCGTCGGGTGCTACGGCGGTGATGGGTACACCCACGACATCCAGTGCGTCGACTACCACGGCCCCGACACCGACCACACCGGGCGCGAGATCTGCGTCGCCTCCAACGAGGACACCGTGACCGTGCTCGACGTGACCGACAAGGGCGACGTGGCGATGCTGGCGCGGGCGCCGTACGAGACGTCGGCCTACACCCACCAGGGTTGGTTCACCGAGGACCACGCCTACTTCCTGCTCGGCGACGAGATCGACGAGCTGGCCGGCGAGGTCGACGGCACCACCACCTACGTGTGGGACCTGGCCGACCTCGACAACCCGGTCCTCAAGGGCGCCGACAACAACGGCAACAGCTCGATCGACCACAACATCTTCATCAAGGACGGGCTGGCCTACCAGAGCAACTACACCTCGGGCCTGCGCGTCAACGACACCTACCGCGTCGACCAGGGGCGGCTCACCGAGCGCGGCTTCTTCGACGTGTACCCGGCCGATGACCACACCGGCTTCGCGGGCACGTGGGGCAACTACCCCTACTTCGAGTCCGGCACCGTGGTGGTGTCCGGGATCGAGGAGGGTCTCTTCGTGCTCAAGCCCAGGCTGAAGTCCTCCCAGCCGCAGGGCTGAACGCTCGCCGAAGGGCCGGCCACCACGGGGTGGCCGGCCCTTCGGTCGTCCGCTGCTCGGTCAGGTGCTGACGGCAGTCCGGAACCGGCGCAGACGCAGGCTGTTGGACACCACGAACACCGACGAGAACGCCATCGCCGCGCCGGCGAGCATCGGGTTGAGCAGCCCCGCCGCGGCCAGCGGCAGCGCCGCGACGTTGTAGGCGAAGGCCCAGAAGAGGTTGCCCTTGATCGTCGCCAGCGTGCGCCGAGCGAGCCGGATCGCGTCGACGGCCACCCGCAGGTCGCCCTGCACGAGGGTCAGGTCGCTCGCCTCGATCGCCACGTCGGTCCCGGTGCCGATCGCCAGCCCGAGGTCTGCCTGGGCGAGTGCCGCCGCGTCGTTGACCCCGTCGCCGACCATGGCGACCACCTTCCCGTCGGCCTGCAGTCGCTTGACGACGTCGACCTTGTCGGCCGGCAGTACCTCGGCGACGACCTCCCCGATGCCGACCTCTGCGCCGACGGCGCGAGCAGCGGCGGTGTTGTCGCCGGTCAGGAGGATCGGCTGCAGTCCGAGCCCACGGAGCTGCCGCACGGCCGTGGGCGAGGACTCCTTGATGGTGTCCGCCACGACGATGAGGCCGCGCGCTCGCCCGTCCCACCCGACGGCGACGGCGGTCCCGCCCCGGCACTCTGCCTCCGACTTCGCGGCGACCAGGTCGTCGGGAAGCGGCTGCGCCCACTCCGCCAGCAGCTGGGCGCGGCCCACCAGGACGGCGTGCGAGTCGACCACGCCCTGGACTCCCAGCCCCTCCTGGCTGGTGAAGTCCACCACGGCGGGCAGGTCGCCGAAACGGTCCTGGGCCGCGGCCGCGACCGCGCGGGCGATCGGGTGCTCCGACGCGTGCTCGAGCGCGCCCGCCAGCCGCAGCACGTCGGCAGCGTCCTCGCCGTCCGCGGCGACGACCTCGACCAGTGACATCGTGCCGGTCGTCACGGTGCCGGTCTTGTCCAGAACGATGGTGTCGACCCGGCGGGTGCTCTCGAGCACCTCGGGGCCCTTGATGAGGATGCCGAGCTGGGCGCCGCGGCCGGTCCCGACCATGAGTGCGGTCGGCGTGGCCAGGCCGAGCGCGCAGGGGCAGGCGATGATGAGGACGGCGACAGCCGCCGTGAAGGCCGGGGCGAGGCCCCATCCGGAGCCGAGCCAGAAGCCCAGCGTCGCGACGGCGAGCGCGATGACCACCGGCACGAACACCCCCGAGACACGGTCGGCCAGCCGCTGCACCTCCGCCTTGCCGTTCTGGGCGTCCTCCACCAGCCGAGCCATCTGGGCCAGCTGCGTGTCCGAGCCCACCCGGGTGGCCCGCACGACCAGCCTGCCGCCGGCGTTGACGGTGCCGCCGACCACGGTGTCGCCGACGCCGACCTCGGTGGGCACCGACTCACCGGTCAGCATGGAGGCGTCGACCGCCGAGGCGCCGGCCTCCACCTCGCCGTCGGTGGCGACCTTCTCGCCCGGGCGTACGACGAAGCGGTCGCCGACTGCGAGCTGGTCGGCGGGGAGCCGATGCTCGACCTCCCCGGTCGCACCCTCGCGGAGCACCGAGACCTCCTTGGCCCCGAGCTCGAGCAGGGCGCGCAGAGCCGCGCCCGCGCGGCGCTTGGAGCGGGACTCGAAGTAGCGGCCGGCGAGGATGAACGTGGTGACCCCGGCCGCGGCCTCGAGGTAGATGTTCCCGCTGCCGTCGGTGCGCGCTACCGTCAGCTCGAACGGGTGGGTCATGCCGGGCTCGCCCGCGGTGCCGAGGAACAGCGCGTAGACCGACCAGCCGAGCGCCGCCAGCGTGCCCATCGACACCAAGGTGTCCATCGTCGACGTCGCATGCCGCAGGTTGGTCCACGCGGCGCGGTGGAACGGCCACGCGCCCCAGAGGACCACCGGCGCGGCGAGCGTGAGCGAGAGCCACTGCCAGTAGGTGAACTGCCAGGCAGGCACCATCGCCAGCACGACCACCGGGAGGGTGAGCGCGGCGGAGATCAGCAGGCGCTGCCGCAGTGCCCTCGTCGGGTCGCCATCGTCGGCACTGGGTGCATCCGGCCCGGCGGCCGGTGGGGTGGGCAGGGTCGCGCTGTACCCCGCCCTCTCGACCGCCGCGACCAGGTCGGCGGTGTCGAGGCCGGCGGGGACGTCGACGCGCGCCTTCTCGGTGGCGTAGTTGACCGTCGCCGACACGCCCTCCAGCTTGTTCAGCCGCTTCTCCACCCGGGCCGCGCAGGAGGCGCAGGTCATGCCCCCGATGGTGAGCTCGATCTGCTCAGTGGCCATGGCCGCCCTCGCCGTGCACGGCCGCGTCGCCACCGCGCCCGGAGTCGCTGCCTGCGGGTCCGGCGTACCCGGCGTGCTGCGTGAAGGACGCGGTGCGGACGCGACCGGCGTGCCTGAAGTCGAGGAACAGCCGGTAGCTGCCCGCGGAGGGGGTGGTGACGTAGAAGGTGATGTCGGGGCCGGCCTCGGTGCGACCGTCACCGGGCTCGCCGTCGGGGTGCACGTGCAGGTAGGCGAGGTCGCCGTCGCGCAGCGCGACGAGGTGACCGTAGGCCTCGAGGTACGGCTGCAGGTCACGGACCGGGCGGGCGTCCTTGCGCACCGTCAGCGTGAGCCGAGACGTCTCCCCGGGGACCAGCCTGCCGTCCACCGAGACGTCGTAGTCGTCGACGCGTGCGGTGTCCTGAGGCTCCGGAAGCCGCTCCGGCGCGAAGCGGCCGGCGACCGCGAGGTCGGCGCCGAGGGTGAGTGCCTCCTCATGCCCGGCAGGGGCGAAGTCCGCGAACACCCGCCACTCGCCGGCGCGGCTCAGGTCGAGAGACACGCTCCACCGTCCCCGCGCGTCGAGGGTGGGGTGCACGTGCTGGAAGCCGGTGAGATCCCGGCGTACGGCGATGAGATGCAGCGGCTTTCCGTGCGTGGTCTCGTAGTCCGTCACCGGTCGACCGGCGTCGTCGAGGATCGAGAAGCTGAGCGTGGCGTCGTCGTCCGCGGCCACGATCCGGTCGGAGAGCGCGAGCGTGTAGCCGGACTGCGTCACGGCGAGCCCGGCCGGGAGTGTCGACCGGGCATCGGTGGCCGGGCCGGTCTCGGGGGAGGCGTGGCTGTCACCGTGCTCGGGCGCCGCCGGCTCGGCGGCTCCGGAGGGCCCCACGGCGTGGCCGAGGCCGGCGGCGCCGGCGAAGGCGACACCGAGACCGAGAAAGAACGCGGTGATCTTGGTAGGGGTGTTCATGGCAGGGCCTGGTCCTCGACGGCCTGCCCGAGCAGGCCGGTGACTACTGGGGTGACTACTGGGGTCACTACTGGGGTCACTACTGGGGATCGGCCAGCTCGTAGCCGGCCTCGTCGACCGCGGCGCGCACGGCGTCGGCGTCGATCTCCCGGTTGCTGGTGATGGTCAGTGCACCGCTGCG
>Ga0075331_1000151_pt1 | contig 14498 bp, 15 predicted proteins | sample MayberrySE_TuleA_FD_120090 | JGI IMG/M metagenome (GOLD analysis project Ga0075331, IMG submission 120090) | Natural and restored wetland microbial communities from the San Francisco Bay, California, USA, that impact long-term carbon... | ecosystem: Environmental > Terrestrial > Soil > Wetlands ... | reverse complement strand
GCGCCGTCGTCGCGACCGAGAGGCTGCGCCGGTTCCTCCCCCTGAACATGACCGCGGCCGGCACCATCCGACCCGCCGAGGTCGTCGTACTCGGCGCCGGTGTCGCCGGTCTGCAGGCGATCGCGACGGCCAAGCGCCTCGGTGCCGTGGTCAAGGCGTACGACGTGCGGGCGGCTGCCGCCGAGGAGATCGCCTCGATGGGCGCGGTGCCGATCGAGCTGGACCTCGAGACCCTCGAGGGCGCCGGCGGCTATGCGCGGGAGATGACCGAGGACCGTGCCGCCCGCCAGCGCGAGCTGCTCACCCCGTACATCGCCGCCGCCGACGCGCTGATCAGCACTGCGGCGGTGCCGGGCCGCAAGGCACCCATGCTCGTCACGCGGCAGATGGTGGAGCAGATGAAGCGCGGGTCCGTCGTGGTCGACCTCGCGGCAGAGACCGGCGGCAACGTCGAGGGCTCGGTCGCGGGCGAGGAGGTGCGGATCGGGCATGCGCTGGTGTGGGGCGCGGCCGACGTGCCGTCGCAGATGCCCGGGCCGGCCAGCCGGCTCTACGCGCAGAACCTGGTCAACCTGCTGGCGCTTATGACGACCGACGCTGCCTTCGCCCCCGACTTCGACGACGAGGTCGTCGCGGGGTGCTGTGTCACCCACGCCGGCGAGATCCGGCACGACGCCACCCGCGAGCGACTGGAAGGGGCTGTCTCTTGACCACCGAGATCGCACTGCTGACGGTGTTCATCCTCAGCATCTTCACCGGCGTCGAGGTGATCTCCAAGGTCTCCTCGACGCTGCACACGCCGTTGATGTCAGGGGCGAACGCCATCCACGGCGTGATCCTGGTCGGCGCCGTCATCGTGACCGGCTTCGCCGACTCGACCGGTGAGCTGGTCGTCGGAGTGCTCGCCGTCGTGCTCGCCACCGTCAACATGGTGGGCGGGTTCGTCGTGACCGACCGGATGCTGCAGATGTTCAGCGGCCCCAAGAACGCCAAGAAGCAGGAGACCAACGCATGATCCCGGTGTGGGCGCAGCTCGGCTACCTGCTGGCCGCGGTCTGCTTCATCGTCGCGCTGAAGGCGCTCTCGTCACCGAAGACCGCGCGCGGTGGCAACCTCATCGGCGCCGCCGGTGCGGTGCTCGCCTGCGTGGTCACGTTCTTCGCCTACGACGTCGGCAACGTGGGCTGGATCCTCGCGGCGGTCGCGGTGGGTACGGCGGTCGGCGTGGTCGGTGCCCAGCGGGTGCAGATGACGCAGATGCCGCAGCTGGTCGCGATGTTCAACGGCGTCGGCGGTGGGGCGGCCGCGCTGGTCGCCCTGCTCGAGGTCGGTGAGTTCGTCGCGGAGGAAGCAGCCGGCACCGCGCTGGTTGCGCTGATCGCGAGCTCGTTCACCATCCTGGTCGGCTCGATCAGCTTCTCCGGCTCGGTCGTGACCTTCGCCAAGCTGCAGGAGCTGATGACGACCCGGCCGGTCGTGTTCGCCGGCCTGCCGGCCGTGTTCGGCGCGAGCGTGCTGGCCGGTGTCGTGCTGGCGCTGGTGCTGGTGGCGGCGCCGTCGGTCTGGGGCAGCGCCGTGCTGCTGTTGCTCGGCCTCGCCGTCGGCGTCCTGCTGGTGCTGCCGGTCGGGGGCGCCGACGTGCCGATCGTGATCTCGCTGCTCAACGCCTCGACCGGCCTGGCCGTGGCGGCGAGCGGCTATGTGCTCGGCAACACGCTCTTGCTCGTGGCGGGCACGCTCGTCGGCGCCTCGGGTACGTATCTCACCGTCCTGATGGCGAGGGCGATGGGGCGGTCTCTCTTCAACACGTTGTTCGGTGCGCTCAAGGGCGGTTCGACGCTGGGCGCCGGCGAGGCCAGCGAGCGCCCGGTGCGCAGCGCTGGGCCTGAGGACGTCGCCATCCTGCTCGGTTATGCCCACCGGGTGATCATCGTGCCTGGCTACGGCCTCGCCGTCGCGCAGGCGCAGCACACCCTCCGTGACCTGGTCGACGTGCTGCTCTCGCGCGGCATCAAGGTCGACTACGCGATCCATCCCGTCGCCGGTCGGATGCCCGGCCACATGAACGTGCTGCTCGCGGAGGCCCAGGTGCCCTACGAGCAGCTGCGGGAGATGGAGGAGATCAACGGCGAGTTCAAGCAGACCGACGTCGTGCTGGTGGTGGGTGCCAACGACGTCGTCAACCCGGCGGCCAAGACCACGCCGGGAGCACCGATCTACGGCATGCCGATCCTCAACGCCGACGAGGCGCGTCAGATCGTGTTCATGAAACGGTCGATGCGGCCGGGCTTCGCAGGCATCGAGAACGAGCTCCTCTTCGACCCCAAGACCTCACTGCTCTTCGGCGACGCGCGGGAGTCGCTGACCAAGCTGCTCGGCGCGTTGAAGAACCTGTGACCGGTCACCTGTAACCAGCGGTTACACTTATGGCTCGGGAGGGGCAGTCCCGACGGAAGGCCCTGGAGATGGACAAGCGCAAGTACGACGACCCGGAGCCCGTGGAGGAGACGCGAGGCAAGGCCATCGCCTACCTCGCGCTCGGCGCCCTGGTGGTGGTCATCCTCATCCTGATCTCCACCGGGACGGTGCAGATCTTCTGACCGTCGGCTCTCAGCCGACGATGCCGTAGAGCCGGTCACCGGCGTCGCCGAGGCCCGGCACGATGTAGCCCTTCTCGTTGAGCCGCTCGTCGACGGCGGCGGTCACGATCGTGAACGGCACACCGAAGTCGGCCAGCTCGTGCTCGAGCGTCTTGATGCCCTCGGGCGCGGCGAGCAGGCAGATGGCGGTGATGTCGTCGGCGCCGCGGTCGACGAGGAACTTCGCGGCCGCGCCGAGGGTGCCGCCGGTCGCGAGCATCGGGTCGAGCAGGTAGCACTGCCGCCCGGACAGGTCGTCGGGGAGCCGCTCGGCGTAGGTCGACGCGCGCAGCGTCTCCTCGTCGCGGATCATGCCGAGGAAGCCCACCTCCGCCGTGGGCAGCAGGCGCATCAGCCCCTCGAGCATTCCCAGGCCGGCGCGCAGGATCGGCACGACAAGCGGCTTGGGCCGGGCGAGCCGCACGCCGTCGGTCTGGGCGACGGGCGTCTGGATCCTGACGTGCTCGATGCGCACCTCTCGGGTCGCCTCGTAGGCCAGCAACGTGACCAGCTCGTCGGTCAGCCGGCGAAACGTGGGCGAGTCGGTCTCCTCGTCGCGCAGGGCCGTCAGCTTGTGAGCGATGAGGGGATGATCTGCCACATGGATACGCATGGCGCCCAACGCTACACATCTGCGAACATGCACGCAGGGCAGTGCCGCCGTCGCCATCGATGAGGAGTGCCATGACCGAGTCATCGCAGGACCTGGTCGACTTCGCGGTGGCCGCCTACCTGGAGGACGGGATCTGGCAGGTGGTCGCGCTGCCGCCCAGGGCGGCGTCCGAGCTCGACACCCTGCTGCACGCGTTGCGGCAGACCCCCGGCGAGGCCGGCACGCTCGGCATGGTGTCGGTCGACGAGGACTTCTTCGTACTGGCGCGGGTCCAGGGTGACCACGTGCGCCTGCTGCTCTCCGACATCACCGCCGCCTCCGAGTGGCCGCTGGCCCGCGCGGTCGTCGACCGCCTCGGGCTGCCGATGCCCGACGAGGACGACGAGGTGCAGCCCGCCGGTGACATGGCGATCCTGGCCGATCTCGGCCTGTCCGCGATGGACCTGGCCGTGCTGTGCGACGAGGAGGACCTCTACCCGGACGAGATGCTCGAGGACATCGCGTCGCACGTCGGCTTCGCGCACGAGTACGCCGCGGCCGTCGACACCGAGTGAGCGACACCGGCGGCGTCGCAGCCCGCCCCTGGCAGGAGGCGATGCGGTCCGCGCTCGCCGAGGCCGACCGGGCGGAGCCGTCGTCCGACGTACCCGTCGGAGCGGTGGTCGTCGACGCCGCAGGCAGCATCATCGGCTCCGGTCACAACCGGCGCGAGGCCGACGCCGATCCGACCGCGCACGCCTAGGTCGTCGCGCTGCGACAGGCCGCAGCATCCGTCGGGCAGTGGCGGCTGTCGGGGTGCACGCTGGTCGTGACGCTGGAGCCGTGCACGATGTGCGCGGGCGCGCTTGTGCTGGCCCGTGTCGACCGCCTCGTCTTCGGCGCGTACGACGAGAAGGCCGGCGCCGTCGGCTCGTTGTGGGACGTGGTTCGGGACCGGCGACTGAACCACCGGCCGGAGGTCATCGGCGGCGTCCTGGCCGACGAGTGCCGCGCGCAGTTGCTCGATTTCTTCGCCCGGAAACGCGATTTATGACCTGAGAGTCAGGTCCGGTACCCTCGTCGGCGGTGGCGTGTCCGAGCGGCCTAAGGAGCACGCCTCGAAAGCGTGTGAGGGTTCTGCCCTCCGTGGGTTCAAATCCCACCGCCACCGCCGTGTGATGTCTCAGGACATCCGCAAGGTCCGAACCCACGGAAGTGGGTTCGGATCTTGTCATTTCCGGGGTTGGTAGTCCTTGCTGGTGTCGATGGTGAGCTCGCGGAGTTCCTCGTATCTCGAGCGCAGGACCGATGACCTCAGCTCGGTCCAGCAGCCTCGCCGGTTCGGTGTCGTCCCGTGAGCTGGTCGAGGGCAGCGGCGGTCTGCATCGCCGTCCGGGCCGCTGTCCGACCCGCGTCCACCATGGCGTCGAGACGGTCGAAGGCGAGCAGTCCTGTCTGGTCTGCGGGAACGGTGATGACCAACGCAGCACGGTCACGGTTGGCCTCGGCCTGCCGCCAGCTGCTCAGGACGGTGGCTCTGGTCAAGGTCTCCGCGATGGGTGGGGGCGGCGGCTCGATCGAGGTGGCGACCGGCGCGCCGGAACCGCGACGTACCCGCTGCCGGCGGAAGCGGGAGCTCCTCCGAGTGCCTTCGCTCGCGAAGTCCCGCATCACGTCGACTGCGACGACAGGTCCCTCGCCGGCGTCGACCATGACGTCGACGGGAAGGTTGTTCAGTATGCCGCCGTCGACGAGCAGGCGGCCGTCCATGCGGACCGGAGGCAGGAGGCCGGGGATGGACAGGCTTGCGAGGACGGCCTTCCACAGTGGCCCGCTGCGATGGACCACGGTGTCGGCGGCGATCAGGTCGGCGCTGATGCAGAAGAAGTCCATCGGCAGCGTCTCGATGGACCCCGGTCCCAGCGCCTCGCTCAGCGATGCCCGCAGCTTCCTGCCGTGGACGAGGGCGGTGCGCGGGATGGTGTAGTCGTTGAGCGGCTTGGAGTCGATGAAGTAGCGGCGACACGCGTCCACGATCTCGTCGTGCGAACGTCTCTGCGCCACCAGGGCGGCCATCACCGCGCCCATGCTGCAGCCACCGACGCGATCCACCAGAACACCCGCCTCGCGGAGCGCCGCAAGGGCTCCTAGATGAGCAAAACCGCGGGCCCCACCGCCGGAGAGCACCACACCGACGGAGCGTCCGGTGAGTCGGCGGATCATCCGGGCGACATCGTCGGCGAAGATCCGGTCCGGATCGGTCTGTACGAAGTGATGACGGCCCGGCAGGACTGCCCCGAGCCAGCGGGCGACGAGCGGCTCGACACCCACGTCCAGAAAGCACAGGTCGCGTTCTGCGGTCGCGAGCGACGCCAGGGACTGCAGCGACTCCCATCTCCGGAGGCCCTGTGGGTCCGGACCCACCGCCAGCACGAGGCGATCGGCCGATCGCAGGCAGAACTTGGTCCACCCCTCGGCGCGCAGCGGAACCTCACCGAGGATGTCGGCATGCAGCACGACGGTGTCGTACTCGTGCTCTCGGCGTTCCAGCAGCTGGGCGAACGCCGCGTCCGCGTCGGTGGGGTAGCGCTCGTCGATGGCCCCGGCCGCATCCTCCGGCCCGAGGGTCGCCACACGACCGTGTCCCACGACGTGCTCCAAGGCGGACACCATGTGACCTGGGAGACCAGGCTCGTGCTGCAACGGCACCAGCGCGATGACCGCGGGCCGAGGACCTTCCTGGGACCGCGGCGTGCCGCCGCCGGCCAGCAGTCTGCCCAGCACCCGTGCGAGTGCCAGCGCCAGCGACTTGTCCTTACGCATGAGGGACGCGAAGTCGGTCGCGCTCAGCCGCATCAGCTCGCTGTCCCGGCGTGCGCGCACGGAGGCTGACCTGGTGGAACCTGTCAGCAGTGCCAGCTCCCCCAGCGCAGCACCGGGTCCGAGGACCTCGAGCACCTCACCGGACGGGTGCGACCCACCTTCGCTGATGACCTCCAGACGGCCCGAGCGGACGATGTACATCGCATCCGCGGGATCACCGGCACGGAACAGCCAGCGACCGGCGTGCAGCGTCACCGACGTCGAAGCGCCGAACAAGGTGTTGCGGGTCCAGACGGGCAGCTGCGCGAGCAGGGACTCAGCGGCAGAGTCGCCGTCGTCCCACCCGGAGGCCGTGCCGACCGTTCCCAAGGTCATGCCTCACGGAGTCCGGGTCGTCGCGACCTGTGACGGCGGAGCCGGGCCCGCTTCATGGGACCAGTGAAACACGCCTGGCGCAGGGCGGAAGGACTTCGCGTGCGGCGCATGCCCCAGCAGGTTTCGGGCTGGGTCAGCGCTCGTAGCCGCGCAGATGGTCCACGACCAGCGCGGGTACGGCGTCGGCGTCGTCGCCGGTTGATCTCTCCGGGAAGTCGAAGACCGCGAGCATCATCTGCATCGGGTACGTCGGCGGTCGAGGGCAGCTGCGCACGAGCCGGCCGTCGACGAGGAAATCGGCTTGATGGGGGGTCCAGTCCACGGCGTAGGTATGGAACCCGCGGACGTCGATCGGCAGCCGAACGGCCTGGAAGTCCTCGGCCACCACGGGATCGCGGAAGCGGTGCAGCCCCATGCCGACCGCCGCCGACTCCCCGGGTACCACGGTGTCGCCGAAGATCTCCGCGACGCAGATCTCGGCCGATCTCTCGGGCTGATCCTCCAGGCCGACCATCCAGAAGGCCACCATCGACCGCGCCGTCACCACACCTCGGGCCCTCATCTCGACGTACCCGTGGTCCGGCGTCCAGCCCCAGAAGGTCTCCTGCTCCTCGCGGACGGTCAGGCCGGCCCGGTAAGGCTGCTGGCCCACGGTCGTGCCCACGTGCCCCGAGAAGTTGCCGGACTGGATTCCTGACACCCGCATCGGCGGCGTGTGGTCGCCCTCGCACCACAGGCCCTGATCAGCGGGGATGGTCAGGTGCAGGCAGGAGTCGCGGAGATCGTAGGTCGCCGCGGTGGCCGCGCGGGAGCTCCATGCCGGGAGGTAGTGCGGCAACCACACCGACCGGTCGAGCTCCGCGCCGTCGAAGCCCTCCTCGAAGACGAGCCGGAGTCCATCGGGTCGGTCGGGCACGTGTCCATCATCGCGCGGCGGGCGGGATTGGGTCTCCGAGGATCGGGGGACCCCTCACGGGGCCGAAAGAGGCGTGGCGCTAAGGTAAGGCTTGCCTTACCTACGTTGGAGTGCACGATGATGATGCTGTGGTGCGATCCCTGTGAGGTCGCCTGGGATGTCGAGAGCTCGGACCGCCAGTGCTGGCTGTGCGGCCAAGAGGGCCGTCAGGGTGCTGCGGCCACGATCTGCGCCAGGCGCACCGTGTCCTGAGTCGGGTCAGCGGTGTCAGGGTCGGTTGCCGGAGTCGGCGGAGCTCCTGCCCCCGCTCGACTCGTCGGCCGTGTCCGTGCCGGACGTCGAGGCTCCGCTGCCCTGCTCACTGCGGGCGCCGTCCGTCCTGGCGGCGCCACCTCGGTTGGGCACCTCGACTCGAGCGTTCTCCCGCGCTGCCCCTGAGGCATCCTCCGACACCGCTGCGCCGGGTGCATCGTCGGCGCCGTTCTCCGCGCCTGCGGTCCCCTGCTCGCCCGCCTTGCTCCTGCCGTCCGAGGCGGATTCAGAGATCTCGGCACCCTTGTCGGCGCCGGTCGAGTCGGTCTCGGTGGCGAGCTCGGAGATCTCGGCACCCTTGCTGGACTCGCCCGCCCCGTCGGCTGGGTCAGAAGATCCGCCGGTGGTGTCGTCCGCGCCGCCCCGCTGATCGGCGTACTCGGCCGCGTGCTCGGGTACGCCGGGCACCGTCACCCCTACGCGAGCCAGCATCTCGCTCGCCGTCTCCTGGGCCGCGCCGGGCAACGAGCCGGTCGCGGCGGCAGCCATCCCGCCGGTGAGCAGCACGCCGGTGCCGACTGCGGCCGCCGCCGCCCTCAGAGGTGTGAACGAAGTGAGCATGCGGGGCCTCCGCAGGGGCGTCGGCGAGGTTTCGGCGCGGAAGGCAGTCAACGCGGCAGCCTCGCCCGGGACGGGACCGGGCTCGGTCGGAGCCGCGGCCGCGGCCAGGAGGGACTCCACCCGCTTGTCGGGTGTCGGGTCCTGTGCGTTGCGCCGATGTTGTGCCTTGCGCCGATGTTTGGTCAACATGTCAACTCCTAACCGAACACCGAGTCGGAAGCGTTACACCGCGAGCCCTGCTGGGCAGCGTCTGGCTGGGTGAGCATCTCGGCGAGACGTCGTAGTCCGCGGTGGCCGGCCACGCGTACGGCGCCCGGCCGCTTGCCCAGCACCGCCGCAGTGTGCGGTACGTCGAGCCCTGCGACGTGTCGTAACAGGACCACCTCCGCCTGCTGCCGAGGCAGCTGTCCGATCATGGCCAACGCCGACTCGGTCGAGAACATCTCCTCGACTGCGCCGCTGACGTCGGTGCGGTCGGGGCGGTCGGCGAGCACCTCGTTGGAGTCCACCGGGACCGGCAGACGGCCGGCACGGCGCTGGGCGTCGACGAGGCGGGCCCGAGCGATCGTGAAGACCCAGGCCTGCCACTGGTTCTCGTCGCCGGAGAATCGCCCCAGGCCGCGGACCACGCTGAGCCAGGTGTCGGCCGCGACGTCGTCGGCGAGCCCGCCACCGATCGTGCGCAGGTACCGCAGCAGCCGGGGCTGGACGCTGCGGAAGAGCTCGGAGAAGCTCACCTCGTCGCCCTGTTGGGCGGCGAGGAGCCGCCGGTCGAACTCGGAGGTCGCCATGGTCGTCTCCCTCTCTCGACGCATCGCGTGACTCGCCCGAGGCGAAGTCGGCACACAGAATGCCACAGAGTGCCCGGTCGACCACAGGGCTCGCGGGCAGAGAGGTTCGACCTGACTCACACGGCGGTGAAACCGCCGTCGACCACGAGTTCGATGCCGTTGACCATTCCTGCGCCTGGGGAGCCGAGGTACAGCACGGCGTTGGCGACATCATCGGGCACTCCGAAATGTCCGACCGGGATGTGCGCGAGCATCGGTGCGGCCCTCGACTCCTCCCCCCACACGCGTTCGCCCATCTCGGTCAGGATGACGGTGGGGGAGACCGTGTTGGCGCGCACTCCGCGGGGGCCGAGCTCCGTGGCGAGCACTTTCGTCGCCATGGTGAGCGCGGCCTTGCTGGCGGCGTATGCGTAGTGGTCCGCAAGCGCCCGCAATCCGGCCGTGGAGCCGACGTTCACGATCCGTCCGCCGCCGTTCTCGGCCATCCGGTTGCCGATGCGTGCGCCCAGCAAGGCAGGGGCGCGGAGGTTCACGGCCATGGTGAGGTCCCACGCCTTGGCTGACACGGCGTGAGTGCTCTCCGGGAGCGAGATGCCGGCGTTGTTGATCAGGATGTCGAGGCCGTCGAACACCTCCCACGCCTCGCGGGCCAGGCGCTCGACCCCATCGGAAGTATCAAGTTCCGCGGGCACGGCCACGGCGCGAACATCGTGGTCGGAGGAGATTCGCTGCGCCATCTGATCCAGGTCGCGGCTCGCCCGAGCGCTGACGATCACATCGGCGCCTTTCGCGGCAAGAGACTGTGCGACAGCTGCTCCGATTCCTCGCGAGGCGCCGGTGACGAGTGCGCGCCGGCCGTCGAGTGGGAATGGCCTGGATGCGGTCAAGCTGGATCTCCTCCACGGTGCGAGGCATTGATCAAGAGAGTTGCGGTGTCCGGGTCGGTCACCAATCGGTTGAAGTGCCCCACCTGGCTGCCGGCGAGGATCCCGCGCACCTTCTCTGCGCCAACAGCCACGGCGATGCCGTAGGGGATCTTCTGCAGCACGTCGAGACCGGTTGCCATCAATCGGTCGCTGCCCGGGAAGTGGACCTCGGCTCCTGTCGCATCGAAGAAGCGTGAGCACACGTCCCCGACCGCTTCGCGCAGGCTCTGCGCGCTGGTCGGCACGAAGGCAGGGATCGACTTCCGGGTGAGTGGCGGCGCTCCGACACCGAGCACAGCGCAACGTGCGGTGTTCCACAGCTCGACGATGCGGCGGATGGCGGGTTCGTCGTGGAGGCTCGCGAAGAGCGCCGGGCTCGGCAGCGCTGGGGCGTACAAGAAGCTCGGCTGGCCACCGACCTTGGCCGCGACCTCTCGCGTGATCTCGTTGGTCTGGTACCAGGCGTCGGACTCGTCCTGGCCCCCGACCGTCGGTGCTACAAGTACACCGGGCAGGCGTGGCAGGTCGAACTGCGCTGCCTCGTAGACCGTCCGGCCAGACGAGACGAGCAGGACGTCGCCCCCCATCAGTCCTACGTCACGCAACGCGCTGGAGAGCGCCGGTGCAAGGGCGCGCCCGAGGTGCGCCGCCGCCGAGGTGCCCGAGAGATAGACGGCGTCGAGACCGAGGGCGTCGGCGGCCTGCGCTGCGAGATCGCTGTCTGATCGTTCGCTGGGCGGGATCACCTCGATGCGGACTATTCCGTGTCGCCGTGCCTCTGCAAGCAGCCGGCTAACCGTTGCTCGGCTCGTGCCGAGCTCCTTGGCGACGTCGGCCTGGTTGGAGTCCTCGAGGTAGTAGAGGCGGGCTGCCGCGTACATCAGGTCCGCGGGGAACCGCGCGGGACCCGATGGCGCGGCCGACCTGGCCTCGGGGTCGGAGCCGGAGGACGGATCGGGAGTACGCACCAGGCCAGTCTGCATGCGGCGGCTCCCTCCTGCGATCACCTCTGAGCAATCATTCTGCTCCAAAATTCTGTAGAACAAAAGTGCTGGACATATGTTCCCAGAGCTGTTTAGTGTGGTCCGCATTACATCGACAGGTCGACGCAGATTCGACCCTGACGCCGCGAGGAGAGCACCGTGAGCCCGACAAGCGTCCAGTCAGCGCCCCAGGCGGGTACACCGTCCGCCCGCTCCGCGGAGGTGCCGGAAGGCATGCAGGCAGTCGTATGCCACGGGCCCAAGGACTACCGGCTGGAGGAGGTTCCGGTCCCCACACGGCCGGCGGGAGGGGCGTTAGTGCGCGTGGAGGCTGTCGGGATCTGCGCGAGTGACCTGAAGTGCTACCACGGTGCGGCCAAGTTCTGGGGCGATGAGGATCGTCCCGCGTGGGCGGAGACCGAGGTCATCCCGGGTCACGAGTTCGTCGGCGAGGTCGTCGCACTCGATGACGACGCCCGTGCGCGGTGGGGTGTCGACCTCGGCGACCGGGTGGTGTCGGAACAGATCGTTCCATGCTGGAACTGCCGCTACTGCAAGCGTGGCGAGTACTGGATGTGCGCGCCGCACGACCTCTACGGCTTCAAGCGACGTACTCCCGGCGCGATGGCGTCCTACATGGTGTATCCGCCCGAGGCCCTCGTGTACCCCGTGAGCAAGAGCGTCCCGGCGGCACATGCCGCCTTCGTTGAGCCGCTCTCCTGCGCCCTGCACGCGGTCGAGCGGGCCAAGATCCGCTTCGACGACGTGGTGGTCGTGGCCGGGTGCGGGCCCATCGGGCTCGGCATGGTTGCCGGTGCGGCGGCAAAGTACCCCGCTCACGTCATCGCCCTCGACATGGCCGAGACCAAGCTCGAGCTCGCCAAGGAATGTGGGGCCGACGTCACCGTCAACATCGCGAACGAGAACGCCGAGGACATAGTCCGTGAGCTCACCGACGGTTACGGGGCCGACGTCTACCTCGAAGGCACCGGTCATCCCTCTGCGGTGCCGCAGGGGCTGAACCTGCTCCGCAAGCTCGGCACGTTCGTCGAGTACGGCGTCTTCAAGGACGACGTCACTGTCGACTGGAGCATCATCAGCGACGACAAGGAGCTCGACGTCCTCGGTGCACATCTGGGTCCCGACTGCTGGCCAGCCGCGATCCGGATGATCGAGTCCGGACGCCTGCCCATGAACCGGATCTGCACGCACCAGCTCCCACTCACAGAATTCCAGCAGGGCCTCGATCTCGTCGCCGACGGCACGAAGTCGATCAAGGTCTCGCTCATCCCCAGCTAGCCAGGCCGCTCGCAGCTTTCACACACTCTCAGGAGCTAGGTATGACCGGACAGAACTCTCTTCCTCCCGCATTCGACGGCCTGGGTATGAGCCGTCGCAACCTGCTCAAGCTGATGGGCGTCGCCGGTGGCAGCGCCGCCCTGGCGCCGATGCTTTCCGCCTGCGGGGTCGGCGGTAGCACCTCGCCCAATCAGGGCAACGGCGCGGCGGACGTCTCGGGGGCGTTCGACTGGAAGAAGGCCAAGGGCGAGACGATCAAGATCCTGCAGACACCGCATCCGTACCAGCAGAGCTTCCAGCCACTGCTGAAGGAGTTCACCGAGCTGACCGGGATCGAGGTGCAGGCCGACCTCGTTCCCGAAGCCGACTACTTCACCAAGCTCAACACTGAGCTCGCCGGTGGCACCGGTGCCCATGACGTCTTCATGACCGGCGCCTACTTCATCTGGACCTATGGTCCTCCGGGCTGGATGGAGGATCTACAGCCGTGGATCGAGAACTCCTCGGCCACTAGCGACGAGTACGACTTCGAGGACATCTACGAGGGTCTCCGCACCTCGACGCGGTGGGACTTCGAGCAGGGCAGTCCTCTGGGGACCGGCGGTCAATGGGCGATTCCGTGGGGGTTCGAGACCAACGTCGTTGCTTACAACAAGCGAGAGTTCGACCGGCGTGGCATCCGTCCGGCCGAGACGTTCGACGACTTCATGCAGCTCGCGATCGACCTGACCGACCGCTCGAAGGGGCAGTACGGGGTCGCATTCCGCGGTTCGCGATCCTGGGCGACGATCCACCCGGGCTTCATGACTCAGTACGTGCGCGAGGGCGCCGTGGACTACGAGACAACGGGCGACGAGCTGAAGGCGGCGATGAACTCCGCCAAGGCCGTCGAATTCACCAAGAAGTGGGTGGAGCTGGCCAAGCAAGCCGGCCCGACCTCGTGGACGACCTACGAGTACCCGGACTGCACTCGCGACCTCGGCAATGGCAACGCGCTGATGTGCTACGACGCTGACTCCGCGACATACCCGAAGAACAAGAAGGGAGCCAGCAAGGAGTCGGGAAACCTGGCCTGGCACCCCGGTCCTGCGGGACCAGACGGTAGCTACGCCACGAACCTGTGGACATGGTCGCTGGCGATGAACTCCGCCTCGAAGAAGAAGCTGGCGGCGTGGTTGTTCATTCAGTGGGCGACCGGCAAGGAGGCGATGGTCAATGCCGTGCGGCAGGGAGCGTTCGCGGACCCGACACGCCAGTCGGTGTTCGACAGTGCGTTCAAGCAGACCCTCGGCGGTTTCCCGGGCTACCTGGAGACCTTCGAGAAGGTCATCGACGGCACGGCGATTCAGTTCACTCCGCAGAAGAAGTTCTTCGAGACGACCGAGGACTGGGCGGTGGCACTCCAAGACATCTACTCCGGTGACGACGCGCAGAGCCGGCTCGACGATCTCGTCAGCGCTAACACCGACAAGGTCAACACCTGATGCTGGCGACCGCCTGACTCGATCTCGAAAGGAGGTCGCCGGTGTCCACCACACTGTCTGGACGCACCCAGGGCTCTGCTCCGGCGGGTCCACCCCCCAGCGCTCCGCCGACGGTGCCGTCATGGCGGCGTAAGGCGCGGCCGTACCTGCTGTCGATCCCGGCTGTTCTCATCGTCGTTGGGATCTTGTATCCCTTCGTGCTGGGCGCCTACTACTCGGTTCTCAACTATGCGGCGGTGAACCCCAACCCTGTGTTCGTGGGGCTGGACAACTTCCGCACCGTGCTCTCCGACGCACAGTTCTGGGGAAGCGTCCGCGTCACACTGATCTACGCGGTCGTGGCGACGACGGTGGAAACCGTGCTCGGCATCGCGATCGCGCTGCTGCTCAACCGCTCGAGCCTTCTCGGCAAGGTCTTCGAACGCGTGTTGATCCTCCCTTTGATGATCGCCCCCGTCATCGCGGGTGTGATCTGGGGCCTGATGTTCAACCCGCAGTTCGGGGTGCTGAACTACGTGCTCGGGCTCGGCTCGACGTTCAACTGGTTGAGTGAGAGCACCGCACTGTGGTCCGTCATCCTCGTCGACGTCTGGATCTTCACCCCGTTCGTCGCTGTCCTGGTGCTTGCCGGCGTGCGGTCGCTGCCGAAGGAGCCGTTCGAGGCCTCGGACGTCGACGGAGCGGGCTGGTTCTACATGTTCCGTCGGCTGATGCTTCCGATGATGTGGCCGTACATCCTCGTGGCCGTGATCTTCCGCTTCATGGACTGCCTGAAGATCTTCGACCACGTCTACGTG
>Ga0075331_1000150_pt1 | contig 14647 bp, 15 predicted proteins | sample MayberrySE_TuleA_FD_120090 | JGI IMG/M metagenome (GOLD analysis project Ga0075331, IMG submission 120090) | Natural and restored wetland microbial communities from the San Francisco Bay, California, USA, that impact long-term carbon... | ecosystem: Environmental > Terrestrial > Soil > Wetlands ... | reverse complement strand
TCGCTGTCCACCTCACGGCCTGCGCCGGATGTACTCATCACGACGCTCGCAGCCGCGAATTTGTTCCCTGTCTCGCCCCCGCCGGTGTACCCGCCGCCCCCGGTCAGCCCCCTGCTCAGCCCGGTATGAGGCCGTCGTCGGCGAGCAGGTGCTGGACGTCGTCGATCGTGGAGTCGGACGGCGGCAGGATCAGGTCGGAGTCGACCAGCTCCTCCGCCGGCACCGGCGTACCCTCGGCACGCACCGCGTCGAGCAGCTCACTCAGCGCAGCAGCGAAGGTGGCGTCGTCACCGCTGTCGACCGCGGACTCGACCTTGGCGTCGAGCTCGTTGAGCCGCTCGACCCCCGTGTCGTCGAAGGTCCACTGGCCCTCGCCCATGATCCGGATGATCACGACTGCTCCCCCTCTGGCTTCTGCTCGGGTGTCTCGGTCGGTGCCTCGGCGCCGACCGCCTCACCGGAGATCTCCTTCGGCGTGCCCGAGCCGGACAGCTGCGCCTTCATCGCGGCCAGCTCGCCCTCGACCTCGGAGCCGGAGGACATCCGGTCGAGCTCCAACGCGATGTCGTCCTGCGGGGTGGTGCCGGAGACGTCCTCGAGCGCGCCCGAGGCGATCAGCTCGTCGATCGCGCCGGCCCTGGCCTGCATCGAGGCGGTCTTGTCCTCGGCGCGCTGCACCGCCAGACCGACGTCGCTCATCTCCTCGGAGATGCCGGAGAACGCCTCGCCGATCTTGGTCTGCGCCTCGGCCGCGGTGTAGGTGGCCTTCAGCGACTCCTTGCGGGTGCGGAACGACTCGACCTTCGCCTGCAGCCGCTGCGAGGCGGTGGTGAGCTTCTCCTCCTCGGCCTGCAGGGCGGCGTGCTGCTGCTGCAGCCCCGTCTGCTGCTCGTGCAGGCCCGAGCGCCGCGTCAGTGCCTCGCGGGCGAGGTCCTCGCGGTTCATCTCCAGCGCCTTCTGCGCCTGGCCCTGCAGCTTGTCGGACTGCTGCTGCAGCTGGTTCATCTGCAGCTCGAGGCGCTTGCGGCTAGTGGCGACGTCGGCCACACCGCGGCGCACCTTCTGCAGCAGCTCGAGCTGCTTCTGGTAGCTGTAGTCGAGCGTCTCGCGCGGGTCCTCGGCCCGGTCGAGTGCCTTGTTGGCCTTGGCCCTGAAGACCATGCCCATGCGCTTCATGATGCTCATAACCTGACGAGAGCCCCCTTAACGTGTGGTGCGGCTTGGCTGGCAGCGGCAGGCGCCGGCAGGGTCCACCCTACGTCCACGCGGAGACCGAGATAAGAGCAAAGTAGGCTTTCCCTGCTCATCCCGCGCGAACCCCAGTGAGGCCTGCCCCGTGTTTGGACGTCGATCGTCGAAGAAGTCCCCCGAGACCGTCGACGAGACCAGCATGAAGCCGGACGGCAAGGGGCGCCCCACCCCCAGGCGCAGCGAGGCTGAGGCGGCACGCAAGAAGCGGATGAAGCCCCCGATGGACCGCCGGGAGGCCGCCAAGCGGCAACGGGAGCGCACCCGTCAGGAGCGGATGAAGACGCGCGCGGCGATGGCGGGCAAGGCCGACGAGCGGTACCTGCCGCCGCGTGACCGGGGGCCGGTACGCCAGTTCGCCCGTGACTTCGTCGACGCCCGCCGCAACGTCGCGGAGTACCTCCTGCCCGCGCTGCTGCTCATCCTGCTGCTTCCGGTGCTGGGCAGCCTGGGCCTCGACGCCGCGCTCGTGTCGGCCGCCACCGGTGCGCTGTGGCTGATGACGATCGTGCTGACCGTGCTCGACATCTTCTTGATCCAGCACCGGGTCAAGAAGGAGCTCACGGTGCGCTTCCCCGACACCGTGACGAAGGGCGCCGTCCTCTACACGGTGATGCGCAGCTCGCAGATGCGCTGGCTGCGGCTGCCGAAGCCGCGGTTGAAGGTGGGCGAAGCGCTCCCGACCGACTACCGCTGAGGGCGGCCCAGCCGCGTCCTCACCGGCGGGTCGCCGCCTTGGGCGGCGTACCCGCGGCTGCCTAGTCTCGGGTCCATGAGATTTCGCAACCTTGGCTCCAGCGGTCTGAAGATCTCCGAGATTTCCTACGGCAACTGGCTCACGCACGGCTCCCAGGTGGAGGAGCAGCAGGCGCTCGCCTGCGTGCGGCAGGCGCTGGAGGAGGGCATCACGACCTTCGACACCGCAGACGTCTACGCCAACACCAGAGCAGAGTCGGTGCTCGGGAAGGCGCTCGCCGGTGAGCGTCGTGAGGGTCTGGAGATCTTCACCAAGGTCTACTGGCCGACCGGCCCCGGTGCGCACAACGACCACGGGCTCTCCCGCAAGCACATCCACGAGTCGATCAACGGCTCGTTGAGGCGCCTGGGCACCGACTACGTCGACCTCTACCAGGCGCACCGCTACGACTACGAGACGCCGCTGGAGGAGACGATGGAGGCCTTCGCCGACGTCGTCCGCCAGGGCAAGGCGCTCTACATCGGCGTGTCGGAGTGGCGCGCCGAGGAGATCCGCGAGGGTCACCGGCTGGCCCGCGAGCTCAACATCCCGTTCGTGTCCAACCAGCCGCAGTACAACATGCTGTGGCGCGTCATCGAGGGCGAGGTCGTGCCCACCTCGGAGGAGCTCGGGATCGGCCAGGTCGTGTGGTCACCGATCGCGCAGGGCGTCCTCACCGGCAAGTACAAGCCCGGCGAGGCTCCCCCGGCCGGCTCGCGCGCGACCGACGAGAAGGGCGGGGCCGACATGGTCAAGCGCTTCCTCAACGACGACGTGCTCGAGCGGGTGCAGCAGCTGCAGCCGGTCGCCGACGAGGCCGGCCTCAGCCTGGCCCAGCTCGCGATCGCCTGGGTGCTGCAGAACGACAACGTCTCCTCGGCGATCATCGGCGCCTCGCGGCCCGAGCAGGTCACGGAGAACGTCAAGGCGTCCGGCGCGCGGCTCGAGCCGGCGCTGCTGAAGCAGATCGACGAGATCCTCGACCCGGTGGTGGAGCGGGACCCGGCCAGGACGAAGTCGCCGGAGACGCGCGACTTCTGACCCGGCGAGCAGGGTGAGGCGTCGGTCGTGCACCCGCACGGCCGGCGCCTCGCGCGCGTCCGGAGCCGGGTACGCCGATCAGGCGGCGTGCAGGCTCATCGGGCCGTAGACCTCACGATCGCCCTCGAGCAGCGTGACCGCGGAAACTCCGGCGTCGGCCAGGTCGCGCCACACCTCACCGAGCCAGCTCTCGGCGTCCCCCTGCGCGCTGAACTCCTGCCCGTCGAGATCGGGCACACTCACCGGCGCGCCCTGCGCGTCCTCGAACCGCCACGTCCATGCCATGCGGGTGACCCTACCCAGGCGACGCCTGATCATCGGTAGACACCGCCGTCGGTGACGGTCAGACGTTCGATCGCCTCGTCCCACGAGATCGGCAGCGCGGCACCCGTCACCGCCCAGGAGGTGAAGGTCGTCGGCCTCATGCGCGGCCGCAGCTTCCGCATGACGCCCTGGTGCGGCATCGTCTCCACGAACGCCTCGAGCGCGGCCTGGCCGCGCCAGACCGACAGCGTCCAGAACGTCTTGTGCAGCGGCTGGGCGAGCAGGCTGTAGCCCACCAGCCCGCTGGTCCCCTCCAGCTGCCGGGCGATCCGGGCGCTGAGGACGAGGAAGCGCGGGACCGTGAGGTAGGAGCGCAGCGGCAGCCGCGACGCCAGCACGAGGTAGGCCTCGTTGTCCTCGGCCGTGCCGAAGCTCCGCCATGGTGTCGCGGGCACTCGCCACCCCCTCCGCGGTGTCGGCCCTGCCCCCGTGGTGTCGAGCCTGCTCCCGGACGGTCCCGACGGCAAGGCTCTGGCGCACGTCACACCGCCGACTCTTTGACGTGCCGTACCGCGGCGTGGGACGGTCTGAGCAGCAGCGACGCCACGCGCGGGGGAAGCCGGTCGAAGTCCGGCGCTGACCCGCAACCGTAGGCCGTGCCCGCACCGTCCGGGCCGGCGAGCCGGAGCACCCGCCGTGGTAGAGCGGCTCCACACGTCCGTCGAGGTCTGCGGCCACGGAGCCGGTCGGTGACCTGTGCAGGCGTGAGCCCTGCGTGGTGAGCGGTCCGGTCCAGTGCCGCACCTCGCTCTTTGCAGAGGATCCCAGATGCACCTGCTCCGCCGGCTCGCCGCCGCCCTGCTCCCCTGCGTCGCCGCGTCCGTCGCCCTCGGCGTCGGCGCCGCCCCCGCGCACGCCGAGGACGGCTACACCTACTGGGGCTACTACCTCAAGGACGGCGGCGACTGGGAGTTCGCCCAGAAGGGGCCCGACGCCCTGACGCCGGAGGACGGAGCGATCGAGGGCTGGCACTTCGCCACGACGGTGGGCTCCCAGACCCGGCCGCCGCGCACCGACCTGACCTTCGACGAGATCTGCGCGGACGCCGAGGCCGCCGAGGGCGAGAAGCGGGTCGGGGTCTTGCTCGACTACGGCACGACCGCCGACGCCGCGGAGGGCGAGGAGCCGCCGCAGCCCGAGGCGGACTGCGCCGTCGTCCCGGCCGACGCCACGGGTGCCCAGGTGCTGCAGTCCGTCGCCGACGTCCGAGCGGAGGAGGGCCTCACCTGCGCGATCAACGGCTACCCCTCCACCGGCTGTGGCGTCCCCGTCCCCGACGCGACCGCGCCCGCGACCGAGGAGAACGTCGACTTCGCGATGCCCTCCGGCGACTCCGGCGACTCCGCTGACGCAGCCGAGTCGTCCGCCGAGAGCGAGAGCGGGCTGAACCCGTCGCTCATCGGGGTGGGCGCTCTCGTCCTCCTGCTCGTGGTCGCCGGTGTCCTCGTGGCCCGGCGCCGCGCCTGACAGCGGCCGCCGCCCCGTGCGCGCCGTCCACCGCCTCACCTACTCCCGGAGCCTGCATCCGGGGGCCTGGTGGCTGTGGGCGCTCGGCCTGGCCGCGGCCGCGAGCCGCACCCGCAACCCGGTCGTGCTGCTGCTCATCGTGGCGGTGTCCGGGCTGGTCGTGGCCGCCCGCCGCAGCGACGCACCCTGGGCGCGTGCCTACAACGCGTTCCTCAAGCTCGCGCTGCTCGTCATCGTGATCCGGGTCGTGCTGCAGGCGGTGCTGTCGGAGAGCTCGCAGGGCGTGACGGTGCTGTTCACGCTGCCCGAGGTGCCGCTGCCGGAGGCGCTGGCCGGGATCAAGCTCGGCGGCGAGATCACCGCCGAGGCGGTGCTGCAGGCGTTCTACGACGGGCTGCAGCTCGCGACGATCCTGGTCTGCGTGGGCGCGGCCAACGCGCTGGCCAGCGCCCGGCGACTGCTGCGCTGTGTGCCGGGAGCGCTCTACGAGGTGGGAGTCGCCACCGTCGTCGCGCTGACCTTCGCCCCGCAGCTGATCACCGACGCCGGCCGGGTGCGGGCCGCGCACCGGCTGCGCGGTCACACCAACCGCGGCTGGCGGATGTTCACCCGCACCGCGATGCCGGTCCTGGAGGGCGCGCTCGAACGCTCCGTCGAGCTCGCTGCCGCGATGGACTCGCGCGGGTACGGCAGGACCACCGACGCGTCCCGGGTCTCCCGCAGGACGACGGCCGCACTCACCTTCGGCGGGCTGCTCGGCGTGTGCGTGGGCGTCTACGGCCTGCTCGACGCCGGCGCGGCGGCGCTCCTGGGCCTGCCCAGCCTGCTGCTGGGCCTGCTGCTGGCCGGCGTGGGCCTGGCGCTGGGGGGACGGCGCACGCGCCGTACCCGCTACCGGCCGGACCCGTGGGCGCTGCCGGAGTGGCTGGTCGCGGCCAGCGGCCTGACGGCGGCGGTCGGGCTGTTCGTCACCGCGGCGGTCGACCCGGCCTCGCTCGTCCTGGCCGGCCCGCTGGTGATCCCCGAGGTGCCCTGGATCGCCGTACTCGGGGTGCTCGCGGCAGCCGCCCCGGCCGTGGTCGCGCCACCCACACCGGCGTACGCGCCGAGTCCCCCACTTCCGACCCGCGAGCCCACGGAGGTGGCGGCATGATCGAGCTCGACCAGGTGAGCGTGACCTACGCCGGAGCTGACCGGCCGGTGCTGAGCGACGTCAGCCTGACGATCCCGGAGGGCGAGCTGTGCCTGGTGGTCGGGCACACCGGGTCCGGCAAGTCGACGCTGCTGCGGGCGCTCAACGGTTTGGTGCCGCACTTCAGCGGCGGCGAGCTGCGCGGCCGGGTGACCGTCGACGGCCGCGACACCCGCACCCACCGGCCCCGTGACCTCGCCGACGTGGTGGGGGTGGTCGGACAGGACCCGATGTCGGGCTTCGTCACCGACCTGGTGGAGGACGAGCTCGCCTACGGCATGGAGTCGCTCGGGCTGTCGCACGACGTGATGCGCAAGCGCGTCGAGGAGACGCTCGACCTGCTCGGCATCGCCGAGCTGCGCAACCGGCCGCTGGCGACGCTGTCGGGCGGGCAGCGGCAGCGAGTGGCGATCGGTTCGGTGCTCACCACCCACCCCCGGGTGCTGGTGCTCGACGAGCCGACCAGCGCCCTCGACCCGCAGGCTGCGGAGGAGGTGCTGGCCACCCTCACCCGGCTGGTGCACGACCTGGGGCTGACCGTGGTGCTGGCCGAGCACCGGCTCGAGCGCGTGGTGCAGTACGCCGACCGGGTCGTCTACCTGCCCGGCAACGGCGAGGCCCTGGTCAGCGGGGAGCCGGGCGACGTGATGAGCACGGTGCCGATCGTGCCGCCGGTGGTGGAGCTGGGCCGGCTGGCGGGCTGGTCACCGCTGCCGCTGTCGGTGCGCGACGCCCGCCGCCGGGCGGGTGAGCTGCGCAGCCGGCTGGCCACCGTGGCGCACTCCGGGGGTGTCGAGGCCGCCGCGGACCCGCGCAACGCGCCACGGACCGACCGGCTGGCAGCGATCCGGGACCTGGTCGTCACCTACCGGGGCGGGACCCACGCGCTGCGCGGGATCGACCTCGACCTGCGGTCCGGCGAGGTCACCGCGCTGATGGGCCGCAACGGCGCCGGCAAGTCCACCCTGCTCGGCACGCTGGTCTCGCTGGTGGCTCCGACCTCCGGCACGGTCGACGTCGGCGGGCTCACGCCGAGCGAGGTCAAGCCCCGCGAGCTGGTCCGCGAGGTCGGGCTGGTGCCGCAGGAGCCCGCAGACCTGCTGTACGCCGACACCGTCGCCGCCGAGTGCGCCACCGCCGACCACGACGCAGGGGCCGACCCGGGCACGTGCCTCGGCCTGTTCGCGATGCTGGCGCCCGGCGTACCCGACGACCAGCACCCGCGGGACCTGTCGGAGGGGCAGCGGCTGACCCTGGCGCTGGCGATCGTGCTCACCGCTCGGCCCCGGCTGGTCCTGCTGGACGAGCCGACCCGTGGGCTCGACTACGGCGCCAAACGCCGCCTGGTCCGCGCCCTGCATCAGCTGCGGGCCGAGGGACACGGGCTGGTCCTGGCGACGCACGACGTGGAGCTGGTGGCCGAGGTCGCCGACCGGGTCGTGGTCCTGGGCGACGGCGAGGTGGTCGCCGACGGGCCGACGTCCGACGTCATCGTCGCCTCTCCCGCCTTCGCCCCGCAGGTGGCGAAGGTGCTGGCGCCGCAGCCGTGGCTCACGGTGAGCGAGGTCGCCGCCGCCCTGGAGCCGGCCTCGTGAGCGCACCGACCTCGCCCCGCCTGGACCTGGTCGCGCTGCGCGGCCGCTCCTCGCTGGTGCTGGGGGTGATCTCGCTGGTGGGGCTCGTCGGGTTCGGCTGGCCGTTCCTGATCGAGCCCGGCAGCGCGCTCGACAGCTCGCACTCCGGCGACGCCCCGTGGCTGTTCGTGATCCTGCTCCCGCTGCTGGCCGCCGTCCTGCTCGCCGAGCTCACCTCCGGCGGGCTCGACGCCAAGTCGGTCGCGCTGCTCGGCATGCTGGTGGCCGTCGGCGCGGCGCTGCGGGCGCTGTCGCCGGGTACGGCGGGGCTGGAGCCTGCGTTCGTCGTGATCCTGCTCGGCGGTCGTGTCTTCGGCCGGGGGTTCGGCTTCGTGCTGGGCGCGCTGACGATCTTCGCAGGGGCCCTGGCCACCGGCGGGGTGGGGCCGTGGATGCCGTTCCAGATGTTCGCCGCGGGCTGGGTGGGGTTCTTCGCCGGGTGCCTGCCGGGGTGGCGCGGACGGGCCGAGGTGGGGGTGCTCGCGCTCTACAGCGTGGTCGCCGGACTGGCCTACGGGCTGGTGATGAACCTGTGGTTCTGGCCGTTCGCGAGCTACGGGCCGGAGGTGACCTACGTCGCCGGCGACGCGGTCGTGGAGAACCTTCGACGCTACCTCGTGTTCTGGGCCACGACGTCGCTCGGCTGGGACATCCCGCGCGGCGTGCTCGGCGGGGTGCTCGTGCTGGCCGCGGGTCGACCGCTGCTCGCCGCACTGCGCCGTACGGCCCGGCGTGCCGCGTTCGAGGAACCGGTAACGTTCTCCTCCCCCGAGGACCAGGTTTCCACCTCCGCATAGAGATTCGGCGTGTTGTTCAATGGACGTCACACTGCTCGGCACCGGCTCGGCCGACGGCTGGCCCAACCCTTTCTGCGGCTGCGCCTCGTGCCGCTCCGCCCAGGCACGCGGTGAGATCCGCGGCCAGACCAGCGCGCTGGTCGACGGTGCCCTGCTTCTCGACTGCGGGCCGGAGACCCCGCGCCAGGCGCTGCGCGCAGGAGCCGACCTGTCCCGGCTCCGCGCGGTGCTGGTCACGCACGCGCACCCGGACCACTTCGACCCCTCGATGCTGCTCTACCGCGGCTGGGTGAACGAGCGGCCGCTGGAGATCGTCGGCCCGCCGCCGGTCATCGACGCCTGCAACCAGTGGCTGCCGGCCAAGGGCAGCAACATCACGCTGACGTCGGTGAAGCCGGGGGTCGTCCTCGACATCGAGGGCTACCGGGTGCGGGTGCTGCCCGCCCGACACGGTGGCGAGAACGAGGCGGTGCTCTACGACGTGCTCGCTCCCGACGGCGAGCGCATGCTCTACGCGACCGACACCGGACCGCTCACCAACGACGACATGTCCGGGATGGCGGGAGCGGGCTACGACCTGCTGCTGCTCGAGGAGACCTTCGGCGACCGGCCGGTGCGCCGCGGCGACCACCTCAACCTGACGACGTTCGCCCAGACCCTGCAGGCGATGCGCGCCGTGGGGGCGGTGGACAGCGGCACCGACGTGGTCGCCGTGCACCTGGGCCACCACAACCCGCCCACGCCCGAGCTCGCCCGCCGGCTGCGTGCGCACGGCGCCCGGGTGGTCCCCGACGGGACGACGCTGCCCCGCCAGCGCACGTCCTCCCGGCCCGTGCCGGCGCAGCGCACCCTGGTGACCGGCGGCGCCCGCTCCGGGAAGTCCCGGGTCGCCGAGCAGCTGCTGGCGGCGCACCGCGACGTCGTCTACGTCGCGACCTCGGCGCAGCGCCCCGACGACGCGGACTGGAGCCGCCGGATCGAGCTGCACCAACGCCGGCGGCCCCGCACCTGGGAGACCCGCGAGACGCTCGACCTGGTGCGTGTGCTCCGCTCGCCCGGGCCGCCGGTGCTCATCGACTGCCTGACCCTCTGGCTGGCGCGCGCGCTCGAGCTGCTGGGGGCGTGGCAGGACGGCGCGGACTTCGCACGCGTGGAGCGCGAGCTGGAGGACGAGTACCAGCGCATCGTCGAGGCGTGGCGGGCCACGGAGCGGATCGTCGTCGCGGTCACCAACGAGGTGGGCAGCGGCGTGGTGCCGGAGACGCCCGCCGGCGTGCGCTTCCGCGACCTGCTGGGCCGCTTCAACGCCCTGCTGGCCGCCGAGTCCGAGCAGGTGCTCTGGTGCGTGGCCGGCCGCGTCGTGACCCTGTGACCGAGGCGCTGCGCCTCGCGCTGGGCACGCTCACCGTCGTCGCGGTGCCGCCCCCGGCGCGGGTCGACCGGCGGGTCGGGGGGCTCGCGATGGCGCTCGCGCCCGCGGTGGGTGCGCTGCTCGGAGCGGTGGCGGCGCTGGTGCTCTGGGCCGGCGGGCTCGTGCTCGGTGAGCTGCTGGCCGCGCTGCTCGCGGTCGGCGCGCTCGCGGTGCTGACCCGGCTGATCCACTGGGACGGGCTGGCGGACCTGGCCGACGGGCTCGGAAGCGGCCGACCGGCCGACGGTGCGCTACAGGTGATGCGGCGGGGCGACGTGGGCCCGTTCGGTGTGGTGGCGGTCGTCGCGGTGCTGGGTGTCCAGGTGGCGGCCACGGCCGAGGTCGGGCCGGCGGGGCTGGTCGCGGCGGTCGTGCTCGGCCGCTGGGGGCTACCGCTCGCCTGCCGCTCCGGCGTCCCCGCGGCGCGCCCGGACGGGCTCGGTGCTGCCGTCGCCGGCGCGGTGACCGGCGTGCTGCTCGCGGCGGCCGGGACCGGCACCCTGCTGCTGCTGGCCGTCGTCGGGTACGCCGGGCCGGTGCCCGGTCTCGCACTGGTCGCCGCGGCGGTGGCGGCCACGGCCTGGGCGATCGCGCTGGCCGCCGTCGCCGTACGCCGCCTCGGTGGCATCACCGGTGACGTGCTCGGCGCGGTGGTGGAGTCGACCACCGCGGTCGCCCTGCTGACGCTGGCTGCCTGGACCTGAGGTCAGGAGCCCTTGACCCCGGGCTCCACGAACGGCGGCTTGACGACCTCGAAGGCCTCCGACCGGCCGCGCAGGTCGATGTGCACCTCGTCGCCGACCCCGACCGACAGGTCGAGCAGGGCGAGGCCGATGCCCTTGCGCAGCGTCGGCGAGAACGTCCCGGACGTGACGAAGCCGGCCACGTGGTCGTCGGCCCCGAGGACCTCCATCCGCGCCCGCGGGATGCCCCGTCCGACCGCCTTGATGCCGCGCAGCAACCGGGCCGGTCCGGCTTCCTTCTCCTTGCGCAGGACGGCATCGCCCCAGAACCGCTCCTTCTTCCACCCGATGGCCCAGCCGAGCCGGCCCTGCACGGGGTTGATCTCCATGGAGATGTCCTGGCCGTGCAGGGAGTAGCCCATCTCGGTGCGCAGCGTGTCGCGTGCCCCCAGCCCGCAGGCGCGCATGCCGTGCTCCTCCCCCGCGGCCATCAGCCGGTCCCACACCCGGTCCGCGTCGGCCGCAGGCACCACGAGCTCGTAGCCGCGTTCGCCGGTGTAGCCGGTGCGGCACACCACCAGCGAGACCCCACCGAGCTCGGCGTCGACGAACGACATGAACGCGTGCTCGGTGGGCAGGCCGACGGCCGCGAGCACCTCCTCGCTCCTCGGGCCCTGCACGGCGAGGATCGCGAAGTCGCGGTGCTGGTCGACGACCTCGACGCCCTTGGGGGCCGCCGCGGCGAGACGGCGCACGACCTCGGCGGTGTTGGCGGCGTTGGGGATCAGGAAGACGTCGTCGTCGCCGTAGAGGTAGGTGATCAGGTCGTCGACGACGCCGCCGCTCTCGTCGTCGCAGCAGAGGGTGTACTGCGCCTTGCCCGGCTCGATCTTGCGCAGGTCGTTGGTCAGGCAGCCGTTGACGAAGTCGGCCGCGCCCGGCCCGGTGACGCGGGCCTTGCCGAGGTGGCTGACGTCGAAGATGCCGACCGCCTCCCGGACGGCCGTGTGCTCCTTGAGCACCCCGCCCCCGGCGTACTCGAGCGGCATCGACCATCCGCTGAACTCGGCGAACTTGGCGCCGAGACCGACGTGACGGTCGTGCAGGGGCGAGTGCAACAGTTCGTCAGCCATGCGGCGGAAGATACCGCAGCACGAAGCAGGCACGCGCCGGGCTAGCATCACACGGCGACCTTCGATGCCCGATCCTCGACGACCAGGATGTTCTCGTGACCACCATCAGCCTCAGCAAGGCCTCACCCGCCAAGACCCGCACCGACGCCCTCATCGTGGGCGTGGTGTCCACCGACGACGGACCCCGTGTCGCCCCCGGTGGAGAGGATGTGTCCTCCGCCTTCGGCCGCTCCTTCGACCGCACGCTCACCGCCCTCGGCGTGAAGGGCAAGGCCGGTGAGGTCAGCAAGCTCGCCGGTGCCGACGCGACCAAGGCCGACGTCGTCGTACTCGTCGGTCTCGGCCCGGCGGACGAGCTGACCGCGGAGTCGCTGCGGCGCGCGGTCGGTGCTGCCGTGCGCGGGCTCGCAGGCACCACGTCGATCGCGATCGCCGTACCCGCCGACTCGGTCGAGCGGATCGGGGCGATCGCGGAGGGCGTGCTGCTCGGCGGCTACGTCTACGACCGCTACCTCACCGGCGACAACCCCGCCCCGGTCGGGGAGGTCACCCTGCTCACCGGGATGGCCCGGGACAAGGGCGCCAAGGCCGCGGTCGAGCGGGCGCAGGCCGTGTGCGAGGCGGTCAACGCGGCCCGCGGCTGGGTCAACACGCCCCCGGTCGACCTCACGCCGGTGACGTTCGCCGACGACATCGTCAGCCGCGCGAAGGGCACCTCGGTCAAGGTGAGCGTCCTCGACGAGCGGCAGCTGGAGAGCAAGGGCTACGGCGGCATCATGGGCGTCGGCCGCGGCTCCTCGAACCCGCCGCGCCTGGTCACGATGACCTACAAGCCGCGCAAGCCGGTGGCACACCTGTCGTTGGTCGGCAAGGGCATCACCTTCGACTCGGGCGGCCTGTCGCTGAAGCCCGGTGCCGCGATGTACACGATGAAGTGCGACATGGCGGGAGCGGCCGCGGTCGTGGCCGCGACGTTCGCCATCGCCGAGCTCGGGCTGCCGATCCAGGTCACGACCTACGCCGCCCTCGCGGAGAACATGCCGTCGGGGAGCGCCTCCCGGCCGGGCGACGTGCTCACGATGTACGGCGGCAAGACCGTCGAGGTGCTCAACACCGACGCCGAGGGACGGCTGGTGCTCGCCGACGCGATCACCACCGCGTGCGCCCAGCAGCCGGACCTCCTCGTCGACGTCGCCACCCTCACCGGCGCCTGCGTCATCGCGCTCGGCCACCGCACCGCCGGCATCATGGCCAACGACGGGGAGCTGCAGCGCTCGGTCCACGCCAGCGCCGAGTCGGCCGGTGAGCTGATGTGGCCGCTGCCGCTACCGGAGGAGATGAAGGAGGCCGTGCGCGGCTCCAAGGTCGCCGACCTCGCGCAGATCCAGACCGACAAGGCCGGGGGCACGCTCTACGCCGGCGCCTTCCTCCGCGAGTTCGTCGGCAACGGCGTCCCCTGGGCGCACCTCGACATCGCAGGTACGGCGTTCAACAGCGGCAGCCCCTACGGCTACACCCCGACCGGTGGTACCGGATCGGCCGTGCGGACGCTGGTGCAGATCGCGACCGAGCGCGCGGGCGGATAGCGAGGAGGGCTCAGCCGTCCAGGCCGCTGAGGTCGTCAGGAGCCTTGCGGCCTCGCGCGGACTGGCGCCGGTTCCACTCCCGCATCCGCGCGGGGTAGCCCACGACCGCCGCGTCGTAGGACGGGATGCCGAGCTTGTTGGCGAACTCGTGGGCCCACTTCGCGTCCTTGACCCGGCGCCTGGTCCACTCGCCGTCGACCGCGACGAGGAGCAAGGTCGTGTCGGTCACGGTCGTGCGGGGCTCCACGAAGCCCTCCACACCCGTGCGCGTACGGGCGAACTCCTCGAGGTGCTCGCTGTCGCCGTCATCGCTCTGCCGCAACGTGCCGGGCTTGGAACGTCGACGCAACCAGCGCATAAAGCCCTCCCTCTGGGTACCTGAGTACCAGTGTCGCGCACGCGGCAAGTGACCCGTTGCACGCCTCGCGACCGATGGTGGAAAGATGAGCGAGCACCGGACCAAGGCACGAAAGGGACCACCCGTGGCGGACAGCGCCGACACCAGTTTCGACATCGTGATCCTCGGCGGCGGCAGCGGCGGCTACGCCTGCGCCCTGCGGGCCGCCCAGCTCGACCTCAAGGTGGCGCTGGTCGAGAAGGACAAGCTCGGCGGCACCTGCCTGCACAAGGGCTGCATCCCCACCAAGGCGTTGCTGCACGCGGGCGAGGTCGCGGACGCGGCCCGGGACAGCGACCAGTTCGGGGTCAAGGCAAGCCTCGAGGGCATCGACATGTCCGGCGTCAACTCCTACAAGGACGGCGTCGTCAACCGCCTCTACAAGGGCCTGCAGGGCCTGGTGAAGAGCCGCGGCATCACCTACGTCGAGGGCTCCGGCAGGCTCGTCGCGCCGAACACGGTCGAGGTCGACGGCACCCGGTACGTCGGCAAGAACGTCGTGCTCGCCTCCGGGTCCTACTCCAAGACGTTGCCCGGTCTGGAGGTCGACGGCCGCCGGGTCCTGACCAGCGAGGAGGCGCTGTCGCTGTCCGACGTACCCGACAAGGTCGTGGTGCTCGGCGGCGGGGTGATCGGCGTGGAGTTCGCCAGCGCGTGGCGGTCGTTCGGCGCCGAGGTGACCGTCATCGAGGCGCTGCCGCGGCTGGTGCCGGCCGAGGACGAGGCAGCCTCCAAGGTGCTCGAGCGCGCCTTCCGCAAGCGCGGCATCACCTTCAGGACCGGCGCCAGGTTCACCGGGGTGGAGACCAGCGACAGCGGCGTCAAGGTCAGCGTCGAGTCGGGCGAGGTCTTCGAGGCCGACCTGATGCTGGTGGCCGTCGGACGCGGCCCCACGACGGACGGCCTCGGGTACGACGAGCAGGGCGTCGCGATGGACCGCGGATTCGTCCTCACCGACGAGCGGCTGCGCACGAACGTCGACGGGGTGTTCGCCGTCG
>Ga0075331_1000149_pt1 | contig 14649 bp, 15 predicted proteins | sample MayberrySE_TuleA_FD_120090 | JGI IMG/M metagenome (GOLD analysis project Ga0075331, IMG submission 120090) | Natural and restored wetland microbial communities from the San Francisco Bay, California, USA, that impact long-term carbon... | ecosystem: Environmental > Terrestrial > Soil > Wetlands ... | reverse complement strand
GTCGAGGACTGGCTGGGCATCGACAACCTCTACGACTCGGTCAACACGCCGCTGATCTCGTTCATGAACAACGCGATCAAGGCCAAGGAGCTGTTCCGCAACGACAAGGAGTACGTCGTCCTCAACGGCGAGGTCCTCATCGTGGACGAGCACACCGGCCGCATGCTCGCCGGCCGTCGCTACAACGAGGGCCTGCACCAGGCGATCGAGGCCAAGGAGGGCGTCCAGATCCGCGAGGAGTACCAGACCCTCGCCACGATCACGCTGCAGAACTACTTCCGCCTCTACGAGAAGCTCTCCGGCATGACCGGCACGGCCATGACCGAGGCCTCGGAGTTCGACAAGATCTACGGCCTCGGCGTGGTCCCGATCCCGACGAACATGCCGATGGTCCGCATCGACCAGGCCGACCTCGTGTACCGGACCGAGGAGGCGAAGTACGCCGCGGTCGTCGAGGACATCGCCGAGCGCCACCGCAAGGGCCAGCCGATCCTGGTCGGCACCGTCTCGGTCGAGAAGTCCGAGCTGCTGTCGAGCCTGTTGCGGAAGACCGGTGTCCCGCACAGCGTCCTGAACGCCAAGCACCACGCGGACGAGGCGAAGATCGTCGCGATGGCCGGCCACAAGGGTGCGGTCACGGTCGCCACGAACATGGCCGGTCGCGGTACCGACATCATGCTCGGCGGTGCGGTCGAGTTCCTCGCCGACCAGGAGCTGCGCAAGCAGGGCCTCGACCCGGTGGAGAACGTCGAGGAGTACGACGCGGCGTGGCCCGCCGCCGTCGAGAAGATCCGGGCCCAGGTCGCCGCGGAGCACGACGAGGTCCGCGAGGCCGGCGGTCTCTACGTCATCGGCACCGAGCGTCACGAGTCCCGCCGCATCGACAACCAGCTGCGCGGCCGGTCCGGTCGCCAGGGCGACCCCGGCGAGTCGCGGTTCTACCTGTCGCTCCAGGACGAGCTGATGCGGCTGTTCAAGTCGGACTGGGTGGACTGGGTGCTGACCACGCTGAAGGTCCCCGACGACGTGCCGATCGAGAACAAGCGCGTCACCAACGCGATCGCCTCGGCGCAGTCGCAGGTCGAGGCCCAGAACTTCGACTCCCGGAAGAACGTCCTCAAGTACGACGACGTGATGAACCGGCAGCGCAAGGTCATCTACGCCGAGCGCCGCGCGGTGCTCGAGGGCGCGGACCTGCACGAGCAGGTGCGCGGCATGATCGACGACGTCGTCACCGGCTACGTCACCTCGGCGACCGAGGGCTTCCCGGAGGAGTGGGACCTCGACGCGCTGTGGACGGCGCTCAAGACGCTCTACCCGGTCTCGCTCCGGCACGACCAGGTCGAGGAGGAGGCCGGCGGCCGCAACGGGCTGACCCGCGACGGGCTCATCGAGGACCTCAAGGCCGACGCCCAGGCGGCGTACACCGCTCGCGAGCAGGCCTTCGGCGCCGATGTGATGCGCGAGCTCGAGCGGCGCGTCCTGCTGTCGGTGCTCGACCGCAAGTGGCGTGAGCACCTCTACGAGATGGACTACCTGCGCGAGGGCATCGGGCTGCGGGCCTACTCCCAGCGCGACCCGCTCGTGGAGTACCAGCGCGAGGGCTTCGACATGTTCGCCGCCATGATGGACGGCATCAAGGAGGAGTCCGTCGGGTTCCTGTTCAACCTGGAGGTCCAGGTCGAGGAGGAGCCGGAGCCGGCCGAGGAGATCGAGGTCGGCCCGGCGCTCGCCCAGGCCGCCGCGGCGAGCCAGGAAGGACCGGTGATCCGGGCCCGTGGCCTGGAGGCCCCGAAGCAGCCTGTCGACCTGGCGTACTCCGCGCCGTCCGAGACCGGTGACGCCGAGGTGAAGGGCACCCCGGCCTCGAACGCGGACGACCCCTACGCCGGCGTGAGCCGGAACGCGGACTGCCCCTGCGGGTCGGGCAAGAAGTACAAGAAGTGCCATGGGGCCCCCGGCGGCCCGACGGGCCTGACCACGCGCGCGGGGGGCTGATCCGGTCACCCGATCCGCAGGGCCGTGCACGTCCACCGGTCCGAGCGGAGCTCGAGCCGGGCGGCGATCGCGCGGGACCGTCGGCCGTGCCGGACGTGCACGCTCACCTCGGCGACCGTGGGCACCGGCCGGCACAGGTGCACGCTGCGCACCTGCGGGCGGATCGTGCGTCGTCGCTGCTCGACCGGCCGGGTCCGGGCCATGATCCGGACCCGACGACCGAGCTCCGCGTAGACGCGCGGGGAGGTCCAGCGCAGCAGCTGGGGCAACGGGCGGTCGCCCCCGGCCACCTCGACCACGGCCTGCGCGAACCGGGCGGCCCAGGCACGCACCTCGTCGTCGCGGAGATCCGCGCCCACCGGTGAGGCCGCGGCGGGCTCCGGACCGTCGTCGACGGCGGTCAGGTGGCGCGCGGGGCGGGGCTCCGGCCGACGCAGGACGTCGAGCGCGAGCGTGCCCTGCACCTCCGCGGAGGGCACGACGTCCGGGTCCGGCCCCCGGGGGACGAGCCGGGTCACCTCCCCGGCCGGGGACGGGGACGGCGGGCGCCGGAGGCGGGTGGCGACGGGCGTGGTCATGGGGCTTCCTCTCGCGGGTGGACGGGCAACGGCGGGACCCGGAGCCGGGTGCCGGGCAGGATCAGGTCGGGGTCGGGGACGCGGGAGGCGTTCGCGCGGGCGATGCGGCGCCAGCCACGGTCCACGGCGGTGGCGGGTGCCGCCTCGGGGAGCAGCCGGGCCGTGATGCCCCAGAGGCTGTCGCCCGGCCGGACCAGCACGGTGCGGTGCCCGCGGCCCGTCGGGACGCGGTCCGGGACCGGCAGCCCGGCGAGGGCGGCCCGGGTCGCCCCGGGCGTGGAGTGCGACGGCCCCGCCTCGGTGGCCGCGCTCACCGGCGCGGCGGTGACGGCGGCGCCGACCAGCACCGGGACCAGGACGCGGATCGCGTCGGGCACCCAGCGCAGCCGCCAGCGGCCCGCCCTCGACGCGGGTCGCAGGCTCGCCACGGCGACCGCCACGGCGCCCACGGCCAGCCAGGCCCAGCAGGCCACCAGGCCGAGCGCGCACGCGGCCGCCACGAGGTCGGCGAACCCCTCGATGCCCTGCGTCGCGGACCCGGCCGGGGCCGGCCACGGGAGGGAGCGGGGGAGCCACGGTCCGGCGAGCGGCACGACCACGGCCCCGCCGCCGGCGACGCCGGCGAGCAGGAGGGCGACCCGGAGGGTCGTGTGTCGTTTCATGGCCTATCCCTGTGTTTGATGTCGTTTGATGTTTCTAGACCGTGAATGACGTCGCGGTCAACCGTTTGTCCACAGACGCTTGACAGGGCCGGTCGCGGCGGTGACGGTGAGCGCCATGACGGGCTGGGAGCAGCGGCTGCTCGCCGTGTTCGACGACCTCGAGCAGCAGGCGGAGGGCCTGGCGCTCGCCGAGCGCGACGCCCGGGTCGCCGACCTGAGCCGGGCGGAGTACGGCGAGCTGGACCTGCTCTCGCGGCTCCACGGGGCGGTCGGCGCGGTGGTGCTGCTGTCGGTCGCCGGGGTGGGTCGCCTGCGCGGCTCCGTGGCGCGGGTCGGTGAAGGGTGGTTGCTGGCCGACGACGGGACGCACGAGTGGCTCGTCAGGGTGGCGGCCCTCGAGGAGGTCCGCGGCCTCCCGGACCGCGCCGTCGACGCGGCGGGTCGACCGGTCACCGCGCGGCTGGGCCTCGGGTCGGTGCTGCGCTCCGTCGCGGCGGACGGGACCCCGGTCGTCCTGCACCGGACCGGTGGGGGTGTCCTCAGGGCGCGGCTGCGGCGCGTCGGCGCGGACTTCGTCGAGCTCGAGCCCGACGAGTCGGCGGAGTCGTCCGGCAGGTCGGTCGATGACGCCGGCCTCGTCGTGGTGCCCTGGTCCGCGATCGGTGCGGTGCGACGTGGCTGACGCAGGTCCGGACCGGCCGTCGGCCCGGCCGGACCGGGTCAGGCGCCGCTCGTGTCCTCCGCAGCCCGGGTGCGCGCCGTCTCGGCCTCGGTCTGCTCGTACATCCGCTGGATGAACGCCTCGAGCTCCACCGACTCGACGCGCCACTGACCGCGGCCGCCGATCTTGAGCGCGCGCAGCTCGCCGCGGCGCACGAGGGCGTAGACCTGGGCGGTCGACGTCGCGAGGATCTCGGCGACGTCCGAGAGCGTCAGGAAGCGCGGTTCGCGCTCACTGGGTCCCATGGGGTTCATGATGCCAGTGTTTGCCGCACCGGGACCTCATCGGGGCCGTTTGCTGTGGACGACGGGTGTCGGCGACGTCCTGAATTGGCCATGATTGCCCCCGTGAGCCTCTCCACCCGGTCCCGCCAGGACGTCCCCTCGGCCCCGCCCTCCCCGCCGGCCACGCGCGCCGGGCGCTCCGGCTGGCGCGACCCCCGGCTCTTCGTCGGGCTCGCGCTCGTCGCGGTCGCGGCGTTGCTCGGTGCGACCCTGGTCGGCGACCGGGACACGACCGCCGTCTGGGCGACGCGCGGGCCGCTCGCCGAGGGGCAGGCCGTCGGGGCCGGCGACCTCGTCGTCCGGGAGCTGAGGTTCGTCGACGCCGCGGACGCGTCGCGGTACGTCGCCGCGGACGCCCCGGTCCCGGACGGGCTCACGCTCACCCGGGACGTGGGGGCCGGCGAGCTGCTGCCGGTGTCGGCCCTGGGGGACGGGACGGAGGCCCTGCTCGAGGTGCCGCTGACGGTGGCGGCCGAGGCGCTGCCGTCCACCGTGCGCGCCGGCTCGGTGGTGGACGTGTGGGTCACCCCGGACCCGGACCTCGTGACCGGCGAAGCCGCGGCCGCGGAGGGGGACTCCGTGCTCGTGTTCGCCGCCGTCCGGGTGGTGGCGGTCTCCCGCCCGGGCGGCGCGCTCGGTCCCGCGGCCACCCGGCAGGTGATCGTGGGGCTCGAGCCGGACGCCGGCGCGACCCTCCCGCGGGCGCTGGGCCGGCTCGCGCGCGGGTCCGCGGTGCTGGTGCGGACGCCATGAACCTGACCGGCCCGACCGCCGTACCCGTGCTCCTGGCCGCGGCCGGGGCGCCCTGGGAGGCCGCCGCGGTCGAACGGCTCGACCGGCGCGGTGCCGGGACGGTGCTGCACCGGCGGTGTGTGGACCTGCCCGACCTGCTGGCCGCCGCCCGCACCGGTCTCAGCCCGGTGGCGGTGGTGGCCGACGGCCTGCCGGGCCTGGACGCCGACGCGGTGGCGGGACTCCGTGGCACGGGGGTGCACGTGGTCGCCGTGCTCGGGAGCACGGGCGACCCGGCCGCCGCCGGGGGACGCTTGCAGCGGCTGGGGGTGCTCCGCTGCCTGGACGACGACCTCGAGGGGCTGGAGGAGGCGGTCCGCACGGCGGCGGACGGGCCTGTGCCGGACGACGCGGAGGCGCTTCGCGTGCCGGCCGACCCGGGAGCCGATGCCTCCGGACCCGGTCCCGGAGGTCGCCTCGTGGCGGTCTGGGGGCCGGCCGGCGCGCCCGGACGCACGACGACGGCCGTCGCGGTCGCGGGGGAGCTCGCCGACCGCGGGGTCACGACGCTGCTGGTCGACGCCGACCCCTACGGCGGGGCCGTGGCGCAGCACCTCGGTGTGCTGGACGAGGTCTCGGGGCTGCTGGCGGCTGCGCGGGCCGCGAACGCTGGCCGGCTGGAGACAGGGGCTCTCGCACAGATGTGTCGCGCCGTGAACGAGGAGCTGCGGCTGCTCACCGGCCTGCCCCGGGCGGACCGGTGGGTCGAGGTGCGTCCCGCCGCGTTCGAGGAGCTCCTGGGGCAGGCCCGGCGCCTGGCGGACCGCGTGGTGGTCGACCTCGGCTTCAGCCTGGAGGAGGATGGTGACCCGTTCGCCGCGGCCCCTCGCCGGAACGGGATGACCCTCGACACCCTGGAGCGGGCCGACGAGCTGGTCGTGGTGGGGTCCGCCGACCCGGTGGGTCTCGCCCGCCTGGCTCGTGGTCTGGTCGAGGTGGCCGAGCGCTGCCCCGACGTGCCCACGGTGGTCGTGGTCAACCGGGTGCGCCCGTCGCTGGGCTGGTCCGAGCAGGACCTGCAGGGCATGGTCGAGGGGTTCCACCGGCACGCCCGCGTGCGTTTCGTGCCCGAGGACCGCGACACCGCCGACCGGGCCCTGATGGCCGGCCGGAGCATCGTCGAGCTCGGAGACTCGGCGCTGCGCCGGGCGGTGGCGTCCGTCGTCGAAGCGCTGGCGGGGACCGCCGCGGGTACCAGGGCCGGCCCGCGTGCCGGGCGCGGGTTCAGGAACCGAAGAGCAGGTAGAGGCCGCTGACCGTGTAGAAGACCATCACCAGCAGCAGCGAGAGCTGGCCGGTGACCTGGTGGTTCCTGGGCAGCAGCCGGACCGCGCGGTCGTGCGCGGCGATGACGCCCAGGACGTGCCCGGTCACGACCGCGGTCACCTTGGTCACCGCCAGGAACGTCGGGTTCTGCGAGAGCCAGTAGTCGACCTCGTAGTCGGCCGTGCCCAGGAGGTCGTCACCCCGCGACAGCGGGTCGCTGAGCAGCACCAGGGTCTGCTGGCCGACCTCGACGAAGTAGCTCAGGTAGTGGGCCACGATGTAGCCGACGATGATCGGGACCACCGAGTGCGCGAACAGTGACGGCAGCCGGGAGCGCGGCGTGTCGTCGTCGACGCCGGTGAGCATCGTCGCGCCGGCGAACGTCACCCCGACCACCACGCAGAACAGCAGGAGCATCCCGGTGTCGAGGAGCGTGCTGCTGATCGACGAGGCCTGGGTGAACGACACCCAGGTGCTCGAGTCGCCGAAGCTGTCGAAGGCGGTGCTGCCCAGCAGCACCGACACCCCGGCCACGAGCCCGGCCGCGGGCGGGAGCCCGTCGAGGTTCGCGAGCGGGCTGCGCAGCACGAGCGTGCCGTCCTCGCGCCGGCCGAAGACCGACAGGTGGCCGACCCAGGTGGAGTAGGCCTCGAACGGGTCGGCCTGCGCGATCCACCGGCTGCCGAACAGCACGGCGCCGAAGAAGACCAGGACGAGGTAGCCGCCGACCCAGACCACGACCGGCGTGAGGTACGTCGACCGCGGGTGCACGAGCTCCAGCCACACGAAGGCGAACAGTCCGAACGCGGCCGGCCAGTACCCGACCCAGGGAGGCAGCCGGACCAGGCCTTCCTCGGGGTCGAAGCGGACCGCCTTCGCGAACAGCAGGTACAGCGTCCGTACCGGGTTGACCGCCCGGTAGAACGCGCCGAACAGCAACGAGGCCGGCACCAGCCCGACCCACAGGATCACGTAGAACACGCCGAACGTCGGGTTGATCAGCAGGTCCTCGCCCGCCAGCGCCGCCCAGGCGACGTAGAGGAAGAACGCGAGACCGACCGCGCGCAGCGGCCAGGCGAAGATCGGGCCGTCGACGAAGTTCGCGAAACCCTGGGGGAGGACCCGGCCGCCACCGCGGGCGTCGTAGCGGGGCTCCCGCCACGCCACGATGAGCACGATGAACGAGATCGCCAGCGCGGCGGAAGCGCCGGCGACGAAGAACTCGAGCGGGATCGGGAGGTCCTGCGCCCCGCCGATGCCGTGGGCGAGCACCTCCTCGGACCGGGGGTCGGGCATGGGGTGCGTCTCCTTCTCCGAGGCCCGGGAGGGATGCGGGCTGGCGTCCTCTGCCAGAATCCCACAGGGAGGAGACCGAGCGACGAAGGGGTTGTCGATGGGCGAGCGGCTGCGCTCCGAGGACCTGGCCCTGTGGGTCACGGAGTCCCCGAGCACGCCGATGCACAACGCGACGCTGGAGGTGTTCGCTCCGCCGGCGGACGGCTTCGACTACCACCGGCTGCTCAGCCTGATCGCCGACCGCATCGCGTTCGTCCCGCGCTACCGGCAGCGGCTGCGCGGCGTGCCCGGCCGGCTCGCGAACCCGGTGTGGGTGGACGACGACGACTTCGACCTGACCTTCCACGTACGGCGCTCGGCGCTGCCGCGCCCGGGCTCGATGGACCAGCTGCGTGAGCTCGTGGGGCGGATCATGTCCCGGCCGCTGGACCGGCACCGTCCCCTGTGGGAGGTCTACCTCATCGAGGGGCTCGAGGAGGGCCGGTTCGCGATCCTGTCCAAGTCCCACCAGGTCCTCGTCGACGGCGTCTCCACCGTCGACCTCGGCCAGGTGATCCTCGACGTGGACCCCAAGCCGCGCGAGACCGTGCCCGACGACTGGCGTCCCCGGCCGGAGCCGAGCCCGCCCACGCTGGTCGCCGAGGCGGTCGGGGAGTCGCTGCGCGACCCGCGCCAGGCGGTGGCCACCGTCCGGGACAACGCGGGGTCGGTGCTGCGCACCGCGGGCTCCGTCGGCGGCGGCCTCGTGGACCGGGTGAGCGCGCTGTCGGCCCGCCGGTCGGCCCCGGACTCGCCGCTGACCGCCACGCTGTCCGAGCAGCGGCGGTTCGTGACCGTGCGCAGCGAGCTCGAGGACTACCGCCGGGTGCGCCGCGTGCACGGTGGGACCGTCAACGACGTCATCCTCGCCACCGTGACCGGCGGCCTGCGGAGCTGGTTGATGACCCGCGCCGAGCCGGTGCCGGGCAGCCGCACGCTGCGCGCGATGGTGCCGATGGGCGTGATCGACTCCGACCTGGAGCCGACCTCGCTCGGCAGCCAGGTCGCGGGCCACCTGTTGAGCCTCCCGGTGGGGGAGGCGAGCCCCGTCGTGCGGCTGCACCAGGTGTCCTACGCCCTCAAGTCGCACCGGGAGACCGGCCGCGCCGTCGCCGCCGACCGGCTCGCCGGGGTCGCCGGCTTCGCACCCACGACCTTCCACGCCCTCGGCTCCCGGGTCGCCGCCGCCGAGCAGCGCCGGGGCTTCCACGTGCTGGTCACCAACGTCCCCGGGCCGCAGTTCCCGCTCTACGCCGCCGGGGCGCAGATGCTGGAGAGCTACCCGGTCCCGCCGTTGCTGCCGCGGCACGCGTTGTCGATCGGGGTGACGTCGTACGACGGTCACGTCTACTACGGGCTCAGCGGGGACCGGGACGCCCTGCCGGACCTCGACGTGCTCGGCCAGTGCCTCACCGAGGCGCTCGAGGAGCTCGTCGACTCGGTCAGCGACAGTCGGCAGCGTGCTCCGCGGGGACGCAAGCGGGCAGGGACGCCGAGCCGCTCCTCGGGGCGGACCACGGGCAAGGGAGCCAAACCATGACTGCACGGGTGTACGTCGCCACGACCTGGACCGGGCTCCGGGGGATCGTCACCGCGGACGGGATCGGTCCCGCGCCGTTCTTCGGGCATGCCGTGACCCGCGCGCTGCGGGCGTCCTGGCCCGAGGGCGACGACGAGGAGCTGGAGTACGCCGCCACGGTCGCCGCGGCCCGCACGTCGCTCGGGCTCCTGACCGACGAGGACCCGTCCCGAAGAGTGGTGCTCGCGGTCGAGGCCGAGACCGTCATCGAGTCCGACGACGCCGACCCCACGGTGGTGGAGGTCGGCGAGGTCGTGCCGATGCGGCTGGTCGCCGCGGTCCTGGTGGACACCGAGGACGCCGCCGACGCCGTGACAGCCGCCCGGGAGGCGTGGCCGGCGGCGCTCGAGGGCGACACCGACGCGGAGGCCGTCGTCGACCGGTGCCTGGACCGCGACCTGGCCTGGTTCGCCGTCCAGGAGATGGGCGAGCTCCTGACTTGGGAGTAGGCGTGAGGTTCTGACACGATCGGCCGTATGGACGCGATCACCTCGCCACCCGCCCCGGTCAACGAGCCGAACCTGACCTATGCCCCCGGCACGCCCGAGCGCGCGGCGCTCGAGATCGAGCTGAAGCGGCAGGAGGGCGAGCAGCTCGACCTCACCGCGACGATCGGTGGCCGGAGGAAGACGGGCGGGGGGCCGGAGATCCCGGTCGTCCAGCCGCACGACCACCAGCACGTGCTCGGCGTGATCCGCAACAGCACCCAGGCCGACGCCCGGGCGGCCGTCAAGGCGGCCGCGGACGCGGCACCGGAGTGGCGGGCGATGTCGCTCGACGACCGGGCGGCGGTCCTGCTCAAGGCCGCCGACCTGCTCGCCGGTCCGTGGCGGCAGAAGATCAACGCGGCCACGATGCTCGGCCAGTCGAAGACCGCGTTCCAGGCCGAGATCGACGCCGCCTGCGAGCTCATCGACTTCTGGCGGTTCAACGTCCACTACGCCCGGCAGATCATGGCCGAGCAGCCGATCGCCAACTCCCGAGGCGTGTGGAACCGCAGCGACCACCGGCCGCTCGAGGGCTTCGTCTACGCCATCACCCCGTTCAACTTCACCGCGATCGCCGGCAACCTGCCGACGGCCCCCGCGCTGATGGGCAACACCGTGATCTGGAAGCCGTCGCCCACCCAGCAGGTCGCCGCGCACCTGACGATGGAGCTCCTCGAGGAGGCCGGCATGCCGCCCGGGGTGATCAACATGCTCCCCGGCGACGGGATCGCGGTCTCCGAGGTCGCCCTCGCGCACCCCGACCTGGCCGGCATCCACTTCACCGGGTCCACGCCGACGTTCCAGATGCTCTGGGGCACGGTGGGCGCGAACATCGCGAAGTACCGCTCCTACCCGCGGATCGTCGGTGAGACCGGCGGCAAGGACTTCATCGTGGCGCACCCGTCGGCCGACCCCGACGTGCTCCGCGTCGCGATGCTGCGCGGTGCCTTCGAGTTCCAGGGCCAGAAGTGCTCGGCGGCGTCGCGGGCGTACGTCGCCCGCTCGGTGTGGAACCGGATGAAGGACGACTTCCTCGCCGAGGTCGAGGCGATCCGGGTGGGCGACGTCACCGACCTGTCGAACTTCATGGGGGCGGTCATCGACGACCGCGCGTTCGCCAAGCACAAGAAGGCGATCGCGCGGGCGAAGCGGTCGAAGACGCTCGACGTCCTCGTCGGCGGCGAGGTGGACGACTCGGTCGGCTACTTCGTCCGGCCCACGGTCGTCGAGGGCGCCGACCCGACGGACCAGATGTTCTCGACCGAGTACTTCGGCCCGATCCTCGCCGTGCACGTGTACGACGACAACGTCAACGGAGCCTTCGAGTCGATCGTTCAGCAGATGGAGTCGATCGCGCCGTACGCGCTCACGGGCTCGATCATCGCCCAGGACCGCCGCGCGGTGGCCTACGCGACCGAGGCGCTGCGCTTCGCCGCCGGGAACTTCTACGTCAACGACAAGCCCACCGGTGCGGTCGTGGGCCAGCAGCCGTTCGGCGGCTCCCGGGCCTCTGGCACCAACGACAAGGCCGGCGCCCCGTCGAACCTGCTGCGCTGGACCTCTCCGCGGTCGATCAAGGAGACGTTCGACCCGCCGAAGGACTACCGCTACCCGTACATGAACGTGGACTGACCCAGGACGGAGGGCCCGGTGGCCGGATGCGGCCTCGCCCCTCGCCCCACGGGCCCCTCGCCCCACGCCTGCCCGCACCAGCTACCCGGTTCGTCCCCGGGCCTCGGGTGCGGTTCAGCCGGTCGCGTCGACGTAGCGGCCGAGCACCGCGACCCACCCGGTCGCGTAGGACTCCCGGGCCGCGGCGTCGCGCCGTTCCCAGCCGGAGTGCACCAGCCGGACGCGGGTCCGACCGGGCTCCTCCTCGGCGAAGGAGACCGCCACCTCGGTGGCCTCGTCCGCATCGCGGCCGGGGTGCCAGGTGACGGCGAAGCCGTGCGGCGGGTCCCAGTGCCGGACCTCCCCCCAGCACTCGGCCCGGTCCCCGTGACGTTCCACGAGCCGGCCCTCCTCGAACCCGACCGTGCCGCCCTCGCCGTGCACGCTGTGCGTGGCCATCGGCCACCAGTCGGCGATCCGGTCGGTGAACAGCGTGAAGGCGGTCGCGGCGTCGGCCGGCACCTCCACGCTCCGCTCGACCGCGGCGAAGGCCTCGCCGCTGGTCATCTCCGGCACCGTCATCGCTCCTCCTCGGTCCGGCCGCCACCCCGCCGTGCAGGGTCGGTCCTCTGCTCGTCGACGTAGGCGGCGAAGGCACCGAGCACGTCGCCCCAGGTCTGCTCGATCCAGCGCCGCGCGACCTGGGGGCCCTCGGGGGCGAGGGCGTAGACGTTGCGGGTGCCCCGGCTCTCGTGCCGCACGAGACCGACGTCCTCGAGCACCCGCAGGTGCTTGCTCACCGCCGGCCGGCCGATCGGCAGCTCGTCGGCCATCGCCCCGACCGGCCGGGCCCCGGTCGACAACAGCTCGAGGATGCGCCGGCGACTCGCGTCCCCGAGCGCGTCCAGGACCCGCTCCGTCTGGTTGCTCATGAGTAACGGTTACTCTAGGGCAACCAAGACCCGGTGCGCCAGGGGTCGCCGGGGACCCGGCAGAATGAGCCGGGTGAGCGCGCGCGTCCCCCACGAGATCGGCCTGGTGCTGATGCACCTGGGCGACCTGCACGCCTACGAGAAGCTGCTGGTCGGCCTCATCGCGTTCGGCCCGTTCGTGGTGCTGTTCGTGCTGGTGGCCGTCATGCGCCGCCGGGACGCCGCCGAGGGCGAGTCAGGGCCCGACGGGCCGTCCGCGCCGGAGCGGCCCGCGGAGGAAGGTCGGGCCTCCTGAGTCAGCGGTCGCCGGCCAGCCAGCCCTTGCCGACGCGGTGCTCGCTGCGCAGCGCGGAGCCGAGCAGGTCCGCGATCAGCTTCTCCAGCTTCCCGCCGACCATCGGGATGTGCACCTTGACCTCGGCCTCCACGGTCTCGACCGTGCCGGACCCGTTCTCGCGCAGGGTGATGGTGCCCTTGAGGTGACCGGGCTTGTGCGGGATGGAGACGTCGAGGGCGGCGTCGGTGGGGGACGACCACTCCTCGCGCTGCAGGATCTCGATCTCGTCGCCCACGATCCTCCTCGCGAACGACGGGATCCCTGCTGCCGGCTGCACCTGGTCCACCGCGACCGACATGCCGTCGCCGTCGGGGGTGATCGTCACCTCGTGCCGGACGCTGTCGCCGGCCTCGCAGACCGCCTCGCGGAAGGCGGGGTCGGACAGCATCGCGTAGACCTCGGCGGGCGAGGCGTCGTACTCCAGCTCCTGGTGGAAGTGCATCAGTGGTCTCCTCCCAGCCAGGCCACCCCGGCTGTGTGCTCGTTGTCCATGCCCGCCTTGAACAGGTCGGCCACCAGCGACTCGAGCTTTCCCCCGATCAGCGGCACCTTCACCTTGACCTCGCCCTCGAAGGTCTCGATGGTGCGCCCGCCTGACTCGGTCAGGGTCAGCGTCCCGCGGATGTGCGACGGCTTGCCGGGGGTGTCCACCTCGAGCGCGGCATGCCGGCGGTCGGACCACTCCTCGGTCTGGATCGCGCGCGTGGTCTCGCCCGCGAACTTCTTGGCGAACGACGGGACCCCTGCCGTCGGCTGGACCTGGTCGATGCGCACCCGCATGCCCTCACCGGTCCGCTCGATGTCGATCTCGCGGTCGAGGACCCCCATCGCGTCGCAGCTGCGCTCGCGGAACGACGGGTCGGACAGCATCTCCCAGACTGCGTCGGCCGGGGCGTCGTAGGTGATCTCGTGTCGGAGCTGCATGGCCGACATCATGGCGTACGGCGCGCGCCCGCAGGACCCCGCCCACAGGGTGTGGGCCCATGCCGCCGTGCGGGCGCGCCGACCTTGGTGGCTACGCGGCCCGAGGCATAGTGTCGGACCCACCGGCACAACGGTGTGCCGGGACCTGACGACGAGGTTTGGTGCGCGTGCGTACGACGTTGGATGAGACCAAGGATGACCTGATCGACAGGGCCGCCTCCCTCGCTGCGAGCCGCAAGGGAGCGGGCAGCCCCCCGGGCGATGCCGCCGCCTCCATGATCCGCACGTTCTACCGCCATGTCGCCGCCGAGGACATCGCCGAGCGCTCCGAGGACGACCTGTACGGCGGCGCGATCAGCCAGTACCGGCTCGCGCAGGTCCGTCCCCAGGGCACCGCGAACATCCGGGTCTTCACGCCGTCGGTCGCCGAGCACGGCTGGTCGGCGGCCGGTCACACGGTGGTCGAGGTGGTCACCGACGACATGCCGTTCCTCGTCGACTCGGTGACCATGGAGCTCGCCGAGCAGAGCCGCGACGTGCACATGGTGGTGCACCCGCAGCTGCTGGTACGGCGGGACATGGCCGGTGAGCTCCTCGAGGTGCTCCCCGACGACGAGTCTCCCGGCGCCGACCTCCCGCACGACGTGTTCCGCGAGTCCTGGATGCACATCGAGGTCGACCGGGAGACCGAGGCCGAGGACCTCGACGCGATCGAGCAGGCGCTGGTCAAGGTCCTGCAGGACGTGCGGGAGGCCGTCGAGGACTGGTCCCGCATGCGCGCGCAGGCCGAGGAGATCATCAGCGACCTGTCGGAGCACCCCCCGCCGCTGGCCGCGGACGAGGTGGACGAGGGCAAGGCGCTCCTGCGGTGGCTCGCCGACGACCACTTCACGTTCCTCGGCTACCGCGAGTACCGGCTGCACCGCGAGGGCGAGGACGACGTGCTGCGCGCGGTTCCGGGCACCGGCTTCGGCATCCTGCGCTCGGACCCGGTGATGACCCCGACCGTCGGCAAGCTGCCACCGCTGGTGCGGGCGAAGGCCCGCGAGAAGACGCTGCTGGTGCTGACCAAGGCCAACTCGCAGGCCACCGTGCACCGTCCCGCCTACCTCGACTACGAGGGCGTCAAGGTGTTCGAGGAC
>Ga0075331_1000148_pt1 | contig 14650 bp, 16 predicted proteins | sample MayberrySE_TuleA_FD_120090 | JGI IMG/M metagenome (GOLD analysis project Ga0075331, IMG submission 120090) | Natural and restored wetland microbial communities from the San Francisco Bay, California, USA, that impact long-term carbon... | ecosystem: Environmental > Terrestrial > Soil > Wetlands ... | reverse complement strand
AGCCCCAGTACCTTCACCGTGGTCGCCTCGGCCACGGCGGAGCCGAGCCGCATCCGGGTCGCCGCGTCCGGCTCCTTGTGGCCGGCAACGACAGCAAGCGCACGCTCGACGCTGGTCCCGAGCGACCTGCCGCCCATCGCCACCCGCTCGTTGGCCAGCGTGGTGCGGGCCAGGGGCCAGCCGCCGTTCACCTCGCCGACCACGCAGTCGTCGGGGACCACGACGCCGTCGAGGAACACCTCGTTGAAGACCGCCTCCCCGGTGATCTCGCGCAGCGGCCTGATGTCGATGCCCGAGGTGGTCATGTCGAGCAGGAAGTAGGTGATGCCGCGGTGCGGCTTGGCCCCCGGGTCGGTGCGGGCGAGGCAGATTGCCCAGTCGGCCTCGCGGGCCAGCGACGTCCACACCTTCTGGCCGGTCAGCGACCAGCCGCCCTCGACCCGGTCCGCGCGCGTGCGCAGCGACGCCAGGTCGGAGCCGGCGCCGGGCTCGCTGAACAGCTGGCACCACACGATCTCGCCCCGCAGGGTCGGCATCACGAACCGCTCCTGCTGGGCCTGGGCCCCGTGTTCCAGGATCGTCGGCAGCGCCCACGCCCCGATCGCGAGCTCCGGCGCCCGGAGTCCCGCCGCGACGAGCTCGTCCTCGATGACGAGCTGCTCGACGGGCCTCGCGCCACGGCCGTACGGCGGCGGGTAGTGCGGCGCCACCAGGCCGGCCTCGGCCATCGCCGTACGGCGCTGCGCCCCCGGCAGCTCCGCGATCCGGGCAACCTCGGCCCGCACGGCGTCCCGCAGACCCTCGTCCGCGCCCTCGAGGTCGATGTGCGTGGACCGCCGTACCCCCGTGAGCGCGGCGTCGGCCGCCGCCGTGCGCCAGCGGTCGGTCCCGCCGAGCAGCAGCCGGGTGCTCATCGCGCGCCGGAGGTACAGGTGCGCGTCGTGCTCCCAGGTGAAGCCGATGCCGCCGAGGACCTGGATGCAGTCCTGGGCGTTCGCGACGGCGGCGTCCGGGGCGACCGTCGCGGCGACGGCGGCGGCGAAGTCCGCCTGCTCGCGCGGCTCGTCCTGGGCGGCCGCGGCGTCCCAGGCCACGGCGGTGGCCGACTCCGCACGTTCGAGCATCTCGGCGCAGAGGTGCTTGACCGCCTGGAACGAGCCGATGACCCGGCCGAACTGCTCGCGCACCTTCGCGTGCTCCACCGCGGTGCGCAGCGACCAGCGCGCCACTCCCGCGGCCTCGGCCGCCGCGAGGGTCGCCGCCAGGGCACGCACCTGGTCGCCGGACACCGGGAGCTCCGCGACCGGCTGCGCCCCGTCCAGCCGGACCGTCCCGGCCGTGCGCGACAGGTCGACGGGCGCGGCGGCCTCCGCGACCAGACCGTCCGCGGCCGCGTCGACGAGGAACCACCGGTCCTCCTCAGCGGGGACGAGCACGTGCGTGACGCTGCCCGCACCCCAGACCACGGGCAGGACCCCGTCCAGGGTCCCCGCGTCGCCGGCCGACACGTCGCCGGGGTCCAGCGCCAGGCCGAGGCTCGCCGACCCGCCGACCACCGCACGGACCACGCCGGCAGCGGCGCCCGGCAGCTCCGAGCGGGCCATCGCGGTCACCGCGACCGCCGTGGACAGCAGCGGTCCGGGCACCAGGGCTTCAGCGCACGCCTCGAGCGCGCACGCCAGGTCGAGCACCGTGCCGCCACCGCCGCCGAGGTCCTCGGGGACCGCGATCGTCACCAGGCCCAGCCCGCTCAGCGAGCCCCAGGTCTTGTCGAAGGCACCCGGACCTGAGGTCTCCACCCCCCGGACCGCGTCCGTCGCCGCCTGGGAACGCGCCCACTCGGCCACGCTGTCGGCGAGGCTGCGCTGGTCGTCGGTGAGCCCAAGGGACACGGAGACTCCTCGAAATCTAGAACGTGTTTCAATCATGCCACGGCTACGCTGCGCGTGCACCGCAGCCCGACCCCGAGAGGACGCCCACCCCATGACCGGCATGCCCGCCGACCTGCTGGCCCACGCCCGCGCCGCGAAGGGGTTCATGCCCGAGGACGAGGGGGACCTGCTGCACCGGGTCGCCCGCGAGCGCCTCCCCCACGGTCCGGTCCTCGAGGTGGGCACGTACTGCGGCAAGTCGGCGGTCTACCTCGGTGCCGCCGCCCGCGAGGTGGGCGGCGTGGTGTTCACCGTCGACCACCACCGCGGGTCCGAGGAGAACCAGGAGGGCTGGGAGCACCACGACCCGGAGCTGGCCGACCCCGTCCACGGCCGCCTCGACACGCTGGCGGCGTTCCGCCGCACGATCCTCGACGCGGGGCTCGACGAGCAGGTGGTCGCCGTCGTCGGTGCGTCCACCACGGTGTCGGCGCACTGGCGCACCCCGCTGTCGATGCTGTTCATCGACGGCGGCCACGCCGAGGAGCACGCCACCAACGACTACCTCGGGTTCGGCCGCTGGGTGGCGCGTGGCGCGGCGATGGTGTTCCACGACGTGTTCCCCGACCCGGCCGACGGTGGCCAGGCGCCGTACCGCGTCTACCAGCGCGCGCTCGGCAGCGGCTTCGATGAGGTCGAGGTGGTCGGCTCGATGCGGGTCCTGCGCCGGGCCGGCGGCGACGCCGGCGACCCGGTCAGCTGACCTGCTGCTCCTGGGCCCACTCCAGGCTGAGCTCCCGCCACAGCTCGATCGAACGTGGGTGGAGCGACTCCCACTCCTGCTCGGGCTCCTCGTACATCACGGCTGCTTGGTCGGGATAGGTCTTGTTCAACCACTCTGCGAACGGGTCCCACATCTCCTCACCGAACTCCGGGGAGCTTCCGGACATCCGAGCCGCCACGATCTCGCCCTCGTCGACGGTGCACCTGAACAGCGCACCGACGTACGGGCCCCGGCCCAGCTGCTCGGAGTGCAGCGCGTGGTAGTCGAAGGCGCACTCCACGTAGGTGCCCAACGCGGAGGTGCCGGTCTGCTCGCAGGAGAGCAGCGTCGGGTCCCAGCCGGCGGCTTCGAGCCAGCGGTTCCCCCGTCGCCAGGCGTCCTCGCCCGACCGCAGTACCCAGATCTGCAGATCGGCGTCCTCGGCGAGGTACGACGCTGCACGCTCCCGGTCGAAGGAGCGGAAGGCGTCGAAGAACTCACTGGCCACCCGCACGGCCGGCGTCTCCGGCTCCCCGGCCGGGGCGTCGCCGTCGTTGGTCCGGGACGGCAGCACGGACGGCACCGACACCGCCACCACCGCCGCTGCGGCGGCGGCCGCGGCCACCCCCGCGGTCCACGTCCGCCACGCCGGCCCGGACGTCTCGTCCCGCAGCTCGCGGAGCAGGTCGCCGTGCCGCGCCTGGGTGTCCGTGCCCGCCATCGCCTCGTCCGCGCGCCGCTGCAGGACGTCGGCCAGCCGGCGCTCCAGGTCCGTGCTCATCGCTCACTCCCCATGCTGCGCGCGAGGGCGGCCACACCGCGGCTCGCGTGCCTCTTGACCGAGCCGCGGGAGACCCCCAGCGTCTCGGCGATCTCGGCCTCGCTCTGGTCGAGGTAGTAGCGGAGCACCAGCACCTGCCGCTGCCGCCACGGCAGCCCGGAGACGGCCTGCCAGAGCCGCTCCGCCTCGTCGTGGCCGACGGCGTCCTGCTCGGCGGAGGTCAGCTCCTCCGACCGCGGCACCATCCGGGGAAGCAGCGCGGCACCACGCCGGCCGCGGCGGATCTGGTCCCGGCCCCCGTTGACCACGGCCTTGTTGAGGTAGGCGACGGCTGCCTCCGGGTCCCGGAGGTGCTGCCAGCGCCGGTACAGCCCCACGAAGGCGTCCTGGACCACGTCCTCGGCGCTCTGCCGGTCGCCGACCAGCAGCGCTGCGAGCCCCACGAGGCGGCGGTGGTGCAGCACGAACAGCTCCGAGACCGCGTCCGAGGGACCCGCCCAGGCAGGTTCCCGCAACGCGCTCCGTCGGTCATGCATGTGTGTCACCGCACCCACGAAGGATCAGACGTCTCAGCGTGGGTCCGGTTGACCGCCGACCGCAATGACCTTCGTGGGTCAGCCGGCGGGTGGCCGGGTCAGCCGGCGCGACGGCGTCAGCGCACGCGTTGGGGGGCGTCCGCCGTCTCGCAGCCGCACTCCAGCCCCATCTCGGCGAAGCCGTCGGGCAGGCTGCTGCCGCGGAAGATGTCGGAGCCCGAGGTGGTCATCGCGAGCGCGTCGACCGCGAGGACGACCGAGGCGGCGGTGTAGGTGGTGTGCTCGACCGGCCAGTTCACGTCGTCGGGGTAGACGTACCCGGTCCAGTACCTCCCCTCCTCGGCGCGCAGGTGCTGCATGTCGCGGAGCAGTGCGACGGCGCGCTCCCGGTCGCCGAGGGCGTCGAGCGCCAGCACGAGCTCGCAGGTCTCCGCGCCGGTGACCCAGGGGTTGGTGTCCACGCACAGGATCCCGAGCCCGGGACGCACGAACTCTTCCCACCGGCTCTCGAGCAGAAGCCGCCCGGCGTCGCCGCGCACCGCGCCGCCGAGCACCGGGTAGTACCAGTCCATCGAGAACGTCGACTTGTCCGCGAACCGGTCGCGGTGCTCGCGCAAGGCGTGGCCGAGCCGGCCCGCGGCGAGCTCCCAGTCCGGCTGCGGGTCGCCCATCAGCTCGGCGAGCGCCAGCCCTGCGCGCAGCGCGTGGTAGATGCTCGAGCTGCCCGCCAGCAGCGCCTCTGCGTTGACCTTCCCGGACGCCTCCTGCGACCACGCGATCCCGCCGAACGGCAGCTGGAGGTTCACCACGAAGTCGAGCCCCCGGCGCACGGCCGGCCACAGGCGCCGTACGAACGCCTCCTCGCTCCGCACCAGCCAGTGGTGCCACACGCCCACCGCCAGGTACGCGCTCATGTTGGTCTCGCCGCTGGCGTCCTCCACGGTGCCCGCGACCAGCTTCATCGGCCAGGAGCCGTCCGCACGCTGGGTGGCCAGGCACCAGTCGTACGCACGGTGCGCGGCCTCGACCTGGCCGCCGACCAGCAGGGCCATCGCGGCCTCGACGTGGTTCCAGACGTCGGTGTGCTCCCCCACCGTCCACGGGACCGCGCCGTCGGGCTCCTGCATCGCCGCGATCGAGGCTGCGGTGGCCGCGACCTCGTGCGCGCTCAGCAGCCCGTCGAGGGCGGGCACCTCAGGCGGCATCGGGCTTGCGCAGGTAGAGGACCAGGGACTTCCCGACGAGCGGGTTCAGGGCGCGCTCGGCCAGCCGGGTCGCGGTGCTCCAGCGCGGGGTCCGCATGATGTCCCAGACCAGGACCTGGTGGTAGGCCTTCACGAGCGGGTGCTGGTCGTTGTCGACGCCGACCGCGCACTTGATCCACCAGTACGGCGAGTGCAGGCCGTGCGCGTGGTCCTTGCCGACGTACTCCAGGCCCGCGGCCCGCAGCTTCCCGACGAGCTCGTCGCCGGTGTAGATGCGCACGTGGCCACCCTCGACCTCGTGGTACTGGTCGGACAGCGCCCAGCAGATCTTCTCCGGGAGCCAGCGCGGGACGGTCACCGCGATGGTGCCGCCGGGACGCAGCACGCGCACCAGCTCGGCGACGGCCGTCTCGTCGTCAGGGATGTGCTCGAGGACCTCCGAGGCGACGACCCGGTCGAACTCCTCGTCGGCGAACGGCATCGCCAGCGCGTCACCCTGCTTGATGTCGGCCTCGGCACCGGCGGGCACCTCGCCGGCCTCCCGCATCGCCCCGAAGATCTCCAGCACCCCGGCGAGCTCGTCGCCGTCCTGGTCGAAGGCGATCACGTCGCCGCCGCGGCGGAACATCTCGAAGGCGTGGCGTCCGGCGCCGCAACCCATGTCGAGGACGCGGTCCCCCGGGCGCAGCCCCAGTCGGTCGAAGTCAACGGTCAGCATGCGGGACGCCTCCTCAGGCGGGGGTGGGCTCGTCGGGGAGCGGCCGGCCGGCGGCCCGGATCACGTCGCGGTAGGCAGCGCCGGTCGCCTCGGCGACGGCGTGCCAGCTGTACTCGGACAGGGCCCGCTCGCGCCCGGCCGCGCCCATCCGGGCCCGGCGCTCGGGGTCGTCGAGGAGGTCCTCCAGCGCGTGCACGAGCTCGCCCACGTCGCCGGGGGTGACCAGGTCCGCGCACAGGCCCTCCGGACCGACGACCTCGGGGATGGCGCCGGCGCGGCTGACCACCAGCGGTGTGGCGCAGGCCATTGCCTCGACGGTCGGCAGCGAGAAGCCCTCGTACAGCGACGGCACGCAGGCGATCTCGGCGGAGGCCACCAGGGCGGCGAGCTGCTCGTCGGTGATGCCGTTGACGAACCGGACAGCGTCCCCGATGGCGAGCCGGTCGATCATCTTCTCGGTCTGGCCGCCCGGCTTCGGCCGCGTGATCAGCAGCAGCTCCACGTCCCGCTCGGTGCGCAGCTTGGCGAACGCCTCGAGCAGGGTCGCGATCCCCTTCATCGGTGTGTCGGCGCTGGCCATCGCCACGATGCGACCGGGGACGCGCGGCTCGTCGGACGGCTGGAACACCGAGTCGACGCCGAGCGGGATCACCTGGATGCGCTCCGGCTGCACCCCGAAGTCCAGGGCGATGTCGCGGGCCGAGCTCTCGGACACGGTGAGGATCCGGCGGAGCTGCCGGGCCACCTTCCCCTGCATCTTGAGGAAGCCGTACCAGCGGCGCAGGGTGAGCTTCTTGCGGAGGCTCCGGGCGGCGGCCAGGTCGACGCGCCGGTCGAAGGTGATGGGGTGGTGGATGGTGGTGATCAGCGGGAGGCCGGCGCGCTCGATGTCGAGCATCCCGTGGCCCAGCGTCTGGTTGTCGTGGACGACGTCGAAGTCCTCCAGCCGTTCTCCGAGCAGCCGCGCCACCCGCATGCTGAAGGTGCGTGGCTCGGGAAAGCCCGCGGCGCACATCGTCGCGAACTCCAGCACGTCGATGCGGTCGCGGAACTCCCGCGGCCTCGGCACCCGGAACGGGTCGGGCTCGCGGTAGAGGTCGAGGCTCGGCACCTTGGTCAGGCGCACACCCTCGTCGAGCTCCGGGTACGGCTGCCCGGAGAACACCTCCACCTCGTGCCCCAGCGCGACGAGCTCACGACTGAGGTGGCGGACGTAGACGCCCTGGCCGCCGCAGTGCGGCTTGCTGCGATAGGACAGCAGCGCGACGCGCAATGCGGCCTCCTCATGTGAAGCCAGGGCCGGGGTTCGCCGGTCCTGGCAGACTGGAACGTGTTTCTATTATGCAGGTGCGCGGTGCTAGCCTACGAAGCGCCTAGGAGCGGTGGACTCCTCGGTGTGGGAGGCCAGTGGCGTCAGGTCATGGTCAGGGAACCGACCGTCCGAACTCAATGGGGAGTGCCGCTTTGAGCAGTATGAACTCGCTCACCTACGAGGACCTCGGGTCCGCCGCGCAGCGCGACCGACGCAAGCGCATCCTCGACGCCACCATCGCCCTGGCGTCCAAGGGCGGGTTCGACGCGGTCCAGATGCGCGCGGTCGCGGAGCGCGCCGACGTCGCGCTGGGGACGCTGTACCGGTACTTCCCGTCCAAGATCCACCTGCTGGTGTCGGCACTCGCCCGCGAGTTCGAGAACGCCAACGCCAACTTCGACCGGCGTCCGATCCCGGGCGACACTCCCCCGGACCGGGTGATGTACGTCCTGGGCCGGACCACCCGCAGCCTGCAGCGCGACCCCAACCTCACCGAGGCGCTGACCCGGGCGTTCATGTTCGCGGACGCGTCGGTGGCCAACGAGATCCACGTGGTCGGCATGCACGTCACGCGGATGCTGATGCGCGCGCTCAAGAACCCCGGGACGCCCAGCGACGAGATCGAGCCCACCGAGGAGGACATCGCGATCGCGAAGGTGATCGGCGACGTCTGGCTGGCCAGCCTCGTCCAGTGGGTCACCGGCCGTGCCTCGGCGGTGGACGTGTCCCGCTCCATGGAGACCGCCGTCCGGCTCCTGCTGCGCTGACGCCGGCGGCCGGCCGTCAGCGGCGACGTCCCCGCGGCTTCTCCCGGACCTTGATGGTCTCGCGGGAGCGCTCCACCTCGAAGAGCCCGATCGCGGTGACCAGGTCCACGAGCTTCTGGTAACGCCAGTTGCGGGGGTCGAAGTCAGGCGCCTGCTTGGCGATGTGCCCGCCCACGAGCGACAGGGACGCCCACCCGTCATCGTCGGACTCGGCCTCGACCGCGTTCCGGAGCAGCCCCATGAGCCGGGCGTCGCTGCGGAGCTCCTTGGCGGTCGGCTTCTTGGCCGGCTGGCCCTCCTCCGCGGCCTCGTCCTCGACGGCGGACCCCAGCACGTCGACGTACACGAACTTGTCGCAGGCCGAGCGGAAGGACTCGGGGGTCTTGCGCTCGCCGAAGCCGAAGACGGTCACGCCCGACTCGCGCAGCCGCGAGGCGAGCCGCGTGAAGTCGCTGTCGGAGGTCACCAGGCAGAACCCGTCGAAGCGGTTCGTGTAGAGCAGGTCCATCGCGTCGATGATCATCGCGCTGTCGGTGGCGTTCTTGCCCTTGGTGTACGCGAACTGCTGCACCGGGTTGATGGCGTGGGTGTGCAGCACCTCCTTCCACCGCCCGAGCTGCGGGGAGGTCCAGTCGCCGTAGATCCGCTTCACGGTGGAGACGCCGTACTTCGCCACCTCCGCCAGCAGACCCTCGATGCGCGAGGCCTGCGCGTTGTCGGCGTCGATGAGCACGGCCAGGCGGGCGGACGGTGAGTCGGGCATGAACCCGAACCTACCCTCCGAAGGCGTGCGTCGCGGTGGCGCCTCCGTCGACGGTGTACTCGCCGCCGGTGCAGTAGCCGCTCTCGTCCGAGGCGAGGAAGAGGTACATGCCGACGACGTCCGCAGGGACGCCGACGCGCTTGAGCGCCACCTTCTGGCCGCCCCACTCCATCGCGGCGTCACCGCCGTGCACGCGGGTCATGCCGGTGTCGATCATGCCGGGGTGCACGCTGTTGACCCGGATGCCCTTGGGCCCGAGCTCCATCGCCGCGGCCTTGGTCATGCCGCGGATGGCGAACTTGCTCGACGAGTAGGCGACCAGGAACGGCATGCCGCCCAGGCCCTCGATCGACGAGGAGTTCACGATCGAGCCACCGCCGGCCCGCTCCATCGCCGGCACGACGGCGCGCATGCCGAGGAACGTGCCGAACTGGTTGACCCGGATGACGCGCTCGTAGTCGGCGAGCGAGGTGGCGGTGAGCTCGGAGAACAGGAGGATCCCGGCGTTGTTGACGAGTACGTCGACGTGGCCGAACGTCTCCTCCGCCACCGCCACGGTCGCCGCCCAGTCGTCCTCGCTCGTGACGTCGTGGCGCACGAACAGCGCGGCGTCGCCGAGCTCCTTGGCGAGCAGCTCGCCCTCGTCGGCCGCGACGTCCGCGACCACCACACGGGCGCCCTCGGCGACGAAACCGCGACAGATCGCGGCGCCCTGCCCCTGCGCTCCTCCGGTGACGATCGCGACCTTGCCGTCGAGACGGGCCATGGGATTCTCCTTGGGACGTAGGGCCGGCTCAGCCGAGGGGCTGGTCGTCGACGTTCATGACCGCGTCGGCCGCGAAGCCGACCGACGGGTCCCGGTCGGCGAAGAAGCCACCGAGCTGCTTGTCGAGGTCGGGCAGGTCCCAGGTGTCGCCGGCCGCGTCGAACCGCTGCTCGACGACCGGTGCCGCGAGCAGGGCGACCATGCCGCCGTACACGACGAAGACCTGGCCGGTGATCCGCTCCGCCGCAGGCGAGGCGAGGTAGGCCACGAGCGGGGCGACGTGCTCGGGCGAGAGGGGGTCGACCCCCTCGTGCGCGTCCTCGCCGAACACCCCGGCGGTCATCGCGGTGCGTGCCCGCGGGCAGATCGCGTTGGCGCGGACGCCTGACCGGGCCATGCCACGGGCGGTGGAGAGCGTGAGGGCGGTGATGCCGCCCTTGGCCGCCGCGTAGTTGGGCTGGCCCGGCGAGCCGACCAGGAACGCCTCCGAGGCCGTGTTCACCACGCTGCCGTAGACCGGAGCGCCGGTCTCCTTCGCCATCGCGCGCCAGTGCGCCGCGGCGTTGCGGGAGACCAGGAAGTGGCCGCGCAGGTGGACCCGGATCACCTGGTCCCACTCGTCGTCGGACATGTTGAACAACATCCGGTCCCGGATCACGCCGGCGTTGTTGACCACCACGTCGAGTCGGCCGAGCTTGTCGACCGAGGCCTCGAGGAGCGCGTCGGCCGTGGACCGCTCGCCGACGTCGCCGGCGACGACCGTGGCCGCACCGCCTGCGGCGCGGATCTCCTCGCCCGTGCCGTCGGCGGCACCGCGAAGGTCGTTGAGGACGACGTGCGCGCCGGCACGCGCGAGCGCGAGCGCCTCCGCGCGGCCGAGGCCGGCCCCGGCGCCCGTGACGACGGCGACGCGACCGTCCAGCGACAGCGGGTCGGGCAGCGGGTCGGGCATGGCTCTCCTCAGCTCTCGACGATGCTCAGGGCGTTGCGCGGGCAGGACGCGACGGCCTGCCGGATGCGGGACTCGTTCGCAGGCGTGACCTCGTCGTCGAGGATCTGCAGGTAGTCGTCGTCGTCGAGCTCGAACGTCTCGGGCGCGATGCCGACGCAGAGCGCGTTGGCCTCGCACAGGTCGAAGTCGGCCTGGACTCGCATCGTGTCTCCCTCAGCTTCCGTTGGCCATCTTGCGGTGGTCCCAGCTGGCGACCCTGACGGGCTCCACCACGACCGCCCACCGCTTGGAGACCTGGCGCTCCACCATCTCGCGGCCCAGGTCGCCCAGGTCCGCGCCATGCGCCATCCGGGTGGCGACCGCCGACCCGATCTCGCGGATCCGGTCCTCGCCGGTGACGAGCTCGGCCTTCCCGGTCACGGACACTCCGCGCAGCTCGAAGTAGTCGTCGCCGGCCTCGACCAGGCAGGTGATGCGGGCGTCGCGCTGGAGGTTCTTGATCTTCTGGGAGCTGGCGTAGGTCCAGAAGGCGAGGCGACCCTGGTCGAGGACGTAGAAGAGCGTGGTCAGGTGCGGGCTGCCGTCGGGGTTCACGGTGGCGACCTGGACCTTCATCTGCGAGCCCAGGAACTCCTCGACCTCGTCGGGGGACATGCGCACCGCAGCCCGTCCGGAGCTCGCCATCTCCACCTCTGTCCACTCGACCGTACTGGAACGTGTTCTAGTTTAGCGGTCCGGGGCAGCGCTGGCCAGTGGCTCGGCTCGTCCATGACGCCGCCGCACTCGGCTCACGAGTCGCGCTGCGGGTCCGGAGCGGGGCGAAAGTGTCAGGACGGGCTGCCATTCCGATCTGCTGCGTCCGTGGCATCGAGCACCCAGAGCATGCCGACCAGAACACCGAGGACGGTCCCCACGATGAGCAGTCCGGCGGACATCAGTGCCAAGAGCGAGCCCAGCAAGGTGTCGCGGATCGGACCGAGCGCAGAGAGGGCGACGGAGAGGACGACACCAAGGCCGAGCGCACCGACGGACGGAGCCATCCACCAGCGAAACCGCACTGCCGCCGAAGCAGGGGGACGTCGGTCGGAACCGGGGCTGTCGAGGACGATCACGGCTGAGATCGCGGCCATCGTGCAGACGCCGACAACCAGAAAGGCTGCCATGGCGTCGGCCGCGCGGTGCCATCCGGCGAACATGGTGGCCAGTGCAGTAACGGCGGCGAACCCGCCGCCGAGCAGGGCTGCCGGGGCGCGGACCCTGGCCGGTAGGACGATCAACAGTGCGGCCACCGCTGAGAAGGCAGCCGTCGTGTGTCCGCTCGGGAGGCTGTTCAGAGTGGCGGGGGCGATCTCGTCCACCCCCAGGTCCGGGCGGGTGAGGAGGTGCTCCTTGAGCAACCAGGTCGACCCGTTGGCGGTGACCAGCACGGCTGTCGACGCCAGGCCACGAACTCGGTCCAGACGCAGCAGGGCGATCAGTGCGACCACCGCGACCGCGCCCAGCAGAGACCCCACCGAGATGATGTCCAGGATCGACTCGACGGTGTCCTGGACCGCTGCGCCGCTGGAGATCGCGCCCCGCAGGGACGCGTCACTGACCAGCCGACCGGGCACCGTGCGCACCGAGACGTAGTACACCAGGACGAACGCCACCACGTACAAGGCCGCCGTCGTCGCCGACCAGGTCAGCGCCTGCCGTCCTGGCGGCCTCATCAGCACCATCACCCGCTCATCCTGCCTCGCCTACGCCGCAGTCGGCAGGCGCAGGACCGGCGTCTCAGAGCGCGTCGAGGTCGTCGACCAGCCAGCGGTCGGCCTCCCCCGCCGGGACGAGCGTGACGACGACCCGGTTCAGGTCGACCCGGGGCTCCTCGAGGTCGGAGGCCCCGGTGGTCTGGTTGACGAAGAGCAGCGCCTCGACCCGGTCCTCGGTCGCCGACACGACGGACGCCGCGACCACCTCGGCCCTCACGACGGACTCGCGGTCCACGGCGTCCTCGCGCACGAGCGCCACCGTGTCGTCGTACTCCTTGCCGAAGCCCTCGGTCATCAGCCGCTTCGCCTCGGCGGTCCCGTCCTCGAACGACTCGTGGTCGTAGGACAGGATGCGCTCGACGTGCGCGACGGCGGCGTCACGGCCGGTGACCTCGGCCCGGTCAGCGGCGTTCCTCGAGGACACGTCGACGGCCAGGTAGCCGACACCCGCGGCGAGCAGCAGCGCCAGCACCGAGAGTCCGATCAGCGGCCAGGCCCCGACCGTCCCGGCGAGCAGACCCGACCCGGCCCTCGACGGCTGCTCCACCGTCGCGGGCTCGTCCGCGACAGGGTCCGCGTCCGTCCCGGCGAGGTCCGACTGGCAGTAGCGGCACTTGATCGCCGCCGCCTTGATCACCTCGGCGCAGAAGGGACAGGTCTTGGTGTCCCCCACCGGTGCGTGCTCGGTCATCGGCTCACCCCACGAACTGCAGGTCGGACGTCAGCCACCGGTCGCCCTCGAGCACGAGGTCGAGCTGCAGGCGGTAGTGACGTGGTTGCGGCTCGTCGGTGCTCTTGTTGGTGACCTGGCTGTCGGCGACGACGACGACGGTCGCGGAGTCCTCGTCCATGCTCACCACGCCCGCCTTCAGCACCCGCCCCTCGGAGACCGACTCGTTGTCGCGGGACAGCTGCTCGAGCTGGGGCCGGCTGCTCTCGAACTGCTCCTTGAAGTCGCCCGTGGCGCCCTCGAGGACCCGGTCGACGGAGGGCTCGATGTCCCGGTAGTCGAGCGTCGTGAACGCGACCACCTCGGCGGTCGCGGCGCGCAGCACCTCGCGGCGCCGCTCGTCCTCGGCCCGCGCCTCCTGCCACTGGGACAGCAGCACCCCGCCGGTCACCAGCAGGGCGAGCACGAGCACCGCCAGGGCCGCGACGAGCCACCGGGGACCGCCGCTCGCAACGAGCCGCCTCACCGCGTCTTCACCGGCCCGATCAGCAGCCACTTCCAGGAGTCGTCACCGAACAATGCCTGCTGCCCTCCCAGTCCTCCGACGACCCCCGCGTCGAGGCTACCGGCTGGCGAGCCCGGCGCCGCCCGCCGGGACTCCCCCGACGAGCCGAGCTCGGGGGCGTACTTCGAGCCGCGCATGTTGTACGGCGGCCCGGACGCGCAGTGCGCCTTCGTGTAGATCGGGCCGTCCTTCAGGTCGTTGCCCTGACGCCACCGGTCCGGGTCCAGGTAGCCCTTGCGGCAGGGCTGCGGCTCGCCGGCCAGCTGGAGGTTGATGTGCCCGTAGCCGTCACCGGGAGTTCCCGTGAAGCCGCTGGAGATCATCCGGGGGAAGGTCACCAGCAGCTGCTCGACCGCGGGCAGCCGCGGGGTCACGACCTGGTTGACCGTCACCAGGTTGGCCAGCGCGACCGGCAGGGTCGGCTCGAGGTCCTCGAGCAGCCGCTCGACCTCGTGGGCCGCACCGCCGCCGTCGGCGAGCACGGTGCGCAGGTCGTGGTCGGAGCGGGCCAGGGCGCCGGTGAGGTCGGCGAGCTCGCGGCTCAGCGACCGGATGCTGTCGCCCTCCCGCGCCTGGGTGCGGAGCACCGTGAGCCCGTCCTGCAGCAGGGCCACGGTCTCCCCCTCGTGCGCACGGGCCTCCCGGACGAAGGTGCCGCCGTCGTCGATCAGCCCCTGCATCGGCCGGCCGGTGTCGTAGAACATCGCGCCGAGCTCGGCCACCACGGTGCGCAGGTCACGCTTGTCGACGGAGGTGACGAGCTCGTCGAGCTGCACGAGCAGGTCGTCCTCGTCGACGGGCAGGCTCTCGGGGCCGCCCTCGATGGTGTCGCCGTTCTCGGCGTACGGGCCCTCGTCGTCGACGGGTTCGAAGTCGAGGTACTGCTCGCCGACCGCGGACAGGTTGTGCACGTACATCGGCGAGTCGAGCGGGATGCGGGTCCCCTCCTCGAGGGCCAGGTCGAGTCGCACACCCTCGTCGGTGACGTGCATGGCGTCGACCTTCCCGACCTTGAGGCCGCGGTAGGTGACCTCGCTGCCCACGAAGAGGCCCGAGGACCGGGGCAGGGTGGCGTGGACGTCGACCCCGCGGCCCAGCGCCTTGTCGACCAGGCCCAGGTAGCTCGCCGCGATGTAGACGATGCCGACCGCGCTGAGGACGAGGAACGCCATCAGCCGGAGCTTGACCCCGGCGCTCATCCGAGCCCCACCCCCAGCAGGCCGCCGT
>Ga0075331_1000147_pt1 | contig 14656 bp, 15 predicted proteins | sample MayberrySE_TuleA_FD_120090 | JGI IMG/M metagenome (GOLD analysis project Ga0075331, IMG submission 120090) | Natural and restored wetland microbial communities from the San Francisco Bay, California, USA, that impact long-term carbon... | ecosystem: Environmental > Terrestrial > Soil > Wetlands ... | reverse complement strand
TCCGACTCGAACCGTTGGGCGCTCAGGAGCTGCTCGAGCGCGAGGTAGCTGCCGTAGGTCAGCCGGGCACCGTGCTCACCGAAGGCGATGTCCGTGCCTCCCCACTCCCCTGCCCACTCCTCGCGCGCGGAGGTGCCGGATGCATCGGGGGCGTTCTGCTGCTGGATGGGGCCGGTCGGCGGGTTCGAAGTCACACCGGGGAGCGTAGCCACGGGTAGGGCGATACGTCATGATTGGGCGCCATGAGGATCCGCCACGAGCTCCAGTACGCCGCCACGCCGGCCGAGGTCTACCAGATGAGGGCGGACCCGGCCTTCCGCGCCCGGGTCTGCGAGGCCATGGACACCGTCCGCCACGACGTCACGATCGACGGCGTGGACGACTCGCTGACGGTGACGGTCGACATGGTGCAGCACACCAAGGGCATGCCGAGCTTCGCCAAGAAGGTCGTCGGCGACGAGACCAGGGTCATCCAGACCGAGCGGTGGGAGACCGTGGAGGCCGGCCACATCGAGGTCGAGATCCCCGGCAAGCCGGGCCACATCCGCGGGACCCTGAGCCTCACCGCCGTGGGCGAGGGCTCGGTCTACTGCTTCGACGGCGAGGCCAGGATCAGCATCCCCCTCATCGGGGGCAGGCTCGAGGGCCTGATCGAGAAGCTGTTCACCGAGGGCATGGACACCGAGCAGCGGGTCGCCGCCGAGTGGCTGGAGGGGGTCCGTCGATGAGGTTCGAGCACACCCTGCGCTACGACGCCTCGCCGGACGAGGTCTTCGCGATGCTCGGCGACGCGGTCTTCCGCGAGCAGGTCTGCGAGGCGCAGCACACCACCGAGGCCACCGCGAACGTCGACGGCGTCGACGACACGATGACCGTGACCGTGGACCAGCGCCGCCCCGCCGACGGGATCCCGTCGTTCGCGAAGAAGTTCGTCGGCGACTCGATCCACATCCGCCAGCACGAGGAGTGGTCCAGTGCGACAGATGCAAGGCTCGAGGTCAGCATTCCCGGCAAGCCCGGGCACTTGAAGGGCACGATCACGCTCCGGCCCGACGGCGACGGCACCGTCGAGACGGTCTCGGGAGAGATCAGGGTTCACATCCCGATCGTGGGCGGCAAGATCGAGGGCCTGATCGGCGAGCTCCTCGAGCACGCCCTCGTCGCCGAGGAGCGAGTCGGCACCGCCTGGTTGGCCCAGCCGAGCTAGCGCTCCTCGCTCACCTGTTGTGCGTGGCCGGACCCTCGGTCCTCTCGGGTCCGCCCTCCTCCTCGGCCGCGTCACGACGTCGCATCATGACGACGACGAAGCCGAGCACGACGAAGGGTCCGAAGGCCAGCAGTGCCAGCAGCGCCGTCTCGTAGGCGTGCAGGTCACCGAGGTGCATCGGCACGATCGCGGAACCCATCTGCCCATTGTGCTTCATCGGCCCGGGTGCAAGCTCGTGTGGGTGGACCCGTTGTCGGCGCCGGCCTTGTCGGCTCCGTGGCGTTCGCGGCCCCGGCCTCGGCCGAGCCCAGCGTCTGCCTGCACCTCGACATCAACGTGAACGGTGACGGCCAGGTCCAGGACATCTGCCTTCCCCGGCCTGGTCCGTCCTGACATGTGAATGAAGCGAGCGGCGCCCGGTGGAGTGGGTAGCCCCCACCGGCCGCCGTGCGGCCGGTCAGCCCATGTGCGGGTACCGGTAGTCCTTGGGCGGGTCGAAGGTCTCCTTGATGGAGCGCGGGGAGGTCCAGCGCTGCAGGTTCGACGGTGCCCCGGCCTTGTCGTTGGTCCCGGAGGCACGGGCACCACCGAACGGCTGCTGCCCGACGACCGCCCCCGTCGGCTTGTCGTTGATGTAGAAGTTGCCTGCGGCGAAGCGCAGGGCTTCGGTCGCCCAGCTGATCGCGCGCCGGTCCTGCGCGATGATCGCTCCGGTCAGGGCGTACGACGCGATCGACTCCATCTGGGCCACGACCTTCTCGAAGTCGCCGTCGTCGTACACGTGCACGGCGAGGATGGGGCCGAAGTACTCGGTGGAGAACATCTCGTCCGTGGGGTCGCCGCCCTCGACGACGGTGGGACGCACGAAGTACCCGACGGAGTCGTCGACCTCGCCACCAGCGAGGATCTCGAGACTCGGGGACTCCTTGGCGCGCGCGATGGCCTTCTCGTGCTTGGCGAAGGCCCGCTCGTCGATGACCGCACCCATGAAGTTCGACAGGTCGGTGACGTCGCCAATGGACAACGAGTCGACCTCGGCCAGGAACTCGTCGCGCATGCGGTTCCACAGCGACCGGGGGACGTAGGCCCGAGAGGCCGCCGAGCATTTCTGGCCCTGGTACTCGAAGGCGCCTCGCAGCATCGCGACGCGCAGCACGTCCGGGTCGGCCGAGGGGTGGGCGACCACGAAGTCCTTGCCACCGGTCTCGCCCACGACCCGCGGGTAGGAGCGGTAGTTGGCGATGTTCTCGCCCACGGTGGACCAGAGGTACTGGAAGGTCGGGGTGGATCCGGTGAAGTGGATCCCCGCGAGGTCGGGGTGCTTGAGCGTGACGTTGGAGACCTCGATCCCGTCACCGGGCAGCATGTTGACCACGCCCGGCGGCATCCCGGCCTCCTCGAGCAGCTCCATCACCAGGTGGGCGGCGAACTGCTGGGTCGGCGAGGGCTTCCAGATCACCGTGTTGCCCATGAGGGCCGGGGCGGTGGGGAGGTTGCCCGCGATGGCAGTGAAGTTGAAGGGCGTGATCGCGTAGACGAAGCCCTCGAGCGGCCGGTGGTCGGAGCGGTTCCACACGCCCCGCGCGTTGGCCATGGGCTGCTCGGCGACGATCTGTCGCGCGTAGTGGGCGTTGAAGCGCCAGAAGTCGATCAGCTCGCAGGCTGAGTCGATCTCGGCCTGCCAGGCCGTCTTGGACTGTCCGAGCATGGTCGCGGCGTTGATGCGCTGCCGCCAAGGACCCGCCAGGAGGTCCGCGGCCTTCAGCAGCACCGCCGCCCGGTCGTCGAGCGACAGCGCCCGCCACTCCGGCGCCGCGGTCTGAGCGGCCTCGACGGCGGCCTTGGCGTCCGCCTCCGTGGAGTTCTTCAGGACACCAAGCACGTGCTTGTGGTCGTGGGGCTGGACGACGGGGATCTCGGCGCCGCCGCCCATCCTCTTGTCGCCGCCGATGGTCGCGGTCAGCTGGACCTCGGTCGACTGCTGACGCTCGAGCTCCCGCTCGAGCTCGGCGCGTTCGGGGCTGCCGGGGGCGTAGCCGAGGTTGGGCTCGTTGACCGGAGCAGGGGGCTGGGTGATCGCGTCCATGGGGCGATCGTGTCAGACGCCGAGGGTTACTCCCAAGTCATGAACCGCAGCCGTCGGGACCCGGGCGCACCGCGGCGCTCACCCGTCGACCAGATCACCGATCTCCTGGGTGGCGAACCAGCCGAGCTCGTGGTCCAGGCACTGCTCGAGCGCGGCGACCGCGGCCTCGTCTCCCTCGGCGGCCGCCGCCCAGGCGTCCCGGGCAGCCGACACGACTGCCGTGGCGTCCTCGGAGTCGGCGTGCACGGCGACGACCTTGCGCAGCGGGATGACCTCGCCGACCTCGACCAGGCTGTCCTCCGCCCCGGTGACGGGAACCACCGAGTCGGCCTCGGCGACGACCACGACCCGGCGTGGGCTCTCCTCGTCCGTGATGAGGCCGACCGAGTCAAGCGCTGCCGCCGTGAGCGCGGCGTACTCCCAGTCCTCCTCGCCCGCGTCGCCCATCGCGGTCCGCAAGGACTCGGTGACCGCGTGCGCGAGGATCGGCGCGGGCCCGAGGCCACCGGAGACCACCAGGGCGTGGAGCCGGCCGACGCTGCTGGGGACGTAGACGCGGGTGCTCATGAGCTGCTCCCCCGGCCACCCTTGCGAGTACCACGTCCCGACGCCCCTGCGCCCTTGCGCCCGCGCGGCGCCCTGGGACGGGTCTCGCTCGCGCTGTCGACCAGCTCGGCGAGCGCCTCCTCGATGCACTGGCCCAGCACGTCCACGTCCGGCAGCGCGTCACGGTCGGCGTTGATGCCGAAGTACACACCCCCGTCGTACGACGTCACGCCGATCGCGAGGGCGTGGCCGGGGAGCAACGGCTGGACGGGGTAGCTCTCGAGCATGAGCGCGCCCGCGGCGTACAGCGGGAACTGCGGGCCGGGGACGTTCGTGACCACCAGGTCGAAGCCCCGCCGCGCCTGGACCGCGGCTACTCGGGACCCGAGCGCGTGGAAGGTGGTCGGCGCGAAGCCCGCCACGTCGGCGAGCCGGTCCGCGGCCACCGCCATGCCGGTGTCCTTGTGCGCCTTGAACGCGTAGGAAACCTGGTGCAGCCGGACGACGGGGCTGGACTCGCCGATGGGGAGGTTCACGAGATGTCCGGTGACCTGGCTGCCGAGCGAGGTCGGCTCGAGCTCGTTGTCGATCACGCTCATCGGAACCATCGCCCGCAGGCTCCGGCTGCCGTGCACCGGCTCGGCCCTGGTCATCAGCCAGGCCCGCATGGCCCCCGCGATGGTCGCCAGGATCACGTCGTTGACCGTGCCGCCGTGCTCCCTGCGGACCTTGCGGTAGTCCTGGAGGTCCGTTCGCACCGTGACGAACCGGCGCTGCTCGGACAGCTTCGCGTGGACCGGCGTGTCCGGCGCGCCACGACGGTTCGACAGGACGCCGGCGGTCGCCACGGCGGAGCGCCCGAGCGAGCCTGCGACCCGGAGTGCCCCGTCGGCGTTTCCGCGTACCGTCTCCATGAACCGGCTGGGATGACGGACCTGCTCCTTCACCGCCTCGGCGAGCAGCGACGGCGGGCTCGGCTCCTTCTCGGGACGCCAGTGGTCGTTCACCACCTGTCGCGGGCGGGGGTCGACGTCGAGGAGTACCTGGCCGAGGTCGACGGTGGAGACTCCGTCCACCAGGATCTGGTGGGACTTGGAGAGGATCGCGAAGCGCCCTCCCTCCAGCCCCTCCACGAGGTAGACCTCCCAGAGCGGACGGCTGCGGTCGAGCTGCCGGGACATGATGCGCGCGACCAGCTCACGCAGCTGCTCCATCGACCCAGGGCGTGGGAGGGCCGACCTGCGCACGTGGTAGGTCAGGTCGAAGTCGTCGTCGTCGACCCACACGGGGTTCGCCAGGCGCCCGGGAACGGTGCGGATCCGTTGGCGGTACCTCGGCACGAACGCCATGCGGTCGGCGATGACTGCGAGGAGCTTCTCGTAGTCGAAGCCCTCGCCTGAGGGCTCGAAGACCTCGAGAGTGGCGTTGTGCATGGGCGCGCTGGCCGACTCGTCGGCCAGGAAGGCCATGTCCGCGGGACGGAGCCGCTCACTCATCGAGTCCCCTTCCTCTGCACGGCCGCGTGCGGCCGGGTGGTCGGCCACCCAGGCTATCGGCATCCCTCCCGCCACCCGGACCCCCGTCGGCCGCACCGTCGCCACATGGGATCCTGGGAACACGTTCCCGAAGTCGAACCAAGGAGGCCTCGCATGCGCCGGGCACTTGCCGTCGCCGCCGTCGCCGCCGCCGCTCTCGCTCTCACCGGCTGCGGCTCCGAGGAGCCCACGGTGACCACGGAGGAGACGCCGGCCACGAGCACGCCCAGCGAGCCCACCGCCTCCGAGTCGGCCAGCGAGTCGCCGAGCGAGTCGCCCAGCGAGGACTCGACCGACGACTCCGGCCCCGCGATCGAGATCGAGATCGAGGGCGACGCGATCGAGCCGCGGGGGAAGCGGATCGAGGTGAAGGCCGGTGAGCCGGTCGCCCTGGAGGTCGAGTCCGACCGCGCCGCCGAGCTGCACGTCCACTCCTCGCCCGAGCAGGTCCTCGACGTCAAGAAGGGCGAGTCCACGATGCGCCTGATCATCGAGAGGCCAGGGATCGTGGACGTGGAGGAGCACGACACCGGCATCGTGGTCTTCCAGCTCGAGGTCCGCTGACCATGGTCTTCGCGCACGGTGTCGGGGGTGCCCAGGACCTGCCTATCCCGGCCGAGCTCGCCATCGCGGGCGCGAGCGCCGCACTCGCGATCTCCTTCATCGTGCTCGCCATCGCCTGGCGGACGCCGAGGTACGACGCCGCGACCTCGGGCCGCCGCGCCCCGGACTGGCTGGGTCGGCTCGTCGACTCGCCGTACTTCGAGTGGACGCTGCGCCTGCTGGGTCTCGCCTTCTTCGCCTACGTCGCCGTGGCGGCCGTGTTCGGGCCGGACCTGCTGGTCAACCCGACCTTCGGCGTCGTCTACGTCCTGCTCTGGGTGGGTCTGGTCCCGGCGTCGCTGTTGTTCGGACCGTTCTACAAGGCGGTCAACCCCGTCCGCACGCTGCACCTCCTCTTCAGCCTGCTGACCGGCGGAGACCCGAAGCGCGGGCTGAACGACCTCCCTCGCTGGGTCGGTTACTGGCCCGCGGCGGCAGGCCTCTTCGCCTTCGTCTGGCTGGAGCTGGTCTACCCCGACGCGACCTACCTCTCGCCGATCCGTCTCTGGTTCGCGATCTACGTCGCCGTCCTCCTGGTCGGCAGCGCGCTCTTCGGCTCGGTGTGGTTCGAGCGCGCCGACCCGTTCGAGGTCTACTCCTCCCTCGTCGGCCATCTCTCGATCTTCGGCCGCCGTGAGGACGGCTTGCTGGTCCTGCGCAGCCCCCTGGCGAACCTCGACGCGGTCCAGGCCGGACCAGGGCTGGTCGCCGTCGTGTCGGTCCTGTTCGGCAGCACCGCGTTCGACAGCTTCAAGGACATGAACGCCTGGCTGCAGTTCTCCCAGACCACCTCACTGCCGATGACCTGGGTGAACACCGTCGTCATGCTCGGCTTCTGCCTGGTGGTGGGGCTCAGCCTCACGGCTGCGACCGTCGCCGCGGCCCCACGAGAGGGTGTACGACGCTCCGACCTGCCGGCGCTCTTCGCGCACTCGGTGGTGCCGATCATCGTGGGCTACATGGTCGCGCACTACCTGACCTACTTCGTCGAGTCGGGGCAGCAGACGCTCATCCAGCTCAGCGACCCGCTCGGCACCGGAGCGAACCTGCTCGGCACGGGTGACGGTGAGGTCAACTACTGGTTGTCGGCCCACCCGACCTTCCTGGCCGTGACCAAGGTCCTCGCCGTGGTCGCGGGGCACGTGGTGGGCGTCGTAGCGGCCCACGACCGGGCGATGAAGGTGCTGCCGAAGCGGCATCAGCTCACCGGCCAGCTCCCGCTGCTGGTGGTGATGGTCTTCTACACGATCACCGGTCTCTACCTGCTCTTCGGCGCCTGAGCCTGCCCCTCGATCTCCCCCCGCGGGAGCGAGCGGACCTGGCCACGTCCCCGTGGTCGAGGCGGTCCGCAAGCCTGGCCATCGCGCTGCGCAGGGCCGACTCTCCCACCTCTGGCAGCGGGCGGCCGGACACGAGCGCGCGGTCGGCGGCGACGGGGTCGTGGGGCAGGAAGTGCATGCCGGCCGGCGTGACGAACCCCTCGACCATGGCGCTGACCTCCCGCTCTCCCCAGCCGAGCGTGGTCCGCATCCGGTTGACCACGACGTGGGTGGGTGCCGCAGGAACCAGCTCCGGCAGCTCGACGAGTCCCCGCGCCAGCCGGGCGAGCCCGACCGGGTCGGCGGAGCCGACCACGAGGATCTCGTCCGCGTGGTCGAGTCCGGCGAGGGTCATCAGGTTGCGTTGCGGTGCGCTGCTGCCGAAGGCCTGATCAGCCTGCTCGAGGTCGAAGCCCAGGTCGAGCACGACATGGGAGCACAGGGCCCGGCCGGTCTGGACCACGGCGTCGAACGCCACACCGCGAACCTCCACCCACCGGTCGGCCCTCGGCAGTCCACTCAGCACCCGCAGCCCGGGGGCCACGGTGCGAGCGGCCGACGCCAGCCGCGGGACGTCGAGCCGGCCGGCGTTGGCGAGCCGGACCGCGCTGAGCAGGCCCGATACCTCGTCGAGGACACCGAGGTGCTGGGCCACCGCGCCACCGTAGGCGTCGGCGTCGACCAGGAGCACGTCGCGGCCACGGCGCGCCAGCTCGGCGGCCACCCCGACGGCGACGGTGGTGCGACCCGGCGCGCCGGTGGGGCCCCACACGGCGATCGCCCGTCCCTGCGCGTCGAGGCAGGACGCGGCCGGGCCGTCCGGCTCCTCCGAACCTCCCGTCCGCGAAGGCGACGCGGACTCACCGGCGCCGTTCGGCGGGATGCGGGCCGGGCTGTCGGCAACCGCATCGGAGGCAGCCGCCGACAGCACGCCGCCCAGGGAACCGACGGCGTCGGACACCACGACCTCAAAAACCCCGGGCAGACAGCCCGCGTGTTCGGGCCCGCCCGGCTCCGCGACGAGCACGACACCGAGCCCCGCACGCCTGAGGTGCGCGACGCTGTCCGCGTCGAGGCCGGCGATGCCGGCGGAGACGACCGCCACACGGGCCTCGCCGGTCGTCGCCGTCGCGAGGAGGTCAGGCAGGTCGACGCAGCGCTTCAGCAGCACCGCCCCCGAGGGAGCAGCCGCGACCACTCGCAGGGCCTCCACCTCCCACGACGCACCTGCGGCGGCGAGGAGGACACCGATGCGTTCGCGGACCACGCTCAGCCCCGCCTCACGATGACGGCCGCGCCGGAGGCCAGCTGCGCGAGCGCCGTGGCGAGCCGCCCCTCGTCCGCGGCGGGCATCCCCACGACGACTTGGCGGCTCGTGGAGGGTCCAAGCGCGCTCGCGTCCCTCGGCACGGCGACGACGCGCACCCCCTCGAGCACGCGGACGGCCCGCGGCAGCCGACCCGTGTCCTCGCTCGGCGCGACCCAGACGTCCACGTGCTCACCGGTGCGCAAGGTGGCGGGGACAGCATGTGACGGCAGCGCGATCGGCACCTCCACCAGCTCCTCCTCCCCTGCGGGGCCAAGGGCGGAACGAGGCAGCAGCTCACCCCCGGCGAGGTCACGCGTGAGGACCGTGCCCTCGGGCAGGGGATCCTCGGCCGAAAGGTAGCTCCCCGCCACCGCCGGCGACCCGAACCGGAGGTCCACTCGCTGCAGGTCGTCCGCGGTGACCGGCGTACCGGCCGAGGCATCGGCCCTGACCGACCACACCGGCACGGTGTCGTCCGCCGTCGCGAGGAGGCGGGCGCCGAGCAGCACGCAGACCGCGACGATGGCGACGCCGGCCAAGAGCCGGGGGTCCTTCCAGGTCCGGCCCGGCACGCGGGTCGCCGGCGGGCTCTCGGGCGGCGCGGAGGCGCGGGTTCGGCTCCGAGCGTCCTGCGGACCGCTGCCGACGAGGGCAGCACCGGACGCGATCTGCTGGCGACTGGCGGCTTTCACGGGGACATAATGGACGCTCCGGCGCCACCTGACCATGGCTTGTCCACAGGCAAACACCAGCAACCTGCCGTGAACGCTTGGGTGCGGTGGCAGAATGCGGCCCATGAGCGCCGGCGCGACCCCTCCCCGCTTCCTCCAGCTCGCGGACGTGGCGGAGATCCTCAACACCTCCACGGCCCAGGTCTATGCGCTCGTGCGGCGTGGTGAGCTCCCGGCGATCAAGATCGGCGGCCGCGGACAGTGGCGGGTGGAGACCTCTGAGCTCGAGGCGTTCATCCAGCGCTCCTACGAGGAGACGCGGTCCTTCGTGCGCGAGCACCCCTTCGCCGAGGCCGAGCAGGAGGACGACGCAAGGCTCTGAGGCCGCCCCGCGACATGTTTCTCACCGGGCCGCAGGACGGATCCGAATGCGGACAGGAAGTGACCGCAATAGTTCCTAGGCTGCTCGTAGAGGTTCCCCGGACCGTCGGGGGACGCAGCCAGGAGGCGGGACATGGACTTCAAGATCGAGCTGGTGCCGCTGGCCGTCGCGGACGTCGACAGGTCCGTCGAGTTCTACGGAAAGCGTCTCGGCTGGAGCGTCGACCACGACCACACCGTCAGCCCCGAGCTGCGGTTCGTGCAGGTCTCCCCGCCGGGGTCGGCCTGCTCGATCTGCTTCGGAACCGGGCTCGACATGATGCCCGAGGGTTCGTCGCAGTTCATCCAGGTCGTCGTCGCGGACGCGGACGAGGCACGTGCCCGGCTTCGCGAGCGCGGCGTCGACTGCGGCGACGTCGACGAGCAGGCGTGGGGGCGGTTCGTGCGGTTCGACGACCCTGACGGCAACCGTTGGGCGCTGCAGCAGATCGTCGTACCGTCCTGAGGTCCGAGGTCACGGCTCGCCCGGGTCAGGCAGGTCGGGCCGCGAGCACCGCCACGAACGGCACGAGCATCGTCGACGTCCCGCTGCCGGGCGTCACCGCGGAGGCCGGCTCCGCCTCCACGAAGTCCGCTCCGATCCGGAGCACACGCACGCGTAGGCCTCCTACCGCCTCCACGTGAAGCAGCACCTCCGCCGAGTCCTCGGCCAGGCGGTGCAGAGCCGACCCGAACGTCAGCCGCGCGACCGCGGGACGAGCCGCCTCGGGGAGCGCACGGGACGACAAGCCCCTCGCCGTGAGGACACCGGCCAGCCGCACGAGCCAGGTTCGGCCACCCGCCGAGACGCCGCACCAGTCCACCCCGGCCTGGACCAGTGTCCCCTCGACGACCTCGCCGCCGCCGATCGTGAGCGCGACCTCCCTGGCCAGAGAGGCGTGGACCCTGCTGGCGAACGAGACAGCGGCGTACTCGCCCCTCGCTCTGTCCGCGAGCTCGGCGTCGCGCTCCGCGAGGTGGATGCCCGCCGCCTGCTGCTCGAGATCCTCGAACAGGTCTCCCAACCCCGACCCCACCGCCGGCGAGCGCGTCGGCTCGTCCCTGCTCTCGCGGTCGCCGCTCGTCTCTCTTCGGCCCATGGAGGACCAGCCTCCTGACCGCCCACGGCCGGTGTCAACGCCTGTGGACAAGCCGTTGACGACGTACTCGAATGGAGGCTAGAACAGGCAAACAAACGCAAACGCAAGGGTATGGGCAACCGATGACGGGCACGACACGACCGGACACCTCAGGCGGCAGCGCACGCGGCTCGCTCCTCCGCACGGGCACGGTCGTGCTGGCCGCGCTCGCCGTCTCTGCCGGCTCGGTGGCGCTCGGCAGCGCGCCCGTGCTCGACCTTCACGCCCGGCTCGGGGCCGGCGCCCACTGGTCCACCGTCCCGCTCGACCTCCTCCTCGGCTGCCTCGCCGCCCTCGTGCTGGGTCTCTGCTGCGTCTGGCTGGTCGGCGTCACGATGGCCACCGCGGTCGAGGCCGCCACCGGGGCCTCCTCGGCTGCCATACGGGCGGTCTCACCCCATGTCCTCCGCCGTCTGGTGCTGGTGTGCTGCGGCGTAGCAGTGGGCGGATCAGGGCTCGTCCCGCCGGCGGTGGCAGTGGCGGAGGAGCCGGGAGCACTCGGGGGGACCGCTGCCCAGCGCACCGGCACGGTCGCCCTGTCCGGCCTGCCGCTGCCCGACCGAACCTTGGGAGAGGACCTCGCCGGGCAGGCAGTGCCGGCTTCCGCTCCCGCGGTGAGGGCGGTACGACGGGCAGCAGCACGTCATCGCGAACCGGCACCCTCGGGACCCGACCGCGTCGTCGACGCCACCTACCGCGTCCGACCCGGCGACTCCCTCTGGTCCATCGCCGAGCGTCAGCTGCCGCACGCGGAACCTGCCGAGATCGACGCCGGCTGGCGGCGGATCCACCGAGACAACCGGGCCACGATCGGCCCCGACCCTGACGTGATCATCCCCGGGACGACGCTCCGGATGCCGACCCGGACCGCAGGACCACCGTCACACGACGGAGCACCGGGCGAGCCCGGCGCCACCCCACACCGAAAGGACGCATCATGACGCCACCCGACGACACGGCTCCGCCGTCACCACGCCGACCCCCGGCCGCGCCCTCTGAGTGGGCGACCGTCACGCGGCTCGGGCTCACACCGGGCGACCGGGTCGAGGTGCCGGTCGCTGCGATGACGGCTGTCGACGGGAGTCTCGCGCTCCAGCCACCGGCGGCCCGTCGCACCGTGCAGGGCGTCCCGCAGACCCCGGAGCTGCGGCTGGTGCACGACAGCGGGTCCAGCGAGGAGGTGCAGCTGTGGGCAGCACGGTTCGCGCAGGCGGTCGTGGAGGTGCTCGGTGGCGACCGGCCGCTCGCCCAGCTCGTCCGCTGGACCTCCCAACGTGTCTACGTCGAGCTCGAGCGTCGGGTGAGCATCCTGGCCAGGACCTCCGACGCGGGTCGTCGCAAGCGCATGGTCCGTCCGCAGGTACGCAGCGTCCATGTCTTCCACCCGACGCCCGAGTCGGCCGAGGTCAGCGTCCACGTCCGCCATGGGCAGCGGTCGCGTGCCATCGCCGCAAGGCTCGAGCTCGTCTCGGGCAGGTGGCAGTGCACCGCGCTCCAGCTCGGCTGAGCACCACCCGGCCGAGCTGGAGCGACGCTGAGGCGTTGACGGCGCCCACCGACGCGTGCTGCGCCGGGGGCCGGTCCGTGGCGGTCAGCCGTTGACCCGCGTGGTGAGCCCGGTCGGCCCACCCGGCGCACCATGGCACTTCTTGTACTTCTTGCCCGAGCCGCACGGGCACTCCTCGTTGCGGCCCACCCCGGCGTACTCGTCCTCGGCCTCGACCGGCGCGGCCCCGGTGACCTCGGCCTCGCCGCCCTCGTCGGGCGCGGTGTAGGAGAGGTTCTGCGGCGACTTGGGAGCCTCGAGGCCCTTGGCCACGATGTGCGGCGCCCCTGCGGCGTGACCGGCAGCGGCAGCCTGGGCGATGGCGGCACCCCGGCTCAGGGTCTCTGTCTCCTCGGCCTCCTCCTCGGTCTCCTCCTCGACCTGGACCTCGAGGTTGAAGAGGTAGCCGACCGACTCCTCCTTGATGCCGTCCATCATGGCGGCGAACATGTCGAAGCCCTCACGCTGGTACTCCACGAGCGGGTCGCGCTGGGAGTAGGCCCGCAGTCCGATGCCCTCGCGGAGATAGTCCATCTCGTAGAGGTGCTCGCGCCACTTGCGGTCGAGCACGGAGAGCACGACGCGGCGCTCGAGCTCGCGCATGACCTCGTCGCCGAACTCCTGCTCACGCTGCTCGTAGGCCTTCTGGGCGTCCGCCTTCAGGTCCGCGATGAGCTGCTCGCGCGACATGCCGTCGCGGCCACCGGCCTCCTCCTCCACGGCGCTCAGCCGCAAGGAGACCGGGTAGAGCGTCTTCAGGGCCGTCCACAACGCCTCGAGGTCCCACTCCTCCGGAACACCCTCGGTCGCGCCCGCCACGTAGCCGTTGACGACATCGTCGATCATGCCGCGCACCTGGTCGTGCAGGTCGGCGCCCTCGAGCACCGCGCGGCGCTCGGCGTAGATGACCTGGCGCTGGCGGTTCATCACGTCGTCGTACTTCAAGACGTTCTTGCGGGAGTCGAAGTTCTGCGCCTCGACCTGCGCCTGCGCGGAGGCGATCGCGCCCGTGACGCGCTTGTTCTCGATCGGCACGTCGTCGGGGACCTTCAAGGTGGTGAGCACCCAGTCGACCCAGTCGGACTTGAACAGCCGCATGAGGTCGTCCTCGAGCGAGAGATAGAACCGCGACTCGCCCGGGTCGCCCTGACGGCCGGACCGGCCTCGGAGCTGGTTGTCGATGCGGCGCGACTCGTGTCGCTCGGTGCCGATGACGTACAGGCCGCCGAGATCCTTGACCTCGTCGTGCTCGGCCGCGACCTGGGCCTTGATCTTCTCGACCATGTCGGGCCAGGCGGCCTCGTACTCCTCGCTGTTCTCCAGCGGGTCGAGCCCCTGCTTGCGCAGCTCGAGGTCGGCGAGGAACTCCACGGAGCCTCCGAGCATGATGTCGGTGCCTCGACCGGCCATGTTGGTCGCGACGGTGACCGCACCCTTGTGGCCGGCCTGCGCGACGATCTTCGCCTCGTCGGCGTGATGCTTCGCGTTGAGCACGGTGTGCGCGACGCCCCGTTTCCTGAGCAGCTGCGACAGGTGCTCGGACTTCTCGACCGAGGTCGTGCCGACCAGCACCGGCTGTCCCTTCTGGAACCGCTCGCCGATGTCCTCCACGACCGCGTTGAACTTCGCCTGCTCGGTGCGGTAGACGAGGTCGGGCTGGTCGAGGCGTGCCATCGGCATGTTGGTCGGGATCGGGACCACGCCGAGGTTGTAGATCTTGTCGAACTCCGAGGCCTCCGTGATGGCCGTACCGGTCATGCCGCCGAGCTTCTCGTAGAGGCGGAAGTAGTTCTGCAGGGTCACGGTGGCGAGGGTCTGGTACTCCTCACGGATCTGCACGCCTTCCTTCGCCTCGATCGCCTGGTGCAGACCCTCGTTGTAGCGGCGCCCCGCGAGCATCCGGCCGGTGTGCTCGTCGACGATGAGCACCTCGCCGTTCATCACGACGTACTCCTTGTCGTGACGGAACAGCTCCTTGGCCTTGATCGCGTTGTTCATGAACGAGATCAGCGGCGTGTTGACCGAGTCGTAGAGGTTGTCGATGCCGAGGTAGTCCTCGACCTTGGTGATGCCGGGCTCGAGGACCGAGATCGTGCGCTTCTTCTCGTCGACCTCGTAGTCGACGTCCTTGACCATGGAGCGCGCGATCGCAGCGAACTCGCCGTACCACTTGACCTCCTCCTGCGTGGGGCCGGAGATGATCAGCGGGGTGCGGGCCTCGTCGATGAGGATCGAGTCGACCTCGTCGACGATCGCGAAGTGGTGGCCGCGCTGG
>Ga0075331_1000146_pt1 | contig 14668 bp, 22 predicted proteins | sample MayberrySE_TuleA_FD_120090 | JGI IMG/M metagenome (GOLD analysis project Ga0075331, IMG submission 120090) | Natural and restored wetland microbial communities from the San Francisco Bay, California, USA, that impact long-term carbon... | ecosystem: Environmental > Terrestrial > Soil > Wetlands ... | reverse complement strand
GTGAAGTGGCTCATCGTCCGGCCTCCCACTCCCGCAGGGCGGCCTGCCGGCGCTGGTCGGCCACGACGAGCTGGCGGACCACCTCGACCAGGTAGCCGATCGAGTGGTCGGGGTCGTCGTGCTCCCACGACCGGGCCGCCAGGATCTGGGCGGCGGCGTCGGCCGGGTGGAAGTGCTCGTCGATGTCGATCTCGGCGGCGAGGGCGCCGGTCGTGAAACCGGTGGTGTGGACGGCGGTCATCGGGTCTCCTCGACTCGGGTGGGGCGCCCGTCCCGGATGTCCCGGTCATGGGCGTGCTGGCGGGCCACGTGCTTGTGGCGGTAGGTGGCGACGATCTCTCCGGTGTCCCGGTCCACGACGGCGTAGGCGGTCACTGGCGCCGCCTCCGGTTGCTGGCGTCGATCCGCCGGGCACGGCGGACCACGGCGTCGGTCACGACCACGCCAAGGTCGTCGGCCAGGGCGACGACCAGGGCCGACAGGGAACAGCCGGACTCGGCGGCGACGTCGTGCCAGGTGTCGTGCACGTCGCACGGGACAGAGGCGTGGATCGCCTTGCGGCCGGCGGTCACGGCTGGACCGCCCCGGGGTCGGAGGCGTCGATGGCGGCCAGCAGCTCGACCACGGCCTGGCGGACGTCGGCCCGGGGGCCGGTCAGGGTGATGTCGGTCGACTCGTCGTTCCAGCGGGCCGAGATCGACGTGCCGCCGTGGTCGGTGGCCTCGGCGGTGCCGAGCAGGGTGCGGGCCGTCATGAAGACGGACAGGCCCAACCGGGGCGGGGTGTCGGGGGCGGGTACGGTGGTGATGGTCATCAGGGTCTTCTCCTGGTGGTCAGGTCCCGGCCAGGTACTACTGGTCGGGACCACTGGTTTGCGGGGGGTGCGAGGACCGGGCTCCACCGGCCGGGCGGAGGGGGACCGTGGCCGGCGCCGCAGGGGCCCGGTCCTCGCGGTGGCCGGCCGATCGCTGGGTCGGCCTGGCCACGATCAGGTGCCCGGGTACCAGCCGGACAGGGTGGTCGGGGCGAGGTCTTCGCCCGTGGCGGCCTCGATGTCCTTGGCGATGTGGCGCCACGAGACGCCGGCGGCACGCCGCTCGGTCACGAACTTGTCCAGCGACTGACCGGGAAGGAGGTGGTCAACGAGCCGCTGGAGCGGGCTCGGTGCGGTGTCAAGGCGGGTCATGGGTACGACAATCGCGCACCAGTAGCAATCTGTCAACCGACAGTCGTAACGAAATCTGTCACGAGTAGGTGCCTTGCATCTCGTGACGAGATCCGTCACGATGTGCGCATGAGCGCCCCAACATCACAGACAGTCGACCTAGTAGCAGAAGTTGACAAGCTTCCAGACGGCCAGATCGGCCGCACATTTGACGCATTGGCCAGTCTCAGAAAGCTCGGCGATGCAGAGATTGCGGCCGCAACCGGGATGAGCCGTGCTAGCGTCAACGCCAAGCGGAACGGCCGTCGACCGGTCGTAGCACGGGACCTTCACGGGATGGCGGCCGCTGTAGGCACCACCATCGAGACCCTGCTCCTGCCCCCTGGCCAGGCTGTGAAAGCCCTGGTGGACGAGAATCCGGGGGATTTCGCTTGTGACTCCGGGCCACGCGCGGAATTTTGCGGCTGTCACCTGGTGCCCGTCTCGGCCTGACCGGGACCGCTGACACGTACGACTTGACCGCTTCAGAGATGCGACATAGTGTCAATCCCCTTACCGGGACCGTGACCCACGCAGACATATAGGGGCGTCAGTGGATCACGAAATAGCATCAATTGGGGCGACGATGCACGCATGGGCGGACAGCCGTCACCGTCGACGGCTCGTCAACGAGCAGACCTACAAGGGGTACCGGACACACGTCAACTCCCTCGTGGGCCACGTCGGCGAGGACCGGCCGGTGGGTGACATCACCCCGGCCGACCTCGACGACTGGGTGACCGACCTGGCAGATCGACTCAGGCCAACCAGCGTCGGGACGTACGTGCGCACAGCGAAACGGTTCTTCTCGTGGGCGGAACGGGAGGGCCTGGTCCGCCGGTCACCGGCCGCGGACATCGAGGTGCCCCGGGTCCCGAAGCGGGCGCCGAGGATCCTCCGGCCGGCGACGATCTCCGATGTCATGTACCGGGCCGATTTCCGGGAGCGGGTCCAGATCCTCCTGCTTCTCGGGTCCGGGCTCCGGGTCGGTGAGCTGGCCGGGCTCGACGCACGGGACTACGACCCGGAGCAGGGGACCGTCCACGTCCGGCACGGCAAGGGGGACCGGGACCGGACCGTGGTCCTCACCGTCGAGGCCGACCGGGCGGTGCGGACATGGCTCGACGGGCGCCGCACGGGGCCGATGTGGCCGTCGCCGTACCGGGGCTCGGGCCTGTCGGCGAAGACGATCAGCCGGCGCCTGTCGGAACTGATCGGCGACACCCCGGACGGTGAGGGGTCGACGGCGCACGCGATGCGGCACACCTCCGCCACGGCCGCCGCGGACGCGGGGATGCCGCTCCACGTCCTCCGGGACCGGTTGGGCCACGAGAATCTGGCGACCACCGGCATGTACCTGTGGTCCTCAGTGGACGACCAGCGCCGCCACCTCGGACCGGGCCACACATTCGACCAGCCGCCGCAACCACCTGGGGGTGAAGGGCGAGGGGAGGGCACGGCCCCGGTAAGGCATCATGTCCAGCCCCTCGCCCCGATCCTCAACCTAGGTGACTGGCGGCGGGATCCCTAACCCTGGGTGGAGGCGTCGGGGACCAGCCAGCTCACGATGAACGTGAGGATGGTGGCTACGGCGGTGGCGCCCTCGGCGGGGAGGTCGTATCCCCCGGCGCCGAGGGCGATCACGACCAGGGTGGCGAGCGCTCCGGCGAGCGCTCCGGCGGTTACTTTCGCTGTTGGCATGGCATTCTCCCTTGTCAGGTGACTCGGATCTTGGTGGCGAGCCGGACGGGGACCTCGGTCCCGACGGTCCAGCGGACCCACAGCGACCAGTCGGACACCCCGTCGGTGTCGGTGTCGAGATCCTGGCCGTCGCCGACGAGGGGGGACAGGGCAGACACCCGGCCGGTCGTGGCGTTCCACGACCCGTCCCAGGTGCCGGCCACCCAGACGGTCGGCGACGCCCCGGTGGTCAAGCTGAACTCGACGTCGCCGCCGGTCGGGTCGGCCGAGGTGGCGATCGTGACGGGGACCCGTTCGGCGGTGGATGAGTCGATGGTGATCACGGGTGGCCTCCTGTGGCGGTGTGTCGTGCCGGTGCCTGCCAGGCCCGGTGGCGGGGGTCGCCGGCCACGATCCGGTGCCGGGGCGGGGCGGGCCAGGCGTGGTGATCGACGTCGACCGTGGCGGCGGACGTGGCGGTGGCGGTGGCCGGTCCAGCTCCGGTGGTGGACGTCGCACCCCCGGCGGTGACCGTGACCTGCCCGGCGGCGGTGAGGGTCGCGGGCCCGGCGTTGGACGTCCCGGTCGCCCCGCCGGCGGTGGTGAGCGCACCGGACGACAGGTCCGCCGGACCGGCCGACGTCGCCGAGCTCGCACCCCCAGCGGTGGCGGTCGCTTGCCCGGTGGCCGTGACGGTCGCGCTCCCCGCGGTGGACGACCCGGAGGCACCCCCGGCGGTGGCGGTTGCCTGCCCGGCCGGGGTGAGGGTCGCCGGTCCGGCGTCGCCGGCACCGGTCGCGCCGCCGGCGGTGACGGTGACCGACCCGCCGGTGAGGGTCGCCCCGCCCGCTGACGTCGCCGAGGTCGCACCCCCTGCCGTGGCCGTCGCCTGACCGGTGGCGGTGAGGGTCGCCGAGCCGGCCGCGGTCGCCCCGGAGGCGCCCCCGGCGGTGGCGGTCTGCCCGCCGGTCGAGGCCGGGCGGACGGCGATGGTCCACGCGAACCATTCTTCGCCGGTGCCGGTGACCGACGCCGCCCCCGGGTTCTCCGTCGCGGTGGCGGCGACCCGCCACCCGGCGCCGATCTCGACCCCGTTCGCAGTGATCGAGCTGGTCGAGTACGCGTACGTGGCGTCGTAGCCCGAGGAGGCGACGGACGCCATGTTGTCGTCGTCGTCCCTCGCGACCGCGGCCAGCCAGTAGGTGTCCTCGGCGGACGCGTCCCACCCGGACGGGGTCAGCGACGGGCAGTCAGGGGTGCCCGTCGCGGCGGTGGCCCTCGTCATCTCCGGCGGGGTCGTCCCGTGCCACAGCGACGCCGGGAAGTGCCAGATCACCCAGGTGGCTTCTTCGCCGCTGACGCCGAGGGTGAACGTCCCGGTGGGCGGGGTACCGCCGACGATCCGGTAGTAGGCGCCACCCTCGACCGATGTGCCAGCGTCGGTGTCGAGGCGGGTCCAGCCGGTCGGGGTCGTCTGATTGTCGCCGCCGTCGTTGACGTAGACCAGGACCAACAGGTCGCCGGTCGCGGTGGTCGGGTAGGTGACGGGCAGGCCGGCCCCGTGGATCTGGCGGACCCGGTCCGTGGCGTCCTCGTCGATCTCGACTATCAGCGCCATCGCGACAAGGGACGTGGCCGACACCGGGACCGACACCGACGTTCCCGCCCCGTCCTGGTGGACGATCCCGACGACGTGGTTGTTGCCGGACTCCTCGCCCGTGTACGCCGCCCCGTCGGTCAGCGCCGACCAGGTGCCGACGGACCCGGCGTCGATGGCGGCCATCCCGAGGACCGGGCCGGCGGGGGTGCCGGACAGGGTCGGCGCGAACGGTGAGGTGGACCCGTGCGCCTCGGCCGCCTCCACGAAACCGGTGTCGTCGCCGATGACCTCCCACAGGGTCAGGTTGTGGTAGTAGTTCGCCGACCCGGCCCCGGTCGGGTCGGACGTGACGGCGAACGACCCGGGTGACCCTCCCGCCACGGCCCGCCACACCGTGTACCGGCCGGCGAACGCCGACCCGAATCCGCCCTCGTCGATCTCGCCGGAGTCGTACACCTGCGACCAGGACAGGCTCCCGCCCGACACCGCCCACGACCACGCGGTCGTGTGGTTGTCCCGCCGGGCGCGGGCCAGCAGGTACAGGGCCGACCCGCCCGCCGGTGCGACCGTCCCCGTCGAGTGGGTGCCCGACGGGGACGCGTTGGCGGAGGCGTCAGCGTTGAGGAGGCGGACGTTGGCGGCCACCGGTCAGGTCAGGTCGACCGGGCGTAGTAGCCGTCACCGAACGACAGGACCAGGTCGGACCCGTTGGTCGTGATCGACACGTCATGGTGGGAGATCGGGACGAGGGCGGTGTCGGTGCCGCCGGTCGTGTCCGGGTCGTACGCCACGATCGCCTTGACGATGGTGTTGTTGCTGGCCCCCCCGGCGGAAGTCCAGGTCTGGTCTGCGATCTGGGCGGACACGAGGTTGCCGGAGTCGTCGACCGTGATCGCTGACACGTCAGCGTCAGTGAGCACCTTGCGGGCGTAGTTGGTGAACGTCGCCTCGGTGTTGCTGCCGGCGAGGAGGGCGGCCACGGTGTCGTAGTCGATGAGGGTGGCGTCGGCCTCGGCGGCGGACAGGAGGAGGACGACGAGCGCGGCGTTCGTCGGGTCCGACCCGTCGACCCTGGCGTGGAACTCGGCGTGCCGGCCCTTCGAGATGTTGAACAACTGGTCTGCCATGTTTCTCCTTGTCAGGCGTTGTATACGGCGATGGTCCGGTTGTAGAAATCGACGAGGGTGCCGTAGCTGGAAATGATCATCTGGGCGTAGTAGACCTGCCCGGGGGTGAGCCCGGTGATGAGCGACGTCCTCGACGCCTCCGTCGACTGGGTGGTCCCCTGGAGGACAGCCCGGCGGGTGAGCGACCCGTGACCGACCACGACCGCGCCGGACGAGTTGTCCTCGAAAATCCGGTAGTCGATGATCCCCCCGGCCGGTCCGCCACCGGACTCGACGATGGACCCGCCGACGGTGACCATCACCATCCCCGACGTCGGCGCGGTGAACGTGACACCGACCTCGGGGGACCCGGTGCCGGGGGTGCCCGACACGTTCAGCAGGACCGTCGAGTCGGTGGCCGTGACCGGGGTGATGAAATCGGCGGCGAGGATCCGTTGTCCAGCGGTGGGCATCACAGGCTCCAGGTGGTCGGGTCGGCCAGGCGGACGTCGGACCCGCCGGGCAGGTAGCGGGGGACGGCGCCGACGGTGAACGTCTGGGGTGACGACGATCCGGTGATCGCGGTGACGGTGAGGCGGACCCCGTCGACGGCGATGTCGAGGGGGAGGTCCCCGGAATCGGTCGTCCAGATCGGCCCGGTGGTGGTGGCGATCAGGAGGGACGTCGCCCCCGCCTCGACCCCGCTGGCGAGGATGGACCCGGCGGTGTCGTACCGGGCCACGGGCCCGTCCGTCCCGTCGCCCTCCACGGTCCCGGTCTGCCACGGCCGGGCCGACGTCGTGTTGAACGACAGGTCGTGGGTGTGGGTGCCGATCCGCTCCGTCCAACCCTGGACGAGCTGGTCGAGGTCGTCGGTCCGGGCGGTGGCGTGCAGGTCGGTGACAGCGATCAGGTCGCCGGGGCGGAGGCCGAGCACAGCGGCCCGGGTGGCGGCGTCGACCCCGTGGAGGAGGACCGCCAGGCCGGTCAGCCGGGGGGAGGTGTCGACCCCCAGGGCCAGGCGGGTGTGGGCGTGGTCGGGCAGGCGGCCCGGGTCGTACAGGGCCGCGTCGTAGCCGGCCGGGATCCGCCCCGCCCCGGTCGGCGGTTCGGAGATCGACATGGCCGACCCGTCGTCGAGGACGGCCCGCCCGGTGGACCCGTCCCAGTTGGTCACCGTGACGTCGTTCGTGACCCTCGAATCGTCCCGCTCCAGGGTCGGTGTCCCGGTCGGTGCTCCGCCGTCGTAGTCGAGGGACCACCCGGGCGTCTGGCCCCGCATCGACGCGCCGGTCCGGTAGCCGACCCCGACCAGTTCCGGCGGGTCGTAGAGGACACCGAGGTCCGTGTCGGCCGCTTCTGTGAGCAGGTCGATCAGGGTCCCGGGGGTCTGCGGTCCGAGCCGTTCCGTCCCGGCCGGGTCGCCGATGATCTGGCAGGGGATCCCCTCCTCGGACAGGAGGCGGATGACCCGCTCGCCGGCCGGTTCTCCGGCGTGGGCGGTCAGCTCGTCGATCATGTCGGCGGCGGCCCGGGCGGTCGACTCGACCGCCAGGTGCCCGAACGTCGCCCCGTCGCACCCCCCGCCCTGGTTGATCCACAGCACCGTCGGGGACGACGCCGCCGACCCGGCGACCGTGCCGGACGACCCGCCCGACGACGTGGCCCCCTGCTCCACGGTTTCGATCGTCCAGTCGACCGCTGTGCCGTCCTGCACGACCCGCAAGCTGAACCGGACCGCGGTGTCGGCGAGGGTGAACGCGATCGGGCTGGTCGTCACGACCGCGCCCTGCCGGTACGTGTCGATCTGGACGCCGCCACCGGACGCCCCAAGGTAGAGGATCCGCCAGCGGAGATCCCCGGTCCACACGGTGAGCATGTCCACGTCGGCGGTGAGCGACGCGGGGGCGTGCCAGCACCAGCGGACCATCCACTCACCTGGTGGGGCGGGGTCGACGTTGGTGACCCACACATCGTCGGCGAGGGTCGGGAGGCGGGACGACGCGAGGAACACCTCCGACGACGCCGGGTTGGGGGTGCCGGACCGGCGGACCAGGTAGGACCCACCGACCGCGGGGCCCATCACGGCGAGGGTTTCCCCGCCGGTTTCCTCCATCGGCCAGTACCCGACGAGCGCTGCGGACGAGGTGAGGACCCGCCGGTCGTAGGATCGGCGGAGGGGGGAATCCACCAGGGCGGCCGTCCCGGCCCGGAGGCGGCGGAGGATCCCGTCGGCCTGGATCGGCATCCACCCGTCGGCCCCGTCGAGGGACCACTGCGACGGGAGGGACGCCAGCTCACCGTGGGCCCGCCACCTGGTCGACGTGATCCTGCCGCCGTCCCCGACCGTCCAGTCGAGCCCGGCGGCATCCGTGAACGACGTGGCCCCGACCGTCTGGGCGGAGAAGTCCGGTGAGGCGACCACGGTCCCGTCGATCCCGTCGCGGATCTGAACGGCGTGGATCTCGCCCCGGAACGGGCTGGTGGTCACCGTCGCGGCGTCCTTCCCGCCGATGACCAGGGGCGCGTCGTTGGTGCCGATGTCGGTGGCGCCGACGGTGGTCACACCGGCCGAAACCCACGTCCCGTCGATCGTGCCGTCGTCGCTGAAGAACCACTCGCACGCCCCGGTCGACACGTCCAGGGTGACCCTGGCGGCGAACATCGACCCGCAGCGGTCGCCGACCGAAGCGAACACGGTGGCCGACAGGAGAGCCGCCTCCGTCCAGGTGAACGACAACAGCGGCTCGCGGTTGACCGTCTGGTACACGACCCGCCACCCGGTTCCCGTCGGGCCGATCTTGTCCAGGATCCGCTCCTGGTCGGCGGCGGAGTTGGTCACGGCGACGTCGGGGGGGACGGTGTGGGGCCTGATCTGGAACCGGACGTCGATGTCGCCGGTGATGTCCAGGGAGGCGTCGTCGGGGGTGGACGCCACGTCCTGGGTCGGGCCGCCGGTCCACTCCAGCCACGGGGTGCCGACGGGGACGCCGACCCTCACCTGATCACCCCGGGAGAGCGGCCAGGTGGCGGTGGCGTGGTCCGGTGACCACGTCCCCGCCCGGTCGTCGACGGTCATGCGGATCTGGGACGATTCGGCCTGTGACGCCCAGTCCCCCCGGCCGTGCTTGATGCTGATCGGGTCGCGGGCGTAGGGGGTGGGGGTGATCTCCCGCCAGGCCCCGTCGACCCGGATCGCGGTTTCGACGTGCCCGGTCGTGGTCACCGACGCCGGGGCGGGCGGGACGGCCGGGCGGACAGCGACGGTGAACGTCGCCCACGTTTCGGACTCCGAAAGGGTCCACGCCCCGGGGGTGTCGCTGCCTGCCTCCAAGCGCCTGGCGGCGACACCGGCCCCGGCCCCGGCGTTCGTACCACCACCGGACACGGTGCTGGCCTGCCCGTGGGGGTAGAGGGCAGGGTAGGCGGTCACGGTGGCGTCGTCGTCCCGCCACCCGACCGTCGACAGGTACAGGGTGTCGCCGGGCGGCCACCACGCTTCGACCTCCGGCGGGGTCGGCGTGGCCACCGCCCCGTTCGCCGACGACGACACGGCCACCCCGGTCGAGGTCGTCTCGGCCCCGGTGATCAGGGACGCCACAGCAGCCCACGGGGTCGACCCCGACGCGGTCCACGTGACCGTGTCGCCCTCCTCCCCACCGGCCGCGACGGTCCACCACACCTGGAAGACGATCCCCGCGACGGTGTACTCCGCCGCCATGGTCCACCCGCCCGGGCCGGTCACGGTCACGTTCCCGGCGCAGATGACCACGAGGAGGAGGTCCCCGGCGGCGACGACCGTGGCGGGCATGTCCACACCGAGGCTCGTCCCGGACGCCCCCCCGGAGGTTTCCTGGTCGGCGACGACGGGCGCGGTCATCGGCCGAGGACCACCTGGACGTCCCCACCCCGGGCGGAGATGGATTCCCGCAGGATCTCGACGAGGACCTCGTCGAGGCGGGACCCGCCGGACCGCAGCTCGATGACGGTGGTGCCGCCGCCCATCCCGGCGAGCCGGTCGAGGGGGATCACGGCCTCGTCCTGCCCGCCCTCGCCGAGGACAGCGAGCCGCCCGCCGGGCGTGGCCGGGACGATCCCACCGGCGGCCAGGCGCGGGATCGTGAACGACCGGCCCCCGTAGCCGGGGACCCACGACGGGATGCTGATGCCCTTGCCGCCGAGGGTGTTGTTCCAGATGCTCTTGATGGCGTTGACCGCTGACCGGATCGGGGCGGTCATGGCCGAACCGATCGCCTTCCAGATCGAGGTGGCCGTGGTCTTGAACGCGTTGAACACCCCCTTGATCAGGTTCAGCTTGTTCTGAAGGTCGGTCTTGACGGCGTCGATCCCGGCGGTGACGGCCCGCTTGATCCCGTCCCACAGCCTCGCCGAGGTGGATTTCACCCACTCCCAGCCCGCGGCGATGATCCGTTTGATGTCGTCCCATTTCCAGATGATGAGGGCGACTAAGCCGATGACGGCGGCGATGACCAGGGCGATCGGGCCCATGGCGATCAGCCACGCGATCGCGACTTTTGCGGCGGCCAGCAGGGACTGGACGCCGAGCATGATCCACGCCCCGACCTGCACGGCGACCGAGGCGACCACCGACGCCGCGGCCTTCGCGGCGTTGAACACCCAGACCGCCGTGGCCTTCGCCGCTGACGCCACCGACGAGACCACCATCTTGGTGTTGCTGGCGACCCACACGGCGGCGGTCTTGGCGTGCGTCGCGGCGGCCTTCGCGCTCTCCCACGACATCTTGCTGAGCGGGACGATCAGGTTCGCGAACCCGGAGGCGAGGTCGCCGACGCCCATGCCGATGAGGAGCAGGGCCTCCGCCGTCGAGCCGGACTGGGACTCCAGCTCCTTCATCTGGGCGGTCAGTGCAGCGGTCTGCTCCTCCGTGGCGTCCTTGATGGCCTGAGCCTGGTCGGCGTAGGTGTCCTTGACGTCCTTCGCCTGCTGGTCGTAGGTGTCGCTGGTGGCGTTGATCTCGTCGCGGTGCCGGGCCTGCATGGCGGCGATGAACTCGGCCGACGCCTCCGACTCCCTGGCCGCCCGCAGCTCGGCCGCCTGCTTCTCCTTGAGGGCGTCCAGCTCCTCCCGCTTGTTCTCCTTGATCTGGGCGAGCCGTTCCTCCTCCTGCTTCTTGATCGACGCGAGCCGGTCCTCCTGGGATTTCTTCAACCGGTCGACCTCGTCGCCGAGCTGGGCGATCTGAGCGGTCGTGTCCGCCGTGAGCATCTTCCAGCCGGCCATCGAGTCCTGCACGCCGGTGATCGAGTCGCGGAACCCCATGGCTCCGGTGTCGATCGCGTCGAACCCGTCGCGCACACCGTCGAACCCGCCGAGGCTGGACCGCATCGACTGTCCGAGACTGGCCGCCCCCCCGTCGACGTCCTTGAACGTGCGGAGCAGTTGGGACGCGTCCCCGGCGAAGGTCAGCGTTGCCTTGCCGGCCACTACCCGACACCCCCGTCGGGGAGCCCGGCCCGGCGGACCACGTCCCGGATTGATTCCTCCAGCACCGCGGTGAACTTGCCGGAGTCGCGGAGCTGGAAGAACGACAGGTAGAGGTACCGGCCCCGCTTGCGGAACTGGCGGACGACGCTGTTGTTCCGGCCGACACTCCCACCGAAGTCCAGCCATGGGTAGTACGGGGCACGGGACGACCCGCCCGACACCCGGACCAGGGTCCTGGTGGACGCCACCCGCAGCGACCCGGCCGCCCGCCCGGACCTGGTCGGGACCTTCGGGCGGGCGTCGTCGATGACGAGCTGAGCGGCGACGTTCATCGCCTTCCGCAGCTCCTTGGCCAGCTCGTTGTCGGCGACCTTGAGGGCGCGGGACAGCTCACGCAGACCTTCGATCTCTACCGTGATCGGCTGTCCTGGCATCTACGTCACCTCCTCCGCCTGCTCTTGCTCTTGGCCTTCGCCTCGGCCAGTTCCTGCTCCTGCCGGCGGCGCATGTCGTAGGCCCGCTGCACCAGGAACTCGGCGTTGGTCATCCGGGCCAGAAGCTCGGCCCGGGTCATGTGCAACTTCCGGGCCAGGTAGATCTCGTACTCCAGGCCCGGGTCAGTCAGGAGGCGCTTGAAACGCCTCCTTGCTGGCGCCCTCCTGGACACCGGAGAGTCGCTGGATGGCCTCGACGAGGCCCTGGACGTAGCCGGACCCGACCCGCTCCATCCACGGCCCGACCTGGGTCATGGTCAGGGACGGCTGGACGAGGCCGTGGCAGATCCCGAGCTGTTCAGCCTTCGCGACCGAGGTGTTCGGGTCGGCGATCAGGTGGACGATCCCGCGGGGCAGTGCCCGGATGCGGACCTTCTTCCCGTCCGGGAAGACGTAGTCGTCCTCGTCCGTGCCCACGGCGAGGAGGTCATCGGCGGATGCGTACTCGCTCATGCCGACTGGGCGGTGTCGGTGATCGGGCCGGTGATCTGGAACTCGGCGGACCAAGTGACGATGTCCTCGGCCGGGCTCGACTCGCTGTAGCTGGTCAGGATCGCTGAGAACGAATCCTGGGGGAGGCCGGACCCGGTGCCCTCCACCTGCCGGATGATGGTGACCGCACCACCACCCCGGAGGCCGGTCAGGACCGGGCGGGGCGACGTCGAGGCGGTGGTGTCGTACCAGCCCTCCATCGAGAACGTGCCGTCCAGCAGGCCCTCGGTGTAGGTCTTGGCGTCCCCGGTCGGCTGGTACCCGGTCGTGTCGTGCACGTCCGTGCTGAGCCCGAACTCGGAACTGCTGATGTAGGTCGACAGGTCGACCCCGTCGACCGAGACGAACGTGTCCTTGCCGTGCTTCCTGGCCATGGGGCCTCCAATCAGGGGGCGTCGGACGGGCCGACGACATCGAGGTCGAACACGTAGGCGAGGTAATCGACCCCGCCCACGGTGAGGACGTCCGGGCGTGCGGCCCGGGCCGTGACGACGTCCGCAGTGATGAACGTCCAGTCGTCGAGGGCCTGGCGGATCGACCACGCCCCCGCACCGGCCATGTACCGGCCGATGTTCTCCAGGGCCGCCCGCTCCGACACCCTGGCCACCGCGACGAACAGGGGCATGTCGTAGCGGTCCTGCCCGCCGTTGTACGCCTGGTCCAGGTCGATCTCCGGGTAACCGACGATCACGGCCGGAGCGGTGATCGAGTCCGGGTGACCGGTGTGGGCCCGGAGCCCGTCGATCGGTGCGAGAGCGTCGGCGATCTCGGCCATGACGTCGACGAAATCCATCAGCCGATCACCCCCTGCATGTCGAGCACGGCGCCGACGGAGGTGACGACCCCGGCGGAGGCGACACCGGTCATGATCCACAGGCGCCGCTCGACGGTGCGGAGCCGCTGCTCGTGGTCGTCGACGATCTTGGCCAGGGCCTGCTCGATCCGGTGCATCCACCGGGCCAGCTCGGCGTTGCTGATCTCGTCGTCGCCGGTCACAGCATCGGCCAGTCGCGTCGGTACGGGCGGAGCATGGCCTCCACGTCCGGGTCGACCTTCGCCAGCAGGCGCACCTCGGAACCCATCTCCGGCGAGCCGGCCACCCCGAACGGGGCCTCCCGCCGCTTGTGGAACCGGGCGCCCTGGAGCAGGGCGGCCTTCTGGACGGTGGCCGGGACCGCGGTCCACCCCCACCGGCCGGTGACGGTGACGGTGTATTCACCGACGCCGAGGGCGGGGGCGGTAGCGGTGCGGGTGTGGACCCGCTCCCACGGTCGGCCACGCTCGGCGGCGTCCCGTGGGAGCAACTGGTAACCGGCGCCAGAGGCGAGGGTCGACCCGGACGACGTGACTACCAGCCCCGTAGTGGTCATCAGGTCCGGGATGCGGATCTCGTACGCCCCGAGGCGGGGACGCCACCGGGCCACCAGGGTCCGGGCCTGCACGTCGTCGAGCTGGCCGAATTGGCGGTTGGTGCAGTGATCGATGGCGCGGGAAGCCGCCTCGGCCGCCAGGGCCAGTTCCACGTTGTCGTCGGAGTCCGGGATCCGCAGGTGTGCGGCCAGTTCCGACGCCGTGGCGTAGGCGGGCTCCCACGCCACCGGTCAGCCTCCCAGCTCGGTGGCGAGGTCCCGGAGGGCGTCCCGGGACAGGTCCCCCGGGTCGCCGCCGAGACCGACGACGTAGCCGGCCCACTCGTCCCGCGACGCGTTCCCGGCCGGCCGGACAGGGCCGTCGAGGAACGGGGGCGGGGCGACCACCGGGCCCGGGACCGACGCCCGGACCCGGACCCCGACCGGGGAGAACAGGCCCTCACGGCCCTTGACGATCGGGTCATCAGCGGCGTACAGGTCGCCGGGGCAGACGACCACCCCGCCGACGCTGAACGCCGCGTCAGCCCGCACCACCTCGGCCGACATCAGGCCGCGGTCGGGATCGACAGCACCCGGAAGGCGTTGTCGTCGATCGAGTCGGCACCGGTCCGCAGCCACCCGTACAGGCCACGCTGACCGGACGGCCGGTTCGTCGCGGTGTGGAACAGGTGGGGGACCAGCTCGATCGACATGCCGACCCGGTCCACGATCAGGTACCGGGACCAGTCGCCGACAAACAGGACGAAGTTGTCAGCCGTGGCCGCGGCGTTGAGGTCCACGGCGTCGTCGACGTTGCTCGCCTCGTACGCCCGCCACCCGAGCAGCCGCTCCGGGGTGCCGCCACCCAACTGGGTCCACAGGTTCCCGCCGCCGGAGGTGTCGAACTGGCGGATCGTGTTGTACGTGCCGAGGCCAGCGACCCACGCAGCCATGTCCGCCGACGCCCGGTACCGGGGCGGGAGCTGGCGCTGGAGGTTGTAGACGTCGGCCACAGCGAACGTTTCGCCGGTGGCCGGCGCCACCTCCGACGCCGAGCCATCCAGGGCCGTTTCGATCCCGGTCGGCTGACCCGACCCGGTGCCCTTGATGTGGGCCAGGGACTCCAGCCGATCCCGGGCGTCGACCATCGCCGCCCGCAGGTCCGACTCGATGCCCATCCAGTCCCCGCCGATCTCCTCGGAGAACGGCACGAACACCCGCATCTTGTGGACCGGGACCGACGGCTGAGCCAGGGTGATCGAGTCGTCCGACACCTC
>Ga0075331_1000145_pt1 | contig 14720 bp, 13 predicted proteins | sample MayberrySE_TuleA_FD_120090 | JGI IMG/M metagenome (GOLD analysis project Ga0075331, IMG submission 120090) | Natural and restored wetland microbial communities from the San Francisco Bay, California, USA, that impact long-term carbon... | ecosystem: Environmental > Terrestrial > Soil > Wetlands ... | reverse complement strand
CAGAATTAACAGAATCGACACAATAAAGTAGCAAATCTTGCAGAGAATGACCTCCATTCATAACTAAAAGGTACATGCCTAAACACTAGATCACATTTCCCACATAATTTCATTCAAATCATTTAACTCCAAGATACCGAGTTTTCGCATCGACAAGCGGAGTATAAGGACAGATTCATGAGCACGTTAAATTAATCAATTGGCATGACAACCGGAGAGTTGTCTGCCCCTTGCATATATACAGAAAATGAAACTATTCTAGATGACTTCTATACCAAAACTCGAAGATTTATACGTGGAATCCCATTTACTTTGTTCGTACTCAGTCCGAAGATGGGTCCCACCGGTGAAACAGGTCGTAAGAATAAGCTACCGTTAATTAGATTGACATCAAATTTCAAATCTGCCTGAGCTTCTATAGGAAGATGGATCGCTTCGCTAGTTGTACCCACAAGAATAGAAAGATCTGTCTTCTCCCTAAGAAACGACAGTACGTTTGTCTGGTGTTGCCTAAGCTCATTATCAAGTGATTTCAAATATTCATAATTGAAGATACTTAACATCAAAGATTCCGGATATCTTTTTCGGGCCATTTCTATACTCCTCTCGATGAAGCTATACTGAGAGTTCTTTACGAGAGAATATTGGGTAGGATCAATATTCTGCTCGATTTCTGAGTCTTTGATGTCAGACCACAAGGTTCTGAAAATGTTATTGTCAGGGAAATATCCTAGATAGGATCTAAGAATCGCCATAATCGTCTCCGGTATAGCATGGCTAATTGGTTGGATAAGGACTGGATTATTTCTTTTTATGAAATTGGATATTGTTCTTGCAAGAAAGGTTGTTATCGCAGCCACGTGGATACTGGGATCAAATCTGAATACCACAATTCCCTTTCTGGGAAACCCTCCTTCTATAACTGCATCCAATTCGGGATATCCTGATCGAATCCGCCCAAGCCCTCCAAAAGAGTAAGACTTCAGCGAATTATCTTTTCGCCGAGGTATGTCGTTTTGTAAAACTAGGTTGTTAAGAACATATTCAGAAGGCTTGTAAGTTTGAAAGCTGGTAAAGATGCTATTATTAAGCGAAAAATTATATATCTGGTTTAATATTTTCACTCCTCTTAACTTGATCATTCTTATTTGTCGCAATCTGCATGAATCGTATGTAGATTGATCTAATTCCACGATACCATCAACTAAAAAGTCAAGTGTACTGTACGAAGTATCCTCGCTTATGAAGATCAGTTTAGCACCTGCCCTTTCACGCCATGTTTGCAGGACTCGTTCATTATTTAGCCTAGCCTCCTTATCCATAAATGAAGCTATAGCATCCCAGCTATCGATAATTATTATGGGAGCCTTAACATCCATAAGCTCGTTGGTTATACGCTCAAATAACGATTCAGGTTCATCAAGGCGTGCATCTTCGAACATGGACATTTTGTACACCTGCTCTTCATGGTTAGAGGTGGGTTGGGGTTTTATTGCTTGAACAAAATGTTCCAACCATGGATAGTATGTAAAGAGCTGCTTAGGAGATACTCTTGTAGAAATATAGAAAAAATTGCTTGCCTGACCTAAGGTTTTGAGAATAGTCAATGAGAGAGTTGTTTTGCCAGTACCAGCCTTTCCCTTGATAAGAAGAGCATAGGTATCGCGTTTAACAAAGCGCTCTAATTCATCAGGGATTCGGTTTGATCTGGGGACAAAACTATGCCTAGGAGGTTCATTCATCGGGTATTAGGGAATAAGTAAGTCATGCTACTACAAAAACCATTTCAGCTGCTACGGTCACATGATGTGTACAAAGGTACAGTCTAATTTTTCTTCTTCAAATAAGGATAGCTTTAGGGTCACGCTCGGCTACCAAGGTTCCAATCCTCTTTGGAATGAAATCGCATCAATTAGACCCTCGGCATAACCTACACTCAATACCGCTAGTTCATTTTTTCCCTGATTTAGAAATTTCTCGGCATCTTGAACATAATATTCCGCATTTTCGAGTACGGCGTTAATTCCTTTGTATTGTGTTGAATCTGTACGCAGTCGCTTTCTAAGCTCATTTATTGTCTTCTTAACGGAAGGAACATACTTTTCAACCATTCTTGTAGAAATTTTCGAAACACGCGAAGAGTTTTCAGTTGGCTCATCCAATATAGAAGCTATATTTGAAATCGCTTCCTGTTCTACGAAATGTAGTCGTCCAGGCACTATTAAGGAGTGAGGGCCAGTTCCGTAATTTGTTTCTAGAAGGGATCGGGCCTGACCTGAAATGATCTTTTTATCTGCTCTTCCAATTCTTGACGCAACAATTACGTAGGTCTCCTCCGTGAATGCCCGACTCCTTTGATCCTTTTCGACGTCCAACAACATCTTGATCGCATCATTAGGATCCAGAAAGAAAGGGGAAATGTTATCCTTTGTTTCGTTATATTCGGTCAATATTAGGGTATGATTTCCCAATAATAAATTATCAAACAATGTGTTGTAAACACTAATAGCTGACTGAGGTTCAGAAATTATAGTCGAAGTCCTGCCAAACTTGTAAATCTGTAGCCCGCTCTCCCCGATCAGAGATGTGATCCCGGATGCAGAATGAATCACCTCAACCTTAATGCTTCTCTTTGTAGCTCGTAAGAATAATTCAATGTAAGTAGTAGCAATTAGAGGGTCTCCATACACTATAATAGCTACTTCATTATTGCTGGCTTGCTCAAGGATATCACGACCATCTTCTACAAATAATCTTCCTACAACGTTCACAACATTATCGTCATGCTTGCAGTGGAGTCTCAATTCCATCAATTCACTTTCGGACAGATATCCTGTGAATCTCTCTATATAGATGAGCTTGCAGGTTTCTAGGATTGCTCGACCTTTCATACTCATCCCACCAAGGCCTTCTATCCCTAATCCGATTAACCATAACATTGTATTTTATACTTCACCGCGTATTATCATCTTCCCTAATGCAAATCTTTCTTCAGATGATGTATCCTAGAGATGTGGAATAGCGCCCTGGTATAAATTTCGATGCTCGATATATATTCTTGGATCTTTATTCTTTCATTCGCAGTATGGGATGAGTGAGGATCGCCCGGTCCGTATGTCACTGCGGGCATATTGAGGGCATTTCCTAGAATGTTCATATCTCCAGTACCGGTCTTGCGTATTAGTGAAGGTCTTACCTTGCATATGTCCATGATCGATAAGGAAAGTGCCCGCACCAGCACTGATCTAAATTCAGCCTCAAATGGCTCCGTCCGATCTTCGGTCCTGTATTTTATAACACTCCCATTAGATTTGGAAACCCTTCTTATCACAGAATCTAATCTCTCCAGAATTTCATCACAAGTGGTTCTCACAGGTATTCTGATGTCTATTGTAGCTTTGCATCGCTGCGGAGTGACATTGTGACTAGATCCACCCTCTATTTCTGTGATCGCGCAGGTCACGGAGTCAGATCCACCCGTTAGAGATTCCCTTCCGCATAATTCAGCCCTTAACTCATTCCACAGAGCGGAAATCTCCTCAATAGAATTCCTTGCCATCCAAGGTGCACTAGCATGAGCGCTGTTCTTTACATCATATACAAGTCTTACCGCTAACCTCCCTTTATATGCAATAGTAATCTTGTCAATACCGCTGGGTTCACCGAATATTGCATAATTCACGTTCAGGTTTCTAGAAACAAGATGCTTTATCCCTGTTGCATTTCCTTCTTCATCGACCACCGCAGCAAAGATTATTGTTCCACGCTGTTTAGGAAACTCCGACGCTGCGAGTAACATCGAGATTAGTGGTGCTTTCGCATCAGATGCTCCTCGACCATAGATATATCCATCTTGTATTCTGACTGGGATACTTCCAGGAACAGTGTCCATGTGACCGCAAAGGAGGATCCTTGGTTCTCCATTACCCTTCGTAGCAATCATGTTTCCGACACTGTCTATGTATGCTTCTTCAAATCCTAACTCATCAATGCATTTTTCCTTAAGCGAAATAGCAAGTGATGACTCGGACCTGGATGGTGTATACTTTTCAAGAGAACCTTTTAGAAATTCTACCGCATAACCGTAAGACACCAATTCTATCGATTTCTTGTTCCTGTTGAGTATTCAACAACAAGCGAGGGTATATCTACCCCAGTTACCCGTACCGTATTTTTGAACTCTGTGGTGCTATTAACTTCATGTACCATTAATCCTACCTCGTCGCTCTCCATCAGGTCCACTCCAACGATTTCTCCTCGAACTGCATCTGACGCTTTTAGGCATAGGTCTTCCAATTCGTTGGTAACTGTGCATGGTTCAGCCTTGCCTCCAAGGGCCATGTTAGTTTTCCATTCCTCGTGTCCAGAATATCGATAGATGGCTGCTGCGACTCTGTTTCCAATTACTATCGCTCGGATATCTCTAGGTGGTCGTTTTACAAATTCTTCAAAGAAATAAATTCGATAAAGTGGAAACATATACTCTCTGCTTTCAATAACAGCTTCTGCAGCGTCTTTGTCACGTAGTAATCCTATCAATCTTCCCCAACTTCCTACAGTAGGCTTTATGACCACAGGATATCCGATTTCCTCTATTGCTGACAAAGCAGACTCCTCCGAGAAGGCCGTTATGGCCTTTGGTGTCTTGATGCCGTTCTTCCTCAAGGTCACGTGTGCAAATAGTTTATTGCCACAGATGTTCGATGTTTCAAACGAATTTATCACTCTATACCCAAGGCCTTCTAACATTGAAGTTGAATGGATACTCCTGAAATAGCTAACACAGCGTTGGATAACAGTACTATTGGATGATATATTATCTATTTTGTCTTCTAGTTTCAGAGATAATGCTTTACAATCTAACATAGTGACGTTTGTTCCTTTTTTCTTCGCTGCTTCGAATAGAGCCTTTTCTTCCCATCTGATGTTATCGTAAAGAATTGTGAGAGAAGTTGTAGGCGTAGTATTAATTTTCTCTTTGCTCACTGACCCCAGTCCTCACCGACAACTTGGGCCGGTTTGATGTCAAACCCTTTCTCACGTTTTAATAGTTCATAACTTGCACCACAATCTGCACAAGTCACTATCTCTCCTTCCATTGAATCTTCTGGAATCTTTACTTCAGCATCACATTCTGGACATTTTACCAATTTTCTTATCTTTCCTCAGTCTTAACTTTTGCAACAGCATCATTAAGTATCTTTCTCTCCAGCCTGTCATCTAAGTACAACTCGAGTACGTCTCCCATTCTAAGTTCCTTTAAGCCTCGAGCTAGTGTCTCAGCTTCTTTCTTACCTGTATTCAATCCTAAAAGCGACAGTAAATAGCCTGCCCCATTCTTGCCTGCCAATTCCCCGAAAACTATCTTACGTCTATTTCCAACCAATTTAGGATCAATTATCTCATAAGCGGCAGGATTTCTCAGGATCGCAGCAAGATGTGTTCCAGCCTTGTGTTTGTACGCACTGTCACCGACGACAGGTTTCGATTCAGGCGTTTCTAGATGTGTGTACTGGGATATCGTTCTGGAAAGGTCTTTTAACATGTGAAGTCTCAAGTCAGTTCTGCATTCGTATATGAAAGTCAATGCTACCGCAGTTTCTGCCAACGATGGAATGCCCGTTCTCTCCCCGAATCCGTCGATTGTAGTATGGATTTGATCAGCTCCTGCGTCACATCCAGACAATGCATTAGCTAATGCTAGTCCTACGTCATTGTGACAGTGAACGTCAAGAGAGGTCTTGGCCGCATCTATGTGGCCAAGAATCAATGTTACCATTTTGTGCATCCCTACGGGCCTCATGATGCCCACAGTGTCAGGAAGGCTTATCCTTTCAATTCCTCTCTTACTCATTTCTACACACATTTCTACCAAAAAATCAGGGTCAGTTCTACTTGCATCCTCCATTGTGAACCTCGATTTCATTCCGTGCGATTTAATATAATCTGCAACTTCTAGGGCTCGAATCTTAGCTTCCTCTCTTGAAATTTTTAGTTTGGAAGCCAAATGAACGTCAGATATGCCTAAATAAGTGGCCACCCATGTTGCGCCACAGTCTATTGCCCGATCTACATCAGTCTTAATCGCTCGGACATGGGCTACTATATCTGCCTTTAGTCCCTGCCTAATGATAGTCCTAGTAGCTTCATAGTGATCGTTGGAAACTACTGGGCTTATCTCTATCTGATCAACGCCAAAAGAATCAAGCATCCATGCAATCTGTATTCTCTGTTTGATAGTGAAAGATACCCCGGGATGCTGTTCTCCCTCTCTCAAAGTTGAGTCTAGAATTCGAATTCTTCGCGAGCTGAGACCCTTTGAATCATTGTAAAGATTCGCGAAATGGTTTGGATCATCTGATTTTAGTGACAACTAATAACAATAAGTTCATCTTTCGCACATGTTATAAACCTTTTCGCAACTGAATCGACTAATTACGTTGGCGGCAACAGCAATTCTCGATGGCCTATTACGGAATGTTGACTATAATCGCAAAGGAAATATTACTTAATGTCGATTTCAGATTCATCTAATAGTTTTTAAAATAATAACCGTGTTTGTGTCTGATACCCCTTCAGTTTTTCGAACTTCGTCGATACACTTGTTAATCTCAGATATAGAAGGTGCAGAAATAACAGCGGCTATGTCGTACTGTCCTGTAATCTCATAGATAACTTCTACACCCGCAAGCCCCATTAGTCTGCCGGAAACCAGTGAGGTGTCCGATGTTGAATTGACAGAAATCAGAGTGATGGCGCTTGTTTTATCACCACTATTTATTTCAACCGTAAATTTCTTGATGATTTCCCGGCTAGTTAGGTTCTTTACCCGTCTCCTGACCGCCGACTCTGATAGGCCAATTTCATTTGCTATTTCTACAAAGGCTCTTCTAGAATCTGACTGAAGGATCTTGATTATCTTGAGATCGATAGGATCCATGGACTCAAACAGATCTTTTTTCTTCCTCCAATGATAACAGCTTGTCTAAGGTCGCAACGAATTTCGACACCAGTTCCCTATCAATTAGCAATGGCGGTAGTAACCTGATGATATTTCTGCCTGAATACAACATCAGAATACCATTTGAAATCCCGTCCATAAGTATATTTCTCACATCAAATCTCAATTCTAATGCAAGCATCAATCCTAATCCCCTTACTTCTCTGACTATTTTGTGTTTTTCTTTTAGCTGAACCAATAAATCCTTGAAATAGTGTCCAGTATCTGCCGAGTTCTGGATCAATCCGTCGAGAACCAGGGCATCAATTGATGCACTTGCAGCAGCGCAACCTAGTGGATTACCAGCAAACGTCGAAGAATGTTCACCAATTTTCATACTCTCCATTATTTCGGGTCTTGTTATGGTTAATCCCATAGGAAACCCTCCTGCTATACCTTTCGCGACGCAGACTACGTCGGGAATAGTATTCCAATTCTCAGCTGCCCACATTTTGCCCGTTCTACCAAAACCCGATTGTATTTCATCGAAAATCAAGACGAGAGAATGTCTCGAACAAATCTCCCTGACCTCTTGAATAAATCCCGGTGGAGGCACTATTATTCCGCTTTCGCCTTGCACAGGTTCCAAAATGACAGTTCCAGTCTTATCATCTATCGAGTCTATCAGTTTGTGAGCATTTCCATAAGGAACAAACTTAATGTGGTCCAGCAATGGCTCAAAGGGCCTTCTATATTTTTCGCTAGAGGTCACGGATAAAGCACCAAAAGTTTTTCCATGATAGCCTCCATTCATCGAAATTACTCCCGGCTTTCCACTATACTTTCGTGAGAATTTGAGTGCTGTTTCAACCGCTTCTGCGCCTGAATTTGAGAAAAATATCTTGTCAAGGCCAGATGGGACTACTTTAGATAGTTTCTTGAGCATAGTTGATCTGGCAGTATTATAGGTCGACATGTGGCAGACCATCAGTTTTTCTATTTGGTCTTTGATAGCATCGACGACTCTATCGTTACAATGTCCCACCAATGCTACCCCATAGCCCGCCATACAATCAATATACTCTTTTCCTGCATCATCCCATACTTTGGCACCTTTTCCGCGGTCGATGACAATAGGAAATCGTTGGTACAGGTGCCCCAGGAAGTCATCCTCACTATTCATGTGCTGTTATCACCGTGCAATTTTGATGAGCTAATAATTTGGATATAGGATTTTCTCTTGATCCGCTGCCAACTATGGCCTCCCCAACGCCTAGCTCCAAAGCTTCAGTGCATGCTAAAATTTTCTTTTCCATTCCAAAACCGATCTTGGGAAGCATCCTCTTCGCCTCACCTAGAGTCAGATTTTCAATCAGTCTCCCGTCAATTAATAGGCCTGTTACATCGGTGAGGAATATAACCTTGTCTGCTCGCATACTCCCCGCTAGATGTGCGGCTGCTCTGTCCCCGTCAACATTAAGATATTCAAATTCTTCTCCTAATGCGATTGGTGAGATTACGGGAACAAAGTCTTTGTCAAGTAGGACCTCAATAAGCGAATTGTTTACGTGGTTAATTTTTCCTGTATAACCTCCATCAATAGACATTTTTCTTCCCTTGTCGTTGATGATCAACAATTTCTTCTTACGTTTGGCCCTTAGAAGACCACCATCTACCCCAGCAATGCCAACTGCATTTATCCCCTCTTTTAGCAGCCTTGTCACGATTGATTTGTTCACTTGGCCTGACATGATCATCGTGTATGCTTCCGCGGTGTCCCAATCAGTGTATCTACTTTTGATTCCTCCTGGCGACACTATAAATCGTTGCTTCACGCCTAACTTAGTAGCAACACTAGTAACCTGTTTTCCTCCCCCGTGTACAATAACTATCTTTTCGTTGCGCAACAACAACGCTACCATGTCATCAAAAATAGAGGCATGCAAACTATCAGATACTATACTACCACCAATTTTGACTACTATCATACCGGAGTAATTGGCGTGAATTTCAGTCCCTCTACTTCATTGAACCCGAATATCACATTCATATTTTGAATCGCAGACCCAGCAGCGCCCTTCATCAAATTATCGGATGCTGCTAATGCAACTATTCTCTTATTGTCCTCATCAATGTCAAAACCGATATCGCAGAAGTTTGAGCCGATAAGAAACTTGGGATCGGGGAATTTGTACAGTCCCTTTTTATCTCGTATTAGACGTATGAAGTGCTCGGCACTATAGGATGCACGATAAATTTTCCAGAGCTCCAATTCTGTGACATCTTTTTTCATAAAAACGTGGTTAGTGGTTAGTATACCTCGTACAATGTTAACAGCGTGAGGAGTCATACTGACCTTGACGTGGCTCCTTGTAACTGTTTGTAATTCCTGCACTATCTCTGCTGTATGTCTGTGTTTGGCTGGTTTATATGGCCTAATTACTCCATAACGCATAGCGTGATGTGTACCTGCGTTTTCACTTGCGCCTGCTCCTGATGAGCCAATCTTGCTATCTACAACGATGTGGTCAGTGTCAATTAGATCTTTTTCAATTAAGGGTCTTATCGAGAGCAGTGACGTAACTGCCATGCATCCTGGGCAAGAAACTAGGCGTGATCCCTTTATCTTTTCCCTATTGAATTCTGGGACTCCATACGCTGACAAAGATAGCATCTCGGGGAATGGATGTTCCCATCCATACCATTTGACGTAATCCTTAGGATCCTTTAGACGAAAATCCGCTGAAAGGTCAATAATTCTCATTCCGCGATCATAGAGATCCTTTACGATACTACTGGATTTGCCATGAGGAAGCGCGGTAAAGACGAGATCACATTTATCTGATAACTTTTCTGTATCGAGGTTCGAGAAAGTCAGATCTATGAACCCTTTTAGACTTGGATGAACACGATGAACAAGCTCGCCAGCTTTTTGTCTGGAGGTTATCATGTTCACCTCAACTTTTGGGTGAGTAGATAGCAGCCGCAAAAGCTCTCCTCCTACGTAACCTGATGCTCCGATAACACCTACCTTCATATACTATTTTCATCAGTATGATCTTTTTAATCGTTTTATGAATTTTTATGTCTTGATCTTGTCATATGCTTGTTCAACTGACACCCATGAGCTTATTGATTCTTATTCCAATCACAAAGCAATGCCTTGTCTGGTCTTATTGTCGAATCAACTATCTGCTGCAATGTAGACTCCAACGGGAACATGTCTGATTATCCAAGCTATAACCATCTCCATTCTCGTCATCATCATATATACATGGATCTTTTTCGTTGCTAGACTCTGTGTGTTGGAATTACCAGGGTTAATCATGAGCGGCATGTTCACTCGTGTTTGCTGTGACATTTTTGTTGAATTTTAGATACAGTTAGAGTCTAACGATTGGCATGGCAAGAATTTGTGCTCAAATTCGGCAGACCATATCATTCAGCACATCTGGGCGACATTTATCATCGCCTCAATCTTCTCCTAATGGCTCAAATTTTGATATAATCTTGTTAGAAACGACTGATTGCTTTCCCCATAATTCTATGAATCCCTTCGCAAGCCTTTGATCGAAGACTGATCTCTTTGAATAGGTAGCTGTATCTGGGTCGTAAATAGCATTTTTTGAACTCCTTCCAACGACTCGGCAAGAACCATTTTGAAGTCTCAGTCTCACCTTTCCATTTACCCTTGATTGGACCCTATTGATGAACTCATCCAAATCCTTTCTCAAAGGTTCAAGCCAGAGGCCTGAGTAGACCAGCCAGCTCCATTTTTCTTCTATTGTCCCTTTAAAATTGATCTCATGATCAGTAAGTACTAAATTTTCCAGATCCTTGTGACATTCAATGAGTGAAATAGCGGCAGGTGCTTCGTACACCTCGCGAGACTTGATACCTACAATCCGATTCTCAACCAAGTCCACAATACCTACCCCATGAGAGCCAGCTATCTTGTTCATCTCTTCAATCAAATCCAGAAGATTCAAACTATGGCCATCCAAAGCCATTGGTATGCCTGATCGAAACTCGATCTCTATGTATCTTGCTTCATTGGAACGGTTCTTGACAAAGTGGAATATACTCTCAGGGGGCTCTACGCTTGCATCCTCCAATTCTCCACCTTCAATGGCCCTCCCCCATAAGTTAACATCAATACTATAATTTTTAGCCTCCAAGGGGATAGGGATGTTTTCTTCCATGGCAAATCTGAGCTCTTCATCACGAGTCAAATTCATGTCTCTGATAGGAGCAAGTATATTGAGGTCTGGATTAAGTGATTTTATAGTTATGTCAAATCTAACCTGATCGTTCCCTTTACCAGTACATCCGTGTGCGACGAAGTTTGTAGCTTCGGTGGCTGCCACCTCGACCAATTTCGATGCTATTAGTGGACGAGCTAAAGCAGTTGCCAGTGGATACTTCCCCTGGTAGAGCGCATTCGCCTTAAGGGATCTGCTAACATAATCGTTTGCGAATTCTTCCCTTGAATCAATATGAATATGCCGAGCTGCTCCAATCGCAAGAGCCCTATTTTCGATTTCATTAAAGTCTTCATCCTGTCCACAATCCACTGTTACAGTCGTCACAATAGCATCATGAATTTTCTGCAAATATCTTATGCATACCGATGTATCTAGACCACCTGAATATGCTAGAACAACTTTTTTCTTGACCATTACCAACGCATGCCATTATTACTCTAGATTTATGTTTTTTGGTCTTAAATTATTTTATCGACAAGCTATCTAACAGACTTTTCAGGAAATCATGTGGTATCTTCGCCACTGATTGTTATTTCACTATTTTTTCGTCCTGGAAAAGAGAGTATAGGAACTAAAATGTATCTTGCATCAATCAAGTACTGATCATTAGTATTGAATAGATTGTCTGGAACCAGTTGGAGGTATACGTCGCATCATTTTATTCTTCAAAGAAAAAATTTGATGTCGAACAGTTAGATCGACAGGTTCCATAATATCACCTTGCGCCTTGATTTGCAAACTGTTGACTACTAGTTGTCTACCAACGGAGATAGAATAAACTTCGGGAGATCATCATATTGAGGAAGATAGCATGAAGCTGCACGACTATGGACAACCAAGAAATATGTATCTGAATTGAGTTCTGTAATATTCTGTCAGTAGGCTAATTCAAGCAAATTCACTCAAATGCAACCATTTCGTGTTCCAGTCTAGCTCAGAACAGATTTATCATCCGCTTGTTGCTAACTTATCGTGTATAGAAGATATACGCTTGAGGAGGTTAAAAGGAAAATCTTCGGTCTTCTTGAAAATCAAATGACAGGTATGTCTGGTGTCGAATTGGCGGATAAAACTGGTATCAATCGAATGACGATTACAAAGTATTTGAATCTATTGTATTCAATCGGATTGATCAGAAAGAAGAAAATCGGGACAGTCAATGTGTGGTTTCTTGAATCCGGGTTGAATTATCCTGGATCTTTTATCAACTATAACGATCTGCAGCAGAGATTTATGAATGCGATTTTAATAGGTAGTGATGAGTTGTCATCGAAATTGATCATGAATGCATTAAACTCAGGAGCAGATAGACTGAAGCTCCTCACAGATGTCTTCCTGCCGACAGTTAATACTATTAGTGAGCTTTATAGCAGAGGGAAACTGAACAGGGTAGAACGAATAAGCTGTCAAAGCGTCGTGATAGCGATCTTGGATTTCATCAAGTACAGTATTTACAATGGCGAAAAAAGATCTGAAATTTCTGCCCTAGTTGTCTGTGGATCTGAAGATGCAATTATTCATTCAAAGATTATCGATTTGTCACTTCGCTTTGAGAACTGTGACACACGATATATTGGCAATGTCGAAGGGGCACTTGATCCATTCTTCGATATCGATTTTCAGCGCTACGCAACTAAAATATGGGGAAACAAAACCGGAGTTATCATTTTGTGTATTTGCTCATCTGTAGAGAGTTCAATCCGCTTTCTGTATTCCGCGGCTCATGTGCTTCGGAACAAACTTACCGCTCGCCTCATCTTATGCTTAATGACCAATAGTGAACTAAAGGAAGCACATGATTTTGAACACGCAGATCACATTGCATCCGACCCCTTTGATCTACTCATGTGGCTAAGGGACTTACTTCAAAAATAGTACTACTTATTCCGCTTCTTCACTCCTCAAACGCTAAATCGTCTGCTCACACGCACACCAAACATGCATGTATATGAATTTCTTTTTGGCTTGGTTTATCAGGTTGTCTAGAGCTATCATTACCTGGAAATATTTGTGACTGGACTGAGGCGAAGGCCATACAAAATTAGAGTGATTCGGCACTCGATCCATTGCGAAGTATTATTAGCATAGAAGCCAATACTGCTAGAAACTATTGGAGAAATAATTTGCTATCGTTCTAATTCAAAATCCTAACTTTACCAATTGTTTTAAACCTCTCTTTTTGAATCGTACAAAGGTTACATCTATTGGATATCGCGAAATCAAAATATTCTGGTGTGAATGAATCGGATAAATTTCTTGTCCATCTATAATCAAGTTGGTGTCATAGTTGCTTTCGACAACGATATTTTCAACAGGAACAACAATACTTGGCATTCGATTAATTGATCCTACTGGAACAATTATTAGAGATTCTAGATTCTCTTGAAGTAATGGACCACCTAGAGAATAACAATGACCGGTAGAACCGGTAGGAGTTGACACCGCAACACCATCCATTCTTTGCTTAATTTCATCTCCCAGAGTATTTATAGAGAAGTATGGGGTTCTCGTATCACTCGATCTTGTACATAAGATCTCGTTCAGTGCAGGAAAAGTTTGTATTCCATCAACGGTTGCAAAAATTCTGAGTCGTCGTTCCAGAAGATAATCGCCGCTGAGCGTGTCGTATATAGATTTTTCTATCATGTCTGCACCTATCTCAGACAGAATGCCTCTATTTCCTCCAATATTCATGGGTAGTATCGGCGTGTTGGGTGGCACTCCTCTGCATGCCCTTAGAGTTGTCCCGTCACCGCCGATAGCAATCGCGATATCTATATTAGCTTTTTCTAAGTCTGAATATGATGCTGGAATTGATCCCTGAATAGATAATGGTAGGATTGAATATGAGCTGATATTGGCCGCACCTAAGATCTTGACGATAACTTGAGCGGTCTCCTGCGCTTCCTTGCTGTTCACCTTTGTTGCAATGGCCACTTTGTGGATGTCCTCAGACATGAGCTAATAGAAAATATCACTGAGCATACACTTAAATGCATTTACATCAGTGTTGAAAAAAAACTGTCCAATTTGTTTTCTGAGGGAACCCACACGAATAAATAACACAGGATTTGAACATCAATAGCACAATAATGGGCCGATAGCTCAGCTTGGTGGAGCGTTCGACTGATAATCGAAAGGTCGAGGGTTCAACTCCCTTTCGGCCCATTCTTCTCATTTCTTTCTAAAACTATCATTATTTACGAATTAAAAAAGACAATTGAGATTAGACATGGACGGTCCCATGATAATTAATATTCTAGACTCGATAATAAAATAGCAGAACTATGGGAGCCTCTCGCAAATGCCCAAATTTTTTGGACCTTGGAATCTATGAAAGACCTTATATGCACAAACAAAATGATGTGTCAAGAAGAAAGGAAATTCATAATGCACGCACATCTTTTCAAGCATACGTTCTGGGATGCGAGAGTGGGCAGAAAGAGATTCCCGATCAGCAATCAGTAAATACTACAATACGATCTTGCTATAAAGTGTTATGAATAATCTAGTAT
>Ga0075331_1000144_pt1 | contig 14729 bp, 10 predicted proteins | sample MayberrySE_TuleA_FD_120090 | JGI IMG/M metagenome (GOLD analysis project Ga0075331, IMG submission 120090) | Natural and restored wetland microbial communities from the San Francisco Bay, California, USA, that impact long-term carbon... | ecosystem: Environmental > Terrestrial > Soil > Wetlands ... | reverse complement strand
TACGCAAGCGCCTCGGGCACCAGAACAGCCCACACCGTCAGCCCGGCCAGCAGGTCTGGTCCGATCTGATCGCGGCCATAGCCCTGGAACGAACTGAGCAGCGGCAACCTCACAACACGAGCACAACAACTTCGCGGTCCGCGACAGAGCCCAAAGACCCCGCCTGAGCGGTGCCCCGGCCCTCCGGAAGTCCTCCTGACCATTCGAGTGCATTTGCGCGGGTCGATCGGGTCCCGACCGGCGTGGTGAACACGGAACCGGAGTCCGGCCATCGAGGTGCGCCGAGGGACACGATCGCTGATCGACCGTGACAACCATCCGGGCTCGGTGTCGAATTGAGCCAGTGCGAGCGAGCCGGGGCAGGTTCACTCAGGCATCCGCCATTCCTGGAGAACGGAGCGGAGCAATGAAGGAAACCACACGACGCTCGGCGCAGACACCGCAGCGAACCGCGAGGATTCCGCAACAAGCACAGGCACATCCGGCACGGGGGAGCGCCCTGATGGGGCCAGAGGAAGCCTTCGCGCGGATGGAGGAAGACCAAGCAGATGAGCTCACGGCCTACGTCCTCGGTGTGCAGGCCGTGATCTGGGGCATGCAGTGGGTCAAGGCCATTCGGGTTATGCATGGGGCGACAGCGCCGCTGCCGTCCGGTACGACGCCCTCGCCGGTCGACCCACGGCCGCACGGAGTCAACGTGTGGGGCCATCCGCGCCGCCTGCTTACGGACAGGGTTCGCGTGATCGAGACGCCCAACACCGAGACGCTGTACTCCATTGCCATCATCGACCTGGCGGACGGGCCGGTGGTCATCGTGCACCCTGACCTGGGCGAGCGCTACTTCCGGACCTCGATCTGGGAGGTGCACGGAGATGCGCACACGGTCAGCCAGAAGCAGGACGGCGGCCACCCGGCGCCGTACGCGCTCCTTCCACTCGACTGGGATGGTGACCTACCCGCGGACCTGAAGAGCATCAGGGTGCGCAGCCGCTACCTCGTGGCCGAACCGCACGTCGCCGTGTACGGCCGGGATGACGTCGAGAACGTGGTGGCGCTGCAGCCGGGGTTCCGGCTCGTCTCCTTGCGCGACTGGGGGAGTTCGAACCAGCCGATGGATCCCGGTCCACCCATGCGTCAGCTTCAGCGTCCCGGGACTTCAACGCCGCCCGAGCTCATGTACTTCGAAGAATTGTGCGAGACGCTGAAGGACATCACGATCAGGGGTGACGAGACGGCATTCGCCCGCCAGCTCGAGGCGATTGGTATCACGCTCAAGGCCGGCTTCAACTGCGACCGGCTCGGTGAGGCGACGGTCGCGGGTCTGCGACGCGCTGTGCTGGACGCACAGAGCGTCATCGAGCACAAGTCGCGGACACTGGCACCCGTCCAGCCTGGTGGCACCTGGGAAGTCAGTCCGAATCTGGCGGGCCTCGACGACTGGCTCTTCCGTGCCGGGGTGGGCTGGAAGCACGTGTGGGGTGACTCCCCGAGCGAGCTGGTCTTTCCCATGGTGCGCAACGACGCCGACGGCCACCCCCTCCACGGCAGCAACAACTACGTTCTGCGCTTCCCGCCAGGACAACTGCCCCCCTCCCGGTACTGGCAGATCACCATGTACGACCTCGCAGGCTTTCTGGTCGCCAACCCCATCGACCGCTTCTGCATTGGCAACATGGCGGAGAAGCTCCAGCCAGACGGCGACGGGACTCTTACCCTCCTGTTCCAGCACGAGTCCCCCGGCACCGAGCGGGAGATGAACTGGCTGCCTGCTCCGGCGGAGGGGTTCTTCTTGATGATGCGTATGTACCAGCCCGAGGAGCGGATGTACCGGGGGGACTACACCGTCCCGCCCGTCGGAAGGGCGATCTGAACCAAGCGACCAGGCGGTCGGCTTCACCGAGAAAGGACGCCGCCGCCCAGTGGCTGGTGAACTTCGCGATCTCCACGACGTTCCCCGCGATGGCCGACCTCGGCCTGTGGTTCGCCTACGGCTTCCAAGCATCGCGTTCCATTGACGAAAGCCACGAATCCGGCATACTGGCCGAACACTGACACCGACGGGAGAGGCCACAACATGGGTGCGCAGATCAGTTCGATGCGCCGGATCGCAGCGGGGGCGGTCGCAGCGACGATGCTCCTGGCTGGATGCGGGGGCGGGCTCGGAAGCGAGGCCCAGACCGTCGAGGGGCCTGTCAAGATCGGTCTTCTCGTTCCCCAGTCGGGTGTCTACAAGTCCCTCGGCGATGACATGAAGAACGCCTGGGAGCTCTACCTCGACCAGCACGACGGTCAGCTCGGCGGACGCGACGTGGAGACGACCCTCGCGGACGAGGGCGAGGAGGCCAGCACCGGTCAGGCTGCGGCCGAGCGCCTGGTCAACCGCGAGAACGTCCTGGCGGTAACGGGCGTCGTCAGCTCCGCGACCATGAACGGCGTCGCGGACATGTTCGAGAGCAGCCAGATCCCGCTCGTCGGGTCCAACGCCTCGCCCACGACTCTCACTGACGTGGAGTACATCTGGCGGACGTCGTACGTCAACGACGAGCCCGGCAAGGCCCTCGGTGAGTACGTCGCCGACAAGGTCGACGGATCGGTCTACCTGCTCGCCGCCGACTACCAGGCGGGCATCGACGAGGTCGAGGGCTTCAAGGAGACGTTCGGCCCGGCCGGCGGCGAGACGGCCGACGAGGTCTACACGCCGTTCCCCACGACCACGAACTACCAGCCCTTCCTGGCCAAGATCCGCCAGTCCGACGCCAAGGCAGCGTTCACCTTCTACGCCGGCGGCGCGGCCGTCGACTTCGTCAAGCAGTTCAAGGCGTTCGGCCTCGACAGCCAGGCCGACCTGTACTCCGCGGGCTTCCTCACCGAGGGTGGGGTGCTCGATGCCCAGGGCGCGGCGGCGGAGGGTGTGCTCACGTCGATGAACTACAACCACGACCTCGACAACGAGATCAACAAGGAGTTCGTCGCCGCCTACGAGGAGGCCTACGACAAGAAGCCCACCACGTACGCGATGGCTTCGTACGACGCAGCCAAGGTGCTCGACATGGCCATCGCGGAAGCAGGTGACGACCTGACCTCCACCACGCTCAACGAGGCGATCGGTGGACTTGGTGACATCGAGAGCCCGCGCGGCACGTGGCACTTCAACGACATCGGCACACCCGTCCAGATGTGGTACCTGCGTGAGGTGCAGAAGGTCGACGGTGGCTACTCCAATGTCGTGATCGACGAGCTCGGCACCCTGGGCTGACCTCAGTGCTCGACTGGTTCGACGCCAACCTCGTCACCATGGTCGACGGCGTGGCGTACGGTCTGCTGCTCTTCACGCTGGCCGTCGGTCTGTCGCTGATCTTCGGAATGATGGACGTGCTCAACCTCGCGCACGGCACGTTGTACCTGATCGGCGCCTACGCGGCCTACGCGCTCTCGGACGGCAGCTGGACAGGTCTCCTCATCGCCCTGCTCGTGGGCGTCCTCGCCGGTGTCGCCGGCGGGGGCGTCCTGGCGGCGCTGACCCAGCCTCTCGCGCAGCGCGGGCACCTGGACCAGGCGCTGCTGACCCTCGGCATCGCGTTCATCGCCTCGGACATCTTCTCCAAGATCTTCGGCAGCGAGGTCCTGCCGATCAGCGTTCCGTCGCAGGTGGCCGGGAGCATCACGGTCTTCGGTCAGGTCTACCCCGTCTACCGCCTTCTGTTCATCGCCATCGCAGGAGGCCTCGCCGTGATGGTCTACCTCCTCTTCGAGCGCTCCTCGCTGGGTGCCCTGGTCCGTGCCACCGTGGCTGACCGGGACATGGTCCGCGCCAGCGGAGTGGACACGCGGATCGTCATGTTCGGCGTGTTCGCCTTCGGTGCAGCCCTGGCCGCGCTCGGTGGCGTGCTGGGCGCCCCGATCCTCGCGCCCGGTCCCAGCGTCGACGAGACGGTGCTGGTCCTGTCCCTCGTCGTGGTCGTCGTGGGCGGACTCGGCTCGGTGACCGGCGCGCTGCTCGGCGCGCTGCTCATCGGCCAGGTGCAGACCCTCGGGGTCGCGCTGATGCCGGTCTACGCCCCCTTCCTGATCTTCGGGGCGATGCTCCTCGTGCTCGCCTGGCGCCCGCAGGGGCTGATGTCGTTGGTGGCACGGGCATGAGGGCGGTCACGATGCGACGCCTCGGAGGAGTGGGCCTGTTGCTCCTCCTGCTCGCTCTTCCCTGGATGATCAACCCCTACGCGATCTCTACAGTGACGCGGATCCTCGTCATCGGTCTGCTGGCGATCAGCGTCAACCTCCTGACCGGGGTGACCGGGCTGCCCACCCTCGGCCAGTCGGCCTACTTCGGCATCGGGGCCTACACGGGTGCAATCGTCTCCACGACCCTCACTGCAGTGGGGCCGGCCCAGATGCTTCTCGCCGCTCTGGCGGCCGGTGTGGCGGCCGCGGTGACCGGTCCCGTCGCGATGCGGGCGCGCGGAGTGTCCTTCCTGATGATCACCCTGGCGATCGGGGAGATCGCGTACGTGGCGGCTCGTCGGCTCGACATCACCCACGGGACCGATGGCTACGCGGGCATCCCGCCCGTCGTGCCGCTGCCCGGGTTGCCGGCTCTCAGGCTCGACGGACTCGTCTACTACTACGTGCTCGGCGGCTTCCTGCTGGTCTTCGGGCTGGTCATGCTGCTGCTGCGCTCCCCGTTCGGGCTGGCTCTCCGAGGTCTGCGTGACAACGAGTCCAGGCTGAGGGCAGTCGGCTACCCCACGAGTACGTTCGGCGTGGCAATCTACTGCATCGCCGGCGCCATCGCCGGGGTCGCGGGCTCGCTGTGGACCTCGACCCAGCAGTTCGTCGCACCCGGGGACATGGGCTTCTCGGTGGCAGCCCTGGCCCTGCTCGCGGTGGTGATCGGCGGCCTCGGCTCGATGTGGGGCAGCGTCGTCGGGGCAGGTCTCGTGGTGCTGACCCAGGACTACATCGGCGGGTACCTCGCCGGCTACGGCATGCTCCTGCTCGGCGTCCTGTTCGTCCTCGTGGTCTACCTGCTGCCGCGCGGGATCGCCGGCCTGCCGCTGCCGAGGAGGGTGAGCGCATGACACCGGCGCTGGAGCTGGAAGGAGTCTCCCAGCACTTCGGCTCCCTGCGTGCCCTCGACGGGGTGTCCTTCTCGGTCGCCCCGGGGAGCCGACACGCAGTCATCGGCCCGAACGGAGCCGGGAAGTCGACGCTGTTCGCGCTCATCGCGGGCGCGCGAGCCGCGACGGCCGGGCGCGTCCTCGTGGACGGCCACGACGTCACCGAGCTGCCGGAGCACCGTCGGGTGCAGGCCGGCGTGGTCAGGACCTTCCAGCACTCCTCGCTGTTCCTGAAGTGCACGGCGCTGGAGAACGTCGTCCTCGCAGCACAACGCAAGGCCGGGCTCTCCTGGTCGATGTTCCGCCCCCTCAGCCGGCGCACCGATCTCATTGAGGCTGCGCACGAGCTCCTGGAGCGGGTCGACCTCCTGGACCGACGTGCAGAGGACGCCGGGTCGCTGTCGCACGGTGAGCGTCGCCAGCTCGAGATGGCGGTGGCTCTGGCCTGTCGACCACGGCTGCTGCTCCTGGACGAGCCGGCCGCCGGTCTCTCCCCTCGGGAGACCGGCCGCCTCGGTCAGGTGGTCCGCGAGCTTCCCCACGACGTGACGGTGATGCTGGTCGAGCACGACCTCGACCTCGTGTTCGACCTAGCCGACACCGTCACCGTCCTCCACCTCGGACAGCACCTGGTCACCGGGACGCCCTCCGAGGTCCGGGCCTCGGACGAGGTGCAGACGGCCTACCTCGGTGCCGGTGACTCGAGCGACCTGTTCCTGGAAGGTGCCCCGTGAACGACTTCCTCCGCGTCCGCGACCTCCGGTCCGGGTACGACGGCTCCGCGGTCCTCCACGACGTGAGCATCGACCTCGGTCACGGCGAGGTCCTGGCGCTGCTGGGACGCAACGGCGTGGGGAAGTCGACGCTCGTCAACACGCTGATGGGCCTGGTCCGGACCTACGGAGGCTCGGTGCAGGTCGCGGGCAAGGAGCTCGCCGGTCGCCGTCCCGACGTGGTCGCGAAGGCAGGTGTCGCGCTCGTGCCCCAAGGACGCCGGGTCTTCGCCCCACTGACGGTCGCCGAGCACCTGGCCATCGCCGAGCGGCCCGGGCGGTCCGGGCAGTGGACCCGCCAGACCGTGCTGGAGCTGCTCCCTCGGCTCGGCGAGCGCCTGGGCCATCGTGGCGACCAGCTGTCGGGCGGGGAGCAGCAGATGCTCGCCATCGCCCGGGCACTGCTGGCCAACCCCGATCTGATGCTGCTGGACGAGCCGTCCGACGGGCTCGCGCCTGCCGTTGTGCAGCAGGTGGGTGATGTGGTGCGCAGCATGTGCGCCACCGGGATGTCGGTGCTCATCGTGGAACAGGACCTCCGGCTCGCCTTCTCGGTCGCTGACCGGGTGGCGGTCATGGAGAAGGGGCAGGTCGTTCTCGACACCACCACCGAGGAGTTCCGCTCCGATGCAACCCGCGCCCGGGCGCTCCTCGGTGTCAGCTGAGCCGGCCCGGAGGGGTGGCCCGCAGCTTCCGGAGGACCCGCGCGAGGTGCTGACGCGAGCGGCGAGACCCCCGGACGCGGTGCTGCCCTACGGCCCCCGTGCCGAGCAGCTGCTCGACGTACATCTGCCGCCCGAACCCGGACACGGCCCGGCGCCGGTGGTGGTTCTCCTCCACGGCGGCTTCTGGAGGCAGGCCTTCGACAGAACCCACACCAGGCCGCTGGCCGAGGCGCTCTCCGCGGAGGGACACGTGGTGGTGACGCCCGAGTTCCGGAGGGTCGGCGGTGCCGGCGGCTGGCCCATGACGTTCGAGGACGTCGTCGATGCGCTGTCGGCCGTGAGCACGCTCGGGGAGGCCGTGCCCGGGCGGGTCGCTCAGCGGCCGCCGACGCTGGTCGGCCACTCGGCCGGCGGCCAGCTCGCGATCTGGGCAGCGCTGCAGGACCACGCGAGTCCGGTGCACAAGGTCGTCGCGCTCGCACCCGTGGCGGACCTGCGCGAGGCGTACGACCGTGGCCTGGGCGAGGGCGCCGTCGCGGCGCTCATGGGCGGAAGCCCCGCCGAGCTGTCAGAGGAGTACGCCGCTGCCGACGCCGCTGGTCTGCTCCCCGGGAGTGTCCCCGTCACGGTGGTGCATGGCGCGCTCGACGAGCGGGTGCCCGTCGAGATGTCCCGGCATCTGCGCGGTGTGGAGTACGTCGAGCTTCCGGACGTCGAGCACTTCGGGCTCATCGACCCGCTCTCACCGGCCTGGCCCACCGTCCGCGCCGCGGTGCTCCCTCAGACCTAGAACGCCGCGGTCGGCTGCCACAGGCCGTGGATGTCGCGCAGCACTGCTACGACCTCCCCGATCGTGGCGTAGGCCGTCACTGCCGCGATGGTCGCGGGAAGGACGTTCTCGCCCGACTCGCTCGCCTTCCGCAGGTCGGCGAGGGCAGCCTCGACGGCCTGCCGGTCCCGGCGCTCCCGGACCTCCGCGACGGCGGCCACCTGGGAGGCCTCGACCGTCGGGTCGATGCGGAACACCTCGAGCGGCTCCGTGGGTGCGGGGTAGCGGTTGACGCCCACAACCGCCCGCTCGCCGGACTCGACCTCCTGGGCGTGCTCGTAGGCCGCGTCGGCGAGCTCCTGGGCGAACCAGCCGCTCTCGATGCAGGCGAGCGCACCGCCGCGCTCCTCGATGTCGGTCATCAGCGACTCGATCTCGTCGGTCAGCTCGTCGGTGAGGGTCTCCACGGCGTAGGACCCGGCGAAGGGGTCGAGGGTCTCGGTGAGCCCGGACTCGAACGCCACGACCTGCTGCGTGCGGAGTGCGAGGGTGGCAGCGGCCTCCGTCGGCACGCCGAGGGCCTCGTCGTAGGCGGAGACGTGCATCGTCTGCACTCCGGCCAGCGCGGCCGCGGTGGCCTCGAGCGAGGCGCGCACGACGTTGTTCAGCGGCTGCTGGGCAGTCAGCGTGGAGCCCGCGGTGAACGCGAAGATGCGCAGCTGCTGGGAGCGCTCCGCCTCGGCGCCGTACACGTCACGCATCAGGTGGGCCCAGACCCGTCGCGCCGCGCGGAACTTCGCGACCTCGGGCAGGAAGTCCATGGTGATCGCCAGGAAGGTGAACAGGGTGGGTGCGACCACGTCGACGTCCACCCCCCGACGGACGCACTCGTCGAGGTAGGCCCGGGCGTTGGCGAAGGTGAAGGCGACCTCCTGCGCGGCGGAGGCCCCCGACTCGCGGATGTGGTAGCCGCTCATCGCCAGCGGCGTCCAGTTCGGCACCCGCGCGGCGCAGTACTCGATGGTGTCGACTGCCAGTCGGAGCGACGGCTCGGCGGGGAAGATCTGGGTGCCGCGGGAGATGAACTCCTTGAGCACGTCGTTCTGGATGAACAGGCCGAACTCGTTGGCGTCCACGCCACGCTTCTCGGCGAGCGCCAGGAACAGGGCGGCCCAGACGTAGCCGATGGAGTTCGCGGTTGTACGGACCTGGCTGATCTCCTCCAGCGGGATCTGGTCCATGAGGATCTCGATGTCAGCCAGGGAGTCGATCGCGACGCCGACCCGCCCCACCTCGCCGGCAGCGCGCGGATCGTCGGAGTCGATGCCCATCTGGGTGGGCAGGTCGAGGGCGACCGAGAAGCCGGTGACCCCGGCGTCGAGCAGCCGGCGGAAGCGCTCGTTGGACTCCCTTGCGGTACCGAAGCCGGCGTACTGCCCCATGATCCAGGGGCGCGGCTCGTCGGACACGCCCCGCGTGTAAGGGAAGCTGCCGGGGCGCTCCGCGGAGCCCGTCGCGTAGTCCGGCCGCAACCTCGGGCGTCGCCCGGTCACGACGCGCTCCCCTCGAGCTCGGCGCGCAGGGTCTTCTTGGCGATCTTGCCGGTCGAGTTCAGCGGGAACTGCGGCACGACCCGCACCTCCTTGGGCTTCTTGTACGACGCCATGCTCGCCCGGCAGTGGTCGATCACGCGGCGGGACAGATGCTCGTCGTCCCCGGCGGAGCCGTCCTCGGTGGTGACGACGGCCACCACTCGCTGTCCCCAGTCGGGGTCGGAGACGCCGATCACGGCGACCTCCGCCACCCCGGGGACCTCGGCCACGACCTCCTCCACCTCGCGTGGGTAGATGTTGTAGCCGCCGGAGATGATCATGTCGCCCACCCGGTCGATGAGCCACAGGTTGCCCTCGTCGTCCATCCGTCCCAGATCCCCGGTGTGGAGCCAGCCGTCCACCACGGACTTCGCCAGGTCGGTCCGGTTCTCGGCGTTCCAGTAGCCCTTCATGACGTGGTCCCCGCGCGTGACGACCTCCCCGGGCTCACCGGCGGGGACCGGCTGACCGTCACCGTCGACCACCCGGATCTCGACGCCCAGTGCGGGACGGCCGGCCGAGGACAGCAGGGCGGTGTCGCCGCTCAGCCCGCGCTCGTGGGCGGCCGCGTCCAGGACCGTGACGGGTGGGATCGCCTCGACCAGTCCGTAGTACTGCACGAGTCGGGGCGTTATGCGGTCGTGGGCCTGGCGCATCTGCTCCGGCGTCATCGGCGCTCCGGCGTACCCGAGCATGCGCAGGCCGGCGTACGTCTCGAGGCTGGTGCCAGGCGTCGCCAGCAGGCGGGACACCATCGTCGGCACCACCGCGGTGTGGGTGGCCCCGCGCTCGGTGACCGCCTCGAGGAACGTCTGGGGGTCCCACCCCGGGAGGACGACCTGGCGTGCACCCGCGACGAGGAACGGCAGGACGAACAGGCCGCTGGTGTGGGTGATGGGCCCGGCGTGGACGTAGACGTCGTCGTGGCGCGGCGGGCCGCCGAGCACGTCGTGCGTCATGTTCACCACCGACGCGAACCAGTTCCTGTGGGTGCGCTGGGCCCCCTTGGGATGGCCCGTCGTCCCGCTGGAGTAGTGCAGGCCGCACAGGTCGTCCGGAGCGACCGGCTCGAGGCGGCGGGAGGGGCCTTCGGCCACCAGCTGGTCGTAGGGGGTGCCGGGCCCGTCGCCGATCACGACGACGACGTCCATCTCATCGCGGATCGAGGCGGTCTCGTCGGTGAAGCGGGCGTCGTAGACGAGCGCGCGGGCCCCGGAGTCGGCGGCGATCCGCTCCCAGTCGGTGGTGTGCAACCGGTAGTTCAGCGCGGCGCGGACCAGCCCCGCGGAGCGGATCGCCAGGTCGGTCTCGAGATAGGTCGTCGAGTTGCTCTGCAGGTCGAGCACGCGGTCGCCCGGGCGCAGCCCGAGGTCGCGCAGCGCGTTGGCCAGCCTGACCACCCGGTCGCCGAGCTCGGCGAAGGTCCGGGTGCCGTCCGGGCTCTCGGTCGCGACCCGGTCGCCGAAGCGGCGGGCAGCGCGGGTGACGAGAGTTCCGACGTCCATCAGGCGTCCTCCGGTGCGATGTAGGCGGCGTCGAGGATGCGCACCCCTTCGCCTTCGGGGAGCACGGTCACGGGGTTCAGGTCGAGCGAGAAGCCGGCGGGCCAGGACTCGACGACCGCCGCGAGACGTACGACGCTCTCGACGAGCGCGGCTCGGTCCGCGGGCGCGGCACCCCGCAGCCCCCGGAGCAGCTTGCCGAGGCGGGTCTGGTCGACCATCTCCTCGACGTCCTCGGTCGTCACGGGAAGGAGTCGCAACGCCACGTCGTCGACGAGCTCGGTCAGGATGCCCCCGGGGCCGAGCGTGAGCACCGGGCCGAGTGGGCTCGCCGTGACCCCGACCAGGGCCTCGACTCCGGGGGGAACGAGCTCCTCGACCAGGACCTGGCCGCCGAGGGAAGCGAGCTGCTCGAACGCTTCCGGCGCCGTGTCCGCGTCGATGTCGAGGAGTACGCCGCCCGCCTCGGTCTTGTGGGTCAGACCAGGCACGACCGCCTTGAGGACGGCCCGGCCTCCCACGTGCCCGACCGCACCACGCGCGTCCTCCCCGCTCGTGACGAGTTGCCCTGTGGGCACCGCCAGCCCTGCGTCCTGCAAGAGGGCCTTGAGCTCGGACTCGCCGGCGCCGTGGGCCGGGGGCGGGACGCCCGGGTTCATGGTCGCCGTCGTCGGACCAGGGGAGTCGATCGCTGTGTTGTCGACCTCACGCCGGGTGCTGACCTGGTGCAGCGCCGCCGCGGCCCGCACCGCCCTGGCCGGAGTCGGGTAAGCGGGGATGCCTGCGGCGCGCAGACGTCGCGAGGCCGTCGGTGCGAGGTGGTCAGCGCCGGTGCGGGCGACGAGCACGGGCTTGCCACTTCGTCGCGCGGCGCCGTCCAGGCCGGTGACGACGTCGTCGACGTCCTTCCCGGTCAGGACGCAGAAGCAGGCGAGCACGATGTCGACCCCGTCGTCGTCGACGAGGGCGCTCAGAGCTCGGTCGAAGAGGTCGGGACGGCTCATCACCGTGGCTGTCACGTCTACGGGGTTGGCGGTGGAGCCGAACGCGGGAACTATCTCGTCGAGGACGGCGACGGTCTCCTCGGAGAGCCTGGCCAGCTCGAGGCCGTGCTGCTCGATCGCGTCGGCGGCGAGGATGCCGGAGCCGCCCGATGTGGTCACCACGGCGACCCGCGGGCCGGCCGGACGTCTCGGCTGGGCGAAGGTCTCCCCGATGTCGAGCAGCTCCTCGACGTCGGCTGCGCGTGCGATGCCGAGCTGGCGCAGCGCGGCGTCGGCCACCCGGTCACCTGCCGCGAGAGCCCCGGTGTGCGAGGCCGCAGCACGCGCGCCGGCCTCGGACCGACCCGCCTTCAGGACGGCGACGGGCAGCCCGGAGCTCGCCACCGCGCGCAGGCCGTCGAGGTCGTCGAGGGACTCCACGTAGGCCAGCAGTCCCTCGCACCCGGGCTCGGTCGCCAGCGCGTTCATGACCTCGAAGGCGTTGACGTCGGCCTCGTTGCCGGTGTTGACGACCCAGCCGAGTCCCAGGCCGCGTTCGTAGGCGAGGCTGACGGCGCCGTACCCGAGGGCGCCGCTCTGGCTGACGAAGCCGAGTGGCCCGTCGACGAGCTCGGTCCGGTCGCCGGAGAAGAGCGGGCTGAAGGACGTCACCTGGCGGTTGGTGACCCCGACGCTGCCGATGCAGTTGGGGCCTACGAGACGCGTGCCACCGCGCCGCGCCCGCTCTACAAGCTCGGCCTGGGCAACTGCGCCGGTCGTCCCCGTCTCCGCGAAGCCGCTCGAACAGACGATGACCACTGGGACGCCAGCGGCCACGCAGTCGTCCACGGCGCCGGGTACGCGGTCCGCGGACAGCAGGATCATCGCGAGGTCGACGGGCTCCTCGGCGTCGGCGAGGTTCCGCACCGAGCGGATGCCGAGCACGTCGGCCCCGTCGGGACGGACCGGGACTATCGTGCCCTTGTAGCCGTAGCGCTGCAGGAACTCCACGGGGAGCCGGCCAAGCGCAGAGGCGCTGTTGCTCGCCCCGATCACGGCGATGCTCCGGGCGGACCAGAGGGCCGTGAGTGGTTCAGACATCGCCAGCACGCGAGACGTCCGGCCGCCAGCGGGCGTGACGGGTCGCGACGGGGCCCTCCCGGGTGAGCTGGAGCCGGGGCTTGGGCCCATCGGTTCGCCCGGCCTGCGGCTGTCGGCTGCCCGCCTGCCACGGGAGGGGCCAGGTGGCTCCCGCTCCCTTGTACTCCTGATCCGCGGCAGCGTGGAGGGTCCAGTTCGGGTCGTAGAGGTGGGTCCGGCCGAGTGCGCACAGGTCTGCCCGGCCGGAGAGCAGCAGCGAGTTGACGTCGTCGTAGGAGGAGATCACCCCGACCGCGATGGTCGGGATGCCCACGCGGTTGCGGATCGCGTCGGAGAACGGGGTCTGGTACGACCTCCCGAACGCCGGTGTCTCGTCGGGGGTCACCTGGCCCGTGGACACGTCGATGGCGGCGGCGCCGGCGTCGCGGAACAGCTCCGCGACGCGCACGGAGTCCTCGACGGTGATGCCGCCCTCGGTCCAGTCGGTCGCGGAGATGCGCACGGTCATCGGCTTGTGCGCCGGCCAGACCTGCCGCATCGCGGTGAACACCTCGAGTGGGAAGCGCATGCGCCCCTCGAGGTCGCCGCCGTACTCGTCGGTCCGTCTGTTGGTGACAGGGGAGATGAAGGAGGAGAGAAGGTACCCGTGGGCGCAGTGGAGCTCCAGGAGGTCGAAGCCGGCGGACTCGCCCAGGCGTGCGGCATCGACGAACTCCTCCCGCAGCCGGGCCAGCTCTGCGTGGGCGAGCTCTCGGGGGACCTGGTTCACCGCCGGGTCGTAGGGGAGCGGCGAGGGCGCCACGACCTCCCAGTTGCCCTCGTCGAGCGGCTGGTCGATCCCGTCCCACATGAGCCTGGTGGAGCCCTTGCGCCCGCTGTGGCCCACCTGGAGGCCGATCTTCGCGTCGGACTCGGCGTGCACGAACTCGGTGATCCGGCGCCACGTCCGCGCCTGCTCCTCCGACCAGATTCCCGTGCAGCCGGGGGTGATCCGGCCGGTGGGGGACGTGCAGACCATCTCGGTCATCACCAGGCCGGCGCCTCCCAGCGCCTTGCCGCCGAGGTGCACCAGGTGGAAGTCGTTCGGTACGCCGTCGACGGCCTTGTACATGTCCATGGGGGAGACGACCACCCGATTCACCAGCTCCAGCTCTCCGAGACGGAACGGCTGGAACATGGGCGGCCGGGCCTCTCCGTCGGAGAAGCCCCGTGTCTTCTGCTCGTCGGCGAACCAGCGGTCGACGGACGCGATGAACTCGGGGTCGCGCACCTCGAGGTTGTCGTAGGTGACGCGACGGCTGCGCGTCATGATGTTGAACGCGAACTGCTCGGGGTCCTGGTGGGTGTACTGCCCGAGGTTCTCGAACCACTCCAGGCTGGCCTGGGCCGCTCGCTGCGTGGACAGGACGACCGGCTTGCGCTCGGACTCGTACGCCTCGAGCGCGGCGTCGAGGGTGTCGTTCTCGGCGAGGCAGGCCGCGAGGGAGAGGGCGTCCTCCATGGCGAGCTTCGTGCCCGAGCCGATCGAGAAGTGCGCGGTGTGGGCGGCGTCGCCCAGGATCACGACGTTCTCGTGGCGCCAGGCCTCGTTTCGGACCGTGGTGAAGCTCGTCCATCGGGAGTTGTTGGCCATCACCTCGTGGCCGTCGAGCACGTCGGCGAACAGCTCTTTCACGACGGCGATCGACTTCTCGTCCGAGTCGCCCGGCGACCACTGGCGGTCGTCGAAGACGTCGAAGCCCGCCTTGCGCCACACCGACTCGTGCATCTCGACGATGAAGGTGCTGCCGGTCGCGTCGTAGGGGTATCCGTGGATCTGCATCACGCCGTGGGGAGTCTCGCGGATGTAGAACTTGAAGGCGTCGAAGACCTTGCTGGTGCCGAGCCACATGTACTTCGAGGCACGCACGTCCAGCGTCGGCCGGAAGGTGTCGGAGTAGGCCCGGCGGACCGCGGAGCTGAGGCCGTCGGAGGCGAGGACGAGGTCGTAGGTCGCCGAGAGCTCCTCGACGGGGGGCGCCTCGGTCCGGAAGTGCAGCGTCACCCCGAGCTCGGTGCACCGCTCCTGAAGGATCTCCAGAAGACGCTTCCGGCTCATCGCCGCGAACCCGTGGCCCCCGCTGGTGAGGACGCGGCCCTTGAAGTGCACGTCGATGTCGTCCCAGCGAGCGAACTCGCGCTCCATCCTCCGGTAGACGTGCTCGTCGGCGTGCTCGATGCCGTCCAG
>Ga0075331_1000142_pt1 | contig 14754 bp, 13 predicted proteins | sample MayberrySE_TuleA_FD_120090 | JGI IMG/M metagenome (GOLD analysis project Ga0075331, IMG submission 120090) | Natural and restored wetland microbial communities from the San Francisco Bay, California, USA, that impact long-term carbon... | ecosystem: Environmental > Terrestrial > Soil > Wetlands ... | reverse complement strand
TCGATGTCGGCGCCGGAAGCCAGGACGGACCGGAAGAAGTTGCGGCCGATGCGGCCGAAGCCGTTGATGCCTACGCGAACAGTCACGGAAAACGACTCCCCTTAGTCAGCAGTCAGATTGACGGCCCACCCCCGTCGGGAGCGGCCACGACCGACCCTACCGCGCGCCTCAGAGCGCCTGAACAGGTCGTCCGGCCTACGTGTCGGTAACCAAGGTCCTCTGTCTCGAAACGCCCGGATCGCCCCTGCGACGGCGGGATCTCACTGCTGCTCGGCGAGCATCTCCGGGGTGAGGCTGGACTCGGTGTCGGGGATGCCGAGCTCCTGGGCACGCTTGTCGGCCATCGCGAGCAGGCGACGGATGCGTCCGGCGATGGCGTCCTTGGTCAGCGGTGGCTGGTGGAGCTGGCCGAGCTCCTCGAGCGAGGCCTGCTTGTGCTGCAGGCGCAGGTCACCGGCCATCTTCAGGTGGTCGGGGACGTCCTCTGCGAGGATCTCCAGGGCTCGCTCCACCCTGGCTCCCGCGGCGACGGCGGCCCGCGCCGAGCGGCGGAGGTTCGCGTCGTCGAAGTTGGCGAGGCGGTTGGCGGTGGCCCGCACCTCCCGGCGCATCCGCCGCTCCTCCCAGGCCATCAGGGACTCGTGGGCACCGAGGCGGGTGAGCAGGGCCCCGATGGCGTCGCCGTCGCGGATGACCACCCGGTCCACACCACGGACCTCACGCGCCTTGGCCGAGATCCCGAGCCGCCGAGCAGCGCCGACCAGCGCGAGCGCGGCCTCCGGTCCGGGACAGGTCACCTCGAGCGCGGAGGACCGGCCCGGTTCGGTGAGAGATCCGTGAGCCAGGAACGCACCGCGCCAAGCGGCCACCGCGTCACACCCCGCCCCGGAGACCACCTGGGGCGGCAGGCCGCGCACCGGGCGGCCCCGCCCGTCGAGGAGCCCGGTCTGACGTGCCAGCGCCTCACCGTCACGCACCACGCGGACGACGTACCTGCTGCCCTTGCGGATGCCGTTGCCCGACACCATCACCACGTCGGAGGTGTGCCCGTAGATCTCGGCGATGTCCTTGCGCAGCCGCCGAGCCGCCGCGCCGGTGTCGAGCTCTGCCTCCACGACGATGCGGCCGCTGACGATGTGGAGGCCGCCGGCGAACCGGAGCATCGACGAGACCTCGGACTTTCGACAGCACGACTTGGTGACCGTGGTGCTGGCCAGCTCTGCCTTGACCTGTGCCGTCATCGCCATATGTCCGATCCTGCCACTTCTGGGCCCTTTCCACGAATACTCGCGTCGCCCGACGACAGGCCTGCGGGGCCCGGTGAGCCCCCGTGACAGCCCTGGTCAACCGGACGGCGCCACCCTATGCCTCGCGCAGGAACGACGCATACGCATTGGCCAACTTAACCGGGTCGTGCCGTGGCGTCCCGTCGTCGGCCGCCACGTCGGCCAGCACGAGCTCGCCGCCGAGGGACGCCACCGCCGCACGCAGGCCGGCGGCATCGCCCACCGTCCCCTCGTCGGCGAGGACAACGTCGAGCTTGAGCTCAGGAGCATGGGAGGCGAGCACCTCGAGATGGGCCTCGGGCGAGTAGCCCTCCGTCTCCCCGCTCTGCGGCGCGAGGTTCAGCGTCACGGCCCGACGAGCGGAAGCCGTGACCAGCGCCTGGCGCAGGTCGGGCACCAGCAGGTGCGGGATCACGCTGGTGAACCAGGACCCCGGCCCCAGGACGATCCAGTCCGCCTCCGAGACGGCGGAGAGCGCCTCCTTGCACGCCGGCGGGTTCGCCGGTGACAGGTCGACCGAGAGCACCTGGCCCGCCGTCGAGGCCACCTCCACCTGGCCGCGCACCGTGGTGAGGTCGTCGGCCCGCTCCGGGTCCGCGCCCCGGACCGTCGCCGTGATGTCGATGGGGGACACCGACATCGGCAGCACCGTGCCTCGCGCGCCGAGCAGCCGGGCGACCCAGGCCAGCCCGTCCACGTGGTCTCCGAGAAGCTCCCACAGGGCGACGATCAGGAGGTTGCCGACCGCGTGCTCGTGCATCACTCCGGAGCTCTGGAACCTGTGCTGGAGCACCCTCGCCCAGGTGCGGCCCCAGTCGTCGTCGCCGCACAGGGCGGCGAGCGCCTGGCGCAGGTCGCCCGGCGGCAGGACGCCGAACTCCTTGCGCAGCCGGCCGGAGGAGCCCCCGTTGTCGGCCACCGTCACGACCGCCGTGACTTGCTCGACCACCCGCCGCAGCGCCGCCAGGGAGGCGGAGAGGCCGTGCCCGCCACCGAGCGCCACCACCTTCAGCGGCGCGAGGTCGGGCAGGCTCTGCTCACTCACGTCCCAGGTCACGATGCATCGGCCTCGCATCCAGCCCGCGCTCCCGCATGCGGGCCGCGATCTCCTCCGTCATCGCAACGCTGCGGTGCTTGCCGCCGGTGCAGCCGACCGCGATCGTCATGAACCGCTTGCCCTCGCGCAGGTAGCCCTCGGCGACGGTCTCGATGAGCCCGAGGTACTTCTCGATGAAGTCCTTCGCCTCGGGCCTCTCCTTGACGTAGGCGGCCACCTCGCTGTCGCGTCCCGAGAGGTGCCGCAGCTCGGGCACCCAGTGGGGGTTGGGGAGGAAGCGCATGTCTGCCACGAGGTCTGCGTCGACGGGGATGCCGTACTTGAACCCGAAGCTGACCACCGTCGCCTTCAACGACGTCGTGTGCTCGGTGCCGAACGCCTCGGCCACCTTGTCGGTGAGCTGGTGGACGTTGAGGTTCGAGGTGTCGATGACCACGTCGGCGTCGCCTCGCAGGGCTGCGATGACCGCGCGCTCGCGGCGCAGGCCGTCGAGCAGCCGGCCGCCCTCCTGCAGCGGGTGTGGGCGACGTGCCGCCTCCTGGCGCCGCACGAGCACCTCGTCCGAGGCCTCCAGGAAGAGCAGGGTGGTGCGCCGGCCGGTCTTGCCCTGGGCCAGGACCTCCTGAAGGGAGCCGAAGAACGAGCCGGAACGGACGTCCACGACCACGGCGATGGGCTGGAGCTCACCCTGGCTCTCGTCGACGAGCCGGACGACGTCGGGAACGAGCCGGGGCGGCAGGTTGTCGACCACGAAGAAGCCGAGGTCCTCCAGCTCCTTGGCAGCGGTGCTCCGCCCCGCCCCGGTCATACCGGTGACCACGACGAGCTCACCACGTTGCTCGGGCACGGCGGTCATCACCCCTCCTCGATCTCACCGGTGGCGGTGTTCACGGACACGGTCGGTCTCCTCTGTTCGTCGCCGAGTGCGGCCACGACCGCCTCAGCGGTCCGCCGCCCGAACCCTGGAACGGCGGCGATCTCGTCAACTGTGGCAGCCCGGAGCTTCTTCAACGACCCGAAGTGTCTCAGCAGGGTCTTGCGACGCACCTCCCCCAGGCCGGGAACCCCGTCGAGAGCGCTCTCCACCATGCTCTTGGATCGCCGCGAGCGGTGGTGGGTGATCGCGAAGCGGTGGGCTTCGTCGCGGATCCGCTGGAGCAGGTAGAGACCCTCGCTGGTGCGGGGCAGGATCACCGGGTCCTCCTGGCCCGGCAGCCAGACCTCCTCGAGGCGCTTGGCCAGGCCGCACACCGGGACGTCGTCGATGCCGAGCTCGTCGAGGGCACGCTGGGCGGCGGCGACCTGCGGCGGCCCGCCGTCCACCACGACGAGGCCGGGAACGTAGGCGAACTTGCGCGGCCGTCCGGTCTCGGGGTCGATCAGCATCGGCCCCTCCTCGTCGTCCTGCCCGTTGCCGAGGTCGGGCTCCTGCGCGCGGTCGTCGAGGAGGCGTCGGAACCGGCGGGTGATCACCTCGTGCATGGACGCGACGTCGTTCTGCCCCTCGACGCCGCGCACCACGAAGCGGCGGTACTCGCCCTTGCGGGCAAGGCCGTCCTCGAACACCACCATCGAGCCGACCACCTCGGTGCCCTGGAGGTTGGAGATGTCGTAGCACTCGATGCGCAGCGGCGCCGTGGGCAGGCCGAGCGCCTGCTGGATCTCCTCCAGCGCCCGGTTTCGCGTGGTCAGGTCGCTGGCGCGCTTGGTCTTGTGCAGCCCGAGGGCCTGGAGCGCGTTGCGGGCAACGGTCTCCTGGAGCGCCTTCTTGTCGCCGCGTTGTGGCACCCGCACCGACACGCGCGCCCCACGCAGGTCGCAGAGCCACTGCTCGAGCGCCTCCGCGTCGTCGGGCAGGGCCGGCACGAGCACCTCACGCGGGATGGCGTCGCCTGCCTCGCCGTCGTACAGCTGGAGCAGAAAGCGCTCGACGAGCTCGCCGGTGTCGACGTCCTCGGTCTTGTCCGCGACCCAGCCGCGCTGACCGCGGATGCGGCCGCCTCTTACGTAGAAGATCTGCACCGCCACCTCGAGCGGATCGTCGGCGAAGGCGATCACGTCGGCGTCGGTGCCGTCGCCGAGCACGACCTGCTGCTTCTCCATGGCCCGCTTCAGGGCGCCGACGTCGTCGCGCAACCGCGCCGCCCGCTCGAAGTCCATCTCCGCCGAGGCTTCGTACATCTGCTTCTCGAGGCGCTTGACGAAGCCGGTGGTGTTTCCCGCCATGAAGTCGCAGAAGTCCTCGACGATCTCGCGGTGCTGCTCTGCGGTCACGTCGCCCACACACGGCGCCGCGCACTTGTCGATGTAGCCGAGCAGGCACGGCCTGCCGATCTGCTGGGAGCGCTTGAACACGCCGTTGGAGCAGGACCGCATCGGGAAGACCCGAAGCAGCAGGTCCACGGTCTCCCGGATCGCCCAGGCGTGGGAGTAGGGGCCGAAGTACCGAACGCCCTTCTTCTTCGCCCCGCGGCCGACCATCACGCGCGGGAACTCCTCGTTCACGGTGACGGCGAGCCAGGGGTAGGACTTGTCGTCGCGGTACTTGACGTTGAAGCGCGGGTCGTACTCCTTGATCCAGGAGTACTCGAGCTGGAGCGCCTCCACCTCGGTGTTGACGACCGTCCACTCGACCGAGGCGGCGCTGGTCACCATCGTCCGCGTGCGCGGATGGAGGTTCGCAAGGTCCTGGAAGTACGACGAGAGCCGCGCCCGGAGGTTCTTCGCCTTCCCGACGTAGACCACGCGGCGGTGCTGGTCACGGAAGCGGTAGACCCCTGGCGAGGCGGGAATCGAGCCCGGCGCGGGGCGGTAGGTCGACGGGTCTGCCACGCCTCAAACCCTACGTTGCCGGGCGGACAGTCAGCTCACCGTCACCTGGTCGCCCTCGACGGCCGTCTCGAACGACTCGAGGGGACTCGACGCCGGGCCGCCGACGACCGAGCCGTCCTCGGCCGAGAACTGGCTCCCGTGGCAGGGACAGGTGATCTTCCCTTCGGCGACCGACTGCACCGTGCAGCCCCGGTGGGTGCAGACCGCGCTGAAGGCCATGAACTCGCCCTCGACCGGCTGGGTCACGACGACCTTCTCCTCAAGGAGGATCTTGCCGCCGCCCACGGGTACGTCGGAGGTGGGCACCGTCGCGGTCGCCGGGCCGGAACCGGCCGCCCCCTCCTCCGCACCGGACGGGGACTCGCCGGCACCGCCCGTGCTCTGCGGGGAGGGCTCCGACCCTGTGTCGCTCGCGTCGGACCCGCACGCGACCAGCACGGGCGTCGCGATCCCGGTCAGGGCGGCTCCGCGCAGCACGACCCGTCGGCTCATCTCTCGACCCGTGTCACCCATCACGTCCTCCGACTCCCTGCGACATTGTTGAAGTTCACACTATCTCGGTCCTCGGAGCTCGGGGCTAGCCGCGCTTGACCGTTTTTCGGGTGCTCTTCCTCGCCGGCGCCTTGGCAGCGGCCGTCTTCTTCGCGGCGCCACTCTTCTTGGCCGTCCGCTTCGAGCCGCCCGCGGGCGCGGAGACCGGCGCGGCGCGTCCCTCGAGCAGCGGCGCGAGGAACTGCCCGGTGTAGGAGTCGGGGTTCGCCGCGACGTCCTCGGGCGTGCCCTCTGCGACGACCATGCCGCCCCTGCTCCCGCCCTCGGGCCCCATGTCCACGAGCCAGTCGGCGGTCTTGATGACGTCGAGGTTGTGCTCGATGACGAGAACGGTGTTGCCCTGGTCGACGAGCCGCCCGAGGACGAGGAGCAGCTTGCGGATGTCCTCGAAGTGAAGGCCGGTGGTCGGCTCGTCGAGGACGTAGACGGTGCGCCCGGTCGAGCGCTTCTGCAGCTCCGCGGCGAGCTTCACCCGCTGCGCCTCGCCACCCGACAGGGTGGGCGCCGGCTGGCCGAGACGGACGTAGCCCAGCCCGACGTCGACCAGCGTGCGCAGGTGGCGCGAGATCGCCGGGATCGCCTCGAAGAAGTCGACCGCCTCCTCGATCGGCATGTCGAGGACCTCGGCGATGGTCTTGCCCTTGTAGTGCACCTCGAGCGTCTCGCGGTTGTAGCGCGCTCCGTGGCAGACCTCGCACGGGACGTAGACGTCCGGCAGGAAGTTCATCTCGATCTTGATGGTGCCGTCGCCGGAGCAGGCCTCGCAGCGGCCGCCCTTGACGTTGAAGGAGAACCGGCCCTGGAGGTACCCCCGCATCTTCGCCTCGGGCGTCGACGCGAAGAGCTTGCGGACATGGTCGAAGACCCCGGTGTACGTGGCCGGGTTCGACCGGGGCGTACGCCCGATCGGCGACTGGTCGACGTGGATCACCTTGTCGACGTGGTCCAGACCCTCGATGCGCTTGTGCCGCCCGGGGACCGTCCGTGCGTTGTAGATCTGTTTGGCCAGCGAGGTGTACAGGATGTCGTTGACCAGCGTCGACTTGCCCGACCCGGAGACGCCGGTGACCGCTACGAACATCCCGAGCGGGAAGCCGACGTCGACGTTGTGGAGGTTGTGCTCCTTCGCGCCGACCACCTTCAGCTCGCGGCCCGGGGTGCGCGGTCGGCGCAGCTCGGGCACCGGGATCTCCTTGCGGCGGGAGAGGTACAGGCCCGTCTGGGAGTCCTGGTGGTTCAGCAGCTCCTCGACGGTCCCGGAGACGACCACCTGGCCGCCGTGCTCGCCGGCGCCGGGCCCGATGTCGACCACCCAGTCCGCCGTGCGGATGGTGTCCTCGTCGTGCTCGACCACGATGAGGGTGTTGCCGAGGTCGCGCAGGCGGACCAAGGTCTCGATCAACCGGTGGTTGTCGCGCTGGTGCAGACCGATGGACGGCTCGTCCAGCACGTAGAGCACGCCGACGAGTCCCGCGCCGATCTGCGTGGCGAGCCGGATCCGCTGGGCCTCGCCTCCGGAGAGCGAGCCGGAGGGCCGGTCGAGGGAGAGGTAGTCCAGGCCCACGTCGAGCAGGAAGTTCAGCCGCTCCAGGATCTCCTTGAGCACCCGCTCGGCGATCTGGCGCTCACGGGCGGTCAGCTCGAGGGAGCGGAGGAACTCGGCCGCCTCGTTGATCGGCAGCGCGGTGACCTCGGCGATGTTCTTGCCGCCGACGGTGACCGCGACAGACACGGGCTTGAGCCTGCTGCCCCGGCAGGTTGGGCAGGGCACCTCGCGCATGAACCCCTCGAAGCGCTCCCGGCTCGTGTCCGACTCGGCCTCGCGGTGCCGGCGCTCGATGTAGGGGCGCACTCCCTCGAAGGACGTGTAGTAGGAGCGCTCGCGGCCGTAACGGTTGCGGTGGCGCACGTGCACCTTCGTGGAGTGGCCGTCGAGGATCGACCTGCGCGCCTTGGCGGGCAGGTCCTCCCACGCGGTGTTGAGGTCGAAGCCCAGCTCGTCGCCGAGCGCCCCGAGCAGCCGGGTGAAGTAGTCGAACACGTGGGCCCCCGACCACGGGCCGATGGCCCCCTCCCCCAGCGTCGCCGACGGGTCGGCGATCACCAGCTCAGGGTCGACCTCCATCCGGGTCCCGAGGCCGTGGCAGTCGGGGCAGGCGCCGAAGGGCGAGTTGAACGAGAACGACCGGGGCTCGAGCTCCTCGAAGGACAGGTCGTCGTACAGGCAGGCAAGGTGCTCGGAGAACGTCCGCTCACGGTGCTCGTGGTCCTCGGGCAGGTCGACGAAGTCCAGGGTGACCAGCCCGCTCGAGAGGCCGAGGGCGGTCTCGACGGAGTCGGTGAGCCGGCGCTTCGCGGACTCCTTGACGGCAAGGCGGTCCACGACCACCTCGATCGTGTGCTTCCGCTGCTTGTCCAGCTTCGGCGGGTCGGTGAGCATGTGCGTCTCGCCGTCGACGCGGACGCGCGAGAACCCCTGGGTCTGGAGCTGGCGGAAGAGCTCGACGTACTCCCCCTTGCGCCCGCGGATCACCGGGGCGAGGACCTGGAACCTGCTGCCCTCCTCGAGCTCGAGGACCCGGTCGACGATCTGCTGCGGGGTCTGGCGGGCGATCGGCCGGTCGCACTTGGGACAGTGCGGGCGGCCCGCGCGGGCGTAGAGCAGACGGAGGTAGTCGTAGACCTCGGTGATGGTGCCCACGGTCGAGCGGGGGTTCTTCGACGTCGACTTCTGGTCGATGGAGACCGCCGGCGAGAGACCCTCGATGAAGTCGACGTCGGGCTTGTCCATCTGGCCGAGGAACTGGCGGGCGTACGCCGAGAGCGACTCGACGTACCGGCGCTGGCCCTCTGCGAAGATCGTGTCGAAGGCCAGGCTGGACTTGCCCGACCCGGAGAGCCCAGTGAACACGATGAGCGCATCCCGCGGTAGGTCGAGGGAGACGTCCTTGAGGTTGTGCTCCCGGGCACCGCGGATGATCAGCTGGTCGGCCACAGAGTCCCTCGTGAAGTCGGCGTCCAACCCGGGACGGTCCCGGGAATGGTTCGAACAAGTGTTCGCACATCCTACCGGGTGTCGCAAGGTATTCGCTGACACAGGTCGGCGCCCCGGCGGATGATGGGTCCATGGACACGAGTACCGCACCGACCGCAATTCCTAACCTCGTCGAGATGGTGGTGGCGACCACGCGCTACCTCGGAGCTCTCAGCGACCTCGCCGACGAGGACATGCGGGCTCCCTCGCTTCTACCGGACTGGACCCGCGGTCACGTCGTCACGCACCTCGCGCGGAACGCCGACGCCTTCTGCAACCTGCTCCACTGGGCGGAGACCGGCCAGGAGCACTACATGTACGAGTCCCGGGAGAAGCGGGCCGCCGACATCGAGGCCGGCGGCGGCCGCTCCGCCCACGACCTCCGCGTCGACGCCTCGGCCTCGGCGGGCCGCTTCATCCAGGCGATCAACGAGCTCGACGTCCGCCACGAGGACGTCCTCGTCTCGAGGGAGCCGATGGGGGCGACCTTCCCCGCCCGCGACGTGGCCACCCTTCGCCTGGTCGAGGTGGAGATCCACCACGCGGACCTCGGGATCGGCTACTCCCACGCCGACTGGGACCCCGCGTTCTGCGACCTGGTCCTGGCGCGGGTGCTCGACGACCGGTCCGAGGGCCCTGCGATGGTGCTGAGGTCGACCGACACGGGAGGGCTGTGGAAGTACGGCGTCCAGGGGCAGGGCCCGACCATCGAGGGCCGCGCCTGCGACCTCGCCTGGTGGGTCCTCGGTCGCGGCGACGGCTCTGGGCTAACGTCGGACTCCGACGTCCTGCCCGAGCTGTCGAGATGGAGATGACCGACGGATGACCTACCGCGGCAAGGTGAGGCCTGGCGGACCCGCTGACACGCGAGAGCTCGCGAACCTGATCATCAGCAAGCTCGCCGTGGACGAACGGATGGCCAACAACGTCTACCTGCTCCGATGCCGCGCCACGGACGAGCAGCTGCTCATCGACGCCGCCGACGACGCCGACGCGATCTTGAAGCTGGTCGGGCCGGACGGGCTGGCCACCGTGGTGACCACCCACCAGCACTGGGACCACCATCGCGCCCTGGCCGCGGTCGTCGAGGCCACCGGCGCCGAGACCGTGGCCGGCGAGGCGGACGCGCCCGAGCTGCCGGTGGCGGTGACGCGCACCGTGACCGACGGGGACAAGGTCACCGTCGGCGAGTGCGAGCTCGAGGTGGTCCACCTCGCCGGCCACACCCCCGGCTCGATCGCTCTGCTGTACGACGACCCGGCGGGCACGCCGCACCTGTTCACCGGGGACTCCCTGTTCCCGGGCGGGGTCGGCAAGACCTGGTCGCCGGAGGACTTCACCTCGTTGATCGGCGACGTGACGACGAAGGTGTTCGACCGGCTCCCCGACGAGACCTGGTTCTATCCCGGCCACGGGGACGACTCGACCCTGGGCGCCGAGCGTCCGCACCTTGAAGAGTGGCGGTCCCGCGGCTGGTGACCCGATGAGCGACGAGGGTCCGGCCGGGGGGACCCAGCTGGTCCGAGCCGAGACGGCAGTCCGGCGTCCGCCGCCGGTCGACGGAGCGGGAACGGTCAACCGCCGAATGCGCTCGGCGGCTCCTCCTGCCGGGTGGTCGCGACGAACTCCCGCACCAGCTCGGCGAAGCGGTCCGGCTCGTCGAGGTGGGGAAAGTGCCCGGCACCCTCGAACAGCTCGACGCGACAGTGCGGAAGCGACTGCTGCGCGCGGATGGCGTGCCAGGCCGGGATCATCCGGTCCCTGGAGCCCCAGACAATCAGGGTCGGGATCGGCAGGACGTCGGGCAGGTAGTCGTGGGCGCTGACGCTCTGGCCCCCGGGGTCGATCACCGCGCGTGTGGTGGCCAGGAAGGCGCGTCGGCTCTCGCCGTCCCCGAGTGAGGTGAAGCCCTGCCAGATCGCGGTGATGTCCGAGCTGGGTTTCCATCCCACCTTGCTCATGACCCGGCCCGCCGTCTCGGCACGCGCCCGGACCCATCCCGACGCGATGACCGGCAGAACGAGCTCGGCCCCGGGCAGGACCGCGGACCTGAGGACCCGGTTGACCTCCCGCCCGAGGCCACCGCTCGCGACCAGGACAAGGCGTTCGACCCGCTCGGGGAACAGGTAGTAGAACTCCATCGCGATCCCGCCGCCCAGGGAGTGTCCGACGAGGGTGACCCGCTCGATCCCCAGGCGGTCGAGGAGGTCACGCAGCGTCGCCGCGTGGGCGCCGAGCGAGTAGTCACCCATCGGCTTCGCCGAGTGCCCGTGGCCGAAGAGGTCCGGCACGATCACCCGGTGGTTGTCGTCGAGGCGGTCGATCAGGTGTGCCCAGTTGCGGTGCGAGCCGAGGATCCCGTGGATGAAGAGGACCACCGAGCCCGTGCCGCTGTCGAGGTAGGAGAGCTTGTGACCATGAAGGGTCGCCGTCCGAGTATTGAAACGCTCCATGACGCCCTCCGTGGTTCGTCGCGGGGCTGTGGCCCGCTAGATGCCAACCTACCGTGGCACAGGGGGACCCAGTCTGGGCAAATCGAGCCTTTACGGGCCGAACCAGACCTAGATTGGTACATAGGGGGCGAAGACAGGGGGGTCAGGCATGGGAAAGGTCACGACGCTGCTGGTGACAGCCGTGGTCGCAGTGGTGTTCGGGTTCGTGGGGTCGTTCGCCGCGGTGTCGGTCTTCACCGAGGATCTACGCGGACCGCAAGGCGCCACCGGCGTACCGGGGCCGCCGGGTGAGAACGGCGCTGACGGCGCCGACGGCGCCGACGGCGCTGCCGGCTCGCGGGGGCTGCGCGGTCCGGCGGGCAAGGCAGCCCGGGTCGAGGCGCAGCCGTACAACCTCGGTAGCGCCAACTGCAAGGGGCGTGCGGTGTCGGTCGTCACCGACGCCCGGGTCGTGGAGCGCCGTCTCCAGCTCGAGCGTGGGCTGGTGTGCCTCACCGACTGAGGGTCTCGACAGGCTCGGCCACTGAACCGTTCTCGACCACCTGGCGAGCACGACCGGCTAACCGGTCTCGAGCAGCTCGAGGAGCCAGCCCCGGATCGGGAAGCCCTCCTCCCGGTGCGTCGCGACCGGCTCCCCCATGAGGGACGCCCGGTACGACAGCGCCCGTGTGACGCAGCCGGTGCGTCGAGCCAGCTCGACGTCACGCAACAGCTCCGCCCGCTCGGCGTACGCGGTGAACGGCTCGAGGTACGCGTCGCGGACCCGTGTCACACGGCGGTCGTCGAGCTCGCACTTGGCGTGCCATGCGATCGAGTTGAGGGTGCACAGCATCGTTCCGAGCGCGAAGCCCCAGGAGGCGTCCCCCCAGTCGATCACGCGGGCGTTCGCCGCCGAGCCACCCCAACAGATGTTGCGCGAGTGCAGGTCGTCGTGCTGGACCGTGCTCGGGACCCTGGAGCTCGCGAGCTCGTCGCACCAGGCGTCGTACTCCTCGAACGACACGAGGAGCTTCTCGTGCTCCGCCTCGGTCAGGCCGCCCTCCTCGGGCGCCTTCGCGGCGAGCTCCCTCACCAGCTCCCGCAGCATGGCCGGCAGTGTTGCCGGCGACACCTCGGACAGTCCTGTGGCGAGCAGGGCGTCGCGGTGCTCGGCGAGCCGGATCTGCGCCTCCGCATAGCGCACCAGCACCGTCTCCCAGGAGTCCCAGAGACCCTCCGGGGGCGCGACCGAACGCATCACGGGTCCCGCGTAGCGCGTGAGGGACCAGCCTCGGTCGGTGTCGACCGCGATTACCGGGGCGACGAGGGACGGCTCGAGGGCGCCCAGCGTGGCAACGAGGCGTCCCTCGTGCCGGGTCCCCCGCGCGTTGACCTTGAACCAGAGGTCACCGCCGTGGGCCCCGAACCGCACGGCGCTCGACCACGGGCGCACGTGCGGCTGTTCGCGCTCCCCCGTCAGGGCAAGGCCGGCACCGCTTGCCGCATCAGCCACCCACTCGGTGGCCTGGGCGAGGAACTCCGGGCTCGACCAGGCCGTGACGTTCGCGCTCGCTTCGACGTTCTCCACGGGGAGATCGTGACGGGTCGGCACAGCGGCCGCACGTCATTTCCCGCAGTCCACCGCAGCGAGCTCACTCGTAGCTGATGCGCACCGAGTCGGTGACCGGCAGGGACTGGCAGGCCAGGCGGATCCCGTCCGCGAGATCCTCCTCGTCGAGCACCTCGTTGTGCCTCATCGTGACCTCGCCCGAGAGGATGCGGCAGGCGCAAGCGCTGCACTGGCCCTCTCGGCAGGAGTACGGCGCCTGGAGACCCTTGTCGAGCAGGTGGTCGAGGATCGGCTTGTCGGCCGGCCAGTCGTCGAGCTCGAAGACCTGTCCGTCCAGCTCGCCCACGAGGGTGGCGGGCGCCGTACGGCCGGCCGTCTGGGCACTCTCCTCGTCGACCTCCGGAGTGGTGTCCTCGACCTCGTCGCCGAACGGGTTGCCTCCCAGGGAGACGAACTTCTCCTGGTGCCTGCGCTCGCGCGGAAACCCGAGGTCCTTGAGCGCCTGGATGACCCCGCTCATGAACGGACCGGGCCCGCAGACGAACGCGTCGTAGGAGGTGAAGTGCTCGGCGAACGCGCGCATGTGCTCGGGCGACGGGAGGCCCTGCACGGTCTCCAGCCAGTGCACGACCACGAAGCGGTCGGGGTGCTTCTGGGCGAGCCCGGTCAGCTCGGAGGCGAAGATCACCGAGCGCTCGTCGCGGTTGGCGTAGAGGAGCACGACCTTGCCCGAGCCCTGGGCGAGCGCCGACTTGGCGATGGAGATCACCGGGGTGATCCCACTGCCACCCGCGAAGAGCAGCAGGTTCGCGTCGAGGTCGGCCGGGGTGAAGATCCCACTGGGGGGAAGCACCCGCAGCTCGTGGCCCTGGGCGACGTTGTCGCAGATCCAGTTGGAGCCGTAGCCCTCCGCGGTCCGCTTGACCGTGATCTTCAGCAGGTCTGTCTCGTGCGGGGCGCTCGAGAGCGAGTAGCACCGCGCGACGGTCCCGGTCCGTTCGCTCGGGACCGCGACGGTGAGGAACTGGCCGGGCTTGTACCCGAACGCCTCCGCGTCGCTGACCTCGAGCACCACCGAGTGCGCGTCATCGGTCTCGGGGATCACCTCGACCACGCGTGCGGTGTAGGACTCAGCCATCGTTCGCCTCTCCGCGAGCACCGGGGTCCGCTTCGAGGGAGGAGACGTCGTCGGTACCCCCGGCGATGCGCAGCCTGCCGTCACGTGCGGCGGCCTCGATGCTCGCCTTGAGCCTCGAGCAGGACTCGTGCACGACGCGACGGCCCGCCTCTGCGTTCTTTCGCGCGAACTCCGCACAATGGGCCTGCGCCTCCGCGGTCCACTGGATGCTCGTGTGGAACTCGCTGTTCTTCTTCACCCTCACTCGCGCGAGGCAGTCCAGGCAGCCGACTTCCTGCAGGCTCGCGTCGAGGTAGAGCCGCTGGTCCGCTGCCGTCTCGGGGCTGAGCGGGGTGAACGAGACCATCGCTCAGACACCGGTCGCCATCTGCGGGTCGTGGCCGGCCGCGACGCGTTCGTCCTCGGCCTTGCGGCGCGCGAGGTTCTCGCGAACCTCCTTCTCCCAGTTCTCGTTGGCGTGCGTGGTGTCCACCTCGAACTCGAAGCGCTGGGTCATCTCCTCGGTCACCTCGGCGGCGTCGACGTAGAACTGCTCGTACCACCGGCGCAGCTGGTAGACGGGGCCGTCCTCCTCGCAGAGCAGCGGGTTCTGGATCGGCGCCTTGTTGCGCCAGATCTCGACGTCCTGCATGAAGCCCTCCCCGAACATGTCGGAGTACTTCTTGGCGATCTTGTCCGCGGTCGCGTCGTCGAGACCCTCGAGCTTCTTGACGATCAGGCCGTACTGCAGGACGAAGGAGTCGGCGGTCACCGGGTAGTGGCAGTTGATCAGGATGACGTCGACCTCGATGCCCTTGTAGCTCGTGGTCAGCGGGTTGATCATGTACGACGGCCCGAAGTACGACGCCTCTGA
>Ga0075331_1000140_pt1 | contig 14866 bp, 16 predicted proteins | sample MayberrySE_TuleA_FD_120090 | JGI IMG/M metagenome (GOLD analysis project Ga0075331, IMG submission 120090) | Natural and restored wetland microbial communities from the San Francisco Bay, California, USA, that impact long-term carbon... | ecosystem: Environmental > Terrestrial > Soil > Wetlands ... | reverse complement strand
GACAACGATCCACACCACGGTCGAGGTGTTCATCGTCCCTCCTGTCTCTAGACGGCGCGGTGGTACCCGTGACCGCCGGCCGCAAACACCGGGCCGGGCGCCCTGCCCCGGTGGTCGGAGGAGGGGCGCGAACCATAACTTGTTCCACCGTTGCCCGTTGAGGTAGTCGTCTGCCCCTCGGAACGGGAGAGCTCATGGGATTCTCACGCCGCGCCACCGCGGTCCTCGCCTCGTTGGCCCTACTACCCGCGGTCGCCACGGTCCAGGCCGTGACCGCACCGGAGGAGGCGGCCGCGGCGGAGTCCCTGCTGCGGCCCTCGAACGGGGTGTACAAGGCGTCGATCAGGCGCACGAAGCACGGCATCCCGCACGTCGTCGCTAAGGACTACGGGTCGCTCGGTTTCGGCCACGGCTACGCCACCGCCGAGACGTCGATCTGCTCGCTGGCCGACACGCTGCTGACCGCGCGCGGTCAGCGCTCCCGCTACCTCGGCCCGAACCGTCGCTACGACGACCAGGTCACCTTGGACGCGACGAACCGGCAGACCGACGCGCTCTTCACCGACATCCGCAACCGCAAGGTCGTCGAGAAGCTCCTGCGTGACCGCAGGCGTGGACCGAGCGCCGAGTCGAAGGCGATCGTCCGCGGGTACGTCGCCGGCATCAACGACTACCTCCGGTCGGTCGGCGGTTCGAAGGGCATCAAGGACCCCTCCTGCCGGGGCGCGAGGTGGATCAGGCCGACCGCCACGGCGCTCGACCTCTGGTACGGCGTCTACGCGGCGAACATGCTGGCCTCGACCGGCGTGTTCGTGCCGCAGATCGTCGATGCCGCGCCGCCGAGCCCCGACAACCCGAACCTCCCCTCCGCGCCGTCGAGCCCTGCCTTCGCCGAGGTCCCGGACCGGCTGCCGGCCAAGGAGGCGCTGCTGAAGGGTCTCGGCAAGGACCCGGACGCGCCGTTCGGCTCGAACGCCACGGCCGTGGGCTCGGCGTCGACGAGCACGGGACGCGGCATGATCCTCGGGAACCCGCACTTCCCGTGGCGGGGCCGCTACCGGTTCGCGCAGGCCCACCTGACCATCCCGGGGGAGTACGACGTCGCCGGCGCGAGCCTGATCGGGTCGCCGGTGGTGAACATCGGCTTCAACCGCAACGTCGCGTGGAGCCACACCGTGTCCACGGCCTACCGCTTCACCCCGTACGAGTACCCGACCGTGCCCGGCACCGGGACCACCTACCTGACCACCGAAGGGCCGAGGGAGCTCGAGCGGCGGACGGTCACGTTCAAGGCGCGCACCAGGAGCGGCTCGCTGAGGACGGTCACCGAGGACCTGTACCGGACCGACGAGGGCTACGTCCTGCACGCTCCCGAGGTCCTCATGAACTGGTCGCCGGTGAGCTTCTTCGCGCTCCGCGACGCGAACGCCGAGCACCTGCGCACGATCGACACGTTCCACAACATGGCGAAGGCCCGGAACGTCCGCCAGCTCCTGGCCGCTCAGGACCGCGGCTCCGGGATGCCGTGGGTGAACACCATCGCCGCGGACCGCGCGGGCAACGTGCTCTACGCAGACCACTCGGTGGTCCCCAACGTCCCGGACGACCTGGCCGAGCAGTGCATGACGCCGATCGGCCGGGCGCTGCACCAGGTCGCTGGGCTCCCCGGTCTCGACGGCAGCCGGGCGGGTGGCGACTGCGCCTGGCGCACCGACGCGGACGCGTCACGTCCTGGGGTGTTCGGTCCGAAGAACCTCCCGCACACCTTCCGCAAGGACTGGGTGGTCAACGCGAACGACAGCTACTGGCTGCCGAATCCCGAGCAGCGCATCGAGGGCTTCGCACGGATCATCGGCTGCGAGTCCTGTGAGCGCACCCTGCGGACCCGCATGGTCTACCGCTACGTCATGGACCGCCTGGCGGGGACGGACGGGCTCGCTCGCAACAGGCGCGTGTCACACCGGACCCTGAAGCTCTTCGAGCACGAGAACCGGGTGTTCGGGGCGGAGGTGGCGCGCGAGGGCGACGACCTGCAGGACGTCTGCGCGGCGGCGAACGGGGGAGCGGCGTGCGACGTGCTGGCGGAGTGGGACGGCCGGTCGGACATCGACAGCGTCGGCACCCACATCTTCCAGGAGTTCTGGAAGCGCGCCCAGGCCGCACCCGGCCTGTGGCAGGTGCCGTTCGACGCCTCTGACCCCGTCGGTACGCCGAGGGACCTGAACGAGGCGAACCCGCTGGTCGTGAAGGCGATGCAGGACGCGCTCGCCCACCTCGAGGAGAAGGGCGTGGCCCACGACGCGGCGTGGGGGACGCTGCAGGTGGCCGGTGACGACGGGGCGCCTCCGATCCCGGTCGGTGGCGGCGAGGGGTACGCCGGGAACGCGAACGCAGTGGCCAGCCGCGACCCCGGGGCCAACAAGGGGAGGTTCTCGCCGGTCAGCTACGGCTCCTCGCACATCCAGGCCGTCGCGTTCACCGACCGGGGCGTCGCCGCCAGCACGATCCTGACCTACGGGCAGTCGTTGAACCGGCGCTCGCCGTGGTCGTCGGACCAGACCCGGCTGTTCAGCAAGGAGCGCTGGGTGAGGTTCGCGTTCACGCCCAAGCAGATCCGCCGGGCCCTGGTGCGCAGCTACCGGGTCAGCGGAAGGGCCTGACGCGCGAGGTCGGGTCGGCCGCCTCGGTGGGGGCGGCCGGCCCCGCCGTCGTACCGCCGGCTTCCTCCGACGTACGTCGAGCCTGCTCCTCGTCCCAGCGCGCCCAGCGCCGGAGGAGCTCCTCGCGCAGGTCGGGGTCGGACATCACGAGGTAGACCAGGCCGCAGCTCTGAGGGTCGGACGCGCCCGGGTGGCACAGCGAGCACGGGTCGCCGATCCGGATCGGGCACCTGGCCTCCACGTCGTCCGCCATCGCCGACACCCTCCCCTCAGATCGTTCCTCGCGGGGTGTCGCGGGGGTCTCACACCTGCATTCAACCGCGCGAGCGGGTCGGTGTGACCGCGCGGAGGTCCCGACCTCGAGGCCGTTGGGCCCCGGACTCCGTGGCGCATCCGTGTCAGAGGGAGACGGCCGCCGTACGACGGGCATCCTCCTGCTGGTGGCGCCGCACCCGGTCGAGCTCCTCACGGAGGTCGGGGTCGTTCATCACGAGGTAGACGAGCCCGCAGTCCTGAGGTCCGGTCGCTCCCTGCTGGCACAGCGAGCACGCGTCTCCGGGCCGGATCGGGCACCTGGCCTCCGGGAGAGTCCGCCTGCTCGTCATCGCATCCTCACTTTCGTGCAGCTTCGGGTGGTCGTCCACCTGGTGCAACCGTGAGGGCGATCCGCGGCTTCCGACCGGACGTCCCGACCTCGCGGGCCGTTGGTCCCGGCCGCCGCTTCGCGCACCTGCGCCACGAGGCGGAGGTGAACGTCTGGGCGCTCGAGAGATTCGGCATGGCAGGGTGAGTGCATGGAGCTTCGCATCTTCACCGAACCACAGCAGGGTGCCACCTACGACGACCTCCTCGCCGTGGCACGGACCGCGGAGGACCTCGGCTACGGGGCGTTCTTCCGCTCCGACCACTACCTCGGCATGGGCACCGACGGCCTCCCCGGACCGACGGACGCGTGGGTGACGCTGGCAGGTCTGGCTCGCGACACGAACACCATTCGGCTGGGCACGCTGATGACCTCGGCGACCTTCCGCTACCCGGGTCCGCTGGCGATCTCGGTCGCGCAGGTCGACCAGATGAGCGGCGGCCGGGTCGAGCTCGGCATAGGGGCCGGCTGGTTCGAGGCCGAGCACACCGCCTACGGCATCCCGTTCCCGGAGGTCCGCGAGCGTTTCGATCGGCTCGAGGAGTCCCTCGGGATCGTCACCGGGATGTGGACGACCCCAGCCGGGAAGCGGTTCGACTACCTCGGGTCGCACTACCGGGTCGAGGACTCGCCGGCCCTGCCGAAGCCGGTGCAGTCGCCGCGGCCTCCGGTGCTCGTCGGCGGGAGCGGCAAGAGGCGCACTCCGGCGCTCGCGGCGCGGTACGCCGACGAGTTCAACGTCCCCTTCCACAGCGTCTCGAAGAGCGCGGAGCTGTTCGGACGGGTGCGTGAGGCGTGCGCCGCGGAGGGGCGCGACCCGTCCTCGCTGCACTGCTCGAACGCGCTTGTGCTGTGCTGCGGCGACGACGAGGCCGAGGTCGCGCGACGGGCCGGGGCCATCGGACGTGAGGTCGACGAGCTGAGGGAGAACGGTCTTGCCGGCACCCCCGACGAGGTGGTCGACAAGATCGGCCGGTACGCCGAAGCAGGGTCGGAGCGGATCTACCTCCAGGTCCTCGACCTGGGCGACCTCGACCATCTCGAGCTGGTCGCCGAGAAGGTCATTCCCCAGCTCTGACCGGTCCCGCGCGATGTTGCTCATGTGACTGGTGTGACGATTTGGCGAAATCGCGTACGGCTGCCCCTCGGCGTACCTAGGCTTCTCCCATCAGCATGACCTGAGGGGAGCCGCCATGACTCTGGGGGCAGTTCGGGAGCCCCGGCGCGGTGCGCGTCACAGCGATCTCACGGGCCGGCGGCGGCAGCGGGAGCTCCGCGACGTCCGGCACTCCCAGCGGCCCGACCTCAGGGTCGAGCGGGTCCTGGTCAGCCCGAGCGGCATCCACGTGGTCACCTCCCTTCACGTCGCGCCCGGTGCGGCGGACGGACCGGCTGTGGCCCCGGGAGACCTCGAGTCGGCCCACGCGGCGGCCGGTGTCGTCGCCTCCCTGCTCCCGCAGCGCTACCGCGCACGGGTCCACGCCGTGCTCTGCCGCGTGGACGACGTCGCGATGGCCGAGCTCGTCGACGACGTCCTCGTGACCTCGCCCGCGACCCTCGAGCACATCGTGGCCTTCTCGCCCGTGGTGCTCTCCACCTCCGAGGTCAACGACGTGGGCCTCCGGCTCGAGGCACGTCTCGAGCCCTTCCCGGTCGCCCGTACGCAGCGTCGTCGGCGGTGGGGCCGCCGGCACAGCGTGGTCGCGGGACTCCTCGCCGTCGCCTCGGGCACGGCTGCGTTCGTGCTCACGAAGGAGATCGGAGCCGTCCCGCTGCCTTGGTGAGTGGCAGGGTTCTCCCATGACCACTCGATTCGAGGCGATCCCGGACGCCCGCCCGCACGACGAGCCGTGGCCGGCGATGGTCTGGCCGCTCGATCCCGAGGTCCGGCTCCGCGGGGAGCTCGTCGAGCTCTCCCTGGTCGATCTCGCCCGCGACGGCGCCGACCTCTTCGCGGCGCTCGACGACGAACGCGTGTGGATCCACATGGCTCGGCGTCCCGAGGGCGTCGAGGAGTACGTCGAACAGCTCGGACGAGCACTCGCCTTGGGGGTGCTGCCGTGGGTGGTCCGGCTACGCAGGCCGTTGAGGGGTCTCGAGTCCGGGAGCGTCGTGGGGACGACGTCCTACCTCGACGTGTCGGTTCACGACGCCCGTCTCGAGGTCGGCTCGACGGCGTACACGCCCGCGGTCTGGGCGAGCCGCGTGAACCCGGAGACCAAGCTCCTGCTGCTCGAGCACGCGTTCGAGGTCCTGGGGACGGGCCGGGTGCAGCTGAAGACCGATGTGCGCAACGTGCGCTCGCAGCAGGCGATCGCGCGGCTCGGCGCCACGTACGAGGGGACGTTGCGGCGCTACCAGCGACGCCCCGACGACTCGGTACGTGACACCGTGATGTTCTCGGTGACGGCGGAGGAGTGGCCCACGGTGCGCGAGGGCCTGTGCGCGAGGCTCGGCGCCCCGTAGTGACGTGGGAGGGCGCGGCCGACCGGGTCAGCGCACGCAGCCCTCCACCCATCCCTCCCCGAGGGCGAGCTTGCCGGTGAACGGGCCGCGATAGGACACGACGGCGTTCCGGACGCGGGCCACCTCGTCACCGGGGTCCTGACGGGCGCGCTCCTCGTAGGCGTCGAGGAGATCGGCGTCGGCGTAGACCGCGATCCCCACCGTCGCCGTACGCACCGGCGACTGCGTGAGATCCATCATCACCACGCCGACGAAGTTGTCCGAGGACCTCCTGGTGGTCCGGAACACCAGGCCGCTGTCGTCCCGCGGAAGCCTGTCGAGGCAGGCGCGCACCGCGTTCGCCGTCATGTCACCGCCGGGGTCCCGGGGGATGTCCGCTGCGCTGCGGCTCACGGCGCACGAGGTCGTGAGGACGAGGAGGAGAGCGGCGACCATCGCAGCCCCTGACCTGGGCACCACCGGCTCACCTCCCATGTCCGCTCCCGAGAGGGAGGGTCGACGAGCGACCGCAGGGAGCACCGCTCACTGTGGTCGCCTACCTGTACATCGGTCCTCGACCTCACGGGCTTGAGCCCGGTCTTGACCACCCAGGGCCGACCCGTGCCTGCCTAAACCGGTCCCGTGCGCTCTGGACGGGTGACCGGACCACCCACGCCAAGTGGCTCTCCGCTGGGATACTCGCGGCGAGCACTGCTGCAGAAGGAGCCGGAACATGGACGACCAGGCGGGGCGCGCGGCCCGCGGAGGCCGGGTGATGCAGATGCGGCTGGTGGTCGAGGCAGCCGACTACGACGAAGCTGTCGCGTTCTACCGTGACCTGCTCGGGGCGAGCGAGGAGCTCGTCGTCGAGGGCGAGGACGGAGAGAAGGTCACGATCCTCGACGTCGGCCGGGCCACCCTCGAGCTCTCCAACCCGGCCCAGGTCGCCATGATCGACGAGGTCGAGGTGGGGCGACGGGTGAGCCCCCGGCTGCGCGTCGCGTTCGAGGTCGCCGATGCCCGGGGTGCCACCCGGCGGCTGGTCGATGGGGGAGCGGAGCTGATCGCACCCCCGACCGTCACACCGTGGCGGTCGCTCAACTCCCGGCTGTCCGCGCCGGCGGGGCTGCAGATCACCCTGTTCGAGGAGCTGGGGCAGGAGGAACCCTGACCCTTCCCCGCCCGGTGTACGCGGCGGGTCAGAGCGAGTCGAGGATCGCCGCGCGGCGCTGCTCGTACTCCTCGTACGTGACCAGACCCTGGTCGCGCAGCTGCTGGAGCTCGAGCAGCCGCGACTCGGTCGTGCGTGCAGGTGGCACGTTCACCGTCCCGCTGTCCGATCGTGCGCGCAGGTTCGAGGCGAGGTACGTCGCGTCGAGCCCGTCCTCGCTGAGCAGGGTCACGGCGGTCGCCTGCCCCGGGTCCATACCGGAGTCCCGTGCCATCTGGCGCGCCAGCGAGACGCGCCAGATCGTGGTGCCGACGGCGGCGACGAAGGCGAGGGCGAACAGGACCAGGAAGGCATCAGGGATACCCGAGTCGGAGAACCCCGGACCGGAGAACCCTGGGTCGTGGAGGTCCGGCTCGGGGAAGCCGGTGGCGTGGGCCCCCGTGCCCGGGAGGGCGACGAAGCCGAGGCAGAGCACGACGGTCGACAGCAGGCGGCGGATCATGCGCGAAGCGTAGATGCGGCCGGGGCGTTCCGCCAGGATTGTCCATTTGCCGAGGTCCGGAACGCGGTCATCCTCGCGCGCCCACGAGGCTGCCGCGGCTTCGTGCCACGCGGATCGGGATGCCGGGAAAGGCAGGGACGGAACCCGCAGTCCTCCGCAGCAGGTGGACCGCGACGCTCACCAGCCACGCGACGAAGACCGGATAGGGCAGGTAGTCGACGACCCCGTCGGCCGAGCGCCGGTCCGCGCTCCCGCCGACGAGCGGAAGGAGATGGATGCCCGCCGCAGCAGCCGAGAACCAGGCCAACCACCGAGGCAGGGTCCGGTCCCGGAACGCGGCCACCGCCGTCGCGGCGAGTGCGGTCGCCATCGCCGCGTTGCCGGCGGCGAGGATCGCCACCATGAGGTCACCACGCGCGGCGACCACCCCGGCCGTGGCACCTTGCGCCGCTGCCGTGGCCAAGGCCACCTGGGCCGCCTGCGCGAGCAGCTGGAGCATCACCCACGCCGCGCCGGCCCCGAGGACGACGAGAGGCAGGTCGACGCCGCCACGGACGGCACTCCGGTTGCGTAGCCGGAGTGCCGACCGCAGGCCGGTGAAGAAGAGCAGCGACGGGATCGTGCCGGCGGAGAGGAAGCCGCTCTGGGCCAGCAGTGCCCGGTGGTGTGCGCGAGCCCAGGCGGCGAACTCCTCCGGCTCGGCGGCGAGGACCGACGGGCCCGCACGCTCGAACACCATGCCGGCTGCGCCCAGTGCGAGCGCGGCGAACGCCGAGAAGGCCGCGAGCCGGTCCTGACGGGGTCTCACCCGTTCACTCTCGACCCTCGAGCCGGGGGCGTCCAGGGACGTCCCACCGATCGGAGGTCAGGGTGCCTTCCCGCGTGGAGATGTGGGCCGGGGCCTGGATCGCCCTCCGCAGAGCTGGGTCCGGCTCCGGCGCACCCCACACGTGACGCAGCGGAAGGCGGCCTGCCCAGAGCGGGAGGTCGCCGTCAGGGCCGTCGGCGTCGTCCGGGTAGCCGTCGCTGATCTTCACCGAAGCCTCGTGAAGGCCCACGGCGAGCAGGGTTGTCGCCGCGAGCTCCTTGCGGGAGGGCTGCCGCGCGTAGTCCCACTGTCCAGGGGCCGCCTGCTCGGAAAGGGTCCGCAGGCCGTGCAGCTTCTCGTTCGCCTCGGTGACGACGCGGGGCACGTCGTACAACATGGCGCAGCGATAGTTCACGCCGTGCTCGAAGAGCGAGCGGGCCAACGTGAGGGCGTCGACGTGGGTCACGGTGACGCAGACCGTCTGGTCCGGCGACTCGACCAGGCTGCGGCTCGCGACGGAGCCGTGGAGGTAGACCGACCCGTGCTCTGCGTCGTAGCCGTAGACCGTCGGGATGGCGCGGGCGACCCCGTCGAGGACGAACGCGAGGTGGCACACGAATCCCGCCGCGAGCACGGCGTCGAGGTCGGCGCGGTCGAGCCGGCCCTTCTCACGCAGCCGCCGATGCCTCGTTCGGTCGGTGACGGGGAGCTGCCCTGATGTCATTGCTGCCCTTCCTCCCGAGACCCCTGGCCCGCTCAGGCCCGACGTCTCTGCCTGCCAGGCCGCCTCGTGAGGTACAGCCCGACCACGAACACAGTGACCAGGATGCTCCCCGTGAGCTTGGCCAGGTCACTGGCCGGCCAGCTCGGCTCTTCGAAAGCCGCGCTACCGGCGGCCAACGGCTCCGCGGCGACCTCGAGGGTGTCCAGGTCCACCCCTCCGCCGGGCAGCTGCATGACCTGCATCGGCTGCGCGGTGTCGACCGTGGACATCGTGTACACGAGCGGTAGCGTGCCCGTCTCGATCGTCAGCGCCGTCACGGTCACGCGGTTGTCGCTGGTGTAGCCGAGGAGCTCCTGCTGCGCGTAGTGATCCGGGCTCACCGTGCGCGCGAGCCGCGGCGGCTCATCCTCGGTCACGTTGAGCACCAGGACGGAGCGGACGCCACGGACCTCGCGCGTGGCCGCGAGCTGCCCACCCGAGGGCCGCCACGACAAGGTGGCATCGGGCGCGATGGGCGCCCGCGTCGAGCTGCGCGAGTCGGTCTCCCACTCGTGGATCACCAGCCGACCCCCGGACACATAGCTGAGCGCGGTGCCGTCCGGTGTCCACACCGCCTGCCGGGCAGCTGCCTCGTCGACTCCACTGAGGGTGGCCACGACCTCGCCGGCCTCGACGTCCAGCACGTCGACCGAGCCGTCTGCGAGGAGCAGCAGGTGGCGGCCGTCGGGTGAGAAGGGACCGACCATCGGGTTCGCACCGGTCCCGGTGAGCTCGCGTGCCTCGTCGGCCACCGGGTCGTAGAGGACCAGACCCTCGTCGAAGCCCCAGGCCAGCGTCGTACCGTCGGGCGACACCGCGACGGCGTCGCGCCGCGGCTGCGGGCGGTGCGGCGCGGACAGCGCACGGTACTCACCTGTGTGGGCCGACACAGCGATCCAGGGGTTCTTCATGTCGCCGGTGAGGCCGGTGCGCACCTTGGAGCCCGCGAAGACCACGGAGACGGGTCCGACCGGGCCGTAGTCCGCCGTGGTCGGGACGGTGTCGGGTGGGCTGTAGACGAACTCGGGCACGTTGCCCGGTGTCGTCGGCGCCGCCGCCGTCTCGGAGGATCGCAGGGCACGCATCCCCACGGTCGAGGCGAGGTAGCTGGTCACCCCGAGCAGCGTCGCGACGAGGACAGCGACGATGATCCTGGAGCGAGAGACGGTCCTTGGCAAGGTTCCCCCGATGTACGTTGACGGGCCGACGGCACGGGCCAGGGTAGACGTAGCCTCCGTCAGTGCGCCTCGCTTTTTCGGGTCCGGTGTGCGGCGGGACCCGCCCCTGTCAGCCGAGGAGAACGTCCCGCCGAGACATAGGGCTCACAGACCCAGGCGGCGCGCATGCCGCCCGATGAAGGCGACGACCTCCTCCGCGGACTTGTCCGGGAGGCCCCAGATCACCTCGGTGACCCCCGCGCCCTCCCAGGCCGCGAAGTCCTCGGGGGAAGGCCTGGCGGTGGCCAGGACGGCGATCTCGGGCCGTCCGGAGCGGTCTGCCCCGACCCACGCGTTGTTGAGCGCTCGCGCTTTCCCGATGACGTCCTGCTCGCGCGGGGTGGTCATCCAGCCGTCCGCGTGGGCGGCGATCCACGCGAGGGTCTTGGGCCCCCCGCCTGCGCCGATCATCAGCGGCACGTGTGGCTGGACGGGTTTGGGCCACGCCCAGGAGGCCCCGAACGAGACGTAGTCCCCGGCGTAGGACGCCTCCTCCTGCGTCCAGAGCGCTCGCATCGCCTCGACGTACTCGCGCAGCACCGTGCGCCGCTTCCCGGCCGGCACGTTGTGGTCGGCGAGCTCGTCGGTGTTCCAGCCGAAGCCCGCGCCGAGCGTGACGCGACCGCCGGCGAGGTGGTCGAGCGTCGCGATGGTCTTGGCGAGGGTGATCGGGTCGGACTCCACCGGCAGCGCGACCGCCGTCGAGAGCCGGATCCGTGAGGTCACGCTGGCGGCGGTCGCCAAGGCGACCCACGGGTCCAGCGTCCTCATGTAACGGTCGTCCGGAAGCGTCTCGTCACCCGTGCCCGGATGGGCGGCGTCCCGTTTGACCGGGATGTGCGTGTGCTCGGGGACGTAGAAGGTGTCGAAACCGTTCTCCTCGGCGGCCCTCGCGGCGTCGGCGGGCGTGATGCCCCGGTCACTGGTGAAGAGGACGATCCCATGGCGCATGAGCGGATACTAGAACTCGTTCTAGCGCCGCGGGAAGGCGCTGTTCCACGGCGTGGGCTCGGCGCGTCGTCGCCGGCTCTCTCCGGGCGCGGTCCCGGTCGTGACCGCGTCGTTACACTCGCGGCAGGGTGAGGGAGGGGCGGGTGGTGGAGCGAGACCGGGTGCACCGTCGGCTGGAGCCGCGGGCCTCCTCTGTGTCCGAGGCACGCAGGCTGGTGCGCCGCGCCCTCGTCGACGCTGGTGAGGACATGGTCGACGCCGCCGAGCTGGTCACGAGCGAGCTGGTGACGAACGCGGTCGTGCACGCCGGCACCCACATCGACATCAACGTCGAGCTGTGGGCCGATCGGGTGCGGGTGGAGGTTGCGGACGGCAGCCCGCACCTGCCCGAGTCTCGACGGTACGGCGCGAACGCGGGCACCGGCAGAGGGCTCGTCATGGTCGAGGAGCTGTCGGACGACTGGGGCGCCTTCCGACAGGGCCCCGGCGGCAAGGGGAAGGTCGTCTGGTTCGAGATCGGAAGCGCCTCCGGACTCTCCGAGGCGGGGGCCGTCCCGGAGGACGGAGGCCCCCGGCACGACATCGAGCGCGTCGTGGACGTGCGCCTGCTCAGCGTCCCTCCGATCCTGCATGCCGCCTGGCAGCAGCACGCCGCGGCGCTGCTGCGGGAGTACCTGCTGACCGCCCTGGACGACGGACACGAGGAGGAGGCGGTCCAGGTGCACGCCTCCGCCAGTGACGCGCTCGCGCTGCTCTCGGAGCACGTGCCAAGGCCCGACCTCGGGGACCATCCGGACCACCTGCTGGCGTTGGCGCGCGACCCCGACTGGTCCTCCTGCGACGCCACGGTGCCGGTGCCCCTCGGTTCGGTCGGGCACTTCGCCGCCCTGGGGCGGGCACTGGACGACGCTCTGGTCGTCGCCGACCGCGGTCTCTTCCTCACTCCGCCGACGCAGCCGGAGCTCCAGGGCATGCGACGGTGGATCTGCCGCGAGGTCGAGCGACAGAGCCGGGGCGAGCGCCCCGTGCCATGGGTCGTCGAGAGGGACATCGCGCCGATCCTCACACCTCCGCCTCCCTGGGACCTGAGCGAGCTGGTCGTGGCCGAGCAGGCGGTCGTCGCCGCCGACGACACCGACACGATCGTCGCGGTCAGTGCCGCCGCGGTGGCGCTCCTGGGGTACGACGACTCCGCGGAGCTGGTGGGGCGGCGACTCTTCCTCGTGATCCCGGCGCGCTACCGCCAGGCCCACCTCGCGGGGTTCGCCATGCACCTCTACACCGGCCGACGTCCGCTCCTGGACCGGCCCACGAGGGTCCCCGTCCTGCGTCGCGACGGCAGCGAGGTGGAGGTCGAGCTGACTATTCGCTCGCATGCCCTCGCGGGCGAGCGTACGGTCTTCACGGCCTCCCTGGAACGAGAGGGCGGGCCGCCCCGACCGTCTGCCGGAGCGGCTCAGAGCTCGTGAGCGGCCTCGGTGGGCACGACTGCCACCGGGCAGTGGGCGTGCTCGACGAGTGAGGTGCTGACCGAGCGGAGCACCAGTGCCTTGGCCGCGCTCAGCCTCCGGGTCCCGACGACCACGAGCCGGGCGGTCTCGGAGGCCTCGATGAGCCCTTCGGCGGGGTCGGCGGTCCGGTGCACCTCGTGGAACTCCACCTCGGGGTACTTCTCCGGCAGGCCGGCGATGGACTCGGCGATGGACAGCTCCTCCTCCTCCGTCAGTCCGCGTTCCCGACCCGAGCTCAGCAGTGCGAGGACCGACGAACCCCGCGAAAGCCGCTCCCACGACCCGTGGAGGATGACGAGGGGAAGCTTGCTCGCGGCGGCGTACTCGAAGGCGAAGCCTGCGGCGTCCCGTGACGACGCCGTCCCGTCCAGACCCAGCACGACCCGGTCGAACAGGGGAGAGGGACCTTCACGCTCTGTGGGGCGAACGACGACCACAGGGCAGGTCGCGTGCCGGGTCACGGCGAGGCTGACCGACCCGAAGAGGCGCTTGAAGGAGTCGTCGCGACGCGATCCCACGACGAGGAGCGCGGCCCGCTCTCCTTGCTCGTTGAGGACGCTTGTCGGCTCTCCGATGTCCGTGACCCCTTGAGCGGAGAGCTCCGGGTGCCTCACCAGCGCACGCTCGACGGCGGCGTCGACGATCAGGCGTCCTGCCTCCAGGGCGGTGCGCTCGGCCTCGAGCAGGTCCTGGGTGTTCGGGCGGACCCCGACGAACCCGGTCCCGTGCACGACGAGCAGCCGCCGACGGGACATCGCGGCGTAGTCCGACGCCCAGTCGACTGCGCGGTCACTGCCACCCCCCTCGGTCCCGTTCACGCCCACGACGACCGGACCGAGTGCTGCGGATGTTCCCATGCTTCAAGGCTCATGGTCGGTGGAGCGGGGAGCCCAGAGGCTTTGGACCCGAACTGGCGCGGTGCGGGCGCCTCGAGCCCGGGGGTGTCGCGACGCAGTCTTGGGCCGGATGCCGTGATCCGGTCACGTCGAGTCAACATCCGGTTCACCTGGCCTGGACACTCTCGGCAGCGACAGGATGCTCCGCCCGAGGGGACAACACCGTGCGTCTGCCGCTGCCCGTCGCAACCAGGCGGAGGTCGCCTGACCCGACCGCCACCCAGCACCGCCCGCTCGAGCGGCGCAACGCCCTCAACGTCGCGCACCGGGGCGCGAGCCAGGAGATGCCGGAGAACACCCTCGCGGCCATCCGCCGGGCGGTCGAGGTCGGCGCGGACATGGTCGAGGTCGACGCGCACCGGTCGAAGGACGGCGCGGTGGTCCTGATGCACGACAGCTCGCTGGCCCGTACCACCAACGCGCAGCAGGTCTTTCCCGGCCGCGCCCCATGGAGGGTCGGCGACTTCACCCTCGACGAGCTGAGGCGGCTCGACGCCGGCTCGTGGAAGTCCCCCGACCTCGCCGGCGAACCGGTGCCCACGCTCGCCGAGGCGCTGGAGGTGGTGAGCCGGAGCCGCACCGGGCTCCTGCTCGAGCTCAAGGCGCCGGAGCAGTACCCGGGGGTCGTCTCGGACGTGGCCACGACGGTGCGAGCAGCCCCCGGCGCTCTGGAGGCAGCGGAGGCGGGGCAGCTGGTGGTGCAGTCGTTCAACTACGCCGCGATGAAGGAGCACAAGACGCGAGAGCCGGCGGTCCCGGTAGGACTGCTCGGGATGCCCGCGAGGGCCAACCTTCCCGCCCTCGGGACGTGGGCAGACCAGGTGAACCCCAGCCACCTCTCGGTCGACAAGGCGTACGTCGACCAGGTGCACGACCTGGGCATGGCGTGCTTCGTCTGGACCGTCAACCGCGCCCCTGCGATGCGACGAGCCCTCCGCCTCGGGGTCGACGGGGTCATCACGAACCGTCCGGGCGCCTTCGGACGGGTCCGCGCCCGACGCGAGCAGGCCTGAGCCCTGCCGTAGCCGACGACCTGCTCCGCACGGTCATCACAGGCACCTCTCGAGCCGGGAGTGCGGCTCCCGGTTTCCCGGATCGGCGACTGCTTCCGCGCGTATCGTCAGGGATGTGTCACAGCTCGACGCCTACCTGGACACCCTCGACGCCTCGACGCGGGGGGCCTTCGAGCACGTTCGCGAGCTGGCCGTCGGCCTGGTGCCCGGGTTGGAGGAGGGCCGGAGCTACGGCATGGCCGCGTTGAAGTACCAGGGGAAGCCGGTGCTCGGGTTCCTTGCCACG
>Ga0075331_1000138_pt1 | contig 14896 bp, 11 predicted proteins | sample MayberrySE_TuleA_FD_120090 | JGI IMG/M metagenome (GOLD analysis project Ga0075331, IMG submission 120090) | Natural and restored wetland microbial communities from the San Francisco Bay, California, USA, that impact long-term carbon... | ecosystem: Environmental > Terrestrial > Soil > Wetlands ... | reverse complement strand
GGACGCGAGCATGGTGACCAGGACCGAGGCGGCGATGCCCAGTGCCACTCCGGTGATCAGCTTCAGCTCCATCAGCACCAGGCCGAGCGAGGCGATCACCACCGTTCCCCCGGCGAAGAGCACAGACCGCCCCGCGCTGGCCTGCGCCTGCCCCACCGCCGTAGCGGTGTCGAGCCCGGCGTGCAGACCCTCACGGAACCTCGTCACGACCAGGAGTGCGTAGTCGATGCCGACCCCGATGGCGATCATCCCGGCCACCGGTGCCGCGAAGCTGGGCATGTCCACGACGTTCGCCCCGAGTGCCACGACGGCCACACCACAGCTGGCCCCTACGACCCCCACCACGATCGGCATGGCCGTCGCGAAGAGAGAGCCGAACGCCACGAGCAGCACCAGCAGCGCGGCAAGGATGCCGATCATCTCGGTCGGCGGACCCTCGTCGCTCTCCTCGTCCGCCGCGAGCCCCCCGACCTCGACCTGCAGTCCGGGCCCACCCACCTCAGCCGCCCTCGCCTCCAGGAGGTCGCCGGCCTCGGCGACGTCCTCGGGGTCGTTGCCTGGGAGGCTCACCGCGACGTAGGCGGTCGACCCGTCGGGCGACACCTGCGACCGGCCCTGCTCGTCGAACGGGTTGGTGACCTCCGCTCCGGGAAGGTCCCGGCGGATGTCGGCCACGAGCGAGGACGCCTCCATCCGCACCTGTGGCTCGGCCACCCCCGCGTCACGGTGCAGCACGACCTGCGCCTGGGCGCCGGCGCGGGTGTCGAAGCCGGCGTCCTCGAGCACCTCCGCGGCCCGTTGGCTCTCGGAGCCGGGCAGGTCGAAGTCTTCGCTGACCGGGCCACCCGCCGCACCGCCGGCGACGTTGAGCGCCACCACGGCAACCAGCCAGGCAGCCACGACCAGCCACCGGTATCTCACGCATGTACGCCCGAAGCGCTCCATGGTCCACCTCCGTCGTCACGTCGTCATCGACCGCGACGCTAGGTGCCGGAAGAGGGCCGCGTCGTCCGCCGCAGAGCGCCTCGCACGTACGCGTCTGGACGTACGTGGTGACGGCGGAGTCGGCGTAGCCTGCCGTCATGGATGTCCGTCGGGCTCGCCTGGTCGACGTGGCGCTGGCAGCCGTCGCATCGGGCAGCGCCCTCGCCGCCATGTACGCACGCCTCGAGCCGGAGGCGCGCGAGGCGGACGCCCTGGCCTACGCGCTGATCCTGGCGCTGGGCGCCCCCATGCTGGTGCGGCGGCAGCGCCCGGTGCTCGCACTCATGGCCACGGTGGGCGTGCTCGTCGTCTACTACGCCCTCGGCTACTCGGCCGTGGGCATCGCGGTGCCGCTCGCACCGGCGCTGTTCTCGGTGGCAGAGACCGGCCGCTGGAGGCTCGGGGCCCTGGCGGGGACGTTGCTGCTCGCGGCCGCGACCCTGTGGCGCCTGTACGACGAGAACGAGGACCGCGTCATCGTGGGGTACGACCTCGCCACGACCTTCGCCGTCATGGCGGCGGTCATCGCCTGGGGCGACGCGGTGCGGTCACGTCGCGAGTGGCAACGCGAGCTCGCGCGCCGGATGGCGGCGGCCGAGGTGGACCGGGAGCGGGAGGCCGATCGGCGCGTGGCCGACGAGCGGCTCCGGATCGCGCGGGACGTGCACGACGTCGTCGGGCACACCGTCGCGGTGATCAGCATCCAGGCCGACGTGGCACGGGAGGCTCTATACGACGACCTCCCCGCCGCGCGAGGCGCGATCGACACCATCCGGCGTACCAGCCGGCAGGCCCTGTCCGATCTGCGGGCCGTGGTCGGCCTCCTGAGGGGCGAGCGCGGCGAGGCCGACTCCACGCAGCCGTCGCCAGGCCTGGCACAGCTCGCCCAGCTCGTCGACGCCACCTGCACCGAGCAGCTCCGTGCCGTCCTCCGAGTCGAGGGAGAGCCGTTCCCGCTCCCCTCCGCCGTGGACACCACCGCACACCGCGTCGTCCAGGAAGCGCTGACGAACGTGATCCGCCACGCCGACGCCACCGCGGTGGACGTCCTGGTCCGGTACGGCGACGGGTCCGTCGAGCTCGAGATCAGCGACGACGGACGCGGCGCGGTGGGCGCCCCGGACGGGTTCGGCCTCCACGGCATGCAGCAGCGGGTGCACCTGCTGGGCGGTGACCTCACCGCGGCGAACCGGCACCAGGGCGGCTTCGCGGTGCGCGCCGTACTGCCGGTCGCGCGGGAGACCCTGGTGAACGGGGCGGGCCGGTGATCGAGGTCCTCCTCGTCGACGACCAGCCGCTCGTGCGTGCGGGACTGCGAGCGGTCATCGAGCGCGACCCCGAGCTCTCGGTGGCCGGCGAGGCCGAGAACGGCCTCGACGCGCTCCGCCGTCTGACCGCGCTCACCCCGGCCGTGGTCCTGATGGACATCCGGATGCCCGTCATGGACGGCATCGAGGCGACCCGCAGGATCACCACCGACGAGCGGCTCGCTCACGTCCGGGTGGTCACCCTCACGACCTTCGACACCGACGACTTCCTCTTCCAGTCGCTGCGCGCGGGGGCGAGCGGATTCCTGCTCAAGGACAGCGAGCCGCACGAGATCCGCCAGGCGATCAGGGTCGCCGCCGCCGGTGACGCGCTGCTCTCCCCCGGCGTGACGAAGCGCGTCATGAGAGCGGCGGCCGCAACCTCCCGGCCCGACCCCGCTCCGTTGCGTCGGCTGACCCTGCGCGAGCAGGAGGTGCTCGCCGCCGTAGGCGAGGGGCTCGCCAACGGTGACATCGCCGGGCGGCTGCACATCAGCCCCGACACCGCACGCACGCACGTGAGCCGCATCCTCACCAAGCTCGGTGCCCGTGACCGCGCCCAGCTCGTCGCGATCGCCTGGAAGGCAGGAATCGTGGAGGCCGGGCAGCCGTGACCCCCGCCTCACAGCCAGGCGAAGAGCCGCACCACGGTTCCCGTCGGGCGCGAGCGCACCTGGACGAGGTCGCACAGCTGGTGGACGAGCCACACCCCACGACCGCCCTCGTCGAGGTCCGGCGCCAGGTCGCGCCCGACCAGCGGGTCCGAGATGCGACCGCGGTCTCTGAGCTCCACCACGAACGCTCCCGCCTGGGACCAGACGTACAGCTCACCCCTCCCTCCCCCGTGGACGATGCTGTTCGTGGCGATCTCGTGTGCGGCAAGAGTCATGTGCCCAGCCCTGTCCTCGGAGAGCCCCGCATCGAGGGCCGCCGTCTCCACGAAGCCGCGAAGCCGACTCAGGTCGTCGCCCGCGAAGGAGACCCGGTGAGCCGACTCGGGCGCCGGCGTCAACGGAGAGGTGAACCTGGCCCGCGCATGATGGTGTCCGCCGTAGTCGACGGCCGGCCCACCCGTCGCGCTGACCAGCGGATGCGTCCGCATTGCGTCCGCGACGATCTCGGAGGGAAGCGCGTCCACGTCGTAAGGGCACATCAGCTGCCACGGAGGACCGTCGTCGAACGCCACGTTCAGCAGTGACTCGTGCAGGTGACACTCCTCGATCTCGACGTCCCGGCGGCTGGACCAGACCGGTTCGTCGATGCCTCGCACCGACCTCGAGCCCGACGAGCCATGGACGAAGCTTCGCCACAGGGGGATGATCCGCCCCGGGTTCCCGCCGAGCTCCGCGATGTCGAGGAACTCGACCCGGTCTGCGTCCTGACCCAGGGCTGAGCGCAAGGTACGAATCCGGTCGGGAAGCGCTGCCACGAGCACCGGTTCCTGCCGTTCGAGACCCTCGCGGATGAAGGGAACCGTCGTCGATGCCAGGTCCTCCAGACCGTGGTACAGGACCGCCTCGTGCTGGAACCGTTCGGTCCCCGGGCCTCGGGACCCTCGATCCATGACCCCCTCCCTCCGAGCCCCTCATAGACAGCCGGGGCTCTAGGGAAGCGTGCCCGCGAAACGTGCCTGCCAACCGCGATTCCGGCTCTGGAGCCTTGAACCAGTTTCGAATCTGCCGCCGGTCGCCAGTGTGCGTAGGTAGGTCTACCGATGCGCGCCGCTCCACCTGCTCACCAGACTTCTACCGAGACCTGTGAAAGGAGGCTGTCATGGCAGGAATCGCCAGGCCGGCAACGTTCGACAGCAAGGGCCGGCTGAGCGCGGAACGGATCCGCCACACGCAGTCGTACCGCTACACCCTGCTGCTCCGCGTGGTCGCCGGCGTGCCCCTTCTCGGGATAGGGCTCGCGCACGTGTTCGTCCCGGAGGCACCGATGCGCCCGCTGGTGGAGGCCGCCGGGATCCCGTTCGCCGGAGTCGTCTCACCTGTCGCGGTGACGATCGAGGTCGCGGCGGGACTCTCCCTGCTCCTCGGGCTGTGGGCGCGGATCGGTGCACTACTCGCGATCCCGACGATGCTGGGTGCGATCTATGCCCACCTCGTGATCGGTGTGTGGCCGAACGGTCCGCAGAACGAACCCCCGATCGGGCTCCCCGTGGCCGTGGCTGCGTGCGCCGGTCTCGTCCTCTGGAAGGGCGGCGGACGCTGGAGTGCCGACCACCGTCACGAAGTCGGCGAGAGAGAACACCCGGCTGCGCCGTAGCACCGTCGTCAGCTCAGCCGCCGGCGTCCGCGTCGCGATCAGCTGGTCAGCGGTCCTCGACGCCGCCGGTCTCGACGAGGAGAACGGCGTGCTTGTCCCAGCGGGCGATCTGGCAGCCGTCGGTCCGGCTGAACTGGGCGTTCACGCGCTCGCCCCGGAGTGTTCCGGTGACCGTCGCCGTCTGCGGGCCGCCGTAGATCTCGGTGCACATGGCATCGGGTGGCACCGGGGCGAGGGGGTCCTTCATCTCGCGCAGCAATCGACAGGCCGCCACCGGGTCTGGGTGGTCGCCGCCTGCCGGGTCGCACACCAGCGAGTAGGTGCGCTCCCCCTTCCCCGGCCCACCCCTCACCGCGACGGTCAGCTCGGTCCTCCCGGCCTGCACGGAGCCGGTTCCAGGCTCTGGCTCAGCGGTCACGTTGCCTCCACTTGCGGTGGTGCCGCAACCGGCCACGACCAGGAGAGAGGCGGCCGCCAAGGCGTGCGGTGCGACAGACTTCATGTCACTGAGACGTCCGGTCGGGACAGAAGGTTCCATCCGCGGGCCGAGCCGTCCGCGTCGCACGGATGCGGGCGGGCCACCCGGCTAGGGTTGCCGTGCGATGGGCGAGACCACGGCGGAACGGCGGAGCAACCTGCCCGCGGAGCTGTCGAGCTTCGTGGGACGCAGGCACGAGCTCGCCTCGGTGCGTGACGGGCTGGCCGCGCACCGGCTGGTGACGCTGCTCGGGCCCGGTGGGGTCGGCAAGACCCGGCTGGCGTTCCGTGCGGCGGCGGACCAGGAGCGCACCATGGCCGGCGGCGCGTGGGTCGCGGAGCTGGCCCCCGTACTCGTGCCCGACCTGGTGCCCGAGACCGTGGTCGGGGCGCTGGGCATCCGTTCCATCGACGGAGGTAGCCCCACCGAGCGCCTGGTCTCGCACCTACGTGACCGGCAGCTACTGCTGGTGCTCGACAACTGCGAGCACGTGCAGGAGGCCGCCGCTGCGCTGGCGGCGGAGCTGCTGGCCAGCTGCCCTGGCGTCCGCGTCCTGGTCACCAGCCGGCACGCACTGGGGCTGCCCGGCGAGCTGGTGCTCACCGTGCCGCCGCTGCCGACGCCCGGCCCCGGCCAGGCCGCCAGGTCCCCGGAGGCGCTGATGCACTACGACGCCATCCGGCTCTTCGTCGACCGGGCCACCGCGAGCTGGCCGTCCTTCCAGGTCACTGCGGTCAACCAGAACGCGCTGGCAGAGCTGGTCCGGCGGCTCGACGGGATGCCGCTCGCGATCGAGCTGGCCTCGGTGCGGGTGCGGTCTCTGACCGTCGAGCAGATCCTCCACCGGCTCAGCGACCGCTTCGCCCTGCTCACCCGAGGGAACCGGGCGGCCCTGCCCCGCCAGCAGACGCTTCAGGCGCTGCTCGACTGGAGCCACGACCTGCTCGAGCCGCGGGAGCGACTGGCGTGGGCGCGCGCGTCGGTGTTCAGTGGCGGCTTCGACCTGGCGGCGCTGGAGGCGGTCGCCTGCGACGACGACCTCCCCGACGCGGTGCTCCCCGACGTCGTCGACGGGCTCGTGGCGAAGTCGGTGCTCGTGCGCGAACCGGTCGAGATCGGCGGTGCGGCCCGCTTCCACATGCTGGAGTCGCTGCGTGAGTACGGGGACGCGCGACTGACCGAGACCGGGGGTGCCGCACGGTACGTAGCGCGGCATCGGCGGTGGTACGCCGAGCTGGCCCTGACCGCTGCCGGGGAGCTCTTCGGCCCGACCCAGGTCGACTGGTTCGCCCGGCTGCGCGCCGACCACGACAATCTCGGCGCAGCGCTGGAACGACTGGCACACGACCCGACCGACGCTGTCGAGGGCCTGCGGATGGCCTCTGCGCTTCAGCACCACTGGGTCATGGTGGGCCGCTTCGGCGAGGGCCGGGCGTGGGTGGAGCGTCTGCTGTCTCAGCTGCCGTCGCCGGAGGACGACGAGCCCGTCGAGCGCAGCGTTGCGCGGGCCGCAGGTCTGGAGGTCGCGGGCAGATTGGCTGTCCTGCAAGGGCAGATCGACGTCGGCAGGCCGTTGCTGGAGGAGGCGCTCGCAGCAGCGACGGCCGTCGGGAACGCCACGTGGCGGGCGCACGCCCTCCACGGGTTGGCGCTGGCCTCCGCCTTCTGGGGCGAACCCGCCGCGGCGGTGCCGCTGCTGGAGGAAGCGCTGGCGTTGCACCGGGAGGGCATGGACCCGTTCGGGGTCCCGCTCGCGCTGGTTCAGATCGCGACGGTGCACGCCACTCTGGGGGATCCGGACCGGGCGATGGCGTACGCCGAGGAGTGCATCGCACTCAGCGAGGCCGCCTCCGAGCGCTGGTGCGCTGCCCTGGCGCGCTGGGTGGAGGCACTGGTCCAGTGGCGGCTGGGACGCGGCACCCGGGCGCGCACGTACGCCCGTGACGTCCTGCGGCTCAAGGAGCCCTTCGGCGACCGGATGGGCATGGCGATGTCGGTCGAGGTGGTCGCGTGGGCGGAGTCCGAGGCCGGCCACTCCGCGGAGGCCGCCCGGCTACTCGGCGCGGTGCAGGCGGCGCTCGACTCGATCGGTGCGAGCCTGTTCGGCCACCTGCACGACGACCACGACCGCTGCCTCGCACGGACCCGCGAGGCGCTGGGCGATGTCGCCTTCGGGCGGTCCTTCGAGGAGGGTGCGGCACTGCGCTTCGACGATGCCGTGGCGCTCGCCGCCGGGCGACGTACGGCGGCTCCGGCAACTGCGGACACGCACGGCGACGAGGCGCGGCTGACCCGGCGGGAGAGCGAGATCGCCGAGCTGGTGGCCGAGGGCCTGACCAACCGCGAGATCGCCGAGCGGCTGGTGATGGCGCGGCGCACCGCCGAGGGGCACGTCGCCCACATCCTCGGCAAGCTCAACTTCACCTCCCGGGCCCAGCTGGCCTCGTGGGTGGCCGCCCAGCGAGAGGGCGTGACCGAGCGGGAGTAGCCCGATCGGTCTAGCCCGACCGGGCTAGACCGCTGGGCCTGGTCGTGCCCCCTCTTGTACACAAGAGGTCTGCGCATCGTGCTGCCTGGGGAGGGAGCCATGTTGTCCGCGAAGTCCTTGCTTCGTCGTGCTCGCTGGACGGGGGGAGTCTTGACGGGAGCACTGGTCGCCGCGCTTGTCGCCGGCGGCCCGACGGCGTCGGCCCTCGTGCAGCCGACACCGGAGCCGCAGCCGAACGTGGCGTGGTCGTCGCACCTCGCGGGTTGGACCGAGGAGCACGTGCCGTCCAGTGAGAACGACTGCGTCGCGGGCCGCGACAACTGTCTCAAGGCGACGCTGAAGGAGCTGGCGAGCATCGCCGACGACACCGCTAAGAGCTGCTCGCACGACGCGGTCTTCGCTCGCGCCTACCTGCGCATGACGCAGACCTACGGGTGGAGCCGCGACATCCCCGACTACTACGAGGACGTGCCGTTCGCCAACCACCAGGACGCCGTCTTCGCCAAGTACTACACCGACGCCTACTACGCCTACCACTCGGGCGCCTCGGTGCCGGAGGCGTGGCGAGTCGCCTTCGACGCCTCACGGGACAAGCGGGTCAGCGGTAGCGGCAGCCTGCTGCTCGGCATGAATGCCCACATCAACCGTGACCTGCCGTTCGTGCTCGCCGGTGTCGGACTTGTCGCACCGGACGGGTCGTCGCGCAAGCCCGACTACGACGCGGTCGAGCAGTGGCTCTATACCGCAACCAAGCCATTGCTGGCCGAGATCGCGGCACGGTTCGACCCCACAGCCGACGACGCAGGCGACCCCTTCGGACTCACCGACCTCGCACTGTTCCAGATGGTCTCCGGCTGGCGCGAGGCCGCCTGGCGCAACGCCGAGGCCCTGGTGTCCGCGCAGACCCCCGAGGCACGTGCCCTCGTCGCCGCGAAGATCGAGGCCGAGGCCGAGACCGCAGCGCGGACGCTACTGACCGTGCAGTCATACGTCCCGCCGCTCACCTCGTCCGGCTCCCGGGACCAATGGTGCGCCGAGCACCACGACGACGCACCGCCGCTGCCCTACGACTTCGGGACGGCGAAGCCCTACGGCTACTAGACAAGCCGGTCACCTCACGGTCACCGACGGCTTGGATGCGCGGGGGCGGAAGGATGCAGGCGATGCCGAGGCAGCGCGAAAGCCCTGGATCGGGGCCAGGATCCAGGGGCTTCGCACGAGGGACGTGCCAGGGACTAGTCCCTCACCGACCTCGTGGCACCTCCCAGCAGCCACGTGGTCGGGCCGGGAAGCGCCTCCCACCGCTCCCTAACGGCCCCCCTATCGTCGCCCGGCACGGCACCTTGGCAACACGGCAGATCTACGGGTACCCCTACCTGTTTTCCAAGCGGGTGGGTGCCCGCCCGACACAGGATCGAGGACAGCATGCGGCACCCGACGCAGCAGCCGATGCCACACCCGTGGCCGGCCGTGGTGCCGGCGCGTCCGGGTGAGTCTGTGCTGGGCCGCCGCCAGGAGCTCGCCGACCTGCGGCGGACGCTGGGTTCGGCCCGACTTGTCACGCTCGCCGGGCCGGGCGGGATCGGCAAGACGACCCTGGCCCGTGCCGCGGCGGCCGACCACGAGCGGGTCCGCCGGGAGGACACGTGGGAGGTCGACCTCGCCGACCTGGTCGATCCCGACCTCCTGGGGCACTCGGTGGCCGGCGCGTTCGGGGTCGAGCTGCCAGGCGGCGCGGCGGGTGCCGATGACGTCGCCACGGCGCTCGCTGACCGTGCGGGCCTGCTGGTTCTCGACGGCTGTGAGGCCATGCTCGACGCAGTGGTGAGGCTGGTGTCGGTGGTGCTCACCACGGCACCTCGGCTGCGTGTGCTGGCAACGTCCCAGCGGCAGCTCGGTGTGTCCGGTGAGGTGGTCATGCCGGTCGGACCGCTGACGGCCGACGATGCGACGGCACTCTTCGCCGCCCGGGCGGCCGCCGCGCTGCCCTCGTTCCGGCTGACCGAGGACAACGCCGCAGCGATCGCGGAGCTCTGCGAAGCGCTCGAGGGGGTGCCGCTGGCCGTCGAGCTGGCCGCGGCCAGGATCCTCGTGCTGTCGCCCCAGGGCATTCTCGACCGGCTCGGCGACCGGAAACGGCTGCTCGCCAAGGGCGCGCCGGACGCGCCTGCCCGGCAGCGCTCGCTGCGGGCTTCCCTGGAGGCGAGCAACGAGCTGTGCACCCCCCGCGAGCAGCTGCTCTGGGCCCGCCTGTCGGTCTTCACCGGCGGGTTCCCACTGGAGGCCGCCGAGGCGGTGTGCGCCGGCGACGACGTCGACCGGGCAGACGTGCTCGACCTCGTCGACGGGCTCTTGGAGAAGTCGGTGCTCACCCGCGAGGACGACGGCGCGTCCTACGTGCGCTTCCGCATGCTCGAGTCGCTACGCGAGTACGCCGCCGAGCGGCTGACCGCGGAAGAGCTGCAGGCCGGACGGGATCGGCACCTGGCGTGGTACGCCGACCTGGTCCGGGCCTCCACAGGCGCCTCCTTCGGCCCCGAGCAGGTCGGGTGGTACCGCACCCTGCGGCGCGAGCACGGCAACCTGCGCGAGGCGCTCCGCCACGCCGTCGGCGATCCCGGGCGCGCGGTTCACGCCTTGGAGATGGTGACCGCACTGGAGCCGTACTGGGCGGTGACGGGGCGGTTGGGCGAGGCCAGGCACTGGCTGGCGCGCGCGTTGTCGGTCGCCGAGGCCGACGCGGGAACCCGTGCCCGAGCACTCGCGATGGCGGCCTGGACTGCGACCCTGCAGGGGGAGGCGGCGACCGGCGAGCCCATGCTGGACGAGGCTGTGGCGCTGGTCGCCGGTTCTGCGGCCGACGACGCCGTCCGTGCTCGTGTGCTCGTAGCGCGTGCCGTCGATGCCACCTGGCATGGCAGCCCCGCCGAGGCGCTTGCCCCTCTGGAACAGGCCGTGACCGCCGCACGCACGGCAGGCGACGGGCCGGTGGAGTCCTCGGCCCTGCTCGTCCTGGCACTGTGCCGTAGCTTCACCGGCGACCTCGACGGCGCCGGTACGGCGCTGCAGTCCTGTGTCGGTCTCACCGAACCGGCCGGAGAGGTCCACGTCCGGTCCTACGCTCTGGCCGCGCTCGGGATGCTGGCGCTGCTGCGTGGCGACCCGGCCACGGCGGCCGACCTCGAGCAGCAGGCGCTGGTGATGAAGATGGAGCTCGGTGACCGCTCGGCCTCGGCGTTCACCCTCGAGGTACTGGCCTGGGTGGCGGCCGCTGAGCGGCGCCCGGAACGCGCCGCGACGTTGCTCGGTGCCGCCGACGCGCTGTGGCGGCACCTGGGCGTGGACCCGGACGCCGTGCCGTACCTGTCGGTGACCCGGCGGCGCAACGAGGAGAACGCCGGGATCGATCGTGGGGACGCTGCCTTCCGAGCGGCGTTCCGGCGCGGCGCGGAACTGTCCGACGAGCAGCTGCTCGCCCTGGCGCTGGAGCGGGCTCCGGTCGAGGAGGAGCCGGAGGAGGAGGTCCCGCTGACCCGCCGGGAGCTCGAGGTTGCCCATCTCGTCGGAGGCGGTCTCTCCAACCGGGAGATCGCCGAGCAGCTGCAGATCTCCCAGCGGACGGTGGAGAGCCACGTCGACCACATCCTTCGCAAGCTCGGCTTCGGTTCGCGCACCCAGGTGGTCGCCTGGGTGGTCGAGCGAGCGGCGCGTCGCGGATGAACCGGCCTCGAGAGGACAGCGACCTGAGCCACTCGCGTGCCGACGAGCACCGGATCTCGCTGCGACCGGCCGGTGGCCGGATCCAGGTCCGCATCGGCGAGGTTGTCCTGGCCGAGAGCCACCGGGCCACGCTCCTGTCTGAGCGCGGCTGTCCTCCCCGCTGGTACCTGCCCCGCGAGGACGTCCGGCTCGACCTGCTCCGACGTACGACGACCACGACCTTCTGCCCGTTCAAGGGGCGGGCGACGTACTGGTCCTACGAGCCGGCCGGTGCCGCCGGCGTCGACGTGGCCTGGTCGTACGAGGACCCCATCCCGGCGGTGGCCGCGATCCAGGGTCTGGTCTGCTTCTACGCGGAGCACACGATCACGTCGGTCGACGGCAGGCAGGGCTGACTGTCACAGGCTCGGAACGCCTCGCTGTACCTCCCTCGGTCAGCCTCAGTCCGCTTTGGGCCCAGATGGTGCGGCGGCTCTCCGGGTTTCGACGGGTCACACGGGGGCGCTGGCGGGGCTCGCGAACTCCAGCCGGTCCGTGATGCCGCAGAGGCGCATCAACCGAGAGAGGAATGGGTTCGCCCGGACGACCACGACCGATCGGCCCTGTGCCTCGTGTATCCGGCGGAAGGTCAGCAGCGCTCTGAGGCCGGTGAGGTCGCAGAACGTGAGCCCACCCAGGTCGACCAGGACCGTCGTCAGGTCCCGCCGCGAGGAGAACTCGTCCCGGGGCACCTCACTGACGCTGCACAGGTCGAGCTCGCCTCGTAGGTCGAGGAACAGACACGGGGGTTCAGGGACCAGCGAGACCTTCAAGAGGCTCGGTCGCTCAGTGGGCTCGTACATCGCGGCATCACTCCAGGGGGCTCCGCGTGGGACTTCGATGTCGAAATCGATCCTGGCGCAATCGACACGATCTGGCCTCCGCGCGACTACGTAGTGCACTACGTATCTTCGGAGCTAGGTAGCTCTTCGCCCGAGAGCCCCCCGGCATACCCACCTGGCGCCGCCCGCTCAGCATGCCCTCCTGGCGATCAGCCACCTGGCAGGCAGCGGGTGGGCGGTTCATGCATCTCGGCCCTTCGGAGCAACCCAGACTTGCTGATCTCCGCTCGAGCGACTCCAGCAGGACAGGCTCGACTCAGCTCCAGTCGTGCACCGTCCGCAGGTGAGTCAGCACGGCGAGGACGCGGCGGTTGCCCTCGTCGCTCTCGGGGATGTCCAGCTTGAGCAGCACGTGCCGCACGTGCGCCTCGACGGTTCGCTCACTGAGCACCAGGCGCTGCGCGATGCCGGTGTTGGTCAGCCCCTCGGCCATCAGCTCGAGCACGTGTCGCTCGCGTTCGGAGAGCCGGGCCAGCGGACTTCCCGCCGTGGCTTGCACGAGGGTCCCGACGACCGCCGGGTCGAGAGCTGACCCCCCGGCCGCGACCCGGCCCGCGGTGGCGAGGAACTCGTCGACCTCGAGCACCCGGTCTTTGAGGAGGTAGCCGAAACCCGGCCGGCCGACGAGGTCGACGGTGTACGTGGTCTCGATGTGCTGAGAGAGCACGAGGACGCCGACATCGGGGTGCTGGTCCTTGATCGTCCGAGCCGCGCGCGCCCCCTCGTCGGTGTAGGTCGGTGGCATCCGGATGTCGACCACGACCAGGTCGGGGACGCCGTGGTCGACGACCTCGACCACCTCGTCGCCGTCGCCGACGGTGGCGACCACCTCGTGGCCGCCGTCGGCGAACAGCCGCGCGAGTCCCTCGCGCAACAGCACCTGGTCCTCGGCGATCACGACGCGCATGGCAGCTCCGCACTGAGGGTGGTCCCGCGGCCGCGGACGCTGTCGATCACCAGTCGCCCGCCGCGGGCGGCGACGCGGTCGGACAGTCCGGTCAGCCCGGAGCCGCGACCGACCGCGGCGCCGCCCACACCGTCGTCGGCGACACTCACGATCAGGGTCGAGTCCTGGCGTGCGACCTCGAGCCGCACCTTTCCGGCGCGGGCGTGCTTGACGGCGTTGGTCAGTCCTTCACAGGCCACGAAGTACGCCGCGGCCTCGATGTCCGTGGGGAACCGGTCACTGGTCGCGGTCACGACGACCGGCACCGGCGACCGGGCGGCCAGCTCGCGCAGGGCCGGGCCGAGGCCTGCCTGCAGGAGCGCCGGGCGCAGGCCGTGCGCCAGGGCGCGGAGCTCCTCGATCGCGGCGCTGATCTGCACGACGGCCCCGTCGAGGGTTCGGCGCGCCTCCTCGGGGTGCCCGGCGAGCTCGTGCTGCGCGTGCCTCAGCGTGAGGCCGATCGAGACCAGCCGCTGCTGGGCGCCGTCGTGAAGGTCGCGTTCCAGGCGCCTGCGCTCGTCGTCCGCGACGGCCGCGATGCGAGCGCGGGACTCGTCGACCTCATCCAGGCTCTGCCGCAGCTCCACCCGAAGCCGCGCCATCTCGATCGCGATCGACGCCGCCTCGAGCACCGATGGCAGGAGGGCACGGTCCGCGTCGCTGTGTGGGGACCAGACGACCTCACCGAGAGTCATCCCGCCGCGCCGGACCAGGACGCGTTCACGATCCGGGTCGGCATCCGCGACCGGAAGGCCCCGCTCATCCACGGTCGGCTCGTCGGGCTGCAGGACGAACCGCAGATCGAGGCTGGGGTCGCGCATCGCCGCGCGAAGGGCGTCCACCACGTCCTCGGGCTCGGCCCGGTCCTGGCGCAGGTCGTCCACGAACGCCGTGACCACGCTCAGCGCGTCGTGACGCTGTGGACGGAAGCGCCGGTCGATCACGTCCTGCACGCGACGGTGCGCAAGCTTGAACGCCGCCGCGGCGAGCAGTGTGGCCCCCGCGGTCACCCAGACCGAGTCGCGACCGACGACCGCGCCGAGCACAAGCACGGCCCCGGCGTACACCGCGGCGAGCAGGACCGTCAGCGTCGCGTAGGTGAAAGTCCGGCTGATGACCAAGTCGACGTCGTAGAGCCGGTAGCGCAGGATCGCGGCACAGATAGCGATCGGCCAGATGGTGACCACCAAAGCTGGGACGACGTGCACGATCGGCGTGACCCACCACAGCGCGCCTCCGAGCGACAGCCCGACCGCGAGGGCGCCACTGGCGAGGGCGAACCACTTCAGCTGTAGCCGCTCGACCTCACTGGAGGCGCGGAACCGGATCACGACCGCGACGAGACCTGCGAGCAGCGACACCGCCACGATCGAGAACCCCCCGACGAAGAGCTCGTCGGTCGGGAGCCAGTCCACGGCGTACGGATTACGGCCGGAGACGTAGACCTCGCCGGCGTCCGGGTTGAACACCCAGCCGAGCTCGGCGGCCAGGGCCCCGATGACGCTCAGCCCGAGAACCAGGGACCACCTCCGTCCGAGCAGACGGCCGGTCGGGAAGAGGAGCAGCACGCCGACCCCGAGCGGCGCCGTCGGCAGCCAGCTCGCGGAAGCGACGAACTCGGCAGGCTGGCCCAGCGGCCAACCCTCGGCCGCCGCACGCAGCCCCCAGCCCTGCGCAAGGTCGCCACACAGCGCGGAAATGAAACCCTGCGCGACCAGGAGCCAGCCGATCACATGGCGGGGATGACGGCTCAGGACCAGCGCGCCCGCCGCGGTCGTCACCGTCGAGGACACCGCGAGCAGCAGCGTGTCCCACCCCGGCTCG
>Ga0075331_1000136_pt1 | contig 15012 bp, 17 predicted proteins | sample MayberrySE_TuleA_FD_120090 | JGI IMG/M metagenome (GOLD analysis project Ga0075331, IMG submission 120090) | Natural and restored wetland microbial communities from the San Francisco Bay, California, USA, that impact long-term carbon... | ecosystem: Environmental > Terrestrial > Soil > Wetlands ... | reverse complement strand
GGCTGCGTGATCTACGGCGCGGGTTCGCTCACGACCGCGCTCGCTCCGAACCTGCCGCTGATGCTCGTCGGCTGGTCGCTGCTCGAGGGAGTCGGCGCCGCACTCATCATGCCGGCCATCGTGGCGCTCGTCGCGTCGAACTTCGACCGGAGCGAGCGTCCCCGTGCGTACGGTCTGGTGGCGGCGGCCGGTGCCATCGCGGTAGCGGCGGGCCCGCTCATCGGCGGCCTGCTCACGACGTACGCCTCGTGGCGATGGGTGTTCGCGGGCGAGGTCCTCGTCGTCATCGCCATCCTCGGCCTGGCCAAGAGGATGGCGGACACGCCCAGCGAGCCCGGTGCGCGGCTCGATGTGGTGGGGACGGTCCTCTCGGCGCTGGGGCTCGGTCTGATCGTGTACGGGGTCCTCCGTTCGGGCACGTGGGGGCTGGTCACGCCCAAGCCGGGGGCCCCCGAATGGCTGGGCATGTCACTCGTCATCTGGCTGATTCTCGCGGGTGGCGCAACCCTGCTCGGGTTCCTCACCTGGGAGCGCCGCCGCCGGGATCGCGGCTACGCGGTTCTCGTCGACCCGGACATGCTGGGCAACCGGCAGCTCCGTGGCGGGCTGACATCCTTCTTCTTCCAGTACCTGCTGCAGGCGGGGCTGTTCTTCTCGGTGCCGCTCTTCCTGTCGATCTCGCTCGGTCTGTCCGCGGTCGAGACGGGTGTGCGGCTGCTCCCGCTGTCGGCGACCCTGCTGCTCGCCGCGGTGGGTGTGCCCAAGCTGTTCCCCAACGCGTCGCCGCGTCGCGTCGTCCGGCTCGGCTTCCTGTCACTCTTCGTGGGGATCGTGCTGCTGGCCGGTTCGCTCGAGCTCGGCGTGGGGCCGGAGGTCATCACGTGGCCGATGCTGCTCGCGGGACTGGGCATCGGTGCGCTGGCGTCGCAGCTCGGCAGCATCACGGTGTCCGCCGTACCCGACGAGCAGAGCGCGGAGGTCGGTGGCATGCAGAACACCGTCACCAGCCTCGGCGCCTCGATCGGCACTGCACTCGCCGGTGCGCTGGTGATCTCGGCCCTCACGACGTCGTTCCTGACCGGGATCCAGGCCAACCCCGACATCCCTGAGGACCTGACGTCGCGGGCGCAGGTCGAGCTGGCCGGTGGCATCCCCTTCATCCCGGATATGGATCTGGAACAGGCGCTCAATGAGGCCGGTGTCAGTGGAGCGACGGCCGACGCGATCGTCGAGGAGAACGCTGAGTCCCGCCTCGACGGGCTACGTGCGGCGCTGGCGGTGCTGGCGATCCTCGCCCTCCTCGCGCTGGTTCTCACCTTTGGCGTCCCCACGCGTCAGCCCGGCGAGCGCCAGCCGGCTACGCCCCTGGATACGTGACGGACCCGCAGTTACGTGGGCGGGGCGCGGTCAGACGCTCCCCGGCTCCTGGGGCTCCCGTGATCTGGGGAGCTCGGGACGATGCTGGCGGGTCGGGGCACTGTGCCGGCTGCGGCGTCGGAGTCCCAGGGCACGGTCGATCTCACAGCGGGAGAGCCGGCCCCTCGACGCGGACGCGGCGATCATCAGCTCGGACACCATCTGGATCTCGTCGAGCTGGTCGGTGTCCTGCAGGTTCAGATCGAGCGGGTCCGCGCTGCGGCGGCGGCTTCCGGGCTGTGGCACGTCTCGATGATAGAAGTTGACTCATCGTCTCCGCATGACTACAAAGGGCTATCTTCAGCCTGCAGCGATGGGCATCTCGGGGCATTTGCTCCATTCGCGTCGTCTGTACCGATCATGGGGACGTGGATCAGGGTCTGGGCCACGGAGCGTGATCGCGGGGCGCACGTCCGCGGCGCTGACCTCTTGGCCCGCCGGATCGGTAACTCCTCCGTTGTGGGCGTGGCGGCAGGGGCGTAGGGTCAAGTAGCCGGGACTTCCTCGTGCCCGTTATCCAGTTTCGCGCCAGCCTCGGTTCTCCTCCTCTGGGGTGGTGAACCCCCTGCCTGGCTGGTGATAACCCATCGACCTTCCCCCGAACCCGTCCGGTTCGGCTGACGGCGGCCTGCACGGGCCCGGGCGCGCCCTCAGCCTCAGGCTGAATCGCACCAGCAGAGGGTTCCTGGTGCAGCTGGCCGGTGAGCTGGATGCCGTGACGTCGCCCTGGTTCCAGGAGCGGATCGACGGCAACGTGCCTGTCGCTGACGGCAAGGAGGTCGAGCTCGACCTGAGCAGGGTCACGTTCCTGGACGTGGCGGGCGCGCGGGCTGTGTTGACCCTGCGTGACGACGTCCTGAGGGCCGGTGGGCAGCTGCAGGTGCGAGGGATCGAGCGCGGACGGCTGCCCGTGGTGCGAGCTCTCGGTCTGGATGAGCTGCTGAAGGCCCCGCCCTCGTCCGACGGCGAAAGCGGATAGCCACGCCGCCGCACTCGCCGGGTCACAGCCACCTGTTTGACTGGGCCCGATGCAGGGCAAGTGGGAGAGGACTGCATCACACCCGAGGACAGGGGCCGCCGGTGGATAACGGTCCGCCGGATGACAGCCTTCGACTCCCGGCCACGACCGCCGCGCCGCGGCTGGCTCGTCGATGGGTCGTGGCCGCCTGCGCCGCATTGGGCGATCAGTTGTCGGCCGTCGCCGAGCTGCTGACCAGTGAGTTGGTGACCAACGCGGTCCGCCACCCAGCTGCAGACGATTCCGGGCTCAGGGTCGAGATCGTCGTACGGCTCCACCGGAGCGAGCAGATGCTGCGGGTGGAGGTTCATGACCACGACCCGCACCCCCTCCCGGCGCCGGACCGGCCTTTGCCCGAACCTCGCGAGTCCGGGATGGGCCTGAAGCTCGTCGCCGAGCTCGCTGACCTGTGGGGGACCCACCCAGCACCGACCGGCGACGGCAAAGTCGTCTGGTTCGAGCTCCAGACGTCTGTGGGCGACTGAGGCGCAGGGCACGCGCGGGGAGGTGATTCCTCCTGGGAGGTCAATATGTGGTCTGACCTGGGAAGACGTGCGGCGCCCCCGGCAGGATTCGAACCTGCGGCACACGGTTTAGGAAACCGTTGCTCTATCCCCTGAGCTACGGGGGCGGAGCATGGCTGAGATCCTCTCGGAAACCGATGAGGTATCTGCCCTGCTGCCAGCAGAGTAGTCGACGCCTTCGGGCGTCGGGTCCGCAGGCTGCTGGCTGCTCGTCGGTCGGCGATGCGTCGGACATGGCTCGAGTCTCGCGGTGGCCCGACCGGATCATCGCCCGTATCGCGCCGGTGTCCGGTGCGCAGGTGGTGCAGCAGGAGCCGAACCGGCCGGCGCAGCTCCCGTCGAACGCTCCCGGATGCGTCGGGGGGGAGAGCCGCCGCCATCGACGGGGCGACCAGTCCGGCTAATCGCCGAACCGGCCCAGGTCCCAGCGCGTGGTGTCGCCGCCTCGGAACACCGACACCCAGGTGGAGTCGCGATCGGCGTCGTCGACGACCTCAGCCACGCCCGAGCCGATACTCAGACCGACGACGCTGACTGCGGCGGAACCGCCGATGTACAGCAGGAACGCCCACCCTCCGCCGAGCCGCTGCCGGCCGTCGAGGGTCTGGCGGACCCGGGAGTCGACGGGTTCCGGCTCCTCAGAGGCGGACGGGCTCCACGGCGCCTCACGCAGCAGCCACCACAGGGTCCCGACGAGCCAGACGCCGGTCACCCAGAACGCAGCCCATTTGGTCACCCGGCGCGGCTGCGGGCCGGTGACGATCACCCAGACCAGCAGCACCAGCCAGGCCAGCCAAGCCAGGCCGAGGTACGGAAACCAGAGGCCGGTGTGGCTCAGCTGCGGCGGCCGGTGCCCGGCGTCGCGGGCCGTCGCCGCGACCGACGTGGTCAGGTTCACCCGACGGCCGGTGACATTGACGGCGGCCAGGTCGTTGCGGGCATCCGCGGTGAACCGCAGCCCGGTCTCCTCACGCCAGCACACGTCCCAGGCGGTGACAGGGCCCCCGATGGCGATGCGCGGGCCGACCGGGTGGACCTCGCAGCCGTACTCCACCGCGGTGACCGCCCCGGTCCTCAGGGAACGCGCCAGGTGCGCGGTGTCGGACCGGATCGGGAACGTGAACAGCTCGACGAGGCTGAGCACGACGAAGCCCGCGAGGGCGACGAGTCGCAGCCACGGCGGCAACGGAGGCTTGGTAGGCAGGCGGTGGGTGGGCTCGGGCAGGGCGGGCCGGAACTCGGTGGTCACCGGCGCCGGCCGTGTCCGGCCGCGCGGTGGTGGGAGGCGGCAGCTCGCCGGCGGTCGCCTGCGAGGCTGCTGAGGGCGCGGGACCGCATGCGTCCTCCTCCCGGTGCGTGGGCGGTAGCTGACCTGTCCGGCCGATCGTAGCGGCGGCCTGTTGCCCCGGCCGGGCGTTTTCGCCGGTTCGCGCCATCGCAGAACTACGCCGAGCGCGCAGGGGAGGACGGAGGGGAGCGGGGCGACGCAAGATGTGTCGTGACGTTCCTGGGTGCCCCGTGCGCGTGCGCGAAGGCTTTGCCGAGCCGAGGTGTCAGCCTCGAGCAGCCCGGGTACCCCGCTGTGCATGTCATCGCGTTCGAGGTGCACACCTGGCTGTGCTGAGAGGGTGCCGGTCGTAGGTCGCCAGTGGACCTGACCGGCTCGTTGACTCTCCCGGCCGCCGGGGTGTCCTTCCTGCTCGCGGCAGCCGTGATCGGGGTCGTGGGAACCCGGCTGGCCGGTGTGGTGGACCAGATCGCAGATCGCACCGGTATCGGTGAGGCCGTGGCCGGCGCGGTGCTGATGGGCGGGGCGACCTCGCTGCCGGGGCTGGTCGTCAGCGTCGTGGCGGCGGCGGAGGGAAACGCGAGCCTCGCGGTCGGCAATGCTGTCGGGGGCATTGCCGTTCAGACCACGTTCATCGTGGTGGCAGACCTGGCTTACCGACGCGAGAACCTCGAACACGCGGCGGCATCGCTGGGCAACATCTTCAACTGCTTGCTGCTCCTCGTGCTGCTCGCCGTCGTCGTGGTCGGCGCCTCGGTGCCTGACGTCGCCGTACTCGGCGTGAGTCCGGTGACCGCGTTGCTCATCTTCTTGTACCTCTACGGGACCGTGCTGGTGGGTCGAGTGGAGCGAGAGCCGATGTGGAAGCCGAAGGTGACATCGGAGACGCGCCAGGACACGCCGGATCCGGCGGCCACGGAGGCGAGCCTGCGGCGGATGCTGGGGAGGTTCGCGATCCTGGCCGTGGCGGTGGGCGGCGCGGGTTACCTGGTGGCGCGCTCGGGTCTGTCGCTGGTGGAGGAAACCGGCGTCTCAGGCACGGTTGTCGGTACCTTCGCGACGAGTATCGCCACCTCGCTGCCCGAGCTGGTGACCAGCATTGCAGCTGTGCGTGCCGGTGCCTTGACGCTTGCGGTCGGCGGCATCGTGGGCGGCAATGCCTTCGACCTGCTCTTCATCGCGGCCGCCGACATCGCCTATCGCCCGGGGGCGGTGTACACGGCCCTCACCGATGCCGACGTGTTCGTCCTCGGCTGGGCCATGCTCCTGGTCGGCATCCTTGGGGCGGGCCTGGTACGCCGGGAGCGCGAAGGTATCGGGTTCGAAGGCGTCGGCGTGCTGCTGACCTACGTCCTCGGGCTCGTCGTCGTGACCCAGCTGCCGGGGGCCTGACGACACGTGGGAGCCTGGGAACAGAGCCTGACCAGGCTCCCGGACGAGCGGTGCCGTACCCGGTTTGCGACAAGACGGCGCCAAGGGAGACAGCGATGTCGTGGCTCGTTCTTGTGCTGTCCGGCGTGCTCGAAGCGGTCTGGGCTGTGGCCCTGAGCAGGTCCGATGGACTCACCCGGCTCATACCGTCCGCCGTGTTCCTCGTGGCGCTGGCTGCCAGCATGGTCGGCCTCGCCTATGCGATGCGGGAGCTACCAGTCGGTACGTCGTACGCCGTGTGGGTGGGTGTCGGCGCGGCCCTCACGGTCCTGTACGCGATGACGACCGGGGCGGAGTCGGCATCCCCGGTCAAGCTCCTCCTGCTCGCGGGGATCGTCGGCTGCGTCGTCGGGCTCAAGGTCGTGCACTGAGGGCCGAGGCACTACGCACAGGGCGGAATCACGAGCGGCGCACACCATTGCCCCGCGAAGCGTTGGTGGGGAACCTGCGAGCGCTCGGCTTCCGCGGTCAGCCCGAGCGCCTCGTCGATCTCCTCTTGAGACAGCGGGCGGTCGGACTCGTTGGCGGCGAGCACGACACATGTCAGCAGCTCCACCTCATCCGCAAGCTCGCTGTCATGCAGCGAGACGTCCAAGGGATCTTCCGCAGAAATCGTGTGCCACCTGACCTGTAGTGATCGAAGAAGGGACAGCTGGGCTCTCGCCGCCTGTTCGATGAAGTGCTGATCGTCGTACGGGAACTCGTCCGCACAGTCGGTGAGCACACGGACCACCCAGCTGCTCCGCAGCTCTGCGAACTCGGACGCCAACGTCTCGGCAACTGCCGCAAGTGCCAGATCCAACACGCCCTCCCGCCGAGCCGGGTGTGGCCGGCTCCATCCGGCTACCTACCGTTCGGCCCCGAGGCTGCGTTACACCACGGTGCGATCTCCCGCAGGTCCGGGGTGGGGAGCCGGGGCGGGGGCGTGCGTCTGCTGCACCTCGGGCAGGCTGATGACGTTCGCGCCGGCAGCGGCGTACCCGGAGGAGAGGACAGGCGATGACATCACCGACAGCGGCGGCCTACCAGGCGACACCGGGTGGAGCGTTGGACGTCGACACCGATTTCTATGCACGCCTCGGGCAGCACACCGAGGATCGCGAGCTGGTCGAGTCGTTCGTGCTCCCCATCCGGTCCGGCCAGGCGTGGCACGTGCCGGCCGGCCACCTGTGCCGGATCGTGGCTGTGGAAGGTCCGCAGGTCGGCGACCTCAACATCTGGAACGCGCACGACCCGCGGGAGCGGATGTGGGCGGCGCGTACCCGGCAGCTGCAGGCCGCACACGTGTCGCTCTTCGACCGCTTGTGGTCAACGCTGCCATTCCTGCGGCCCCTGGCGACGGTGACCGGCGACAGCCTCTCCGACTACGGCGAGGACGCCGAGGGCGGGCGGGTCCACGACCTCCTCGGCACCCGGTGTGATCCCTACGTCAACCGGATGCTGAGCGGGGAGGACTTCGACTTCCACTGCCATTCCAACCTCGCTCGCGCGGTGCTGCCGTACGGCCTGACCGAGTACGACGTGCATGACGTGCTCAACGTCTTCCAGTGCACCGGGCTGAACGATGACGACCGCTACTTCATGAAGACCTGTCCGGCCCAGCGCGGCGACTTCTTCGAGTTCTTCGCCGAGATCGACCTGCTGTGCGCACTCTCCACCTGTCCGGGTGGTGACCTGTCGGTGCCGCTGTGGGGACCGGAAGCACGCGACCCGATCGACGTGTGCCGTCCACTGGGGGTGGAGGTGCACCGACCCGATCCCCGGTGGTTGCAGGGCTGGTCGTCACCGCAGCCTGCCGGCTACGCCGGGCTGCACGGGGTCACGTTGCCGCAGTGGGGCGACCGGCCGGGCTGAGGGTCATCCCGCCCGGCGCGCCTACCGCGACTGAATCGGTCGAAGCGGCTGCAGGTAGTTGCCACCCGGCCCAGCCTGTGGTGCGGTTGGGGGTGCGGGGACCTACAGGTATAGGAACTCGCATGCCGGATGTCGCTCGGGTCGATGGACGTCAGGTGGGCAGCGGCCGTGCACTCTGGCAGGTGCTCGCACTCGTGGCCGCAGGGTATGCCGTCGGCTCGCTCATCTCCTTCCTGCTCTTCGAGGCCTCCACCGCGGGGGCGGTGTTCTTCCCGCCGGCCGGCGTCAGCCTGGCTGCGCTGGTGCTCACTCGGCGCCGGTGGTGGCCCTGGATCCTGGTGACGGTCGTGCTCACCGAGACGGTGATCGACCTCTCCCAGGGCATGGCCTGGCGCTCCTTCTGGGGTTTCGCGCTGGCCAACAGCGTCGAGCCGCTGATCTCCGCGCTCCTGCTCCGTCGTCTCGTCGGCAGGTTGGACCTGTCGCGCCGCCGCGACCTGGGCTTCTTCCTCCTGTGCGGTGTCGTCATCGGGCCGTTCTTCGGGGGGCTCATCGGCGGCACGACCATCTCCATCGGGCAGGGCGTGGCGTGGCTCGACGCCTTCCTGCCGTTCTGGGCCGGTGACGCGCTGGGGGTGCTCACGGTCGGTGGCACGATTCTGACCTGGCGTGCCGTCCGGTCGACGGAGCAGGCGCTCCACCCCGCCAAGGTCGCCGCGCTCTCCCTCTTGATCGCCGCGGTCACGGTCGTCGCGTTCTGGCCGCAGACGGTGCCGCTGGCCTACCTGCCGATGCCCCTGCTGCTCTGGCTGGCCTTCGGGTACGGCGTGGCCGTCGTGGCGGCGGCGGGGCTGGCGATGACCCTCACCGCGAACATCATGAGCGCAGCCGGCCGGGGGCCATGGGCGGCGCTGGCCTCGACGCCGCACGCCGAGGTCGCGACGCTACAGCTCTTCCTGGCCGTCGCCATCCTGGCGGCCTGGTTGCTCGCGGTGGAGATCCAGGAGCGGGAGCGGGCCGCGCGCATGTACGAACGGGAGCACGAGGCTGCGCACCAGCTGCAACGCGCGCTGCTGCCGGAGGTGCCGGCACGGCTGCTCGGGGCGGACATCGGGGCGACCTACCGGCCGGCGGACGCCCAGCACGAGGTCGGGGGCGACTGGTACGACGCGTTTGCCCTGCCCGACGGTCGGGTCGGGCTCGTCGTCGGGGACATCACCGGGCACGACCTGCAGGCCGCGATCGCGATGGGGCGCATGCATGCCGCCCTGCGTGTCCTCGCGACAGCACCGCACGACGGGCCCGGTCAGGTCCTCGAGGCGCTGGACGAAGCCTCTGCCCACATCCCCGGTGCTCCGTTCTCGACCGTCGGCTATGCGGAGTACGACGTGCGGGCGGGGCAGCTGCGCTACGCGTGCGCCGGTCATCCGCCACCGCTCCTCGTCGACGGCGAGGGCCCGCGCTTCCTCCCGGACGGCCGGTCGACACCGCTCGGCGTCACCGACGACACCCGCCCGGATGCCACCGTCTCGGTGCACCCCGGAGCGATGCTGCTGTGGTACTCCGACGGGCTGATCGAACGGCGTGGGTCCGACCTCGACACCGGTCTCGACCGACTCGCACGCGTGGCGGCCACCTTCGACACGACCGCATCCCCCCAGGCCTGGTGCGACGCCGTCATCGAGTCGCTCACCGGCGGCCAGCACATGGACGACGACGTCGTGCTGATCTGCCTGCGCCTGCCTCAGCTCGTCAGCGCCGAGCACGGGGTCGACGCGGAGCACGGGGTCGACGCGGAGCACGGGGACGGGCTCGAGACCGGGATGCGGCCGAGCTCGTGACCGCGTCGGCCACGCGCGTCGTCAGCGCGTACGCACCGGCCCGCCCCAGTCCTCGGCGTTGGTGCGGGCCCCGTCGACGGGGTCGTCGCGTACGTCATCGGGTGCTCCAAACCGTGACCACATTGACGCTACGCCGCCACTTGACCGAGGGCTGGAACGGCGGATGATCGAAAGTGCGGGGGTGCTCCGTTCGGTGTATCTACACAAGGAGGTGGTCCGCCATGACAGAACGGCATGAGTTGCGTTGGGGCGGTTTCGCCGGACTGGGGTTCGTAGCGTTGGCACTGATCGGCTACTTCCTCCCGGGAGCTGTCCCGGCAGTCGACAGCGGGGCGGGGGAGGTCACGGCCTTCATCGCCGGTGACCGTGAGCTGCTCCTGACCTCGGCGTTGATGTTCGCCGCCTCCGCCGCGCTGGTGGTCTGGTTCGCCGCCGCGTTCGCGGAAGCGATCCGTGAGCGGGCCGAGCGCAGTGACCTGCACCTGGCGATCGTCGCGGGCGCGGTCCTGGTCGGAGGTGCCTTGTTCCTCAATGCCGCGCTCGTGGCGGGAACGGCCTACGGCGTCGACGGCCGGTCCGCGGAGATCACGGTGACGCTGTTCCAGATGTCGGCCGTGCTGACGTCGTTGATCGGCCTCGCATCGGCACTGCCGTTGTTCGCGGCCGGGCTCGGGGTGCTGCGCACCCACCTGATGCCGGACTGGCTCGGGTACCTGGCGATGCTGGCCGCGGTCGTCGCGGTGATCGGCGCCTTCAGCGTGTACTTCAGCACAGGAGCACTGGTGCCAGGAAACATCGTGATGGCGATGGTGCCGCTGCTGGTCGCGGCCGCCTTCGTGCTCTGCGCGAGCTACTACATGGTGCGGGAGCACCTGCCGGAGGTCGTGACGCCGACCGTGGCGCCGCAGACCTGACCCTCACAACCACCGGGTGGCGTGTCCGGGCACGCCACCCTCGTCATGCCTGGGGTGTACGCCGCTGGCCGTGGCAAGCATCACGCGTCAACGCGAGGTGGGCTGGGTAGGAGGCGCCATCGTTGCGGTTCTCGTCGTCTGACCCCCGCGCGGCGGTACTGCTACCTCCGGTAGCCTCCTGGTTACGGGGAGGAAACGCCAGTCGAGAGGATCGCCATGACCAGCGCCTACGTACTCGTGCAGACCAGCCCTGGAGCGGTCGAGACGATCGTCGCGGAGATCAGCAACCTCGAGCAGGTCGAGTTCGTGGACGCGGTCACCGGGCCCTACGACGCGATCGTGGCGGTCAACGGCAGCCTCGATGACGTGGAGCCCGTCCGCGAGCGGCTCGCCAGGATCGACAACGTCACCCGGACGCTGACCTGCCCTGCCGGGGCGGTCGCCACGGAGTGAGCTGCCGGTGACGGCGACGATCGAGCCCTCCGACCTGGTCTGGTACGTCAGCTACGGCTCCAACATGGCGGCCGCGCGGCTGGCCTGCTACCTGGAGGGCGGGTGCCCGCCGGGGGCGTCGCGACGCCAGCCCGGAGCGCGCGACGCGACGCCGGTCCGCGGCGACACGGCCGTCGAGCTTCCGGGCACGGTCTACTTCGCCGGTGAGTCGCCGACATGGGGTGGGGGCGTCGCCTTCTACGACCCGGCGACGCCCGGGCGCGCAGCGGCTCGCGGCTATCTGGTGACCGCGCAGCAGTTCGCCGACATCGCGTCACAGGAGATGCATCGCCACCCCGACGCCGACCACGACCTCAGCGAGGTGCTGGAGACCGGCCGGCTGGTCGTCGGCCCCGGACGCTACGAGACGATGCTCTGCGTCGGCGAGCGCGAGGGCGCTCCGATGCTCACGTTCACGGCGCCGAGCCGGCAGGATCACCTGCTCGCGCCGCCGTCCCCGGCGTACCTGGTCATGCTGAGCCAGGGCCTGCGCGAGACGTTCGGCTGGGCCGAGACCGAGATCGCCGACTACCTTCGCCACCTGCCGGGGGCCGAGGCCACCGGGGGTCAGCGCGCGGAGTAGGCGTCGATCTCGGCGAGCAACGCTCGCTTGGACTCCTCGGGCGCGTACGACACCCGAACCGCGGTCCGCGCGAGGTCGGCCAACCCGGCCGCATCGATGCCGAAGACGTCGTGCGCCACGGCGTACTCGGCGTCGAGGCTGGTGTTGAACATGCCGGGGTCGTCGGAGTTGAGAGTCACCGGAACGCCGGCGCCCATCAGCTGCGGCATCGGGTGGTCGGCGAGCGTGTCCACCGCACGGGTACGGATGTTGGAGGTCGGGCACACCTCGAGAGGGATCTGTTCCTCGGCGAGATGCTTCATCAGCTGCTCATCCCGTGCGGCTGCGATTCCGTGGCCGATCCGCTCTGCGGACAGCTCCCGCAGGGCGTCCCACACCGTCTCCGGGCCGGTCGTCTCCCCGGCGTGCGGCACGCTGTGCAGTCCCGTGGCGCGGGCACGCGCGAAGACCTCGGCGAACTGCGGCCGGGGTACGCCGATCTCGGGTCCGCCGAGGCCGAAGCCGACGCTGCCCTCGGGTGCCCACCGCTCCACCCAGTCGATCGTGCGCAGGCCGGACTCGAGACCGAGCTCGCCGGGGATGTCGAAGATCCAGGCCAGCTCCACGCCGTACTCGCGGGCGGCCTCCGCGCGGGCGCGGGTCAGCGCCTCGGCGATCGCGTCCGGCGCGATCCCCTGCAGCAGATGGTTGTCCGGCGTCACGGTCAGCTCGGCGTAGCGGACCTGCTGGGCGGCCAGGTCACGCGCGGTGCCGAGCGTGAGCGCCTCGATGTCGTCCCCGGTGCGCACCAGGGACGTCACTGCGACGATGACGTCGATGAAGTGCGCGAAGTCGGTGAACTCGTAGAAGGCACGCAGCTCGTCCTCCTCGGTGGGGACCCCCGCGTCGGGGTGCCGCTGTGCGAGCTCGAGCACCGTCGGCACGGATGCGGCACCGACGAGGTGCACGTGCAGCTCGGCCTTCGGCAGCGCGGTGATGAAGTCCTGGATCGTCATGCACACAGGATGGCGCACTGCGCGCCGGAGTCACTGAGGGGGACGATCCGTAGAGCCTGTATCAGCACAGAGTGACGACGCGCGGGGATTTCGTCACGAAGTGTTGGCTCCCGCGGCTCCGCGGGCGTACAGTCCCGTGCGGTGTCGTTACCCTCCCGTTATCGCACAACAGGCGATCCTGGGGGCTAGCGCGTGCTCAGCGGAGGAGACCGCACAAGTGAGGACCCACGGGTGAAGATCTTCCTGACTGGAGCCACTGGCGTGATGGGCACGTCGGCGGCTCGTGCCATGGTCGAGGCCGGTCACGACGTCTCGGGCCTGGCGCGCTCGGACGAGAAGTCCGAGGCGCTGACCAGGCTGGGGGTGCGGCCGGTACAGGCCAGCCTTTTCGACATCGAGCAGCTGACCCGGGCGTTCGAAGGCCATCACGTCGTCTGCAACCTCGCGACGCACGTCCCGGTGGGTCTGGGCGGGATGCGCCCGCGTGCCTGGCGGGTCAACGACCGGATCCGCACCGAGGGGTCACGGGTGGTCGCCGAGGCTGCGGCTGCGGCAGGCGTTCGCCGACTGATCCAGGAGTCGGTCTCCTACCTCTACGCCGACGGCGGCGACCAGTGGATCGACGAGCAGAGCGCCGTCACGGTGACCCGTGCCACCGAGCCGGCCGCCGTCGCGGAGACCAACGCCCTGTCGTTCAAGGCAGCCTGCCGCGACACGGTCGTGCTCCGCTTCGGCAGCATCATGGGTGACGAGCCGCTGACCCGCTGGCGATTCGCCCGGGCTCGCTCGGGGCAGCCCGTCGGCCTCGGCGACCCGAACGGGTGGGCGCACGTCCTCCATGCCGACGACGTCGGCACTGCCGTGGTCGCGGCGTTGACCGCGCCCGGCGGGACCTACAACGTGGGCGCCGACCCCGTGCTGCGTTCGGAGCTCAACGGTGGTTTCAGCCGGGCGGCAGGACAGGAGCACGCGGCCTACCTGCCCAAGATGGTGGTCCGGCTCGCAGGCGAGCGATTGGAGCCACTGGCGCGGTCGCACCGGATCTCCTCCCGCGCGTTCAGTGACTACAGCGGATGGCGGCCGCTGCATCCGCGGTTCGCCGAGGGTTGGCTCTCCGACCTGCTGGTGGGCGCCCGGTGACCGCCCAGTGACCGCCCAGTGAGCGACCGGCATCGCGACGACGTGGAGCCCGCTGCGGAGAAGTGGACGCGGCGACGGCCTGCCGACCCGTTCGGCGAGGTGCTGCCCGACGGTACGCGCGACGAGGATGCCCGTGGCTGGGGCGACGGTCCCGATCACGACCGCGACGACTGGCTCCGCGGGGAGGTCCCGCCGCACCACGGTTGAGCGCTCGGCGATCAGGCCGAAGGCGCCCCGGTCGAGGAGCCGCCGCGCTCGGCGGCGAGGAGGTCGCGGATGTCACGCAGCAGGACGACGTCCTCGGTCGGTGGCACCTCGACCTCCTCGTCGCTGCGCCGCATCCGATCCATCAGCTTGTTGTAGGGCACCACGACGAAGAAGTAGACGACGGCGGCCAGGATGAGAAAAGCCACCAGCGCGGTCAGCAGCGCACCGATATGGACGCCCCCCGGCGCATAGCCGGAGAAGTTAGGCGTCCCTCCGGCCTTGCCGATCAGGTCCATGATCACGGTGACCATCGCGTTGACCACCTCGGTGAACGCCAGAGCGATGACCAGGCCGACCGCGATCTCCACGAGGTTGCCTCGCATGATGAAGTCTCTGAAGCCCTGCAGCATGAGTCCTCCGGTGAGTGAGCCGCGGCGTGACGCGCGCGGCGGCTGTTCGCCCGAGACTACCCGCGAACGGACACGCTGAGTGGACTCAATGTGGCTGCCTGTGCAAGGTCCCGGGCCGTGCCGGGATCGACCGCCAGGACCACCAGTGCGCCCTGCGTGCTCCCCGCCGCTGCCTCCGCAGCCTCGGGTACGACGATGACGGGCGCGCCGGCCGCCACCACGGACGTCTCGGTGGAACCCGCCGCGAGCACGTCCACCACGTCACCGGAGCGAAGCAGCCGAGCCGCTCCCGCGTCGGCGATGCGGACCGGGGCGGCGACGCGACCGGCTCCGTAGCCGTCGACCAGAGCAGCACCGACGACCCGCAGGTCGGTCAGGGGTTCACCCGCGCGCACCGGCCCCGCGAGCAGCCGACCGGCCACGGCCTCGACCGCGGTCAGTGCGCCGTGAGGTACGACGTCGTCGGGCATCGCCACCGTCTCCACCTGGTCGGGCCGCAGCGGCGCACCGCCCCGCAGGTCGGTCGCCGCGACGAGCACCTCGGTCGTGCGGGCGGGAGGCGGAGCGACGGCGTGCAGCCCGCCTGCGACCGCGGCGGCGGCGAAACCGGCCGCGAGCCACCGGCGGCGCGCGCCGAGCGCACGACGTACCCGGTCAGCGGTCAGCGAGAGCGCAGGCGGCATGCCTGCGAGCGTAGTGAGAGGGGCCGGTCGGCATCGGCCGTCGTCCACAGGGAGCGGCAGGCGCCTCCGGGGCGGAGCGGATGGCTCAGGCGGCGGGCGACGCCGTCGAGCTCTTGGTGGCGCTCTTGTCCGAGGAGGACGTGGTGCTCGAGCTGTCCTTGCCCGCCGACTCCTTGCCCGCCGACTCCTTGCCCGCCGGCTCCTTGCCCGCCGACT
>Ga0075331_1000135_pt1 | contig 15017 bp, 14 predicted proteins | sample MayberrySE_TuleA_FD_120090 | JGI IMG/M metagenome (GOLD analysis project Ga0075331, IMG submission 120090) | Natural and restored wetland microbial communities from the San Francisco Bay, California, USA, that impact long-term carbon... | ecosystem: Environmental > Terrestrial > Soil > Wetlands ... | reverse complement strand
GGCGCGTGGAGCGGCCTCGTTGAGAGCTCAGGCGTCGCGGAGGTCCCTGAGCACCAGCCCCATGCGCGGCTTCGGGCTGAACGAGGTGGACTTCCGCGGCATCCGGGCCCCGCGAGCCGCGCTAGCCATCACCTGGTCGAGCAGAGGGGGCCGCACGCCGACCACCACGCCGGGTTGGCGAGTCGCGGTGTGCAGGGCCTGGTCGAGAGAGTGGTGGTATTCCACCTGCCGCTCCGATACGTGCCACGCGGGGAAGAGCTCGTCGTGGAGCACCGCCGCGTCGACCTCGTGGTGCCGTCTGGTGCTGAGCAGTGCCCACGCCCGTCCGTCGGACAGAACGAAGTCGGCGGTCGGCGCACCGTTGCCGGGGGAGGCCTTCGACAGTGCTGTGACGGCGGCCTCGCGGTCCGGGCAGGTGGTCACTTCGTCGCCACGCTCGGCAGCCATCTCGAGTACGTCGGACAGGGTGAGTGCCGCGACGGTGCGGTGGATGGGGCCGATGGAGAGGGGGTAGTCGTTCTGGTCCACGAGCATCGCGAGGCCGTAGTCCCAGGGCGACTCGCCCGGGGCCGACGAGGGGTCCCGCAGGTCCCGTTGGAGGGCGAGGTAGGCGGCGTACCGATGGTGCCCGTCGGCGATCAGCGCCTGCCCCGGGGCGAGGAGCTCGGCGATCGCCCTGTGCTCGGAGGGATCGGTCAGCGCCCAGAGACGATGCCGACTTCCCTCTCTCTCCTCGAAGTCGACGAGCGGTGCGCGTCGGGTGGTCTCCTCGAGGAGCTCGCGGAGGCGGGCAGGGCCCTGGTGGACGAGCAGGATGGGCTCGAGGTTCGTGCGGGTGGTGCGCATCAGCGCCGAACGGTCCTCGACGGGCTCGGGCATCACCTCCTCGTGGGGGAGGACGATGCGCTCGCTGGGCTCCCGAAGACCGAGGAGACCGATCAGGCCACGAACCGTCAAGCCGTCCACGGTGTACTGGTAGACGTACAGGCCGGGTTCCGGGTCCGGCACCAGGCAACCCTGGGCTCGCCAGCTCTCCAGTCGCCGCCTCACCGCGAGGTAGGGGCGCTCGAAATGGCGTGACAGAATCAGACGGACGATGTTCCGGCGGTTCCCGGCCTCGAGGTCGCGCACCATGTCGGCGTCGAGCACGTCGTACGGGGGCGAGATCACCGACGCGAGGTCGCCCACGACGGACGCGTCGAAACGCAGGCCACGGAACGGGGCCATGACGAGGGTGCGTTCGCCGGTGCTGAGCATCCGTGCATCGTATGAGACCGGCCGCGTGGCCCGCCAAAGAAGAGAGGCATCGAAGGTGTTGAAGGAGTGCAGCCGGGCGCTGTCGCAGGAGTACGACCTCGCCCTGCTCGACCTCGACGGCGTCGTCTACATCGGCCCGGACGCGGTCGACGGCGCCGCCGAGCGCCTCGCCGCCGCCTCCGCCGCCGGCATGCACCTCGCCTACGTGACCAACAACGCGTCCAGGCCACCTGAAAAGGTCGCGCGCCACCTCACCTCGCTCGGGATCCCCGCCGAGGAGCAGGACGTGGTCACGTCGGCACAGGCGGCGGCACGACTGCTTCTACAGACGCTCGAGCCCGGATCACCGGTTTTCGTCATCGGTGGGCAGGGCCTCTTCGAGGCGCTCGACGAGCTCGGCCTGCGCGGGGTCCAGTCCCTCGACGACGGCCCGGTCGCCGTCGTCTCCGGCTACAACCCGGATCTGCGCTGGCGAACACTCACCGATGGCGCGATCCTGGTGCGGCGAGGGCTCCCCTGGGTGGCCTCGAACACCGACTTCACGGTGCCCACGCCCGCCGGTCCGGGGATCGGGAACGGCGTCCTCGTCGACGTGGTCGCCCGGTTCGCCGGTAGGGAGCCCGTCGTGGCCGGCAAGCCTCGTCCACCCCTGTTCGAGGAGACACAGCGACGTGTCGGCGGCTCGCGCCCCCTGGTCGTGGGCGACCGGCTCGACACGGACATCGAGGGCGCCCACAACACGGGCCTCGACAGCCTGCTGGTGCTCACCGGCGTGACCGGGGTGACCGAGCTGGTGGCCGCCACGCCGGTCCAGCGGCCGTCGTACATCTCCCTGGGTCTCGAGGGCCTCGAGCGACCGCACCACGCTCCGGAGGAGGCCGACGACGGCTTCGAGCTCGGCGGCTGGAGAGCGGTGGCCCAGCACGGAGCGGTGAAGGTCGAGGGCGACGGTGCGCCGGCCGACTGGTGGCGCGTGCTCGCCTCAGCGGCCTGGGCCCACCTCGACGCAACGGGCAGGAGCGTCGACGTCTCCGCCTTGGCTCCGCCACGGTAGCGTGTGACCACGTCGGTCCCGAGTCCTGGAGTGGCGAGCAGAAGAGACGGTGAGGCAGTGAGCGATCAGGTCGAGCAGCCCGAGCCACACGACCGTGCGGCCGAGGACGGTTCTCCTTCGGCGGAGCTCACCGGGAACGAGGTCGTCGACGACGTGCTCCGATCACTGGAGACCCTCGGTGACAGGCCGGTCGAGGAGCATGTCGCGGTCTTCGAGTCGGCCCACGAGCGACTCCGTGCGGCCCTGGCCGACGCGGGGGAGCGCCCCGGCGGCCCGGCCGCCGGCTGACGCAGAAGCCGCCCACGCACGATGCCTCGACGACTACGCCTGGACGCCGAGCTCGTCCGTCGCGGACTCGCGCGTTCACGTGAACATGCGAGCGAGCTGATCAGCGCCAAGCGCGTCAAGGTGTCCGGGGCGGTCGCCACCAAGCCGGCTACCGCTGTGACCACCGACGTGGCCCTGGTCGTCCTCGAGGACCCCGCGCGCCCCGACTACGTCTCCCGGGGCGGCCACAAGCTGGCAGGTGCACTGGCTGCCTTCGAGCCGCTGGGACTGAGCGTCGCCGGACGGCGTTGCCTGGACGCGGGCGCGTCCACGGGCGGGTTCACCGACGTCCTCCTGCGTCACGGGGCGGCCGAGGTGGTGGCGGTGGACGTGGGCTACGGGCAGCTCGCGTGGAGTCTGCAGCAGGACCCGCGCGTCCACGTTCACGACCGGACGAACGTACGGGAGCTGAGCTCGGCCAGGATCGGGGGACCGGTCGACGTGGTCGTCGGCGACCTGTCCTTCATCTCCCTGCTGCTCGTGCTCGACGCGCTCCTCGGTGTCACGAAGCCGGACGGCGACCTCGCGCTGATGGTGAAGCCACAGTTCGAGGTGGGGAAGGACCGCGTCGGCAAGGGAGGTGTGGTTCGCGACCCGACCCTCCGTGCGGAGGCGGTCTCCGCGGTCGCTGCGGCGGCTGCGGAACGTGGCTGGGGGGCACGCGCGGTCACGACGAGCCCACTGCCCGGCCCTTCCGGCAACGTCGAGTTCTTCTTGTGGCTCAGACGCGGACCGGCGTCGGTCACACCCGACGACATCGACAGCGAGGCCCGACGTCCACCACTTCCGTCGGCCGCTGATGAGAAGGTGGATCCGTGAACCGCGACGACACCGAGACCCGGCGCATCTTCGTCCTCACCCACACCGGCCGCGAGGACGCCCGCGAGGTCGCCCGGCAGTTCTGCCAGGCACTCCACGCCCACGGTCTCGGCGTGCGCCTGCTCAAGGACGAGGCCGAGGACCTCGATCTGGACCTCGAAGGGCTCGAGCGCGTCGAGTGCACCCCTGAGGCAACGGTGGGGTGCGAGCTCGCGGTGGTGATCGGAGGCGACGGCACCATCCTGCGTGCCGCCGAGCTCGCCCGCGAGACCGGTACCCCTCTGCTCGGGGTCAACCTCGGGCACGTCGGGTTCCTCGCCGAGGCCGAGCACGACGACGTCGAGTTCACCATCGCGGCGATCGTGAACCGCCGCTACACCGCCGAGGAGCGGCTCACCATCGACGTCTCGGTCTACCGCGGCCGGGAGCTCGTCGCCACGACCTGGGCCCTCAACGAGGCGAGCGTGGAGAAGGCAGCCCGGGAGCGCATGATCGAGGTGGTGGTGGAGGTCGACGGGCGGCCCCTGTCGAGGTGGGGCTGCGACGGCGTCGTACTCTCCACTCCCACCGGCTCCACCGCCTACAACTTCAGCGCGGGGGGGCCCATCGTCTGGCCGGGCGTCGAGGCCCTTCTGATGGTGCCGCTGAGCGCGCACGCGCTCTTCGCGCGGCCTATGGTCGTGTCGCCGACGTCCGTGCTCGCGGTGGAGGTGCTGGCGCGCACCGAGGGTGCGGGAGTCCTGTGGTGCGACGGACGGCGGACGGTGGACCTCCCACCCGGGGCCAGGATCGAGGTACGCCGGGGCAAGACGCCGGTCCATCTGGTCCGGCTCCACCAGGCGCCGTTCACCGACCGGTTGGTGGCGAAGTTCGACCTACCGGTCTCGGGCTGGCGTGGGGCAGCCGAGCGACGGCGCAACCGCGAGAACGGAGGCGGCAGTGCTTGAGGAGCTGAGGATCACCTCGCTAGGCGTGATCGAGGAGTCGGTGCTCGACGTGGCGCCGGGCCTGACCGTCATCACCGGTGAGACGGGGGCGGGCAAGACCATGGTCGTCACGGCACTCGGCCTCCTGCTCGGCGGGCGGGCCGACTCCGGCGCCGTGCGGACCGGTGCGAAGGCCGCCCGCGTGGAGGGCGTGGTGAACCTGGAGGCCGCCGGCGCCGAGCTGAGGCCCATGGTCGAGGAGCTGGGCGGCGAGGTGGAGGACGGCCGCCTCCTCATCGCCCGGCAGATCTCCGCCGAGGGCCGGTCCCGGGCCTACGCGGGTGGCGTCTCCGTGCCCGCTTCGGCGCTGGCGTCCCTCGTCGACCCGCTCGTCGCCGTCCACGGACAGTCCGACCAGCACCGTCTGCTGAGGCCGTCCGCGCAGCGTGATGCCCTCGACAGCTATTCCGGCGTGGAGACGGTCCGGACCCGGGAGCGGTACGCCGACCTCTACCGACAGCTGCGCGAGACGGAGGCCGAGCTCGATGAGGTCGTGCGCTCGGCGCGCGAACGTGCCCGGGAGGCGGACCTGCTGCGTTTCGGCCTCGAGGAGATCGAGGCGGTCGCTCCCGAGCCAGGCGAGGACGACGCGCTGGCGGCCGAGGAGGCGAGGTTGGGGTTCGCCGACACCCTCCGGACGGCTGCCGTCCAGGCACGTGAGTCGCTCTCCTCCGAGGACGGCGCCCCGGACGCCCTGGCTGCCGTCTCGGCGGCGCGCAAGCTTCTCGACGGTGTGCGGGAGCACGATGCGGAAGCCGGCGGACTCGCGGACCGGCTCGCGGAGGTCAGCTACCTGCTCTCGGACGTCGCTGCCGACGTCTCCTCCTACGCCGCAGGGCTCGAGACCGACCCCGCGCGACTGGCCGCCGTCTCAGAGCGTCGCGCGGCGCTGACGGCGCTGACGCGGAAGTACGGCGAGACCATCGACGAGGTGCTGACCTGGTCGAGGCAGGCCGCGGAGCGACTGCTCACGCTCGACGACACCGAGGGCCTGATCGACACCCTGGGCGCGCGTGTGGGAGCACTCCGGGCTGAGCTCGCCGACGCTGGTGGCACGCTGAGCCGCATGCGGTCCGAGGCCTCAGTCCGCCTGGGCGAGACCGTGACCGGCGAGCTCGCGTCACTGGCCATGCCCCACGCCACGCTGACCGTGACGGTGACCCAGTCAGAGGCCGAGGACGGCCTGCGGGTGGGGGAGCGGACGCTGGCCTTCTCCGCCTCGGGGATCGACGACGTGGAGATCCTGCTGGCCGCCAACAAGGGCGCCGACGCTCGTCCTCTCGGCAAGGGTGCCTCCGGAGGCGAGCTCTCGCGCGTGATGCTGGGGATCGAGGTGGCCCTCGCCGAGACGAACCCGGTGCCGACCTTCGTCTTCGACGAGGTCGACGCGGGGGTCGGTGGAAAGGCCGCGGTCGAGGTGGGCCGTCGGCTGGCGATGCTGGCGCGCCACGCCCAAGTGCTCGTTGTCACACACCTGCCTCAGGTGGCCGCGTTCGCCGACCAGCACCACGTGGTCCGCAAGAGCAGCGACGGCATGGTCACGACGTCGGGCCTGGTCCCGCTCACCGACGCGGAGCGGGTGCGCGAGCTGTCTCGGATGCTCGCCGGCCTCGAGGACTCCGACACGGCCCTCGCGCATGCCCAGGAGCTCCTCCAGGCGGCGCAGGAGTCACGCTCGCCGACCCGCTGACCTGCGCCCGCCTGCCCGGATGTGACGCATGTCCGTGGCAGGATTGCCGAGCGATGAAGTTCCCCTCACGACAGAGACCCGACGCCGCGCCGCCCGGGACCTCCGGACCCCTGCGGGTGGACCGGCGTACCAGTACGCTCGTGCGTCGCCTCAAGCCAGGAGACGTCGCGGTCATCGACCACCTCGACCTGGACAAGGCCAACGCGCAGGCGCTGTTGGACCGTGGCGTCGTCGCGGTCGTCAACGCCTCGCCGTTCATCTCGGGCCGTTATCCCAACCTCGGCCCCGAGCTGCTGGCCCGGGCCGGTGTCGTGCTGGTCGACGGCGTCGGCTCCGAGGCGTTCAGCAAGCTTCACGACGGCGCTACGGCGCGGATCCACGACGGGCAGCTCTTCGTCAAGGACGAGCCGATCGTCTCCGGCAAGCAGCTGTCGGTCGACGACATCGCCGCGATGATGGAGGAGGCCCGCGGCGGCCTCTCGACGCAGCTGCAGAGCTTCACGCACAACACCACCGAGTTCCTGCGCCGCGAGCAGGACCTGCTGCTGCACGGTGAGGGCGCACCCGACCTGCGCACCCGGCTCGAGGGCCGACCGGTGATGGTCGTGGTCAAGGGCTACGACTACCGGGACGACCTGCGCCGGCTCAGGCGTTACATCCGGGAGCAGCGCCCGGTGCTCATCGGCGTGGACGCCGGCGCCGACGCCATCCTCGAGGCAGGGCACCGTCCGGACATCGTGGTGATCGGCGAGAACGGGCTGGCGCCAGGGACCCGGGCCGATGGGTCCACGGTCTCCGACAAGGCCCTGCGCGGTGCCAAGGAGGTTGTCCTGCACAGCGACCGGGCCGGCCGCGCGGTCGGGTCCGACCGCCTCGAGCGGATCGGCGTGCGACCTCACAACTTCTCGGCATCCGGCACCAGCGAGGACGTCGCGCTGCTGCTCGCAGACCTCGCGGGCGCCTCCCTGATCGTCTCGGTTGGCACCCACGCGACGCTCAACGAGTTCCTCGACCGGCACCGCTCCGGTCTCGCCAGCACCTTCCTGACACGGCTTCGCGTGGGCCCCAAGCTCGTCGACGCCAAGGGCGTTCCGCACCTCTACTCGGGGCGTGTGCGCATCTGGCACCTCTTGGCGGTGCTGCTCGCGGGCGTCGCGGCCCTCCTCGTGGCCATCGCCGGCACCCCGGTCGGCCAGGACTGGTGGGACGCGGTGCAGGTCTGGCTCTCGGACGCAACCGACTGGTTCCAAGGACTCCTCACGTGATCTCATTCCGGTACCACATCGTCTCCATCGTCTCGCTGTTCCTGGCGCTCGCCGTCGGGGTGGCGCTGGGCGGCGGCCCGCTGAAGGGCGAGGTCGACAACACGCTCGTCGAGCAGGTCGAGTCCGATCGCAAGGCAAAGGCAGAGCTGCGGGCGCAGATCGCCGCGCTCTCGTCGGGGAACGGGTTCACCGACGAGTTCGCCACGCAGGCGGCTCCCGAGCTTCTCGGCGGCTCCCTCGACGGGCGAGCGGTCACCCTCCTCGTGCTTCCCGGCACCGCGGACTCGACGGTCACCACGATGGCCGAGCTCGTGGAGACCGCGGGAGGCAGCGTCGGTGGCACGGTCCGAGCCGGCGACGGCCTCGTGGACGTGGGCAACAAGCAGCTCGTCGACGAGCTCGGCAGCCAGCTCCTCGACGGTGTCAACGACGTCACAGTCCCCGAGGACGCGGGGACCTACGATCGCCTCGGGGCGCTCCTGGCCCGTGCGGTGGCCACCGACGAGGACGGTGGCGCGCGTGTCGACGACGCCTCGAACAGCATCCTGTCCGGCCTCAGCACGGCCGACCTGATGTCGCCCGCGGGTGATCTCACACGCCGGGGCAGCCTGGTGCTCGTGCTCACCGGCGGGGGAGCGGAGGACGCGTCCGAGCGTGAGGGGACCGGTGCGGTCGTCACCGCGCTCGTGGCCGCCCTCGACAACGCCACCGACGGCGTCGTCGTGGCAGGTCCCGTCGCCGCCGCCCGCGGGGAGGGGGTGGTGGACTCGGTGCGCCGCGAGGTCGTAACCGCGCAGGAGGTCTCGACCGTCGACACACTCGACCGGGTGGCGGCCCAGGTCGTGGCCGTGATGGCGCTCGCAGAGCAGGCCGAGGGTGAGTCGGGTCACTACGGGTCGGTGGACGCGGCCGACGGCGTGATGCCGGCGCCCGCATCGGACTGATGTCGTCGGCGCGGCTTTGGCCATGCAGCCCGCTCTGTTGGTAGCCTAGAACCCCGTGGACGGTTGGTTTTCCAACCGCCTCTTCGCTGGCCAGCTCAGCGAGGCCCGGCACTGACACCACGGGAGTTTCCTTGGCCGCATCGCAGCCGACCAAGCACGTCTTCGTCACCGGAGGCGTCGCCTCCTCCCTCGGCAAGGGCCTCACCGCCTCGAGCCTCGGGAACCTGCTCAAGGCACGTGGGCTGCGGGTGACCATGCAGAAGCTGGACCCGTATCTCAACGTGGACCCCGGCACGATGAACCCCTTCCAGCACGGCGAGGTGTTCGTCACGAACGACGGCGGCGAGACCGATCTCGACATCGGTCACTACGAGCGGTTCCTCGACGACGACCTGAGCCAGATCGCAAACGTCACCACCGGGCAGGTCTACTCGCGGGTGATCGCGAAGGAGCGTCGAGGGGACTACCTCGGCGACACCGTCCAGGTGATCCCGCACATCACCAACGAGATCAAGGAGCGGGTCCGGGCCATGGCCGGCCCCGACGTCGACGTCGTGATCACCGAGGTCGGCGGCACGGTCGGCGACATCGAGTCCCAGCCCTTCCTGGAGGCGGCACGCCAGGTCCGCCACGACGTCGGTCGCGACAACGTCTTCTTCCTGCACGTCTCCCTGGTGCCCTACCTCGCGCCGTCGGGTGAGCTGAAGACCAAGCCGACCCAGCACTCCGTGGCCGCCCTCAGGTCGATCGGTATCCAGCCCGACGCCATCGTCTGCCGCGCGGACCGGGAGATCCCTGCCTCGGTCAAGCGCAAGATCTCGCTGATGTGCGACGTCGAGGAGGAGGCGGTCGTCGCCGCGGTCGATGCCCCGTCCATCTACGACATCCCCAAGGTGCTCCACAGCGAGGGCCTCGACGCCTACGTCGTACGACGGCTCAACCTGCCCTTCCGCGACGTGGACTGGACCCAGTGGGACGACCTGCTCCGCCGTGTCCACCATCCCGCGGAGGAGGTCACCGTCGCGTTGGTCGGCAAGTACGTCGACCTGCCCGACGCCTACCTGTCCGTCGCGGAGGCGCTGCGGGCGGGCGGGTTCGCACACGAGGCGAAGGTGAACCTGCGCTGGGTCACCTCGGACGAGTGCCAGACCGCCGAGGGCGCCGCCCGGCACCTGTCGGACGTGGACGCGGTCTGTGTCCCGGGCGGGTTCGGCATCCGCGGCATCGAGGGCAAGGTCGGTGCGCTGGAGTACACCCGCACCCACAAGATCCCGACCCTGGGGCTGTGCCTGGGGCTGCAGTGCATGGTCATCGAGTACGCCCGTCACGTGGCCGGCATCGATAACGCCGACTCCACCGAGTTCGACCCCGACTGCGAGGCGCCGGTGATCGCCACGATGGCCGAGCAGAAGGCGTACGTCGAGGGCGACGGTGATCTTGGCGGCACCATGCGCCTCGGCCTCTACCCGGCCAGGCTCAAGGACGGCTCGGTCGTCGCCGAGACCTACGGCGAGCCCGCCGTCGAGGAGCGGCACCGGCACCGCTACGAGGTGAACAACGGCTACCGCGACAAGCTCGAGGCCGCCGGCCTGGTCTTCTCGGGCACCTCGCCGGACGACAGCCTCGTCGAGTTCGTCGAGCTTCCCCGCGAGGTACACCCTTACTACGTCTCCACGCAGGCGCACCCCGAGCTGCGCTCGCGTCCCACGCGGCCGCACCCGTTGTTCGCCGGTCTCGTGGGTGCCGCGATCGAACGCCAGCGCGAGCTGCGCTTCCCGATCGACGAGTCGTCGCTGCGCCGCCCAGCGGCCGAGGAGGCAGAGCAGCCCGTGGAGGAGCTGGTGTCCACCGGCACCGCCGCGGCCGACCGGGATGGCTGACCGGCAGGAGGTGACGTCGTCGCCGTCGGACCGGGCCGAGTCCTGGCCGGTGGTGCGCTCGCGCGACCTTTTCCGCGACGACTGGGTGGTGGCGTTGCGCAGGGACACGGTCGCCCGTCCCGGACACGAGCACGAGGAGTTCGACCGGCTCGTGCTGGAGCACCCGGGAGCGGTCATCGTCCTCGCGGTCGACGAGCAGGACCGGGTCCTCGTGCTCGAGCAGTACCGCCACCCGGTCCGTCGACGCTTCGTCGAGCTCCCCGCGGGGCTGCGCGACGCGGACGGCGAGGACCCGCTGACGACGGCGCGGCGCGAGCTGCTCGAGGAGGCGGAGCTGCGCGCCTCCACGTGGCAGCACCTGCTTACGACGTACCCGTCCCCGGGCATCACCTCCGAGCGGATCGAGGTCTACCTCGCCCGAGGGCTCTCCCCGGCCGACCGGGGCGACTTCGAGCCGACCCACGAGGAGGCCGACATGGTCACCTCCTGGGTTCCGCTCGACGAGCTGTTGGACGCCGTCCTCGAGAGCCGGGTCACGGATGGTCCGCTGGGACTCGCCGTCCTCGCCTACGCGCGTCACCGGGACCGCGGCACGCCGGGCCACCCCGGTCGGGAATGCCTTCCGTGACGCAATACACTCTCCGCGTCACCCCGAAGGCGTGGTGACGCTCACATGCGGAGGGAGTGCGCACCGTGAAGATCGGCGTGCCTAAGGAAGTCAAGAACAACGAGTACCGGGTGGCGATCACCCCCGTGGGCACGCACGAGCTCACCGAGCACGGTCACGAGGTGTTCGTCGAGCAGGGCGCCGGGGCCGGGTCGCAGATCCCCGACGAGCAGTACGTCGCGGCGGGGGCGACCATCATCGGCAGCGCCGATGACGTCTGGGGCACCGCCGACATGGTCCTGAAGGTCAAGGAGCCCGTCGCGGAGGAGTACCACCGCATGCGCGAGGGCCAGACCCTGTTCACCTACCTCCACCTCGCCGCCGACAAGCCGCTCACCGACGAGCTGCTGAAGCGCAAGGTCACCGCGATCGCCTACGAGACCGTGCAGCTGCCCTCTGGGTCGCTTCCGCTGCTCTACCCGATGTCCGAGGTTGCCGGATGCCTGGCCCCCCAGGTCGGCGCCCACGCGCTGATGAGGGCGCAGGGCGGCCGTGGGGTGCTGCTCGGCGGCGTCGGAGGGGTGGCCAACGCCAAGGTCGTGGTGATCGGTGCGGGAGTTGCCGGTCAGAACGCAGCGAACATCGCCTTGGGCATGGGCGCGGACGTCACGCTGCTCGACACCGACCTCGACAAGCTGCGCATGTCGTTCTGGCGCTACAGCAACCGGGTCCACGGTCTCGCCTCGTCGAAGCTGGCGATCCAGCAGCAGGTCCAGGAGGCCGACCTGGTCATCGGCGCGGTGCTGATCCCCGGGGCCAAGGCACCGAAGCTGGTGACCAACGAGCTCGTCTCCCAGATGAAGCCCGGCTCGGTGCTGGTCGACATCGCCGTCGACCAGGGCGGCTGCTTCGAGGACACGCGGCCCACCACGCACAGCGACCCGACCTTCGAGGTGCACAACTCGATCTTCTACTGCGTGGCGAACATGCCCGGAGCCGTGCCGCGCACCTCGACCTACGCGCTGACCAACGCGACGCTTCCCTACACGGTCGCCCTGGCCGACAAGGGATGGGCGAAGGCGCTCCGCGACGACCGCTCGCTCGCGCTCGGACTCAACACCCACGCCGGCCACCTCGCGAGTGCCCCGGTGGCCGAGGCCCACGGCATGGGCAGCGTCTCGCTGGAAGAGGTTCTGGGCTGACCGGTCCCTCGACCCACCGGGGGGCGCCGAACGGCCCCACCCCGCTGCAGCGTGCGCTCCGGACATACCTCGACCACCTCGTGGTGGAACGTGGGCTCGCGGACAACACGCTCAAGTCCTACCGCCGGGACCTGCGCAGGTACCTCGGTCACCTCGCAGGTCTCGGCATCGAAGACGTCGCCGAGGTCACGGAGGCGGCGGTCAGTGGCTTCCTCATGTCGCTCCGAGAGGGGGACCATGAGCACCAGCCTTTGAGCGCGGGCTCGGCGGCCCGCACGGTCGTGGCGGTACGCGGCTTCCACAAGTTCGCCGTGCGCGAGGGGCTGGCCCGGAACGACCCGGCCGCCGCCGTGCGCCCCCCTGCTTCTGCGAAGAGGTTGCCGAAGGCCCTTCCGCTCGCCGACATCGAAGCGATCCTCGAGGCTGCCGGGTCGCCCGGCACCTCCCTCGCGCTGCGTGACCGCGCGCTCCTGGAGCTCCTCTACGGCACCGGTGCACGCATCTCCGAGGCGGTCGGGCTCGACCTCGACGACCTCGACCTCGAGGAAGGCGCCGTACTGCTGCGCGGCAAGGGGGGCAAGGAGCGGATGGTCCCGGTCGGGTCGTACGCCCGCCAGGCGGTCGAGGCGTATGTCGTACGGGGCCGACCGGACCTCTCCGGCGTCGGCCGGGGGACCGCGGCTCTGTTCCTCAACGCCCGGGGCGGCCGGCTCTCGCGACAGAGCGCGTGGGCGGTGCTCGCCAAGGCTGCCGAGCGGGCGGGGGTCACCGCGGAGGTGTCGCCCCACACGCTCCGGCACTCCTTCGCCACGCACCTCCTCGACGGTGGGGCCGACGTGCGTGTGGTGCAGGAGCTCCTCGGCCACGCGTCGGTCACCACCACGCAGGTCTACACGCTCGTCACCGTCGACAGCCTGCGCGAGGTCTACGCGACCGCGCACCCCAGAGCCCTCGCCTGAACCTCTGTCCCCAGGTTTCTCCCCAGGGAAGGTCGAGGGTGTGTACGGCGCGCCTGACGAATGCACAGGCCAGGATTGGTTTAACTAGTGACGTACCCGCGTCGGGTGCCGCTGTTGTAGGCACGCGACGCACCGCATAGAGTCGCGGCGTTGCTGCGACAGACCGATGTGTCGGCGAGTCGACGATGGCGCAGCGTGACCAGGACACGGGAGGCACGAGCGTGAACGACCCGGTTTCGATCGGCACCGGCTTCGGTGGAGCCAACGCCCCGGAGATTCCGCCGCTCGTCGACCCGTCGATGACGGCGGCTGCGCCCCGCCCCGACGTACTCACAGGAGATGCCGCGCGCGTGAGCCAGCCCCTTCCCTTCCGTCACGAGGAGCAGGCCCTCGGGCCGACGGGCCGTCCGATGCCCGACCTGCCCGAGCCCAAGCCGCTCGCGACTCACGGTGACGCCCGTGTCATCGCGATGTGCAACCAGAAGGGCGGCGTCGGCAAGACCACCACGACGATCAACCTCGGTGCGGCTCTCGCCGAGTACGGCCGCAAGGTCCTGCTCGTCGACTTCGATCCGCAGGGGTCGCTCTCGGTCGGCCTTGGCCTCAACCCGCACGACATGGACCTCAGCGTCTACAACCTCCTCCTCGAGCCGGGTGTCCACCTCGAGGACGTCGTCGTTCCCTCCGGCGTTGACGGCATGGACCTGCTGCCCTCCAACATCGACCTCTCCGCGGCCGAGGTGCAGCTCGTCCACGAGGTCGCTCGCGAGCAGACGCTGCAGCGTGTCCTGCGGCCGGCGATCGAGGACTACGACGTCATCCTCATCGACTGCCAGCCCTCGCTCGGCCTGCTCACCGTCAACGCGCTGACCGCCTCCGACGGGGTGATCGTGCCGCTCGAGTGCGAGTACTTCGCGCTGCGTGGCGTCGCGCTGCTCAAGACCACTATCGACAAGGTCCAGGAGCGGCTGAACCCGAAGCTGACCATCGACGGCGTACTCGGCACGATGTACGACGGGCGCACCCTTCACGGCCGTGAGGTCATGGAGCGGCTCGTCCAGGCCTGGGGCGACACCGTCTTCCACACCGTGATCCGCCGGACGGTGAAGTTCTCCGACTCCACTGTGGCCGGTGAGCCGATCACGACCTATGCCGGGACCTCTGCCGGAGCCGAGTCCTACCGGCAGCTCGCGCGGGAGGTGCTGGCCCGTTGTCTCGACGGGTGAGCCTGCCCGCGGCCGACGACCTCTTCAGACCCACCGCAGGCCGGGCCGGCACCGGCCCGGCGCAACCTGAGGAGGCACCTGCTCCCGACAGGAGGCGGGAGCCGGAGAAGGCCGACGCGCCGTCAGCAGGGAGCGAGGCAGGACACGGTCGCACTCGGCGGGGTCGCCAGCCCAGCGGCCGCGTGCGCCACGACGAGAAGGTGACGGTCTACGTGACCGCCGACGAGCTGCTCGACCTCGAGCACGCGCGGCTGCTGCTGCGCCGCGACCACGGCCTTGCGGTCGACCGCGGACGTATCGTGCGAGCGGCCGTGGCACTGGCGCTTGCCGACCTCGAGGCCCGGGGCGGCAGCAGCGAAATCGTGCAGCGCCTGAACCAGGCATGAACGGGGACGTCGCGGTGGCGGGGGATCCTGAAGGGGGAACCGAGGAGGCCCAGCCCGGGTTCGCCGTACGCCTGGACAACTTCGAGGGTCCCTTCGACCTCCTGCTGAGCCTGATCGCCAAGCACAAGCTCGATATCACCGAGGTCGCCCTGTCGAAGGTCACCGACGAGTTCATCGCCTTCATCAAGGCAGGCGGCAAGGAGTGGGACCTCGAGCAGACCACGTCGTTCCTGCTCGTCGCCTCCACCTTGCTCGACCTCAAGGCGGCGCGGCTGCTGCCGCAAGGCGACGTGGAGGACGAGGAGGACCTGGCGCTTCTCGAGGCCCGAGATCTCCTCTTCGCGCGCCTGCTTCAGTACCGCGCCTACAAGCAGGTGGCCGCTGTGCTGGAGCATCGGATGGCGGCCGAGACGCG